>Ga0190265_10002540_pt1 | contig 12259 bp, 10 predicted proteins | sample Popmic124T_FD_133135 | JGI IMG/M metagenome (GOLD analysis project Ga0190265, IMG submission 133135) | Populus adjacent soil microbial communities from riparian zone of Indian Creek, Utah, USA - 124 T | ecosystem: Environmental > Terrestrial > Soil > Riparian zone | place: USA: Utah | collected... | reverse complement strand
GTCCCAGAGCAAGAAGATCCGCACCACGGACATGCCCAGCCACTCGATCACATCGAACTCTTCGGCGACCTCGGCCCGATCGAAGTCCGACCACCAGTACATCGCTTTTCGACGGGGCCAGTAGTTGACCCCGAGCAGGAACCTGTCATCGATCTCAGGGCTCATCTCGGAGCTTCGACCTCCAATGCGGCTATCACCTGGGCGACTGCATCTTGCTCCGAAGCCAATCCGGTGTCGATCACCAGGTCGGCGCTGGCATGGAACTGCCGGTTTCGCTCCGCGATCCGACCCAGTTCATCGGCGTGGATCCTTCGACGATGGCTCGAGGACGAGAGGCGCTCGTCGAGGATCTCTTCGCTGGCGGTGACCCAGACACAGAAGGTCTTGCGGAGTGCGCGTCTCACAGCCGCGTCGTCGATGACGGATGCGGCTGCGGCGACAACGGATGGTTGAGGGGCGGCGACCGCGTCGAAGAACACCTCCTTCTCCAAGCTGTGCAGGATTTCCACGCCATCCGCGAGAGCGATCTCGCGACCGGTTCGACCGGTGCGGGAGTTGATAGCTTCGTCCGAGTCGAAGAACCGCCGACCGGTGGCTTCGGCCAATCCCCTTCCCAAGGTGGTCTTGCCCGAGCCCATGGCGCCGACGATCACCAGATGCGGGGTCAACCAGTCATCTCCTCGGAAACGACCCCCGCACCCCGGCATACTCCGAAGCCACGTGGATCAATACCGGGCAATGGAGCCCTCGATCCAGCGCGCCAGTGCTTCGTCTTTCGCCACCACACTCGAGTCGACCATGACCCATCCTGGCACCGGACGATCGGCAAACAGCAACGGATGTACTCCGTCGTCTGACACAGAGCCCTCCCAGTCGTCGCGTCCCACTGGAAAACAGAGACCGTGATCCATCACAGCTGCCACCAGACGCCCGTCGAGGAAGAAGCCGTCACCACCCAGAACCCGACTTTCACTGACATCGCCGCGCCCGAGGAGATAGCTCTCGATCCTGCGCGCCAGATCAGTCGTGTCACCCACATTCGCAATCTAGGACGGTCGACCAGTCCCGAACCGCGCTCAACCCATCGATGGGACTTCGCTCACTTCGATCCGGACCGGTTCTTCAGCGCGCCCCGACGCCGAGATCACCCAAAAGGAGCCCCGCTCTCGCGACCAGTCCCGGAGAATCTGCTCTGCAACAGGGCTGGCGGTGTTGTCCCTGTGTGCCTCGATGAGCCCCCTGATCTCAGCGAGGTCGGCGTCGGAAGGTCGACGCGCTGAGGGTGCCGTGTCGGCGAGCATCGCCTTCAGGCTCAAGCCCGGGTCCCACACGTAGGCGATCCCACCCGTCATCCCCGCAGCGAAGTTGCGGCCAACGTCACCGATCACCAGCACCCTGCCTCCGGTCATGTACTCGCAACCATGGTCGGAGCAGCCTTCGATCACCGCGGTCGCACCCGAATTGCGGACCGCGAAACGCTGCCCGACCCGACCTGCAAGATAAACCCGGCCTCCGGTCGCACCGTAGAGAACCGCGTTGCCAGCGGCGTGTGGCACCGCTTCCCCCGGTCGGCGGGGAGACACAGACACCAGGCCGCCACCCATCCCCTTGCCCAGATAGTCGTTGGCCGTGCCCTCGAGACGAAGATCGATTCCGCGGGACAACCAGGCGCCAAAACTCTGCCCCGCAGTACCGGAGAGCTTGACGACGATGGTGCTCTCGGGGAGACCGCCGGCGCCATGCCGGGCCGTGATCTCGCCGGAGAGCCGTGCGCCTATGGCCCGATCGACGTTCCGGATTGGATATGCGAGCTCGATCGGCTCGCCTGTGACCATGGAATCACGGCAATCAGCGGCCATCCTCACAGCCAGGCTGGACAATGGCACCTTGCGGTAACCCTCGTGGCTCTTGCCGCCCTTTGAAGCAACCAGCATTGCCGAGAGATCGGCGGAAAGGGGGTGCTCGGGATCGATCGGCCGCAACAAGTCCGCCCGGCCCACCAGTTCAGCGATCGAGCGCGCGCCGAGCGACGCGATGTGCCGACGCGTCTCCTCGGCGAGACGTCGGAAGAGGAGGACGACCTGGTCGGCTGAACCGGTGAACTTGGCTCTGAGGTCTTCGCTTTGAGTGGCGATGCCCACCGGGCACGTGTTGAGATGGCACTGACGCACCATCTTGCATCCGAGAGCAAGAAGGGGGAGCGTCCCGAACCCGAATCGCTCAGCACCGAGGAGGGCTGCAACCACGATGTCCCGCCCGGTGCGCAACCCACCATCTGTCTCCAGGAGGACCCGCGATCTCTGCCCATTCGCCGTGAGCACCTGATGCGCCTCGGACAACCCGAGCTCCCAAGGTGAGCCGGCGTGCTTGATCGACACCAGCGGCGATGCTCCGGTGCCACCCTCTGACCCGGAGATGACGATGACGTCGGCGTCGGCCTTGGCAACACCGACCGCGATCGTTCCGACCCCTGGCTCACTGACCAACTTGACCGAGACCCGAGCAGTGGGCTTGAAAGCCTTCAGGTCGAAGATCAACTCCGCCAGGTCCTCGATGGAGTAGATGTCGTGATGTGGGGGTGGTGAGATGAGGGTCACACCCGGCTCGGTGTATCGAAGTCTGGCGATCTCGGCCGAGACTTTGTGACCCGGTAGCTGGCCACCCTCGCCAGGTTTGGACCCCTGGGCCATCTTGATCTGAAGCTCGTCGGCCGAGTGCAGATAGGCGGGAGTCACGCCAAACCGCCCTGACGCCACCTGCTTGATCGCCGAGTTCTTTGGTGTGCCAAAGCGAGCGGGGTCCTCACCACCTTCACCAGAGTTGGAGTGCCCACCGATCAGGTTCATGGCTTCCGCGAGAGCAATATGTGCTTCCGAGGAGATGGCGCCAAGCGACATCGCCGCGGTCGTGAATCGACGCATTATCTGCTCCACCGGCTCCACCTCATCGAGTGGCACTGCCTCGCGTTGCACGAAAGTCAGCAGGTCGCGCACCAAGGCCGGCTCACGATCCGAGATCATCTCGATGTATCGGTCCCAGTCCTCCGGATCTCCGGAGCGCACGGCCTTCTGCACCGCCAGCACCACCATCGGGCTCGTGACGTGTGTGTCGGCGCCGCGACGGTGCTTGTAGAACCCGCCGGGCTCGGTCGAGGCCTCGGCATAGGCCCCGTGACGCTGCAAGGCCTGTCGTGCCAACTCCTTGAGCCCGATCCCCCGCAGTCGGCGAGGTGCGTTGCGGAATGCCCTGCGACAGACTCCTTCTGAGAGCCCGATCACTTCGAACAACTCCGAGCCGCGGTAGGCGGACAGGGTGCAGATGCCCATCTTGGACATGATCTTGAGCAAGCCGCCCTCCATCGCGAGCCGGAAGTTCTCCTGGGCGGTCACCGGATCGACATCGATCGCCCCCGACGCGGCAAGATCACGGGCGTGCTCGATCGCCAGATAAGGATGGACCGCGGACGCCCCGAAGCCGACGAGACAGGCCAGATCATGCGGATCTCGAGGCTCGCCGGAGACGACGACCAGTGAAACCGAGCCGCGAACACCTTGGTCGATCAAGTAGTGGTGGACCGCGCCCAAGGCAAGGAGCATCGGAATCGGTGCCCGATTGGCATCGGTCTCCCGGTCGGAGAGGACGATGATCGTCGCCCCGAGCCTCACCGCCTGAGCCGCCTCCTCACAAATCTCGTCGAGACGCCCCTCCATGCCGTCAGGCCCCGACAGCACCGGCCAGGTAGTGGCGATCCAGTGGGAGAAGAACCGGGGGTCGCCGGAGCGGACAATTGACTCGAGCTCGGCGTCGGAAAGTATCGGGCTGGCCAGCTCGATCAGGTGCGCCTGCTGTGGCGTGTCTTCGAGCAGGGGGCCGCGGCGCCCGAGTTGGATTCTGAGCGACATCACCAACTTCTCGCGAATCGGGTCCATTGGAGGGTTGGTGACCTGAGCAAACTGCTCGTGGAAGAACTGGGTGAGACGGCGAGGCTTGCTGGAGAGGACGGCTAGACCCGTGTCGTCACCCATCGACCCCAGCGGGTTGTCGCCGCGCGCCATATCGGCGATTATGAGTCTTCGCTCTTCGGCCGTGTATCCAAACACCCTGCTCAGGGCGGCAGCATCGAATCGGTCGTCGGCCATGGGATCGAATGGCGCCTGAATGCGAAGGGTTTCGGTGTTGACCCAGTCGCCATACGGACGGGCGGTGGCCAATGCCGCCTTGACCTCGTCGGAGTGCTTCACCTCACCGCTCTCACCGTCGAAGACGATCAGCTCCCCCGGCCCGAGTTGGCCGGTTGCGGTGGCCCGTGCTTCTTCCTCGGGACAGACCCCGGCCTCGGATGCGACCAGGACGACCTCGGGAGTTATCGCCCAACGCGCGGGGCGGAGGCCGTTGCGGTCCATCCCGACCAGCAACGATCTTCCGTCTGTGGCAGCTATCGCCGCCGGGCCGTCCCAAGGCTCGCTGAGAAAGGCGTGGTATGCGTAGAACGATGCGAGATCGGGGTCGAGGTCGGGCACGTTCTCCCATGCGGCGGGGATCAGCATTTCCTTGACATGGGTCAACGACCGGCCGCTCCGCATCAACAACTCGAAGACATTGTCGAGGCTCCCCGAGTCGGAGATGCCTGGCTGGAGGAAGGGGAACACGTCGGGCAATCGTTCGCCCCAAACTCCGGGTGTTGCCCCCTTCTCCCTGGCCACCATCCAGGATCGATTGGATTGGATGGTGTTGATCTCTCCATTGTGAGCCAGTGTTCGGAATGGCTGAGCGTTGTCCCAGGACGGGAAGGTGTTCGTCGAGTACCTCTGATGAAAGATGGCAAACGCTGTCTCGTAGTCGGGGTCTCTCAGATCCCAATAGAAATTGGAGATGTGAGACGCAGTGAACAGGCCCTTGTAGACGACGGTGCGGCTCGAGGCAGAAGGTATGGAAAGACCTGGAGTTGCTGCGCGCTCGATCCGCTTTCTGGCCAAGAAGAGGCTGCGCTCGAAACCGGCCGGATCTTCGCCACTGGTGACGATCGCCTGCTCGATCAACGGAAGGACGAGTCTGGCGTGGTCTCCCAGCACAGAGGGGTCGATCGGCACCGACCTCCAGAAGAGGACCCGCATTCCCTCCGCCTCGATCGCCTGGGTGACCACCGAGCGTGACGCAGCCGCCTCGGTCGGTGACAGAAAGCACATCACCACACCGAGGTGATCTGGGGAGACGATGAGCCCGTGAGCGCTCAGCTCCCTGGTGATCAGCCGTAGCGGGAGTTGTGTGAGCAACCCGGCACCGTCCCCGGTCCCATCCGCGGCGCGGGCCCCACGGTGATCCAGCCGCTCGAGGCATTCCACTGCGAGACGTGTCATCCGGTAGCTGGGAACGCGGTCCAGGGCGGCGATGAATCCGACGCCGCAGGCATCGCGAGGTGGCCCAGGATCGAAGAAAGGTGGCGTCATCGCTCCCACGGTTTCTTTGGGGAGCGATTAAGTGTAAACAGGGAAAACAGGGCTCATGCCGTCTTTTTGCCCCAAGCGCCACCACCTACGCCCTGATTGGGATCGCCACGGGTCAGATGCGGGCCTGTCGCTCCCGATAATGGCGATCACCTGCCGAGCACCTGCAGCCGATCGATGGCCGCGGACAGAATGGCTTCGTCCTTGCAGAAGGCGAACCGCACCAGCGACGAGCCGTCCTGGGGACTGTGATAGAAGGAGCTGGGCGGGATCGCCACCACCCGGGCCGTCTCCACGAGATGACGACAGAACGAGCGATCGTTGTCGAACCCAAACGCCTCGAAGCCGGCCATCATGAAGTAGGTGCCCTGGGGTCGGTGGACCTCGAAGCCGACGGTCTCCAGGCCGTCGGCAAGCAGGTCCCGCTTCTCGAGATATCCCGACCGCAGGTCTTTGTAGAAATCATCCGGCGCGCCCATTGCAGCCACGGTGCCATGCTGGACCGGAGTCGGAGTGGTGAAGGTGAGGAATTGGTGCGCCGACCTCAAGCCCGCCGTCAGGCCCGACGGGGCTATCCCCCAACCCACCTTCCATCCGGTCAACGAAAACGTCTTGCCCACCGACGATAGGGTGACTGTCCGCTCCCACATCCCTTCGTAGGTCGCCAGCCGACGATGGGCACCTTCGTAGGTCATCTCCTCGTATACCTCATCGGTGATGGCGACCACATCGAACTCGACACAAAGGCTTGCGATCGCAGCCAGCTCGTCGTCGCCGAAGACCCGCCCGGTCGGGTTATGCGGGTTGTTGACGACGATCGCCTTCGTCGTTGGCGAAAAGACGTCTCGCAGTTGGTCGAGATCCAATGCGAATGAGGGGGGCCGCAAGGTGATGTGCCTGGGGATCGCCCCGGCCATCGCCACGAATACCGGGTAGGCGTCATAGAACGGCTCGATGAGTATGACTTCGTCTCCGGGATCGATGAGACCGAGAAAACAGGCGGCAAGGGCCTCCGTGCAACCACACGTGATCGTGATCTCGGTCGCCGGGTCGAGGTCTCTGCCCAAGAGCGGGCCGTACCGATTGGCGACCGCCTCCCTGAGCGCCGGAATCCCCTGGCTGGGCGGGTATTGGTCATTGCCGCCCTGCAGCAAGGAATCCCGTGCCGCGTCCTTGACGAAATCGACCCCGTCCCAGTTCGGAAAGCCCTGACCCAGATTGATCGCGTCGTGCTCCTGAGCGAGGGCCGTCATCTCACTGAAGATGCTGACACCAAAAGCAGCGAGTCGATCAGAGATCGCCATCTTCGCCCGGATTTCGTCGGCTGGCTGTTGGGGGATCCGAGACCTGCTCCAGGATGACAACCGGGATCTCACGATTGGTCCGACTCTGGTACTCGGAGTACCCCTGGTATGTCTCAACCACCCTGGCCCACCACAGCTCTCTCTCGGCGGGGGTTGCGGTTCGGGCGCGAAGCGAGACCCGCGAGCCTCGAATCTGAGCTCGGACCGACGGATTGGCCGCCAGGTTCAGATACCACTCTGGGTTGGACTCGCGCCCGCCGTACGAGGCAATGACAACGAGGTTCTGGCCATCGCTCAAGTAGAGCAACGGCACCGTATGCGGACGGCCGGTGACGCGTCCGGTGGTGGTCAGCAACAGCATGTCGTTGTCGACGAGTCTGCGGCCGATCACCCCACGTGTCGCTCGATACAGAAACCGGTGGGCCGATGACCATCTCCTGATGCTGGCATCTCTCAAGTTTCGAGCTCCGATTGTCTACTACGTCAGCCGCCCTCACTGGACGCGGCCCACAGATTGAGACCACCTTCGACGGCATGGAGGTCGATGAGGGTGAGCTCCTCGTCGCTGAATCGTGTGTTCTCCAGCGCCCCGATTGCTTCCTCGATTTGCTCCCATCGGCTGGCGCCCATCACGGCCGAGGTCACACGGTCATCGCGGAGCACCCAGGAGATCGCCATCTGGGCCAGGGTCTGGCCCCTCTGTCGCGCCAGGTCGTTCAGGGCACGGACCCGGCTCAGATTCTCGTCACTGAGCATCGACCGATCGAAGGAGTCGCCGGCGACGGCCCGCGAGTCGGGAGGGATACCTTCCAGGTATCTGTCGGAGAGCAGACCCTGAGCCAGCGGCGAGAAAACGATGCAACCGATGCCGAGCTCGCCGAGCACTTCGAGCAGGCCATCCTCGACCCATCGGTTGAGCATGGAATACGAAGGCTGGTGGATGACGAACGGAGTCCCGAGACGAGCCAGGATTTCGGCAGCCTCCCTGGTCTTCTCCGGGCCGTAGGACGAGATGCCCACGTAGAGGGCCTTCCCGGCGCGAACCGCGGTGTCGAGAGCACCCATCGTCTCCTCGAGGGGGGTGTCAGGATCAAAACGATGCGAGTAGAAGATGTCGACATAGTCGACTCCGAGCCTGTCCAGGCTCTGATCGAGGCTGGCCAGCAGGTATTTCCTGGAGCCCCACTCCCCGTACGGTCCGTCCCACATCAAATAGCCCGCCTTGGTCGAGATGACCAACTCGTCCCGAAACGGCCCGAGGTCGCCGGCAAGCAAGGAGCCGAAGTTGGCTTCCGCCGATCCCGGTGGGGGCCCATAGTTGTTGGCCAGATCGAAATGGGTGATTCCCCGGTCGAAGGAGTTGAGGACCATGCGACGCCCCTCCTCGCCGAGCCCTTCCCCGCCAAAGTTGTGCCATAGGCCGAGCGAGATGCGCGGCAGGTCGAGACCGCTTCTCCCCGACCGGGCATAGTCCATCTGGCTGTAGCGGTCCGGATCTGGTGTGTACAAGTTTGCCTCCACGTGCCTGGCCCTCGATTTGTTCGCGGTGTCAGTCAGTCGACGCAGGAAGCCGACGCTTCCGTCGCTCCGACCCTCCGCTCGGCTCCCACTTGAAGAGCCGAATGGCGAGAAGGGCGGCGACGACGCCCCACAGGACCATCCACCCCAGCTCGGCCCAATGAAATTGCGATCCGGAAAGAGTGGGATCGAACGCGTCGCGGAAGGCAACGGCAAACGGCTTGAGAGGAAAGAAGCTGCCGGCAAGCTCCATCCACCGCGGCGGATCCTCGAGTGGGATGAAGATGTCGGAGATGAAGGCGATCGGGAGAAGCGTGGCATTGGTGATAGCGGGGGCGGCATCACCATTCGGCGAGATCGCCGCCACCAGCATTCCCAATGCAGCAAAACATGAGACCCCGATGAGAAAGGTGAGAAAGGCCGCGGGAAGAGCCTCCGGAATCAACCGCACCCCGTAGAAGACGATGCCGACGGTCATCATCAGCGTGATCGCGACGAATGCGAGGTAAACGGCGGACACGATGCGACCCGCGATGTACGCCCAAGGCGGGATCGGCGTTCCGCGAACCCGCTTCAGAATCCCATTGTCCCGTGCAATGGCGGTGCCTATGGCGAGATTGGTGTAGGTGGCTGACACTGCCGCGAACACCGCCAGGCCAGGGGTGAAGAACTGTGCAGTGGTCACACCGAGACCCTCGATCATCTCGTTTCCGAAGATCGCAGTGAACAGAACGAGGAGCATGAGAGGGAAGACAATCGTGAAGAACGCCGCGATCGGAGTCCGCCAGAAGACCTTGTTCTGGTAGCGAAACTGTTGCCACACCAGCTGAGTGACCGTGGGCCGGGAAGCGACCTCAGTCACCATGGGTCAGCTCCAGATAGACATCTTCGAGCGATGGGCGGGCCACCTCCAGTTGATCCAGCTCGTACCCCCGCTGCACAGCCCAAGAGGTGAGCTGATGGAGGGACCGGGTCGGGGACTCCGTCTCGATCTCGATGAATCTTCCGTTGGCCAGCGCCCCCGAGACCGGAATCTCCTCGAGTCGGGAACCGGGTGGCAGGGCAAAGCGGATGACTGCGCCGCCGTCCCTTCCTCCAAGTGTCTCGGGTGTGCCCCCAGCCACGATCCGGCCGTGATCGATGATGGCAATCCGATTGGCGAGATGACGAGCCTCATCCATGTAGTGGGTCGTGAGGAGGATGGTCTTGCCAAGGGCGGTCAAGTTCTCGAGGATCCCCCACGCCTGGCGACGCGCGGAAGGGTCGAACCCGGTCGTTGGCTCGTCGAGGAAGATCAGGTCGGGGTCGCCGACGAGGCCGAGGGCAAGCTCAAGGCGGCGCTGCTGGCCGCCGGATAACGTCTTGATGCGAGCGTCAGCCTTCTCCTCGAGGCCGACCATCTCGATCAGATCAGGGGCAGCCAGACGTTTGGGATACATCCCGCTGTAGATGGTCAACGCCTCGGTGACAGTCAGCTCCCGCTCGACCGCGCCCTCCTGGAGGACGATCCCGATCTGCTCCCGGTACTCGCGCCCACCGGTGGCCGGGTCGAAGCCAAGGACAGAGATGTTGCCTTCGTCGGCGCTGCGGTGGCCCTCGAGGATCTCGACGGTTGTAGTCTTCCCGGCGCCATTGGGGCCGAGGAGCGCGAACACCTCGCCGGACTCTATGACCAGGTCCACCCCGGCCACGGCCGACAGGTCGCCGTAGCGCTTCACCAGACCTTTTACCTCTATCGCGGGCATTGGGCGATGCTAGGCCACAGCAGTCGGTTTCGGCTTTCCGGGTAGAGCCTGGCAGGATTGTCAGATGGCAACTGCGACAGATGGCGCCGGGCCGGTGGTGGTCGGCCTGGATGGTTCGGACGCGAGCCTCATGGCTCTGCGTCACGCGGTCCATGAGGCCGGCTGGCGAGCCGCCGAGCTCCACGTCGTCCACGCACTCGACGTGACCCCGGCCGTTCTCCATTTGGCAGGTGATCAGAAGATCAGCACGCGAGACCTCGCCGAAAGCGACCGAGAAGAAGTTTGGAAACGGGCCACGCCCATCCTCGAAGAGGTCGACCTCGAGGTGGTGAGGGTGAATCGGGATGGCAAACCAGCTGCCGCTCTCTCAGAATACTGCGACGAGGTCAAGGCGTCGGTCCTGGTTGTTGGCCCACGGGGACGAGGGCGCGTTGCCGAAGCCCTGCTCGGCTCCACCGCCCAGGCAGTGGTCAAGACGGCAAGATGCGATGTCCTGGTGGTCAAGTAGTACTGACCTCGCCCAAGTGGCCTGCACAAGCCCGGATATGACCCTTATCAGTCCCAATTCAGGGTGGGTGAGGACGTTTCGTCTTGAGTTGCTCGGGGTAGAGGACGATTAGATGCCTGTGCTGTGGTCGTCCGGGCTTGTGTTGGCGTTGGTGATGGCGGTCCTCGCTCCGGGTGGGACGTTCACAGACGACGACGGCAACGTCCACGAAGGCGGTATCGAAGCGATCGCCGCCGAGAACATCACCCAGGGTTGCAATCCGCCCGCCAACGACCGTTACTGCCCTGACCACACCGTCACCCGCGGTCAGATGGCAGTGTTCTTGTCCCGAGCACTGACCCTGGATGCCACTCCGACCGACTACTTCAACGACGACAACGGCCACATCTTCGAAACCGGGATCAACCGTCTCCGCGCCGCGGGGATCACCCAAGGTTGCAACCCACCCGCCAACAACCGGTTCTGTCCCAACCGGGAGATGACCCGCGGGGAGATGGCCGCAATGCTGGCCCGAGCCTTCGAATATCCGATCTCGAACCAGGACCGGTTCACCGACGACGACGGCCACATCTTCGAAGCCGCCATCCAGCGGATCGCCGCAGCAGGGATCACCGTCGGCTGCAACCCACCCGCCAACAACCGTTTCTGCCCCGACCAACAGATCAAACGCGACCAGATGGCAACCTTCCTCACCCGAGCCCTCAACCTCACCCCCAACCAGCCACCGACGCGGCTCCTGCCATTGCCGGGCAATCCCGATGGGAATTCACCGGTGCCGGCAGCGGCGAGGGCTGTCGACACCTCGAATCCCGACATCATCATCGGCAATGGGTCACCACAGGCCTGCACCTCCCAGGCCGTTGTCGATGCAGTGGCCCAGGGCGGGATCATCACCTTCGACTGCGGCCCCGATCCGGTGACGATCGTGATGGCAGCCACCGCCAAGGTATTCAACAACACAGGTCCTGAGATCGTCATCGACGGCGGGGGCAAGGTCACCTTGGGCGGAGGTGGCGAACGACGCATCCTCTACATGAACACTTGTGACCAGGCCCAGGTGTGGACCACCTCTCATTGTCAGAATCAGGACCATCCGCGACTCACGGTGCAGAACCTGGGGTTCGTGGACGGAAACTCAACCTCACTAGGCGAGGATCTTGAGGGCGGCGGCGGCGCGATCTGGGTGCGGGGCGGGCGTTTCAAGATCGTCAACTCGGTGTTCGCCCGCAATAGTTGCGCCCCGACCGGGCCTGACGTTGGCGGCGCCTCGGTCCGGGTGTTCAGCCAGTTCGACAATCAACCGGTCTACGTGGTCAACAGCACTTTCGGTGGTGGACCTTCCTTCGCCAACTCGTGTTCCAACTCGGGAGGCATCAGCAGCATCGGCGTCTCATGGACGATCATCAACAGTATGTTCACCGACAACGAGACCACGGGATGGGGAGCCAACCCGGCACGCGGTGGTACTCCCGGCGGCGGGAACGGGGGGGCCATCTGCCTCGACGGGAACACGATGACGTTGACGGTTCAGGGAACCAGGATCGAGAACAACCATGCAGAAGGAGGCGGCGCCATCTTCTTCGTGAGCAATGACCGGTCGGGACATCTGATCATCGAGGACTCGGCGTTGCGCAACAACCCGAGCGACGGGTTCGAGACGGCGGGGTTCCCCGGCATCTTCTATCTGGGCGATGGCCCGATCCAGGTCAGCAACTCAGTGATCGAGGATTGATCGGGATG
>Ga0190265_10002539_pt1 | contig 12259 bp, 12 predicted proteins | sample Popmic124T_FD_133135 | JGI IMG/M metagenome (GOLD analysis project Ga0190265, IMG submission 133135) | Populus adjacent soil microbial communities from riparian zone of Indian Creek, Utah, USA - 124 T | ecosystem: Environmental > Terrestrial > Soil > Riparian zone | place: USA: Utah | collected... | reverse complement strand
ACCGGTCTCGTGGTCGAGGAACTCGAAGACGTGCGAGAGGACGTCGTCGCAGGAGTGGATCTCGATGGGCTCGCCTGCGCCGTGAACGTCGTCGGTCATGACTGGCTCGCCTCCTCACCGGCTCCGGCGCGGACGAAGCCGCGCTCGCGGGCGTAATCGGCCAACAGCTTCTGCAGTCCCCGTCGGCCACGGTGCAGTCGGGACATCACCGTGCCGATGGGCGTGCCCATGATCTCGGCGATCTCCTTGTAGGCGAAGCCCTCCACGTCCGCGAGGTACACCGCGAGCCGGAAATCTTCGGGCAACTGCTGCAGGGCCTCCTTGATGTCGGAGTCCGGCAGGTGGTCGAGCGCCTCGATCTCGGCCGACCGGAGCCCGCTGGAGGTGTGCTCCTCGGCGGCGTAGAGCTGCCAGTCCTGCACCTGGTCGGTGGGGTACTGCTGCGGCTGACGCTGCTTCTTGCGGTAGCTGTTGATGTAGGTGTTGGTCAGGATCCGGTACAGCCACGCCTTGAGGTTCGTGCCCTCGGCGAACTGGTGGAAGGCCGAGTAGGCCTTCACGAAGGTCTCCTGGACCAGGTCCTCGGCGTCGGCGGGGTTGCGGGTCATCCGCAGCGCCGCCGGGTACAGCTGGTCGAGGAACGGCAGGGCGTCGCGCTCGAAGCGGGCGTCCCGCTCGGCGCGCGTCTCCGCCACCTCGGCCCGGCTGCCGTCCGCCCGCGCGTCGGGCGTCTCCACCGGGACCGTCACCTCGGGGGTCTGATCTGCGGTCTGCTCAGGCACCGACCGTCCTCTCTGGGGCCCCCGGATGCGGGGCGCCGCATCGGTCGATCCTAGCCGCGCGGCGTCGGGACGGCCCGGGGGCCGCCGGTGCGCGGCCCTCGGGCGGGCGCTGGAGACGGTGCTGCTCACGGTCCCTGCAACCGAAGGGACCGTGCCGCGATTCCCTCCCGCCCGAGCATCCGCCAGATGCTGGCTAGGCTGCGGCGCCGTGGCGGCGACCCCTGCAGTTCGCGTCCTCGAGAAGGCTCGGGTCGTGCACACCCTGCATCCCTACGACCCGGAGCACCCGGCCGACCAGGGGCACGGCGAGGCCGCCGTGGCCGCGCTCGGCGCCGATCCGCGGCAGGTGTTCAAGACCCTCGTCGCCCGCGTCGACGGCACGCTGACCGTGGCGGTCGTCCCGGTCGCGGGCACGCTGGACCTCAAGGCGCTGGCCGCGGCCTCCGGCGGCCGCAGGGCAGCCATGGCCGAACCCGCCGACGCCGAGCGGGCCACCGGCTACGTGCTCGGCGGCATCAGCCCGCTGGGTCAGAAGAAAGTGCTGCCCACGGTGGTCGACGAGTCGGCGCTGGGCTTCGCGACGGTGATGGTCAGCGCGGGCCGGCGGGGTCTGCAGGTCGAGCTGCCGCCCGCCGACCTGGTCCGGCTGACGCGGGCCCGGACCGGACCGATCGGGCGCTGAGCGCGGGGGCTACGAGCCGTAGGGCGTGAGCAGCTGGTCGACCGGCGCGAAGTCGTCGGTGAGCACGGCGGCGTCGCCCACGAAGCGGTCCAGCTCCGCCCCCTGCGCGAGCTGCCAGTCCAGGTCGAGGGCGGTCAGCCGGGTGGCCAGCGCCTCCGCCGGGATCGGCGCGCGCGACGCGACGGCGACGACGTTCCCGCCGTCGTCGCCGCTCAGCGTCGCGGGCCTCGCGAGCAGCGCCACGTGCGGGAAAACCGCTCGGAGGGTGGCGAGCTCGGCCCGCACGAACGCCAGCGGCGGGTGGTCGATGAGGTTGATCGCGTAGGCGCCGTCGTCGGCGAGCGCCCGGTCGACGAGCGCGACCGCCTCCCGGGTGGCGAGCTGCCACGGCACCGACAGGCCGCCGAAGGCGTCGCCGACGACGAGGTCGCGCGAACCGGCGTCGTCGTCGGCCAGCCCGACCCGGCCGTCGACCACCCGCACCCGCAGCCGGTCGGACGTCTCCAGCTCCAGCTGCTCGCGGTCGATGGCGACGACCCCCGGATCCACCTCGAGCACCAGGCTCTCGGTGCCGGGGCGCACGTCGGCCAGGTAGCGCGGCAGCGTCAGCCCGCCCCCACCCACGTGCAGGGCCGACAGCGGCTCCCCCTCGTCGCGCAGGACGTCGGTGACCGCGGCGATCGCGCGGACGTACTCGAACTCCAGGTAGGTGGGGTCCTCGAGGTCGACGTAGGAGTGCCGCGCCGTGTCCAGGTACAGGACGCGGCCGGTCTCCCGCTCGGGGTCGGCCTCCACGCGGGCGCAGTGGTAGCCGGTCTCCGTCTCGCACGGGGTGGGCGCGACGGCCGCCAGCCCCCCTCCGACGACGGCGAGGACCAGCAGGCCCGCCGGGACCCGGCCGGCGCCGCCGGCGGTCCGCCGCCGCACGAACACCGCGACCGCGACGCCGGCCAGCACGGTGACCGCTCCCGTGCCCACGAGGATCACGCTGCTCGGCAGGATGGCGATGAGCACGAAGCCGGTCACGAACGTGGCGGCGATGCCGCCCAGCGTGCCGATGCCCGACAGCCTGCCCACGACGGCGCCGGTCTCGTCGAGGCTGGCCAGCTGCAGCTTCACGACCATCGGCGGCACCGCCGAGAGCAGCGCCGCCGGGACGACGACCGCGACGGCGGCCAGGAGGAGCACCGCCCCCGCGTCGGGTCCGGTCAGCAGCGACCCGGTGAACCGGACGAGCGGCAGCACGGAGATCACGAGCGCGCCGCCGGCCACCATCAGCGGGGCGATCAGCCGCCGGGGGTCGGTGCGGTCGGCGGCGAGCCCACCGCTCCACGCGCCGATCGCGATCGCCGCCAGCGCGTAGCCGATGACGGCGGTGCTGGTCTGCAGCGTGACGCCGACGTAGGGGGCGATCAGCCGCAGGCCGACGATCTCCAGCACCAGCACCGCACCGGAGCTCAGGAAGGTGACGGCAGCCGCGACCCACGCGGGCAGCGCGCCGCCGCCCGGCGCCGCCTCGGTGGTGGGGGCCTTCTCCGCGGGGGCTGCCACCGTCAGAACAGCGCGGGCTGGTCGGCCGGGGCGCTGACCGCCTCCGCGCGCGCCACGAGCTCGCGGCCGTTGTGGGCCACGTTGTTCACCGCCGTGCTCACCGGCCGCAGCTCCAGCGCCTCGACCAGCTCGGGCGGGGTCGGTGCGGTCAGCCCCCCGACGTCCTGCTGCGACGGGTCCAGCCAGGCCGCCCAGCGGTCGGGCGGGAGGACCAGCGGCATCCGCTCGTGGATCTCGGTGAGCTCCCCGATGGCCGGCGAGGTGACGATCGTGCAGGTGTAGAGCCGGTCCTCGCCGCGGCCCCAGACCTCCCAGAGACCGGCGAAGGCGAGCACCGACCCGTCGCGCGGGGTGACGTAGTAGGGCTGCTTGGTCGGCGCGTCCAGCCGCTTGGCCCACTCGTACCAGCCGTCGGCCGGCACCAGGCAGCGGCGCGAGGCGGCGGCCTTGCGGAAGGCCGGCTTCTCGGTCAGCGACTCCACCCGGGCGTTGAGCAGCCGGTTGCCCACCGAGACGTCCTTGGCCCAGGACGGGACCAGCCCCCAGCGCACCGCCCGCAGCTCGCGGTGGCCGCCGCCCGTGGGGGCGCCCTCGGCGTCGCGCTCCTTCTTGTGCCGGACGACGTACACGTCCTTCGTCGGCGCGACGTTGTAGTCCGCCGGGAGCGGCTGCTGCCCCTCGGCGCGGACCGCCTCGAACTCGACGACGAGGTCGTCGGGGTTGCTACTGGCTGCGTAGCGACCGCACATCGGCCTTTCCCTCCCCTGCTCGGGCTGTCTCCTCGAACTCTAGGTGCGGCCTGTGACAACCCGCCGTGCGTGCGGTCGGTGGGGAGGGGTAGACCTCAACCGGACGACGTTGCCCAGAGACGAGGATCACGCGCGTGACCGCGACCCAGAGCCCCACGAACGAGCAGCCGAAGACCGCCAGCGACAGTGCCGAGCGGCGCTACGCGACGGTCAACCCCTTCACCGGGGAGACCGAGCAGGAGTTCCCCTTCACGGAGACCTCGGAGATCGACGGGATCATCCAGCGTGCCCACGCCGCCTACCAGGAGTGGCGCGACCGCCCGGTCGAGGAGCGCGCCGCCGTCGTCCGCAGGGCCGCCGAGCTCATGGACGAGCGCCGCGACGACCTCGGCGCCCTCATCACCACGGAGATGGGCAAGCGCCGGGAGGAGGCCACCGGCGAGCTCTACCTCTGCTCGATGATCCTCAAGTACTACGCCGACAACGGCCCCGGCTTCCTCGAGCCGACGTCCATCCAGCCGCTGATGGGCAAGGGCGAGGCGGTCGTCGAGACGCGGCCGATCGGCGTCCTGCTGGCCATCGAGCCGTGGAACTACCCCTTCTACCAGGTGGTCCGCGTGGCCGGCCCGAACCTGGTGCTGGGCAACACCGTCATCCTCAAGCACGCGGAGATCACCCCGCAGTGCGCGGTGGCGATCGAGAAGCTCTTCACCGATGCCGGCGCGCCCGAGGGCGTCTTCACCAACACGTTCCTGCGCATCGCCGATGTGGAGCAGGTCATCGCCGACCCGCGCATCCAGGGCGTGACCCTCACCGGGAGCGAGCGCGCGGGCAGCGCCGTCGGCGCCCTGGCCGGCAAGCACCTGAAGAAGTCGGTGCTCGAGCTCGGTGGCAGCGACCCGTTCATCGTGCTCGACGCCGACGACCTGGGGGCCACGGTCAAGGCGGCGACGTCCGGCCGGATGCAGAACACCGGCCAGGCCTGCACGGCGTCCAAGCGCCTGATTGTGACCGAGGAGTACTACGAGCCCTTCGTCGAAGGTCTCAAGCAGGCGTTCTCCACCTTCTCCCCCGGCGACCCGGCCGATCCGTCGACCTCGCTGGCCCCGCTGTCCTCCGAACGGGCCGCCAAGGACCTGCACGCGCAGATCCAGGACGCGATCGACAAGGGCGCCACCGTGGTCACCGGCGGCAAGCGCCCCGACCACGCGGGTGCCTTCGTCGAGGCGACGATCCTCACCGACGTCACCCCGGAGATGCGGGCCTTCCGCGAGGAGCTGTTCGGCCCCGCCGCCGTCGTCTACAAGGTCAAGGACGCCGACGAAGCGGTCGCGCTGGCCAACGACAGCGACTACGGCCTGGGCGCCACCGTCATGTCCGGCGACCCCGACCGCGCGCGGGCGGTGGCCGAGCGGCTCGAGGCCGGCATGGTGTGGATCAACCAGCCCACCGGCTCCTCCCCGGAGCTGCCCTTCGGCGGCGTGAAGCGGTCCGGCTACGGCCGCGAGCTCTCCGAGCTGGCCATGTTCGAGTTCGCCAACCGGCGGCTCGTGCGCACCGTGCCGGTCAGGAAGCCGAAGCCGGCCGAGGCCTGACCCGGTAGGCGTGACCGTGCGGCGTCGCCGACCCGGCAGGATGTAGCCATGCCCCCGGTCTGGACGACGCCGCACCGCACGGCGCCCGTCGACGCCGTCGTCACCCTGCCCGGCTCGAAGTCGATCACCGCGCGGGCACTGATCCTGGCGGCGATCGCGGACGGGCCCAGCCGCCTGGTCCGCCCCCTGCGCGCCCGCGACACCGACCTGATGGCCGCCGGGCTGCGCGCCCTCGGGGCGAGGGTCGAGGAGGCCGGCGCCGACTGGCTGGTGACGCCGCGACCGCTGCGCGGGCCGGCCGACGTGGACGCCGGGCTCTCCGGCACCGTCCTGCGCTTCCTGCCGCCGGTCGCGGCGCTGGCCACCGGGCCCGTCCGCGTGGACGGTGACCCGCGGCTGCGCGACCGCCCGAACGCGGGACTGCTCGGAGCGCTGCGCGACCTCGGTGTCGAGGTGGACGACGGCGGGCGCGGCAAGGCGCCCTTCACCGTGCACGGCACCGGCCGGGTGCGTGGTGGCGCGGTGGTCGTCGACGCCAGCGAGTCCTCCCAGATCGTGTCCGGACTGCTGCTGGCGGCCGCCCGCTTCGACGAGGGGCTCGACCTCGCGCTCACCGGCGGCGTCCCGTCGATGCCGCACGTCGACATGACCGTCACGACCCTGCGGGCGCACGGCGTCGAGGTCACCGCGACCGGGCGCGGCTGGCGGGTGTCCCCCGGGCCGATCGCCGCGCGCGACCTCGTCGTCGAGCCCGATCTCTCCAACGCCGCCCCCTTCCTCGCCGCCGCGCTCGTGACCGGTGGCCGGGTCACCGTGCGCGACTGGCCGGAGGTCACCACCCAGCCCGGCGCCCAGCTGGACCGGCTCCTGACCGGCATGGGCGCCGCGGTGGACCGGACCGCCGACGGGCTGCGGGTGACCGGCTCCGGGACGATCCGGCCGCTGGACGCCGACCTCGGCGAGGTCGGCGAGCTGACCCCGGTCCTCGCGGCGCTGTGCGCCCTCGCCGACGGCCCCTCGCGGCTGACCGGCATCGGGCACCTCCGCGGCCACGAGACCGACCGGCTGCAGGCCCTCGACGAGGTGTTGACGGCAGTCGGCGCGCGGGTGGAGCAGCTGCCCGACGGCCTGGTCATCGACCCCGGCCCGCGGCGGCCGGCCCTGCTGGACTCCTACGCCGACCACCGCATGGTGCACGCAGCCGCCGTCCTCGGGCTGGCGATCGAGGGCGTACGGGCCGGCGACCCGGGCGCCGTCGCCAAGACGCTGCCCGACTTCGTCGAGCGCTGGGCCGGACTGCTCGGCGAGCCCGTGGGAGTCGTGTCCTGAGCGGCCGCCAGTTCGACAGCCGCTCGGACGAGGACGACGTCCGGGTCCGGCCCGGCCGCCGCGGCTCGCGCCCCCGCACCCGCACCCGGCCCGCGCACGCCGACGCCGTCCCCGGGCTGGTCGTCGCCGTCGACCGTGGGCGGATGACGGTGCGGGTCGAGGGGCCGGACGGCGGTCCCGTCGACGTCACCACGATGCGAGCGCGCGAGCTGGGCAAGCACGGCGTCGTCGTCGGCGACCGGGTCCGGGTGGTCGGCGACACCAGCGGCCGGACCGACAGCCTGGCCCGGATCGTCACGATCGAGGAGCGGGCGACGTCGCTGCGGCGCACCGCCGACGACACCGATCCCACCGAGCGGATCGTCGTCGCCAACGCCGACCTGCTGGTGATCGTCACGGCGGTGACCGACCCGGAGCCGGCCTACGGATTCCTCGACCGGTGCCTGGTGGCCGCCTACGCCGGCAGGCTCGAGCCGCTGCTGTGCCTCACCAAGACCGACCTCGCCAGCCCGCAACCGTTGCTCGACCGGTACGCCGGCCTCGGCCTCGACGCCATCGCCCTCTCCCGCGAGGCGCCGCTCGAGCCGCTGATCGACCGGCTCTCCGACCGGATGAGCGTCTTCGTCGGCCAGTCCGGGGTCGGCAAGTCGACACTGGTGAACCGGCTGGTGCCGGACGCGTTCCGTGCCACCGGCGACGTCAGCAAGATCGGCAAGGGGCGGCACACGTCCTCGTCGGTGGTGCTGTTCGACCTGCCGCAGAGCGGCATGGTCATCGACACCCCGGGCATCCGGTCCTTCGGCCTGGCCCACGTCACCGCCGACGACGTCCTCGCCGCGTTCGACGAGATCGCCGAGGCCGCCGTCGACTGCCCGCCGCTGTGCGGCCACACGGCTGAAGACCCCGGGTGCGCCCTCGACGCGTGGGCGGATGCGGGCCCGCCGGCCCGGGAGGAGCAGATCGCCGCGCTCAGGGTCCTGCTGGGAGCTGTCGGCCAGGTCGGCCCCGGCTACTGAGGGAGCCCGACCGCTCGGCCTTCGGCCGCGACCGGCGTCGAGCGCATATCGGCGGCTCAGCGACGGCGGAACAAGCCGTCGTCCATCGCCTCGTCGACCGCCTCGATGCGCAGGTCGTGCCCCTTCCCGGGCGTGCGGCCGCCGAGCTCCTCGGTCAGGACGCAGACGCCCGTGCCCACGTCCAACCGCACCCGGAACGCGTCGGGATAGGCCGCCAGCACGTACTCCGGCCGGTCGTCGTACTCGAGGAGATCGACCTCGCGCGACCGGAGCAGCGGGCAGCACCCGCACCGGGGCTCGTACCCGGGCGTCGGGACGACGACCGCCTCCCAGGCCGGCCGGCCGTGGTGCTCCACCTCGGTCGGGGACCCCACGTCGACGTCCGCGAGCTCGGCCGGGTCGAGCATCGCCACCCAGTGGTAGTCCTGGTGCATCGGGGCGTCGGTGCCGGAGGCCCACGGGGCGGGCCGGCCGGCGACGAGCCCGTCCGGGCGCAGGACCGGCACCGCGCGGCGGACGTCCGGCGGCTCGCGGACGACCTGGAGCAGGACGCCGTCCAGCGCCTCGACGCGGAGCACGTCGGGACGGCGCAGCCAGGCCCGGACCGCGCCGGTCTTCCACGGGTCGGCCGGCCACGAGACCGTGAAGCGCAGGGTCGACCAGCGCCACGGTGACGAGCGCGCCAGCGCGGCGAACGTGTCGGCGGACGGGGTCAGGACCACGCGGGCAGTGTGCGGGCGCCGGCCGGAGTCGTCGAACGGGGGGACAGGTCGACAGGTCGACTCAGACGTCGACCCAGCCGCCGCTGCGCCAGTAGACGCCGGCCTCGCGGGTCAGCAGCCCCTCGTCGACGAGGTAGCGGCGCAGCGCGGCGACGTCGGCGTGCCAGACGGCCAGCAGTGCGTTCACCTCGCGCTCGGGGTACCGCACACCGGGCTCGAAGACCCGGACGAGGTGCTCGAGCACCACCCGCCGCTTGCTCTGCTGGGCGGGGACGGAGACCAGCCGGCCGTCGCGGACGAACGCCGACAGCACGGCGTCCTCGGCGGGATCCGACGACAGCGGCTCGGGCGGGGGCGCCGACTCCGCCGCGGCGCGGGCCGCGGCACCGAACCGCTCGGTGTGCAGGACGAGGTCGTGCCCGTCCCGGTCGACGAGGCCGGCGCGCGCCAGCCGCCGGGCGGCCAGGGCGACGTCCTTGAGCGGCAGACCGGCCGCCCGGGACACCTGCTCGATGGTCCCGGCCCCGAGCGCCAGGGCCGCGACGACCTTCAGCCGGGCCGGGTCGGCGAGCAGCCCGGCGATCGTCGCGGCGTCCACCCCACGACGGTATCGGCGGCGTACGGGGGTCGCCTCAGGGTGCTCGCGGGCCCTCCCGGCTAGGTTCGGTGACCATGACGTCGGGGCGGGGCTTCTCGGAGGACATGCGGCTGGCACACGTGCTGGCCGACCAGGCCGACTCGATCAGCCTGGACCGGTTCAAGGCGCAGGACCTGCAGGTCGACACCAAGCCCGACCTGACGCCGGTCACCGACGCCGACCGGGCCGTCGAGGAGCAGCTGCGGATCACCCTCAGCCGGGCCCGCACCCGCGACGCCGTCATGGGCGAGGAGTTCGGGACGACCGGGCACGGGTCGCGCAAGTGGGTGCTCGACCCGATCGACGGGACCAAGAACTTCGTCCGCGGCGTGCCCGTCTGGGCCACCCTGATCGCCCTGTTCGACGGCGACGAGCCGGTCGTCGGCCTCGTCTCGGCGCCGGCCCTCAACAAGCGCTGGTGGGCGGCCAAGGACGTCGGCGCCTGGACCGGCCGCCGGCTGGAGTCCGCCACCCGCTGCCGGGTGTCCGACGTGAGCAACCTGGGCGACGCGAGCCTGTCCTACTCCAGCCTGTCCGGCTGGGAGGAGCGCGGCGTCCTCGGCGGCTTCCTCGACCTCACCCGCTCGGTATGGCGGACCCGCGCCTACGGCGACTTCTGGAGCTACTGCCTGCTCGCCGAGGGCGCGGTCGACATCGCCTGCGAGCCGGAGGTGTCGGTCTGGGACCTCGCCGCGCTGGACGTCATCGTGCGCGAGGCCGGCGGCCGGTTCACCGACCTCACCGGCGCCCCGGGGCCGGCGGGTGGCCACGCGATCGCCACCAACGGCACGCTGCACGAGGCCGCCCTCGCCCACGTCCGGCTGCCCGACCCGGTCAACGCCCTGCAGTCCGTCCCCCCGGTGCCGCCCGCCTGAGATCGGCGCGCCCCCTCAGGCGGTCGACCAGCGGTCGAAGGCCGCCTCGAGGGCCGGGTCGGTGCACGGCTCCAGCAGCGGCCCCGCGTGCCGCTCCGGGTCGACGTCCAGCCCGACCCCGCGGCCGGCCAGGAGGGCCGCCCCGACGGCGGAGGCGCTGCGCAGGACGAGCGGCCGCACCGGCCGGCCCAGCGCCTCGGCCAGCAGCTGGGCGACGAGGCCGGCCCGCATCGCCCCGCCGGTGAGCAGGACGGGCTCCTGGTCGCGCATGTCGAGCAGCTCGAACGCGGCGCGGATCGCGAAGACCACTCCCTCGACGGCGGCCCGGGCCAGGTCGGCACGGGTGGTGCCGGCGGACAGGCCCGTCCACCCGCCGCGGTCGTCGGGCCCGGCCACGCCACCGCGCTCACCGGTGAGGAACGGGCGGAACACCACTCCCCCGGCGCCGGCCGGCACGGACGCGGCCGCGGCGGCGAACTCCGCCCACGTCAACCCGAGGACGTCGCACGCCCACGCCCAGGCCGAGCCCCCGTTCTGCAGGGCCGCCATCGCGTACCAGCCGTCGGCCGTGTCGGCGTAGGTGTGCACCAGCGGGTCGACGGCGGGGCCGGGGTCCCGGCGGGGGCGCAGCAGCTGCGCGCCGGTGCCGAGGTTGACGTGCGCGCCGGCGACGGCGCCCGCCGCCAGCATCGCCAGCGGTGTGTCCGCACCTCCTACGGCGACCGGGACCTCCCCGACCGGGAGCCGCGCGATGCCGGTGATCTCGGCCGAGGGCCGGACCGCCGGCAGCAGCGCCGGATCGATGCCGGCCGCGCCGACGGCGGCGGCGCTCCAGTCGTCGGCGACGACGTCCCACAGCAGGGTCGCCGAGGCGTCGCTGCGGTCGGTGACCGGCTCCGCCCCCGGCAGCAGCGAGGCGCGCACCGCGTCCTTGGGCAGCAGCAGCCCGGTGGCCCGGCGCAGCACCTCGGGCTCGTGGCGGCCGAGCCAGGCGAGCATCGGACCGGTCATGCCCGGGGCCAGCGGGTTGGCGAGGGCCGCACGGGCGTCGGCGCCCAGCCCCCGCCACCGGTCCAGCTCGGGGACCGCCCGCTGGTCGGGCCACAGCAGGGCCGGGCGCAGGGCGGTGCCGTCGTCGCCGACGAGGACGGCACCGTGCATCTGCCCGGAGAAGCCGAAGCCGAGCACGCGGGCGTCGCCGAGCTGGGCGGCCAGTGCCTCCAGGGCGACGTCGAGCGCGGTGCACCAGGTCCGGACGTCGATCTCGGCCCACCCGGGCGCTGGACGGCCGTACGCGTAGGCCTGCTCCGCGTCGGCGACCACGATGCCGGCGAGGTCGAGGGCGACGACCTTCAGGCCCGAGGTGCCCAGGTCGGCGCCGAGCAGGACCTCGCCTCCCACCGGGTCAGCCGCCGTGGGCGAAGCCGCCGGAGCGGCCGTTGCGGTCGGCGAGCAGCCCGGCCAGGGTCGACACGGCGATCTCGGCCGGCTGCCGGGAGCCGATGTCCAGCCCGATCGGCCGGTGCACCCGTGCGATCTCCTCCGGCGGGACGCCGAGCTCGGTCAGTGCCGCGACGTGCGGCCCCTCGTGCCGCGGGTTGCCCATGACGCCGACCCACCGGGCGGGTCGCGCGAGCGCGTCGCGGAGCAGCGGTCCCAGCTCGTCGCGGTGGTGGTCGGTGACCACGACGTCGGCGTCCCCGCCGGTGAGCTCGTCGTCGATCTCGGCGAAGCTGCGGGCGGTGCGGTCGGCCCGGACGTCGCCGGCGGACTCCCCCGGCTCGACGAGCACCGTGCGGAACCCCAGCTCGGTCCCCCAGCGCACCAGCACGTCGGCCACCGGCGAGGCGAAGACCGCGACGAGCAGCCGCCCGGTCATGCCGCCCGCTCCGGGCTGTCGCCGTAGACGTAGTCGCTGTTGGCGTAGCGCCCGCCGACGGCCACCCCGGGCGGCGCGATCGCGTCGAGGCGGGCCAGGTCGTCGGCGGTGAGCTCGACGGCCGCGGCGGCGGCGTTCTCCTCGAGGTACGTGCGCCGCTTCGTCCCGGGGATCGGCACGACGTCGTCGCCCTGGGCGAGCACCCAGGCCAGGGCGAGCTGCCCGGGGGTCGCGCCCTTCTCGGTGGCCAGCTCGCGGACGGCGTCGACCAGCCGCAGGTTGGCCGCGAAGGCGTCTCCGGTGAACCGCGGGTGGGTGCGCCGCCAGTCGTCCTCGGCGAAGTCGGCCGGGCTGGTGATGGCACCGGTCAGGAATCCGCGGCCGAGCGGGCTGAAGGGCACGATGCCGATCCCGTGCTCGCGGGCGGCACCCAGCACCGTGT
>Ga0190265_10002538_pt1 | contig 12268 bp, 15 predicted proteins | sample Popmic124T_FD_133135 | JGI IMG/M metagenome (GOLD analysis project Ga0190265, IMG submission 133135) | Populus adjacent soil microbial communities from riparian zone of Indian Creek, Utah, USA - 124 T | ecosystem: Environmental > Terrestrial > Soil > Riparian zone | place: USA: Utah | collected... | reverse complement strand
TGGCGAACAAACGTTCACCACTGCTCAATATGATTCGTTTGGGTATCTCACCAATGTCCTGGACCTGCTCGGCAACCCGACCAGCTACACTTACGACGCGAATGGCAACCGGACCCTTGAAAGGCGTCAGCGCACGCTCGCAACCGGGACCACGCAAACTCTTTGGACCACGAATGTTTTCGACGCGGCCAATCGCATTGTTGCGGTCATTGAGGCGGACGGCTTCACCAACCGGACCGCTTACAATGGCATTGGAAAAACCGCCTATACCACAAACAAGATCGGAGTCGTCACACGCTTTGATTACGACGCGCGGGGACTCTTGACCAATACCGTATTCGCCCTCGGCACTGCGCAACAGGTTACGGAACAGAACGCCTACGACGCAGAAGGGCGTAAAACAAATTTTGTGAACCGCGCAAGCCAGCCAACCGGCTATTTTTATGACGGCGTGGGCCGATTGCGACGAACGACCAACCCTGATGGCACGTATTTAGAAAACCAATATGATGCCGGAGGACGAATTTTTGCGACGCTGCAAGGCCCACGCAATCCCGGTGGGATCGAATTCCCGCTGGCCGCTCTGACGACCCGTTTTGAGTATGACGCTTCCGGCCACCGCAAAGCCGTGATCAATGCGCTCAATCAAACAAATCGCTATAGCTATGATCGCAATGGCAATCAAACCAACATTGTTGATGCCGTTGGGCGTTCAACAACCAATCTATTTGACAGACTTAATCGACAATTCCAAGTCAGCTATCCCGACGGCACCAGCGAGAAATTCGGTTACGACGGATTGAACCGCCGGATCGTTGCCACGAACCAGGCAAGTGTCATCGCGCGCTTTGGATTCGACGGGTTGAACCGTTTGATTGGAGTGACGAACGCTTTTGGCACTGGCACAAGTAATTGGGTTACATACGCCTACGATGAAATCGGCAATCGAACTAACCAAGTAGATGCCCTTAACCGCAAGACGCTGTTTGAATACGACGCAGTAGGCCGACGCACGCGGACGCGACTGCCCGGAACTCAGGCTGAACTGTTTGCATACGATGCCGTAGGCAATCTGATTCGCCACACCAACTTCAATGGCGCCGTCCTCACCAACCAATACGATGCGCTAAATCAGCTCACTAGCAAATCATCAGGAAGCTACAATGTTGCCTTTACCTACTCCCCTACTGGCAAACGGGCGACGCAAAGTGACGCGAGTGGCAGCTACACGTTCGCTTATGACACAAATGATCGTCTCACGACCAACAGTGGTCCAGTGGGAAGGCTCGTTTACAGTTACGATGTGTTTGGTCATTTGCAGAACATTCAAAGCTCTCATTCAGGCGGGGCTTCGCTTACTTACAATTACGATGCGCTGAACCGACTCTCAAATGCGGTAGATGTCGTTGCAGGGACAACGACTTACGGCTACGACACGGTGGGGAATTTGCAGACCGTTCAATATCCCAACAACGTCACGAATACTTATCTCTACAATGCGGTCAATCGCCTCACGAATCTCACCGCGAAAACGTCCAGCGGCAGCATCGCCACCTTTGCTTACAAATTAGCGGCAGCCGGGAACCGCACCAACCTCGTCGAAACAGTTAATGGCGCGGCACGCACCAACGCCTGGTTCTACGATTCTCTCTACCGGCTCACCGCAGAGAACATTGTCGGGCCAACGCCTGCTGGAAATACCACAAACAAATATGATGCTGTGGGCAACCGTACCAACCGCACCACGACCCTCGCGGGCGTGAGTGGATTGACCAATCAGGTATTCACCTTCAACACCAATGACTGGTTGACCACCGACACTCACGACAGCAATGGCAATACACGAACCAACGGAGGCGCACCCTACTTCTATGATGTCGAGAATCGCCTGACCAACAGCCCCACCGTTACCAATATTCTTTACAACGCAGACGGTATCCGCGTCGCCAAGACTGTTGGCAGCACAACAACTCTTTATTTGGTCGATGACCAAAATCTCACCGGCTACCCTCAAGTGCTCGAAGAACTTAGTGTTACCGGCGGCACGACTAATCTCGCCAAGGTTTATGCCTACGGTCTGGACCTGACCGCGCAGCGGGATGTGTCGAGCGGAACGCGCACGTTTTATGGTTATGACGGCGGCGGGAACACGCGGTATCTGATGAGCACCAATGCCAGCGTCACAGACACCTACGTTTACGATGCGTTTGGCATTCTGGTCACTTCGAGTGAAGCAAATGCAAACAGCTACCGCTACAGCGGCGAGCAACTCGATTCTGACCTGGGGCTCTACTACTTGCGCGCCCGTTACTTGAATGCCGCCACGGCAAGGTTTTGGACGCGAGACCGCCATCAAGGCAACAACGAAGACCCCAAGTCCCTCCACAAGTATGTCTATTGTGCAGACAATCCCGTAAATTGCGCTGACCCAAGCGGAAACGAATATACGGCAGTTGGCATCACTGTCGTCAGTGGTATCCAATACAATTCAAGGGGATTAGAAGGCGTAGCGGTGTCAGTATTTTATCAACGGACCGTGAGTTCGTTGGTCTTCAAAGTCGGCGCGTACGCGATTCTCGCTGGGTCGGCGGCGACCATTGGTGGAACAGTTTTAGTGGTAGTAGCAGCGTCAACGAGTGATGAGGAAGTGAATGAAGAAATCCAAGCGCAGATTGACGCCGCGAAGCAGCAAAAAAAGAAGATCCGGTTTTTCCATTACACACCACGAACTCATCCCCAATTGAGTGGCGGATTATTGCCAGATTCGTACGGGGCAGTGAATGGCAACTTATACTACTATCAAGCCCGTCAAGTGCTCGGAGTTCCAGACCCAAATTTTGTTTATCCTGTTGATGTCGATCCGCTGGTTACTCCAATCGTGCCCGCAGGATTTACAGGCGGTGGCGGCTTTGGCTTTGGTGGCGAAGCACAAGTTCGATTTCCCGTTGGGACACCGGCGGGTTCTGTTCTGCCAGGACGAGAAACTTACAGATAACGGGTATGCCAAACTACCACTCAGCTTTTGCAGCAGGAGAATACATCCGGATTGCGGATACTCAAACGCTTCGGCGGTTCCAGCAATCTTGGAAATGGCATCATCCCCTTGACGATGAGCGGCTGTCCTTGGCTGGCAAAGATGCCCGAATTGCCAAAGTGTCGTATTATCACGGCGGCACACCACTCTATGAATTCCTCGATGTTCCTGGAATCTGGCACGAACCCTGTGTCGTTGATGTTACAATCGGCGAACATCCTGAGTCTGGAATGCTCGCCGCGGACTATTATTCGATTCATGCTGAAAAGCGCGGGCCACTGTCCGTCATAGTCGTCCGTGATTCAGCAAACCAAGAAATGCTCGTCGCTTTTCACCGGGACGCTGATGCTGTCGCTGAGGCAATGCGAGCAGTGGCACAAGTTCGTAGTCGCCGCATGTTTGAGTTGAGGTATCATTTTGACGGACTTTATGAAGCTGCCAATCAGGAGAAATCCGAAGCTGGATGAGAAAGAAGTAAAGTTTGAACAGCAGCAAAAGCTCTTTGAGCAACATGTCAAATACTCGAACTTCTTGACCGCCCGTCGGAAATTTGCATTGGCGTATTTTGAGCGCATTACTTCCGAGGGCGAACAATCTGCATTACAACGTTGAACATGGGAGCCGCCGTTTACCTTAAATTTGAAAAGCCGGTCGTCGGGTTTGACCACATTGCGGCTGTTGATGGTAAAGCAGTGGCGAAGGCATGGGATTCCCTGAACGACTTTGCGCTCAGCCACGGTCTCACCCCACTTCACGACTTTTTGAGCATGAGCGCTGAAGACTTCTCCGCCTTGATCGGAGACGAGGCCGTTGCGCAAAGCGCGGCGGAGATTCCAGCGGAAAAATGGTTTGAGGCAACTAGCGCTCGATGGCGATTGAATCGCTTCTTAAGGCGATTCAGTCAAATTCCTTTGAAATGTCGGAAGCCCTCTCGCGAGATTTGCTTTCTTACCGGGACGTCCTTAGCGCGGCCACGCAACAAGACGGCAGGTTTCATTTCGTATTTGATTTCTAATTCACACCGACACTGTGCGATTCCTCAGTTCATGGTGAGCGACATTAAGCGCTGAGGTTTTCTTCTGTGCGTTCTTTTCACGCCAATATCCGTAAATGGCATTGGTAATTTTGGTCAGCCACGCCGGGTCTTTGGTCGCTTCAAGCACCAACGTTGTTGCAAAGTATTTGACTCCGTTGGCTGGAGGGTAACCGAGCGGCTTGAGCAGCCGGCAGGCGACAAGCGCCGGAATGTCGTGCGGCTGACAGTTTAGCACCCACGCTGCTTGTTCGGCGGTAAGCCGTGCCGGTAGCTGTCCCATCAGCGCAAGAAAGCATTGCTGGTTTTCCTTCATAACTGCAAACACAGTCGGATCGCACCGCGAAAACCGAACATGCACGGTGCTGGTGAACTCTTCCATTACAGAGCACGCCGAGGTATGTCGCCCGGCAAATCCACGAGCTTCTGTGCTTCGTTGACGTTCTCCATGAACGAGCCGCCACCCTCCATGTTCAGCATTTTCACAACATCGCATAGGTCGGCGTACTGTATGGCTGCCTGTGACACGCTGTTGAGCTCCATCATTCTTGGCAAGCTATGATGTGCGACCCCCCATCCCTCGGATAAAGCGCCGTGGCTGGAATTTGCCTTTCTAGAAATTGGAACGATTCGCAGATACATAAAGCCCTTAAGACGTGCAACTCGCCGATTCATGATGTGGTCGAGAACCAAACCAGTTAAATCGACATCCGGAAATGCGCGGATGTAGGCTCGCCGGTATGCGCTGTAATCGACATGAACCCATACCTGCCTCGGGTAGTGCAGGATTCCCGCGCCGGGGTGGCGCCAGATGGCCAGGCGGTCATCTGGTTCATCTGGTTGGTGCGCCTCAACGAGCAGCGCTCTCCTTGGCGACCCCTTCGCTAGGTTCTTGATAATATTGCCGACGTAACTCTCAATAGCATCCATGTCTCGTGCGGCGACTGGCACATACAAACAGGGCAGCAGCCCGGACTGCTGCGGGATACCTATCGCGTGTTGATCGACCGTTCGGCGCGTCCTAGCGAGCTTAGCGGTGGGTGGGAGTTGGTCGTGACCCTTCGGGCCGGTGAGGCGAGATGAGAGGATTTTCACGGCGAACTTTTCAAGGAATGAGAACTTCCGAAGACCGTTCTTTGAAGTCGGGTTGATGACATAATTCGTCTTTCTGGACGCGTGCTATTGAATCAGACCCTCGCATCCAAGCAAGCGACGATTCGGTCCCGTTTCCGAAGGCCGCAACGAATGAACCGCCCCGATAACGCTGTTCCGCGATTTTTTACGCCACGGAATCCAACCCGAGCCGCGAATCAATTTCGCATCGCCGCGAAGTCCGCCATTAGCCTACCTTCCTCCTGCATGGATGAGCTTATCAAACTGGTGAAGACCTACCGGCTCACGCCAGCGCTTGACCAGCGCCTGCGACTGGCGGAAGAAATCTTTCGTCAGTCCGAACCTCAACTGCGCTTCTTCGTGTTTGGAATTATCGCCCTTCCCGGCGCACAGGACGTGCTCCAAGAGACATTGAAGGGTGTCACCATCAACCTCGACAAATTTGCGGGTGAATCGACGCGGGAATTTTGGGCATGGTGCTACAGCATAGCCCGCAACAAGGTGAATGACCATTTACGCAAACAGTCCAGTGACCGTTTGCAGCCGATGGAACCGGAAGAACTTTGGCAGTTGGTCGAAACGTCGGCGCAGAACAATCCTCTTTCCGCCGAAGACCGCTTGGACCTTCAACACGCGTTGAAAATTCTCGCGGAGGCGAAGCCGGATTGTTCGGAATTTCTATGGCAGCACTTCGTGCTTGGCCTCGATTATTCCGAACTCGCCGAAGAACGAAATTTGAGCTACGACAATGTGCGAATGAAAATTAGCCTCTGCTTGAGTGAAGCTCAAGCGCTCATGGCTTAACGCCCTTATGCCGAACGAAAACACAGACGCCGAAGCGAAGCTGAAGAAGCTGGGTGAGCGCGTGCGTGACGGCTGGGCAAAGCAACATCCCATCCCCGAACAGAGTACCGAAACGGTTCGCCAGACCGTGCGTGAGGAATGGGAACGCGAGCGGACTGCCAAGCGAAGCAAAATTCCTTTGTCTCCAAGCAAGACGCAGAAGCGCGAGCCGCCGGAGCCGGAGCTGTAAACCAGCAATGACACTGGCGAAGCGGCCACTGAAGCCATTTTCAAAATCCGCCGATAATTTCCTTAACTCGAACCATTCGTTTGCTGACGAGGCTAGGATGCCACGCGCAAACTTCCATTCGAGGCGAACAAATCTTATGGCCAATGGTAAGACCCATTTAGTAGTCGGCGCACTCGTCGGCGTTGCGTTAGATGGCATGTGGCAGTGCTGGCAAATGAAGCGCAACCCCGATCGCAAATTTGATTGGTTAGAAATGGCGGGCGCGTGCGCTGCCGGTGGTATCGTCGGGATCCTGCCTGATATTTTGGAACCCGCCACGAGTCCCAATCATCGTGGCTTTTTCCACAGCTTTGCTTTCATTGCGATCTTGCTATGGGCCTTTGGCATATTCGGTGTGAAACTGACTCTGCGGGCTACGGCCTTTTGTGCCGCTACAATGCTCTGCTACTTATCGCACTTATTTCTCGATTCATTGACGCCGCGGAGCCTGCCTTGGATTGGCCGCTGGCGCTGCTGATACCACTTCCTCAATCGCATCGCTTGCCGGAACACGCTGCTGTTCGGTTCTTACCGCACGAAAAAGCAACTGCCCTTCCCGATCTTCATAAATCCATTTTCCAGTAGCAGCGCAAAAATACGTTTGGAAGACATCGGGGTCGCGCAACATCGCGAGATCAAGCGGATGAAGCGCATCGGGATTGTGGTAAACACGCAGACCATCCAACAGTGATTCCTTGTAGTCCGATTTGCAGGCCTGGATTCGGTGGGGTTGGGTAGAGGTCGGATTTCTCCGCAACGCATCGAAGAAAATCTTTGGATTCGGGTCGGCAGATAAGGCACGCACCTTTCCCAACGTGGCGCACGAACTGAAGATCACTGCGCTCACTTCAGGCATGGCTCCGTTCTGGAAAAGCCCTAGCGTCACGGTCGAGCCATTGTGTTTAATAATGGACTCCAAGGAGTATTTTGGAATCGGTGAATTCGGGTCCCCCGCGCTGACGTAACTTTCTTCATCGACGTAATAATTGAAAAGCACTGCCTCAATGGCCCGTTGGCAAGTCATTGAGAAATAGGGTCGGTCGAACGCAGCCACCGCGATGACGAATGGTTTGCCCGCCACATGCGGCAGCGCCGCATATTTGGTGCTGAACTCCTTGTGCTTGCGCCCTAAGGCATTGGCGAGTCGGAGAATGGTTTGGCGGTTGAACTCATTCAAATCAGGGGGCAATTCTGCCTCGGCCCGTCGATGTTCAGGCAGGTCATCTTTCGCATGGCTCGCAATCGTAGCCTCAATCGTAAAGGGCACGGGACTGCTGACGGTGAAATCCGGCGAGGCCGATGCGAAATTGATCGACAGGCCACGTTCTCGCAGGACGGCGTGCAGATACAATTCCCAAAAGCAGTCATTGAACGTCGTTTGGAATTGGCGAACGAACTTCCGGTCGCGATCCACGAAGCCGGCTGCCCAGCCATTGAGCACAGCGGCGTTCCAAGCATTCGGGTGCTTCACCATCACGGCGAAGTTCGGATGCCAGTCGCTTTCAGGAACAACAGGCGTGAACAGATCCATCAGAGATTCCCTTCCCTCTATCGGAGTAGTCGTCATTCCCGTACAGGTCAAGGCCACGCACAGGAGATGCGGATGCGGGGAGCACATTTGTTGTGGTTCGTCAGTAATTCTTTCTGATTTCCCGCACCATGCCGCCTAATCAATGGCTTGTTTAAAGTCTCCGCCGGGCCGCGCAAATGGAAAATCGGTTCCCCCGGAGGTCTCCCCCAATTTTCCGTTTGCCCGGTGCGCTCCGCCCAGGCTGTGGAGACTTATTTTTTCGCGCCATCGGCGGCAATGGTGCCACCGAGAAATCAAAGGAGAATTTTATGACGACCACTACCAAACAATCCAAGGCTCCGAGCCACATCGCTTACAGCGTTCGCGAGTTTGGCAACGACCGCACTTTCTGGACGCGCATCGGGAGTGCCTGGGCACACAACGACGGCAACGGCTTTTCGATTCAAATCGAAGCTGTCCCTCTCGACGGGCGAATCACGCTGCGCGTTGCAAGCGAATCAAAAGCATAAGCACTCAATCACGGCGGGCCGCAAGGCCCGCCTTTAACCCAAGGAGCTTTCCATGCGACCCCTCATCAATCCCTTCTACCAACCGCAGGCCTCATGCCCGGCAGCAGGCCGTAAATCGACATTTGCTCGTTTGCCAGTGGCACCGCGGAATGCCAGCCCGGTCCCTCACTTGACCAGCCTCTATCATTTCAACCGTGCCGGGAATTACGGCAGCCGTTCCTACCCCGGCAATTGCGGAGGCAATCTCATCCGCGACTTGCTGCACTACTTTCAACCTCAACGCGTTTTCGACCCGATGACGGGAAGCGGCACTTGCGCCGACGTGTGCAAGGAATTGAGCACTCCCTGTCTTTCGTTCGATATTCGCGACGGCTTCGATGCAACAGACGAGAATGCTTTTCGCGGCCTTCCCGATTTTGACTTTATCTGGGCGCACCCGCCCTACTGGCGGCAAAAGCTTTACACCGCGTCCGAGCGCGACCTTTCGCGAGCACCAACCCTGGATGCTTTTCTAACAAGCTACGAAGCGTTGATTCGCAATTGCGCGGGAGCACTTTCACAAGGCGGCAAATTTGCGATCTTGATGGGTGACTACTGCGACCATGATGCTGGCTTTGTGCCGCTGACGTTCTACACCAAGCAACTCGCTATGGCCGCGGGGCTGAGCCAGCATTGCACCGACATCATCCGGTTTAGTCATGGTGCATCAAGCAGCCGCAAAACATACCGCAGCAGCTTCATCCCTGGCCTGCACGACACGTGCATGGTCTTCGAGAAGTGACAGGCCCGACAGCGGAAGCATCATCGCTTCCGCATCGCGCCGATGAATTCAGCCAGCGCAGTGATGAACCGCGCAATGGCGTTAATCAGCAAAGCAAACTCGAAAATGGTCATGGATTTTCTCCTCGTTATTCGTCGGCCCTGAGTGGCCTAACGTGGACGAGTCGAGAGCCGGTGAAAATGCACAACGGGAATAGGCCGGAGCACGCCGCTACGCGGGGCGAAGCTGCACAAGTGCAGTGCGGAAGCGAGCAGCCTTGGACGCTTGCGCGTCACCGCTAGACAGCTACACGTTCAGGACACGAGGCCCGACGGACGAGGAAACTTGACGGTTTGAAAATACTTGATGACCCGTAGCCGCAATTACGGAGTCGGCGGAGGTGCTTTGCCCTTTTCAACGGCGTCGAGATAGTCGGCCCACCACTGCATCATCTTTCGGCGCTCAGGAAGATACTGCGCATGATTGTAGGCGGCGCGAACGGAATTTCGCTCGCAATGGGCCAGTTGTCGCTCGATCACGTCAGGATGAAAACCATGCTCATTCAAAATCGTGCTCGCAGTGCTGCGAAATCCGTGACCTGTAGCACGCGAATGGTAGCCCATGCGATATAGCGCAAAAAGAATGGTGTTTTCGCTCATGCAACCGCGAGGCTTGTGTTGATTTGGAAACACGAAGTGAAACGAACCGGTAAGTTCTTTCAATTCTTCCAGGATACCAACCGCTTGTCGGGACAGCGGCACAATGTGCGGGTCACGCATTTTCATGCGCTCGGGCGGAATCCTCCATTCCGCTTCGTCCAAATCCATTTCTCTCCACGGTGCGTGCCGCATCTCCCCTGTGCGAGGAAATGTCAGTAATAGAAATTTCAGCGCCAGCTTTGTCACGGCTTCTCCATCATAGGTTTCGAGCTTGGCGAAAAATTCGGGCAAATCTTTTTCTTTGAGATAAGCGTAGTTGTTTCTGCGGATGGGTTGCAGCAGGCCGCGCAAGTTTGCGGCAGGGTTGCTTTCCGCGCGGTCGGTGACGATGGCGTAGGTAAAAATTTGTCCGCAACACTGGAGCAAACGGTGAGCTGGCTCGATCGCTCCGTCGGCTTGCACGTTTTTCAAAACATCCAGCAATTCCGAGGACTTAATGTCTGTGATAGGTCGCGACGCGAGTGCGGTCGGGAAAATGTGAAGCTCCAGGCTTCGTAACAGTTTTTCCGCGTGGCGCGGGGTCCACTTGTGAATGCGGCCCTTGTGCCACTCCTCCGCGATCACTTTGAAGGTGTTTTGATGTTTAACGACGAGTTGACGCTGGGTGTTGCGCTTGTCTTGGCCGGGGTCGATTCCGTCGGCCAAGAGCTTGCGCGCTTTATCATGGCGTTTGCGCGCTTCGGCCAAACCGATGAGTGGATATGTGCCAAGCGCGAGGAGCTTTTCCTTTCCCGCGAAACGATATTTGTATCTCCACCATTTCCCGCCCGATGGCTGCACCGACAGGAATAGGCCGTCGCCATCGAAAAGTTTATAGGGCTTTGCAGAGGGTTTGGCCTTGCGAACAGCCAGTTCGGAAAGGGACATGGGGGTAACTCCTGAACAGGTGGAAACTTACCCCTAATATTACCCCGAGTTACCCCCGAATGTCAACGGACCGGCATGACCGCTGGACTCGGTGATATTCGAGGAGACTGGCTCTGACTCTAACGTTTCCGGTCCTTAACGGCCATTAACGACTTAAAAAATGGAGCGGGCGAAGGAGTTCACGTTTACGACGCAACTCATTGAAACATAGAGACTATGTATGTTTGCCTTAACTGACTTACCCCCGAAGTTACCCCCCGCATTAAGCCTTCGCCGGGAGCTGGACAAACCAATTACATCATACAGAAGGCGATATACTAAGCAATGCCCTAAATATCCAGTTTGTAGATGCCATCTGCACAAGCGACGAGAAGGGTTTCCGTATTCAGAGCCGCTAAGCTAACAGGACGGTCGAATTCATAAGGCAACATCTTCGTGGTTTTCGACTTCAGATCGAAGGCCAAAACCGCCCCCGCCTTTCCTTTCGGTGCTAGACCGATAAACACCAAGCTTCTTTCAGGAATCGTTGTCATTGCCTCTGCGGCGTATAACCCGCCAAGCAAGGCGTGTTTTTCTTTGGTGGCAATGTCGAGCATCCACAGAATTCCTTAGCGACCTAGAACATGTTCCAGAAGTAGCAAGTTGTTGCTTCGCCATCCGCACACAGCCACCAGATTGAAAAATAACCGGTCTGTCCGAGGATCGAAGATTCGCTCCCGCGGGTCAAAGCGAAGCAAGCGGCGAGCTTCTGCAACGTAACAATTTCCGTCGTGGAAACAAACGTCCGTCGGCCACGATAACAACCCGGCTGCTAGTAGGCGTTCCCGATGCGTGAGGTTTTCCGGCGAACGCCAGAAATCTCGCAAGGCCCTGACCGCAGATAACGGATGCACATGACCCAGCGGCTTCCGTTTTCCGTTCAGAAGTTTGATTCTCCAAATAATGCCAAGGCCATCCTTTATGCCGAGCAACCGGCAATCGACGGCAATTACGTGACCATCGTCAGCGAAGGCCAGTGACCGAATCCAGCCCCGTCGCTTTTGAATCCTTCGAAGATTACCTGACAATTCCAAGCTATAGAGCTGCACCAGAGGCTTGCCGCTTGCGACGACTACTCGTCCATTCCGGACAGTTACTGCACTGAAATTCCCCGCACAGACAAGGGTTTTGACTGCATTCAGCGTGAAGGTGCTACGCTGCTCTTCTTTTCGCACAAATTGTGTAGGTTTTTTCTAATAATGCAGGACTGTTCAATGCTTCTCCAACATATCCTGGACTGAACACATGCGTATGTGCTGCCAGTGTTGGTGCGAGCATGGCCACGGTTTCTCTGATAGACTCGGCACCTGCGGGACTGCCGCATACCAACAAGACGGAAAGGTCAGGATTCAGTTTCACCGCGTCGGCCAGACAATTTCTTACTTGGCCATCAGCGAATCTGTAGCCGAGCACCACTAACACTCGACACTTCGCTAACCGCTCAGTAAACGCATTCCGCATAAACTTACGAATGTCGTCGAAATTCCCTTGTGGTCTTTCGTCATAGGCCGCGGGCCAAATCAGCGGCACATCGGCTGTGAGCGTAGCGACGTGCCCAGTGGCAAATCTTCTCCAAAATGAGTTAGGATTC
>Ga0190265_10002537_pt1 | contig 12269 bp, 10 predicted proteins | sample Popmic124T_FD_133135 | JGI IMG/M metagenome (GOLD analysis project Ga0190265, IMG submission 133135) | Populus adjacent soil microbial communities from riparian zone of Indian Creek, Utah, USA - 124 T | ecosystem: Environmental > Terrestrial > Soil > Riparian zone | place: USA: Utah | collected... | reverse complement strand
TCGGGCAGATGGCGGCCCATCAGCCGGCGCGCGTCCTGGGCGAGCGGATCGAGGATCTGGGTTTCGGCGAGGCGGCTTTCGAGCAGAGGCAGCTGCTGGCTGATCGCGTCGATGTGGCGCGCCGCCGGCGCGGGCAGCGCCTCGCGCTTGCGGACCAGCAGGCTGTCCAGCCGCTGGACCACGGCCCGGTTGGGCATGTCCTCCTTATAATCGACGATCGGCTTTTCGGTCCCGCCCCAGAAAGAGAAGAGGAGGACCGCCACCACCATCAGGCTGGCCACGATGAACAGGCCGCCCAGCCCGATCGGGCCGACGATCAGTCCGAACGTGATGGTCGCGCCGATCAGCATCGCCAGAGCGAGGCCGACATTGGCGGCGCGCTGGGCGAAGGCGGCGGTGCCGCGCGAAAAATCGCGCCCCTGCGCCTCCCGGGCCGGCGCCGAACGGTCTATCCGGGCCTTGACCTCCTCGAAGCGGGCGATCGCCTGGTCGACCTTGCGCGAATGCTGCGACATTCAAAATCCGTCCCGGCCCGCAACTCCGCTCCGGCTGAGCCTGTCGAAGCCTTCTCCTTCCTCTTCGCAGAGAAAGAAGGAAGGCTCTTCGACAGGCTCAGGGCGAACGGAAGCTGAGATCGAACTCATCGCTCAACTTTCGAGCGCGGTTAGCGGGTTGTCCGCCACGGTGCCGCTCAGCCGGTTCTGCTCGACCCCTTCGGCGCGGGCGATATAGCCGCGGCTCTTCTCGACTTCGCGGCCGAGCGTGTCGACCGTCTGCTTCATATTGCCGAGCGCCTCGACCTTGAAGCGGTCGATCATGTCCATCGTGTCGTAGATGTTCTGGAAGGCGCGCTGAAGTGTCTCGAGCGGAATGGTCGAGCTTGCCGCCTGCTTGTGGATCTCGGCCGTCTGGCTCTTGAGCAGGGAGCCGGTCGATTCGATCATGTTGGCGGTGGTGGTGTTGAGCGCGGTGATCTGTTCGAGCACCATGCGCTGATTGGTCAGCGCCTGGGCGACGGTGACCGCGGTGCGAAGCGCCGAAACGGTCGTGGTCGAGGCGCGATCGACGCCCTTTACCAGCTCGACATTGTTCTTCTTGACCAGATCGAGGGCCAGATAGCCCTGCACCGTCACCGCCATCTGGGTGAGCAGATCGGTGGTGCGCTGGCGGGTATAGAACAAGGCGGTTTCGCGGATCGCCTTGGCCTTCATCGGGTCGGTCGAATCAAGCTCGTTGGCTTTGTCCTCGAGCTTCGCGTCGAGGGCCTTGGAGATGTGGATCATCTGCTCCAACTTGCCCATCGACTTCCACATGTTGGCGCGCTCGACATCGATCGCGGCATTGTCCATGAGGAGCTCGTCCTTGCCCGAGGCCAAAGCGGCGAGGACGGCGGCGATGTGGCTCTGCGCCGACTGATATTTCATGAAATAATTGCGCAGGCTGTTGCCCCAGGGGATGAAGCCGAACAGCTTCCTCGGCTTGACGCCGCGGCCCGGATCGAGCCCCTCCACGGTCTTGCGCAGCTCGGTCAGATTGGCGCCGATGCCGGTATCTTTGTCGATCGCCTTGATCGGACGATCGAGGAAGCGGTTCGAATGGCCGGCCGCCTCGCCGATCTCGCGGCGGCCCATCGAGGTGAGCTGGTCGACCTTCTTGCCGAAATCGGGGGAGTTCGAGTCGAGCGCGACCAGCTCGTTGACGAAGGCGTCGACCTTCTCCTCGAGCTGGCTCTTCTGCTCTGCCTTGAGCGGCACCAGCCCCGCCGCCTGTTCGGGCAATACGCTCTGCAGCGGCTGCGGCGCCTCCAGCGTCAGCGTGGTTTCGGTCGCGCTTGCCGTCGGCACGGCGGTTTCGGTCTGGGTAGCCATGTCATTCCCCGCAAAAAGATGGTCGCCCAAGAGATTGGGGCGTCCGGCCTCCCGTTGCAAGGGATAAAGTGTATTGTCTTGGTAAGACACGTGCGCGGCGAAAAATCGTTGGTGGGCCGAAACGAGAGGCGTAGGAAGGCACAAGCCGACTCGGTTTTCGGGAGGAGGCCGGCTGCTTCCAAGGCTCCTCCCAAGTAAGGGAGCACAAAATGCGGATCTTGATTCTTGGCGTCGCCGCTCTGGCGATTGTAGCCCCGGCAGCGGCCGGCGCCGGTCCCAAGCGCGACCAGCGCGAGGACTACAACACCTATTACGACCGCGACGGCTATTATGGCGGGCCGACCTGGCGCGGGGCGGACGGGCGGACCTATTGCCGCCGCCGCGACGGAACCGCCGGGCTCATCATCGGCGCCGCCGCCGGCGCGCTCGTCGGCCGGGCCATTGACGGCGGCCGCAACCGCGCCACCGGCACCATCGTCGGCGGGGCGATCGGCGCCGTCGTCGGCCGCGAGGTCGCGCGCAACCGCTGCGAGTAGGCCGCGCGGGCGCGCGAGCCGCCAACCCGTCAGCAAAGTCGCCGCCGGGCCGCGAGCCTGGCCGGCCGCCTTCGTTTGGCTGGGATCGATCGGCCGAAATCTGAATGGCGCCGAAACCTGAACGGGGGCTGACAAGGCAATTCAGAAGCCCGTCAGGTGACTCGGCATAATGCGGCCGTCGACCCGTTATTCCGGGTCCGGCCAGTTGCGTATCGCCGGACCGGGTTGCGAGGAGCGCCCCGGCCTCCCCCTTGCCGGGGCGTTTTCTTGTCTGCGGCGTATGACGCGCTATGAAGCGCCGACGCCAAGGAGCCGGACATGAAGCATTTTCTCCTCGCCAGCTTTGCCATTGCCGGCCTCGCCGCCACCGCTGCGGCGCAAGCCGGACGGGCTCCCCCCGCCGATACGATCCGCATGCGCCAGGCCAATTACAAGCAGATGGCCGGGGCGATGAAGGGGATTAACGATCAACTCCGAAGCGAATCCCTTTCGCTCCCCGACGTCCGCCGGCACAGCGCCCTGATCGCCCGCCATGCGGTTCAGGTGTTGAACTGGTTCCCGCACGGCACCGGGCCGGAGGCGGGCGTGCGGACCCGCGCCAAGGCCGAAATCTGGTCCGACCCGAGCGGCTTCCGAACCGCCGGCGCACGGCTGCTGGTGACGGCGCGAACGATGGACGCGGCCGCCCGCCGCGGCGACCTCCCGGCGATCAGGGCGGCGATGCCGCGGCTGCAATCGGCCTGCGGCGGCTGTCACGAAGCCTATCGCGGGCCGGACCGGTGAGCGCGGCGCCGCCATTCCAGGCCCGCCGGATCGCGATCTGGGACCTGCCGACCCGGGCCTTTCACTGGCTGGTCGTCCTGCTCGTGCCGGCGATGTGGTGGACGGCCGAGGAGGAGATGATGGACCTCCACATCCTGCTCGGCCAGACCATGTTCGGGCTGGTCCTGTTCCGCATCTTCTGGGGCTTGATCGGCAGCTCCACCGCGCGCTTCGCCGGCTTTGTGCGCGGCCCGCGCGCGATCCTCTCTTATCTGCGCGGCGACGGGAAGGCCCGCATCGGCCACAATCCGATCGGCGCGCTCAGCGTCGTCGCCTTGCTGACTTTGCTCTCGATCCAGGTCGGCCTCGGCCTGTTCGCCAGCGACGAGGACGGGCTCTACCAGGGACCGCTCTCGCACCATGTCAGCCTCGAAGCGTCCGAAACCCTGGCCGAGCGCCACGAGACGATGTTCGACGTCCTGCTGATCTTCATCGGCCTGCACGTCGCCGCGATCCTGTTCTATCTCGTGATCAAGCGCGACAATCTCGTCGGCCCGATGGTCAGCGGCAGCCGCGAAGCCGGCGAGGGCGAGGCGCCGATGGCCGCCGCGCCCCTGTGGCGCTTCCTGATCGCCGCCGGCGCGGCGCTGGCGCTGACCCTGGCGATCGCGACCGGCCTGTAAGCTGAGGTTCATTTCCGCCATGCTTAGTGCTGTTCTAGGGAAGTAATACGGGGGCGGAAATGGGCTGCGAATTCACGGTGATGGAGAGCCAGCTGACGGCTCCCCGCGGCCCCTGCCCGGGCGGTAAGCTGGTCTTGAGCCGGCTCAAGCCCGGCAGCTCGCCGATCGGCGCGCCGGCGCCGTCCCTGAAGCTGGTCCTCAATGGCGACCAGCGTTACGAGATCGACGGCCGATCGATCGTGATCCGGCCCGGCGAGTTCCTCTATCTCGATGCCGGCAGCCCCTGCATCGGCATCAACCGCACCGATATGACCGGCCTCTGCCTGCTCTTGCCGCACGCGCCGTCTCTGCCGTCCGCGCTTGCAGGGGAGGGACCGCTTGGCGACGATCCGGTGCTTGGCCGGGCCATCGTCCTGTCCACCGGCGCGAGCATGCTGGGCCGGACTCTGCGCGCTTATGCCCGCCGAATCGCCGAGGATCCCGCGCTCGGCCCGCGCATCGCCAGCGAGCTTGCGCACGAGGTCGGCGAGGCGATCGCCGAACCGCTGAGCGAAAGCCGGGCCGCGATGGACGGGCTCAACGTGGCCAAGCCGTCGACTCGGCGCGAGCTGCACCGGCGGCTGGAGCGGGCGCGCGGCTTCCTCCATGAGCAGGAGGCGCGCACCGTGTCGCTCGCCGAAATGGCCTCGATCGCAGGCCTCTCGCAATTCCACCTCGCCCGCTACTTCAAGGCGGCGTTCGGCCAGTCTCCGATCAACTATCATCGCAGTCTCAGGCTCGCGCGCGCCGCCAGCCTGCTCGCCGGCGGCGGCCGTTCGGTCGCCGACGTCGCCGAGGCGACCGGCTATTCCGATCAGGTCGCGCTCAGCCACGCCTTCCGCCGTCATTACGGCGCGCCGCCCCATATGTGGGCGCTGGGGCAGCGCCGGGCGTCCTAGGAGCTTCAGGGGTATCCGTGCCACCCTCCGTTCGCCCTGAGCCTGTCGAAGGGCTCTTCTTCTTGCGGATCAAGAGAAGGAAAGGGCTTCGACAGGCTCAGCCCGAACGGTCGGTGTTTGAACCGCGACCGGGTGCGCGTTGACCTCACAAGGCGCCGGCTAGACGCTGGGCAGCACCTGGCTCGCCTCGCCCCAGCCCTTCAGGGTTCGCGATGAGGCGCGCTCGAGCAGCAGGTCGACGTCGCGCACAGAGAAGCGGGCGCCTGATTTCATCTCGCCAAGCTCCTCCCAGCCGATCGGCGCCGCCACCGGCGCGCCTTCGCGGGCGCGGGCGGAATAAGGCAGGACTGCTGTCGCGCCGCGCTGGTTGCGCAGATAATCGATGAAGATCCGGCCGGTGCGCTTGGCCTTGGCCAGCGCCGCGGTGAAGCGCTCGGGCTCGGCTTCGGACAGCGCCAGGGCGAAGCGCTGGGCGAAGTCCTTGACCTGGGGCCACTCGGCCCTGGGCGTCAGAGGCACGATCACATGGACGCCCTTGCCGCCGGTCAGCATCGGGAAGGTGACGAGGCCCATGTCGGCGAGGTGCCGCTTCAGGTCCATCGCGGCCGCCTTCACCTTCTCGAAGTCGAGGCCGACGTCGGGATCGAGATCGAATACGATTCGGTCGGGCTTTTCGACGTCGGCGACCTTCGATCCCCAGCCGTGGAATTCGATCGTTCCCATCTGCGTGCAGGCCAGCACGCCGGCGGCGCCGTCCACGTAGAGATAATCCTCATTGTGCCCGTCCTTCTCGCGGATCGGGACATGAAGGACGTGCGGGCCGAACGTGCCGCTGTCATGCTTCTGGAAGAAGCATTTCCTGGCGCGTCCCTGCGGACAGCGGACCAGGCTGATCGGCCGGTTGGCGGTCCACACCGCCATCGGCCCGCCGAGCGCCCGGTAATAAGCTGCCAGCTCGCCCTTGGTGACGTCCGATTCGGGGAAGATGATCCGGTCCGGGTTGGTGATCTTGACGTCGTCCTGCGCCTGGACGGGGAGGGGCTGAGGCTTTTCCGGAACCGCCTCCTTCGCCTTCTTGTCGCTGCGCAGGCCAAGGAAGCTTGCATGGCGCACCACGTTGTCCACCGTAAATTCGGCGAAGGCGATCTCCGCGACCAGCTTCGGCTCTACCCAATGTGCGCCGCGCGCCTCCGGGCGGGGAACCGGCGCCGCGGCCTTGTCGGCAGCGAGCTTGTCGAGCGTCGCGCGAAGCTCGTGCTGAACGGCCATCGAAAAGCCGGTGCCGACCTTGCCGGCGTAGCGGAGTTTGCCCTCGTCGTGGAGGCCGAGCAGCAGCGCCCGGAAGCCGCGGCCCTTCTTGTCGCTTTCGGACCAGCCGAGAATGACGAATTCCTGCCGCAACGTGCATTTGACCTTGAGCCAGTTTTTCGTGCGCGCGCCACGATAGGGCGCGTCGGCCTTCTTCGAGATGATCCCTTCCTGACCGGCTTCGCACATCGCGTCGAACAATTGTTCGCCTTTGCCGATGATGTGATCGGCGTAATGGATGAAGGGGGGCACGCCTTCGCCGAGCAGCGCGGCGAGGCGCTGCTTGCGTTCCAGATTGGGCAATCTGTCGAGTTTCTCGCCGTCGATTTCGAGGGCGTCGAACAGGAACAAGGTGAGGCCGCGCCCGCCCTCCTTGATCGCGTTCTGGAGTGCGGAAAAGCCGGTATTCCCCTTGTCGTCGAGCGCGACGATCTCGCCGTCGAACAGCGCGCTGCCACACTGGATCGAGCCCGCCGCCTCGGCGATCTCGGGGAACTTTTCGCTCCAGTCGAGTCCGGTGCGCGTGTAGACTTTCCCGGCGCCACCGGCGACCGCGAGCAGGCAGCGATAGCCGTCATATTTCATCTCGTGCAGCCAGCCAGCGCCGGCGGGGACGGAATCGACGAGCGTCGCCTTCTGGGGTTCGCGGAATTTCGGAAACTTCGTGCCCCGGGGAAGGCCGGGGCCTCGTTCAGCGGCCCGACTGGACCCCGGCTTTCGCCGAGGAGCAATCTCCCTGGCTTTCTTGCCCGCGGCGATTTCGTCCATCGTCCGTCCGGTCTTGATCGACGTGAGGTACATCTCGGTAAGTCCGGTCGGGCTGCCGGCATGCTCGTCCTCGATCTTGCGCAGCAGCCAATTCTCGCCCCGCTCCTTGCCGCGCGACTTCATCCGCACCAGCAGCCATTCCCCCTTCATCCGCTCGCCTTCGAGCGTGAAGTGGAGATGGCCCTCTTCCAGAGTCTTGACCGGGTCCTTGTCGGGGTGGGGGATCCAGACGCCCCGGTCCCACAGCATCACCGTGCCGCCGCCATATTGTCCCTTGGGGATCGTCCCTTCGAACGTCGCATAGGACATCGGATGATCCTCGGTCCGGACCGCGAGGCGCTTGTCGGCCGGATCGAGGCTCGGCCCGCGAGTCACCGCCCAGCTCTTCAGCGTGCCTTCGAGCTCGAGCCGGAAATCGTAATGGAGGCGGGTGGCGTCATGTTTCTGGACCATGAAGGTGAGCGCCTTGCTCTTGCGCGCCGCGACCTTTCCCGCGGGCTCCGCGGTCTTCGCGAAGTCGCGCTTCTTGTTGTAGGTCGCGAGGGGATCGGGAGTGTTCTTGGCCATCGTCCAATCCGTCATGCTGAACTCGTTTCAGCATTCATTCTCCAAGCGGCAGAGCGGATGTCGAAATGGACCCTGAAACAAGTTCAGGGTGAGGACTATCGGCCGCTCGCCGCCTTCTTTTTCGCCGGGGCCTTCTTGACCGGCACCTTCTTCGCCGCCGCCTTGCCCCCACCCGCCGACTTCGCGCCCGGTTTCTCGATCGACCTTTTCAGCGCCGCCATCAGATCGACGACGTTGGATCCGCGCTTCGGCAGTTCCTCTTCCTCGGCCTCGATCTTTGCGCCCTTGGACTTGCGCTTCTTCTCGATCAGCTCCTTGAGCGCATCGACATAGCGATCGTGGAATTTGGACGGGTCGAACTTGGCGGTCTTCTTGTCGATCAGCGCTTCAGCCAGCTCCAGCATTTCCGGGTCGGCCTTGCCGTCGGGAATGTCGCGGAAATAGCCCTGCGCCTTCACCACTTCGTCGGCATAGCGGAGCGTCTCGAGCAGGATGCCGCGCCCGCACGGCTTCAGGCTGACGATATATTCGCGCCCCCGAAGCGCGAGCTGGCCGAGCGCGACCTTCCTCGATTCCCGCAGCGCCTCGCGAAGCACGACGAAGGCCTCTTCGGCGAGGTCGTCGGCCGGCACGACATAATAAGGCCGCTCGTAATAAAGCGGGTCGATCTCGTGGGCGTCGACGAACTGGGTGAGCTCGAGCGTCTTCTTGCTCTCCAGCTTGACCGCCTCCAATTCGTCGTCGTCGAGCAGCACGTAGCTGCCCTTGCTCACCTGATAGCCCTTGACGATCTCGTCGGGATCGACCGCGCCGATCCCGGGCACGACCTTCTCATATTTGATCCTCTTGCCGCTCGGCTCGTGAATCTGGTTGAACGCCACCGTCGCGCCTGAGCGGGTCGCCGAATAAATCTCCACCGGGATCGAAACCAGAGCGAGCCTGATCTGCCCCTTCCAATAAGGCCGCGCGGCCATAGTGTTTCTCCGATCGTGTCGCGTGCGGTTCAATTGATGGGAGAGGGGAGGGTTCCCCGCTATATTGCCTGGGTCGCGGCTTCCTGCCAGCGTTGTTGCATGAGGATATGCTCGCTTGTCCCGCCCACTGCCTTGCTTGTCGCTTGCAGCGCGGCTGGCGAGTCGGGGAAGGAGCCTTCCGTGGCCCCGCCCTTCGCTCAGACGTTGCCGCCCGCCAACGAACCGGCGGTTGCAGGCGGGCGGGGCTGGGGAGAGACGAACAGGGCTGGCTTGCGCCGCCTCGACGCGGGTGAAATCCGCAGCGCCCTGCTTGGCAGGCGAATATCCTACAACCCCCCGGGCTGGGCGGACACGGGCATGAATGAGGAATATCGCGAGGATGGCGCCTGGCGCGGCATCCACCTTGGTCGCGGACCAGACAACTTTTCAGGACGCTGGAGGATCGCGAACGACCGGCTTTGCACCACGCCCGAAACCGGCCTGTACGGGAGGCGTGAGGAGGTCTGCCGCGAAATATGGCGCGACGCGCGGGCCGGCGACCTGCTGATGGAGCATCTGCTGGGCGTGGGGCGCGGCTTGATGCGGGTGACGGTGCGATCAAGCTAAACCGGGATCTCGGTCGTATACTTCACCTGCCGAAGCGCGAAATTGCTCGCCGCATTGGCGACGCTCGGGTGCGCCAGCACGCCTTGTCTGATAAAGCGGTCGTAATCGGCGACGTCGCGCACCGCGATGCGCAGCAGATAATCCCACTCGCCCGACATCGCATAGCATTCGACGATCTCCTCTCGCCCCTCGATGAAGCGTTCGAACTCGTCGCGCGCGTCCATCGTCTGGCGGGTCATCCTGACCTGGCACAGGACGTTGACGCTGCGGCCCAACCGGCCCGGGTCGGCGAGCCGGACCGACGCGCCGAGAACGCCCTCCTTCTCGAGATTGCGGACCCGGCGCCAGACCGACGCGGCGGATGCGCCGACCGTCTCAGCGAGGGCGGCATGGCTGAGGCTCGCATCGCGCTGCAGGGCGCGGACGATGCGCCGGTCGACTGCATCCAGGTGAAAGTCTTCGCTCATGTTTTAGCTATAGCATGAAACAGATGTTTCACAAATATCGCGATCTGCGTGATATCTGGCACGCAATTGCGCGTTGAACCGGCTAGGCATAAGGCGAAATCTGGAGGCGCGCGGATGGATCAGGCTTTGCTGCTCGACCGGCTCGAAGACCAGCCGCAGGATTCGCTGATCGCGCTGATCGCGCTGGCCGAGGCCGATCCCAGGCCCGGCAAGATCGACGTCGGGGTCGGCGTCTATCGCGATGCCGCCGGCAACACGCCGATCCTGCGCAGCGTCAAGGCGGCCGAGCGCCGGCTGGTCGAAGCCCAGGTCACCAAGGCCTATCTCGGCTCGCAGGGCGATGCCCGCTTCACCGATTTGATCCGGCCGATCGTGTTCGGCGACGAGCTTGCCGCCGACGACCGCATCGTCGGGCTGCAGACGCCGGGCGGCTGCGGCGCGCTGCGGCTGGGGGCCGAGCTGATCGCCAAAGCGAATCCGCGCGCGCGAATCTTCGCGGGCGAGCCGACCTGGCCCAATCACGCCCCGCTGATCGCCTCGGCCGGGGTCGAGATGGTCGCATATCCTTATTACGACCGGGCGAGCCGGACAGTGCTCTTCGACGCGATGATGGACTCGCTCGGCGCGGCTGCGGCGGGCGATCTCCTATTGCTGCACGGTTGCTGCCACAATCCGACCGGCGCCGACCTCGACATGACGCAATGGCGCGCGGTCGCCGAGCTCGTCTCCGCGCGCGGCCTGATCCCGTTCGTCGATATCGCCTATCAGGGTCTCGGCAAGGGGCTGGAGGCCGATGCGGCGGGGACTCGGCTGGTCGTCGAAGCGGCGGAGCAGGCGATCGTCGCGCAAAGCTGCGACAAGAATTTCGGCTGCTATCGCGACCGGCTCGGCTCGCTGTTCGTCAAGGCGTCGAGCGCCAAAGCGGCCGACATCGCCTTCGGTAATCTGCTCGGCCTGGCGCGGACGATGTGGTCGATGCCGCCCGACCATATGGCCGCGGTCGCCCGAATCATCCTCGACGATCCGGAGCTGCGGGCCGACTGGCGCGCGGAGCTGGACGAAATGTGCGGCCGAATCCGGCAATTGCGCGCCCGCCTCGCGGTCACCGATCCGCGGCTCGCTTATATCGAAGGCCAGAACGGAATGTTCTCGATGCTGCCGCTGTCTCCCGAGCAGGTCATGGCGCTTCGCGAGCGCCACGGCATCTACATGGCGGGATCGGGCCGGTTCAACGTCGTCGGCCTTTCCGACGACAGCGTCGATCGCTTCGCCGCCGCCGTCGTGGAGGCGATGGATGGCTGAGGCGCCGGCCCGCGAGCGCAAGGCCGCCGGCGCTGCAGTCACGAGGCCGGACCCCGATTTCGACTGGCGCGAGATCGCCTATCTGGTCCAGGTCAGCCGGGCGATGGACACGATCGAGGAAACCGTGCTCGTCCCCGCGAAGAAGGTGCTCTACCAATTCTCGGCCCGTGGCCACGACATGGCCCAGATCATGCTCGGCAGCCGGCTCGATCATCCGCGCGACGGCGCCTGCGGCTATTATAGGTCGCGGCCGATGCTGCTCGCTCTGGGCGTGCCGCTGGTCGACGCGCTCGGATCGAACATGGGCAAAAAGGGCGGCTATTCGGACGGGCGCGACATCGGCGTCGTCTTCAATTATCCCAATCCCAACGGCTGCCCGGCGCTGCCGATGTGCGGCGGAGTCGGCGCGCAATATACGCCGACCGCGGGCTGGGCCCAAGCGATCGATTATTATCGCAAGGTGCTCGGCGACGACAGTTATGACGGGGCGATGGCGGTCGTGCTCGGCGGCGATGCCAGCGTCGCCACCAATGGCTTCTGGTCGGCGCTGACCATCGCTACCACCCAGAAGCTGCCGATGCTGTTCTACATCGAGGACAATCAATACGGGATTTCGGTCCCGTCCACTTACCAGACGCCAGGCGGAAACATCGCCGCGAATCTTGCGAGCTTCGCCAATCTGAGGGTGCTTTCGGGGGACGGTACCGATCCGGCGCAAGCCGCCGGGCTGCTGACCGAAGCTGTCGGGCACGTCCGCGGGCATCGGGGGCCGGCCTTGCTTCGCCTGACGGTGCCGCGCCTGCAGGGGCACAGCTTCCAGGATACGCAAACCTACAAGGAGGCTGCCTTCGTCGATTCCGAATGGGCGCGCGATCCCCTGCCCAAGCTCAAATCCTATCTGGTCGGCTCGCTGCTGAACGAGGCCGAATGGGACGAGATCGCGGCGCGGGCGCAGGCGGCGGTCGAGGCCGCGCGGGCGGAGGCCGAGGCGCTCGGCGTCGCCGAGCCCGAGAGCGTCGCGAGCCACATCTTCCACCACGGCGAGATGCAGGCCTGGGGCGGGCAATGGACGAAAGGCTATCGCGCGCCCAAATCGACCGAGGCGGCGCGGCCGGAGGGCCAGCGCATCAACATGGTCACGGCGATCCGCCGAACGCTCGAACACGAGCTCGAGATCAATCCGCGCGTGCTCCTGTTCGGCGAGGATATTGGCCCCAAAGGCGGCGTCCACGCGGTCACTTTGGGCCTCCAGGACAAGTTCGGCATCGACCGCGTGTTCGATACCAGCCTTTCCGAGGAGGGAATCATCGGGCGCGCCGTCGGAATGGCGCTCGCCGGCCTGATGCCGGTTCCCGAAATCCAGTTTCGCAAATATGCCGAACCCGCCCTCGAGCAGATCAACGATTGCGGGACGATGCGCTGGCGCACCAACAACCGCTTCGCCGCGCCGATGGTGCTGCGCATGCCGGTCGGCTTCTTCAAATGCGGCG
>Ga0190265_10002536_pt1 | contig 12269 bp, 8 predicted proteins | sample Popmic124T_FD_133135 | JGI IMG/M metagenome (GOLD analysis project Ga0190265, IMG submission 133135) | Populus adjacent soil microbial communities from riparian zone of Indian Creek, Utah, USA - 124 T | ecosystem: Environmental > Terrestrial > Soil > Riparian zone | place: USA: Utah | collected... | reverse complement strand
TCACGACGATGCGCAGATGCGCGAGAGTGCGGTCGTCGATATCGACCGAATTCGCCATCGTGTCGTAGATGAACCTGCCCATGGCCTCGATCCTAGTCGTCTCCAGTCCGCGGCGCGGTGTCAGGATCGTCGCCGCGGATGCGAAGATCGCGAAGGCGGTCACCCTGGCCAGCACGGTCACGCTCGCCACATGACGACTCGTCGCGAGTGGTCACCCGAGAGTGACCGGCCCCCACTCTCCGGGCGTCGACAGCGGGGCATCCCGCACGTCCAGGGCGCTCTCGCTCACCGTCGCGACCGCGATGAGCAGGGAGTACGAGGGGACGCCTTCGAAGCTCTGGCGACGGATGATCGCGGTCTCGTCGGTTCCGGGCACCTGCGCGCTGCGCTCGACGATCGACAGCCACGGGCGCCACCACTCAGCGTCGCCGGGCGTGCGCTCGACCTCGGGCGCCGCATCGCGGAAGTCCGGCAGCCACTGCGCGATGCGGGCGGTGGTGGCATCGTCGACCTCGTCGTGGGCGATCATGTGCGTGCCCGGCGGCAGTTCCACGGTCTTGGCCTCGAGCCCGTTCCACGACACGACGCGGGCAGTGTGCGCGGTGACCTCGACGAGGTTGAAACCGCGGGTGGACGGATGCCGCGACGGCGGCCGCCCCGCGACGGCCTCGAGCGCGATCGTCCCGCGCGTCTGCACGTGCGAGTCGGGGCGATCCGAGAGGTCGCGCCGGTTCAAGAGCACCGCCAGCCGGCGCGAACCGGCGTCGGCTGCCAGCCACGCACCTCCCGCGCGGGCATCGCGGATCCCGACGACGCCGGGATAGGCATCCGGCCACCACGCCCCGAGACGGTCCCACTGCCGACCCGGATCCTCGTCTCGCACCGCGAGCAGGCGCACCGGATCGGAAGCGTTGTCGGGGACTGTGATGATCACCGTGCACACGGCGGAACCTCCTGCGGTCGGGCGCGTGTAAGAATCGCCACGTGTACGTCATCGTCGGAGTCACGGGCGGGATCGCCGCCTACAAGACCGTGCAGCTCGTGCGGCTGCTCGTCCTGGACGGTCACGAGGTCCACGTCATCCCCACCGATGACGCGGTGAGATTCGTGGGCATCCCCACCTGGGAGGCCATCAGCCGCAATCCGGTCACCACCTCTGTGCACGACGATGTCGCGAAGGTGCGTCACGTCGCTCTCGGCCAAGCCGCCGATCTCGTCGTCGTGGCGCCCGCGACAGCGAACTTCCTCGCGAAGATGGCCGCCGGGCTCGCCGACGACCTTCTGGGTACGAGCCTACTTGCCACCACGGCCCCGGTCGTCGTCGCTCCCTCCATGCACACGGAGATGTGGCGGCACCCGGCGACGGTCCATAACGTCGAGCTGCTCCGTGCCCGTGGCGTGCACGTCGTGGGGCCCGAAGACGGACCTCTCACCGGCGGAGACGTCGGCCCCGGACGGATGACCGAACCGGACCGGCTGCACGCCCACCTCGCGTCGATGCTGTCGAAACGATCCGATCTCTCCGGCACCCGGGTGGTCGTGAGCGCAGGCGGCACCCGCGAGCCGATCGATCCGGTGCGATACATCGGCAACCGCTCGAGCGGCCGTCAGGGCGTCGCCGTCGCGCTGGCGGCGGCCGAGCGAGGAGCGCAGGTCACGCTCGTGATCGCGCACGCCGATGCAGGCATCGTCGAATCCGCCCGGTCGCATCCGCGCATCGACGTCGACCACGTCGGCACCGCTGCCGAGCTGGCCGCCTCGGTCGGCGCGCACGCTGCGGACGCCGACGTCATCGTGATGGCCGCGGCAGTGGCCGATTACCGCGTGGACGAGGCATCCGAACGCAAGCTGTCGAAGGAAGAGACCGACGGCGAGCTCACGCTCAGGCTTGTCGCGACCACCGACATCCTGGCGCAGCTCGTGCGCGAGCGTCGCCCGGCCCAGACGATCGTCGGCTTCGCCGCCGAGACGGAGACGGATGCCGCGGCCCTCCTCGAACGCGCGCGCCGCAAGCGCCGCCGCAAAGGGGTCGACATCCTGGCTGTCAACGAGGTGGGCTGGAACAAGGGGTTCGAAGCACCCGACAACACGCTCACGTTCATCGCCGGCGACGACGCCGTGATCGGGACTGCCACCGGCACCAAGCGCGAGGTCGCCGACGCGCTGTGGGACGCCGTGCTCGACATCCGCCCCACCGCCTGACGGTCACGATCGACGCCGCCCTGGGCGCAGTTCGTCCGTCGGGGCCGCACCGATCACGACCCGACGGACAGATCGCGCCCCCACGCGGAAGGGCCGGGCGCCTCCTGGCGCCCGGCCCGACACACTGCGTCAGCCGACTACTGCGGGATGTTCACCACGCCGAAGTCGTTCTCCGCGGCGGTGCGGTACAGCAGCAGCAGACCCGTCTGGGTCGACGGCGCGGTCGACCCTGTCGCCTGCACGCCGAGGGTCAGTTTCGACTTCGCCGGGACCGTGACCGTGCCCGACGGCGTGTACTTCGACTCGCCCCAGGTGTAGCTCTGGCCCTCGATGGCGTCAGTGACCGCGCCGCTGAAGTAGTTGTCGAAGGCGTACACGCTGTACCCGAACGTCTGCCCGGCCGTGATCCCCAACGCCGCGAGCGGCGCGGTGAAGATCTGGGTCGACGTGTTGAACCCGCCATCGTCGTAGTAGTACGCACTCGAGGTGCCCGCGTTCAGGTCGGCGACGTACACGACCGTCTGGCCGGTCACCGCGAAGCCGCCGAGCTCGGCGTTGTAGAGCACGTAATCGTCGGCGCCGTCGTTGTTCGAATCGATGTAGATGTCGAACTCCGCGGGGTACGGCAGCACGGTGCGGCGGTCATGCGTGGCGATCGCGAACTGCACGGTGTCGCCTCCGCCGTCGCGAACGCCGACTGCGGCCAGGTCGGTGATGGCGGCGTTGCTGCCGGGCGAGCCGGGGTCGCCCGGGTTGGGGTCTGCCAGCTCCGGGCTGGTACCGGTGAGCGCGAAGATCTCGACGTCACCCGCGGCGACCCGTGAGTCGTTCTCGAGCTTGAGCTTGCCGGCACCGGACTTGTTGAGCTTGATCTTCGAGTCGGCCTCCACGTCGGCGGCCTTCTTGGGCAGTACCGTCCAGCCGACCTTGACGCTCTCCTGGTCGGAAGTGGCCGTGACCCAGCCGTCGAACTCCGGGCCGTTCAGCGCGGATCCGTCGCCACCGCTGGCGCCGACGCTGTCGAACGGCCAGTCCGCGAGCTTCGACCCGTCGATGGTGACCTTGATCTTGACCTTCTCGGTCTTGCCGGGTCGGACATTGACGTGACCGGGCGAGACCTTGAGGGTGACCGCTCCGCTGGCCTCATCGGCGGCGTCGCGATAGCTCACTCCGAACGTGTACTTGCGCTTCGAGTCGGACGAGTTGGTCAATGTCAGTTCGACATCGGTCTTGAACGACTTGGTCACCGACGGGATGCCGAGGCCGATGTTGCCTCCCGCGCCCGTGGTGGCAAGCACACCGACCGCGTCCGCCGCCGGCGCGACGCGCACCTCACCGGCACCGATGCGCGAGATCGGCGTCGTGATGAAGTCGGTCGCTGTCGGGGTCCGGTTGGTACTGTCCGCTCCATTGAGCAGACGAGCCTTGATCGTGGTCGGAGTCGCGTCGGGGAACTTGTCGATCAGCAGTGCCGCCGCCGCCGAGACGACAGGAGCCGCGCCCGAGGTGCCGCCGAAGTTCGTCTCTTCGATGGCCGTGCCCGTCTCGGCCGAGAGCCATGCTCCGGGTGCGCCGATGTCGGGCTTGGCACGGTGGTCGCCCATCGTGAGGCCTCGGCTGGACGTGCCGACCATCGTGTTGGTCAGCGCGATCGCGTTGGCCGGGTCGATCGTCACGCTGACCGGGCCCGATGCGAGAGCGGCGACGAGCGCCTGTCCGGCGGACTGCGAGATGCTGAACGTCGGAACGACGACCGGCTCCGCGCTGCCGAAGCTGAAGCTGGGCGGGTCACCCGGCGCGTTGTTGAAGATGATCACCGCGGTGGCGCCGGCGTTCTGCGCGAACACCGCCTTGTCGGAGATGTTGCACGAGCCGCGTTGAACGAGCGCGATCGCTCCTTCGGGGAACGACGCGAATGCCTCATCCGAGCAGCCGATGCCGCCGGCGTCCGCCGGCTGCGCGAGAGGCGCCGAAAGTGCCGACTCCGGCGCGGGCGACCAGGACTGCAGGACCGAGTTCGAGATCGGGTCACCGACACTGGGCTCGATGACCCACTGCAGGTCATCGGGCAGCGACGTCTGGGCGACGCTGATCACGCCTGGGGCCGAAGAGGGCGAGCCGACGATGAACGGGCGGTCGGCCGAGTTGCCGGCGGATGCCACGACCACGACACCCGCGTTCACGAGGTTGTCGGCGGCGAAGGCCGAGTCGTCCTGCTCCTGGCCATACGAGGAACCGAGCGACATGTTGACCACGTCGACGGCGTCAGAGATGTCGCCGTCGCCGTTCGGGTCGAGCGCCCAGTCCAGACCGAGCAGCATCGAAACGCCGTTGCACGAGGTGGAGACCGACGAGCAGACCTTGACGGCGTAGAGCGAGACTCCTGGTGCGATGCCCTTGTGGGTGCCATCCGCGCTGAGCCCGCCGATGATGTCGGCGACGTGCGTGCCGTGACCGGCTTCGATGCCGGCATCGATCGGGTTGGGGTCATCGAGGCGTTCGCCGTCGGGCCAGGTTTCGCCGACGAAGTCGAACCCGCCCTTGACCTTGGGTGCGCCTTCGCCGAACAGCGTCGCACACACGCCGGTCGGGGCTGCCGCGGCGCCGGCGAAGCACTCGGCGGTGACTTCCTCTGTTCCGGGTCCGCCGAGGTTGAAGTGGGTGTAGTCGATGCCGGAGTCGAGCACGGCGACCTTCACATCCGTGCCGTCGAAGCCGGCATCATGCAGCGGCCGGGCCTGCACATAGTCGATCGCCTGGGCGAGGCTGCCCGATTCGACATCGTCCGCCTGCGTGGTCGAGTGGGTCTCGTAGGTGCGGATCGGTGTCACCGAGATGACGTTGTCGAGCGCCGCAAGCTGCTCGAGCTGACCGGCATCCACCGACACGGCGACGAGGTTCGCGGCGAGTTCGGTGCGGCCGAGTTCGGTCACGCCCAGATCGCCGGCCTCCGCCACGAACTGGTCCTGCTGGGCCGTCACCCGGTCCTTCGTCGCGCGCTGGTCGGCCTCGCCGGGGACGCTGCCCTCCGCGAGAGCGCCTTCCGTCACCGTTTCGGCGATCGCCGGCTCAGCGAGTCGCACACTGACCTCGACGGTGCCGGCGCTCCTCTTGAGGTCGTCCGACAGTCCCTTCGGCTGCGGTGCCTCGTAGCCGTCGGCACTGACGGTGTCGGGCAGGGTCGGTGGGGATATCGGGTCGGTGGCAGACCAGGCGGGCGTGGCACCGAGGACCAGTGCGGGGACGGCGACAACGGCGACCATGCCGGTGACGATGGCGCGAATGCGACGATGCATGACACTCCTAGGGGGGTACGAGGTCGTGACGGAGTGGGACGAACATCGGTGTTCGCCACCCTGCTGGCAACCAGCGGGCACGAGTCTATGTGTCACGGATGCCGCGAAGCAATGGTGCGTCCGAGCTCATCTCGTCTCGAGAACGCGGGTCAGCCAGCCGTCGCGTGCGGCGGCGGCTGCGACCGAGATCGGGGCGTTCGGCGCGAAGTTCTCGAACCCGTGGAAGCCGCCGGGCCAGACGTGCAGCTCGGCCGTTCCGCCGCACGCCCAGATCCGCGAGGCGTAGTCGACGGCCTCATCGCGGAAGACTTCCGCGCTGCCCACCGAGATGAATGCGGGGGGAAGGCCGGTGAGATCCTCGGCGCGAGCGGGTGCGGCCACCGCGGTCACGTCGTCACCGCCGCGGCGATCGCCCAGCAGCGCGCTCCAGCCGGTGGCGTTGCTCGTGCGATCCCAGACGCCGATGCCGTCGATCTGGTGGGACGAGATCGTGTCGTTGCGATCATCGATCATCGGGCTGACGAGCACTTGAGCGGCGATCGCCGGCTCGTCGCGTTCTCGCGCCAGAAGGCAGACTCCGGCGGCCAGTCCCGCGCCGGCGCTCTGGCCTGCCACGATCAGCCGTTCCGGATCGATTCCGAGCTCATCCGCGTTCGCGAGCATCCACCGCAGTGTCGCGAAGCAGTCCTCCACCGGCGTCGGATCAGGATGCTCGGGCGCCAGTCGATAGTCGACGGCGACGACAACCACGCCGTGGCTCGCGATGAAGGGCAGGTATGCACCCACCCCGCCGAACCGATTGCCGAAGATCATCCCCCCGCCGTGCAGGTACAGGATGCCGGGACCGAGATGTGATCGGTCGGTCCGGTGGAAGACCGAGACGACGATGTCACCGTCGGCGTAAGCGGGGATGGTGCGCTGGTCGTGGACGACGCCGAGCTTGTCCACGAGTCCGCCGACGGTGGGATCCGCGGGGATCGCACGGAACCGTTCGATCATCGCGGGCGTGATGCCCGGTGGGACGGTCCCCGCGAGCTCTGCGAGAACCGGCTCCAAATCATGGTCGAACGGCGGCGCGGGGTGAGTCGACATCGGTCCTCCGGGGCGACGGGCACTTCTTGTCGTTCAGAGTGTCGCCCCTGCGGCCGCGCCGCAATGGCTTCGGCCTGATTACGCGGAACGGCTGAACCCCTGAAGGGTTCAGCCGTTCGCGGCCGGGTCAGGCCACCGACGCGGAGTCTCGCTTCGGCAGCACCCACCCGGGCCGCACGAAGTGGCACGTGTAGCCGTTCGGGTAGGTGATCAGGTAGTCCTGGTGCTCGGGCTCGGCCTCCCAGAACGGGCCTTCCGGCTCGATCGTGGTGACGGCCTTCGCGGGCCACAGCCCCGAGGCATCCACGTCGGCGATCGTGTCCCGCGCGACTCGCTCCTGCTCGGGTGAGAGCGGGAAGATCGCCGAGCGGTAGCTCGAACCGATGTCGTTGCCCTGGCGGTTCAGGGTCGACGGGTCATGGATCTGGAAGAAGAACGCCAGTATGTCGCGATACGTCGTCTTGGTCGGATCGAAGACGATCTCGACCGCCTCGGCGTGACCGGGGTGGAACGGGTAGGTCGCGTGGTCGTTCTTTCCGCCGGTGTAGCCGACGCGGGTGTCGAGTACTCCCGGCTGACGGCGGATCAGATCCTCCATGCCCCAGAAACAGCCGCCGGCCAGGACGGCGGTCTCGGTGCCGGGTGTGCGGGTGATGGCTCCGGTGTCGGTCATGATGCGTTCTCCTGATTGCTCGTGGTGGGCTCGAAAAGCGCGCGGTACTCACCGTAGCCCTGCTGCTCGAGGTCCGCAGCGGGGACGAATCGCATCGCGGCGGAGTTCATGCAGTAGCGCAGGCCACCGGCATCCCGCGGTCCGTCGTCGAAGACGTGACCGAGGTGGCTGTCGGCACCGGCCGAGCGCACCTCGGTGCGCTTCATCCAGAGCTTGCCGTCGACGTGCTCGGTGACGGCGCTGGGGGCGAGGGGCTTGGTGAAGCTCGGCCATCCGGTGCGGCTGTCGTACTTGTCCGTCGACGAGAAGAGCGGCTGGCCCGAGACCACGTCGACGTAGATGCCGTCGTCGTGGTTGTTCCAGTACTCGTTGCGGAAAGCCGGCTCGGTGCCGTCCTCCTGCGTGACGCGGTACTGGGAAGGCGTGAGACGGCTGAGCGCCTCCGGAGTCTTGCTGTAGTCGTGTGACATGTTCTTCCTTCTCGGGAGCCGCGGCTCCCAGGTGAGGACGCGGCTGGCTGCAACGTCATATACAAGAACGGATGCCGCGGTCATTTGGTTCCCCGGAGGCTGGGAGCGAGCCGTGAGTTGTTAGAGGGGCCGTCAACCGAGGAGAATGCCCGTAAATGGCTGAATTGACGATCATCCAGCAGTCACCTGACCCCGAACAGGTCGACGCACGTTCACGCGCGCGCCGGTCGATCGCCGAGAAGATCCGGGCCATGGGCCAGAACCGCATCGGCGCGATGCTGCTGCTTCTGGCGACCGTCGCCGCGATCGTCTGGGCGAACGCCGCCGGACACTCGTACGACACGTTCTGGGAGACTCCCCTCACGTTCAGCTTCGGCGACTTCCACCTCGACTTCACGCTCCATGCGATCGTCAACGACGCGCTCATGGCGATCTTCTTCTTCACCGTCGGCCTCGAGGTCCGCCGCGAATTCGCAATCGGCGAGCTGACCAGCTGGTCGCGGGCGCTGGTGCCGGTGGTCGCGGCCATCGCCGGCCTCGCGGTGCCTGCCCTGCTCTTCGTGTTCATCGCCATGGGCTCCGGGCACGAGTATGCGTGGGGGATCGTCATCTCGACCGACACCGCATTCCTCGTCGGCGCCCTGGCCCTGATCGGGCCGCGGGTGCCGGGGCGGCTCCGCGTGTTCCTGCTCGCCTTGGCCGTCGTCGACGACATCGGCGCGCTGAGCATCATCGCCCTGGTCTACACGGAGAACTTCACCCCGCTTCCGCTGCTGATCGCCGCGGTCGGCCTCGCCGGCGTCTACTTCACCCGGTATCTGCGTGCCGGGCGGGGCCCGGTGTATGCCACCTTGGCGATCATCGTCTGGCTCGCGTTCCTCGCCTCGGGAGTCCACCCCACTCTGGCCGGCGTCGCGATCGCCCTGCTCGTGCCGGTGTACCGCCCCGATCGACGCGATGTGGAGCACGCGCTCGATCTCGCTCGCACGTTCCGCCAGTCGCCGAACACGGAGTACGCCCGAGCGGCGGCGAACAGCCTGCGCGAATCGATCTCCATCAACGAGCGCCTCCAGTCCGCGTATGCGCCCTACGTCGCCTACGTGATCCTCCCGCTGTTCGCACTGGCGAACGCGGGTGTCGTGCTCAGCCCCGAGATCCTCGCCGGTGCCATGACCTCCGCCCTCACGTGGGGCATCGTGATCGGCCTGGTCGTCGGCAAGTTCCTCGGTGTGTTCGGCTCAGCCGCCATCCTCCGGCTGCTGCGCCTCGGCGACTTCGGGCCCGGACTCACTCTCGATCGCATCGCCGGCGGGGCAGCCCTGTGCGGAATCGGATTCACGATCTCGCTGTTCATCGTCGACCTCGCGATCGAGGACCCGTCCGCTCAGAATGAAGCACGCGTAGGGGTGCTCGCGGCATCCGTCATCGCCTTCCTCATCGCCACCGTGGTCTTCCGCATCTCCGACGCGGTGCGTCCGGACATGAACACGGGCCAGACGCTCGCGCGCCCGGTCGACGCTGTGCGCGACCACGTGTTCGGTGCAATGGATGCCCCCTACACGATCGTGGAGTACGGCGATTTCCAGTGCGGCTTCTGCCTCAAGGCCTCCGGGTCGATCCAGGAAGTGCACAACGAGCTCGGCGATCGACTGCGATACGTCTGGCGCCACGCACCGCTCACCCAGTACCACCCGAACGCATTGGCCGGTGCCGAGGCGGCGGAGGCGGCGTCGCTGCAGGGCAAGTTCTTCGAGTTCGAACGCGCCCTCTTCTCCGACCAGGAGAATCAGCGCCCCTCCGACATCATCCGCATCGCCCGAGCGCTGGGCCTCGATGTCGAGAAGTTCGAGAGAGACCTCACCTCCCCCGAGGTGACCGGTCGCGTGCGCGACGACATGCTGGATGCCGAGGCGATGGGCATCACATCGGTTCCCACGCTCTTCATCAACGGCCGCCGCCACACCGGCCCGTACGACTCGCAGTCGCTCATCCGCGCCCTCGCCCAGACCGATCAGAGTTCTGAGCAGAACGAGCCGGGCGCTCGCGCGGCTGACTAACCTGGTGCCGATGGAACACGCGATCCACGACCCGATCCAGGCTCCCGCGCTCTCGGACGCGCAATGGGAGCGGCTGATGTCGTTCGGCACACCCGAGGACGCAGCCGCGGGCGAGTACCTCTTCCGTTCGGGCGATCGTGAGTACGACCTGATCCTCATCGACTCCGGCGTGGCGGAGGTCGTGCGCGATTCGCTCTGGTGGATCGACGAAGCGGTCATCGCCCGCATGGGCCCCCGTTCGTTCGTCGGCGAGCTGGGGCTGCTCAACGGACAAGGAGCGTTCCTCTCGGCGCGGATGACAGAGCCCGGGCGGGTGCTGCGGGTCACTCGTGCCGATCTGCGCAAGCTCATGACAGAGGATGACGAGCTGTGCGACCTGATCCTGCATGCGCTGTGGGCCAGGCGCGAAGCGCTGCGCAGCGGGCCCGCTGCGCTCACCCTCAAGCTGGTTGGACTCAGATCGTCGCGAGAGTTCCTCGCGCTCCAGCGTTTCGCCGAGCGGTTCGACCTGGTGCACGCGGCCGTCGCATTGGAGCCGGGTGAGCTCGGCTCGCTCACCGGGCACGCGTTCACCCTCGACGACCTGCCCGTCGCCTTCATCCAGGGTGAGCCCATCGTGCGCGCGACGCCGGGACTGGTCGCGGACCGTCTCGGCCTGAGCTACCAGGCGCAAGCCGACGAGGTGGTGGACCTCGTCGTGGTGGGTGGCGGCCCGGCCGGCCTCGCCGCGGCGATCTACGGTGCCTCCGAAGGGCTGAGCACCGTCCTGCTCGATGCCGTCGCCCCCGGCGGTCAAGCCGCGGCGACCTCTCGCATCGAGAACTTCCTCGGGTTCCCGTTCGGGGTGAGCGGAGGGGGCCTGATCGGACAGGCGTGCCTGCAGGCGCTCAAGTTCGGCGTCCGGGTCTACGCTCCGTGCGAGGCGGTGAACCTCGAGCCCGCCGGCGACCTGCTCGATGTCACCCTGACGGACGGCCGCATCATCCGTTCCCGCACCGCGATCGTCACCTCCGGAGCCGCCTACCGCCGGCTCGACCTCGAGCGCTGGACGGACTTCGAGCGCGCCGGGATCTACTACGCCGCGACGCAGCTCGAACTGCGGCAGGTGGTGGAGTCCCCGGTCGTCGTCGTCGGCGGCGCGAACTCGGCCGGACAGGCGTCGCTCTACCTCGCCGCCAACGGCTGCCCCGTGCGCTTGGTCGTGCGCGGGGATGACCTCGGCAGCCGCATGTCGTCGTACCTCGTAGACAGGCTGATGGAGGATCCGCGGGTCGAGGTGCACACCGGCTCGCACATCGTCGGGCTGCACGGCGGCGATGCCCTCGAGCAGGTCAGCATCGACAGCGTCGGGACGGTCGATGCCCGAGGTCTGTTCTGCTTCATCGGCGCCGACCCGGCCACATCCTGGCTGGAGGGCCTCGACCGCGACATGGACGGCTTCCTGCGCACCGGCACCGACATCGCGTCGCAGACTCTCGCCCAGTGGCAGACGCTCGGTCGCGAGCCGCTGCCGTTCGAGACATCCATCCCGCGGGTGTTCGCCGCAGGCGACGTCCGCCGCGGATCGATGAAGCGCGTCGCCGCCGCCGTGGGCGAAGGCTCGAGTGCCGTGGCTTCGGTGCATCGGGCCCTCGCCGGCTGACGGCATCCGCCATCGCCTCGATGACCGGTGCACATCGCGAGTCGCAGCATCGGAACGAAGCGGCTACTGTGGACTGGTGCTGACCTGTCGTTGTTGTCGCTGAGTGCCTCGCACTCCCTCCGACGACCCCAGACAGCTGCCGCGCCGCTGATGCGCGGCCCATCCCTCAGGACACCATCGTGCGATACGCCCAGAGCGTGACCGACCTCGTCGGAAAGACCCCCCTCGTCCGCCTCAACCACGTCACTGCCGGCATCCGCGCCACGGTGCTCGCCAAGGTCGAGTACTTCAATCCGGGCGGCTCATCGAAAGACCGCATCGCCGCGCGCATCATCGATGCCGCCGAACGCGAGGGGCACTTGGCGCCCGGCGGCACGATCGTCGAGCCGACCAGCGGCAACACCGGAGTCGGCCTCGCGCTGGTCGCGCAGCAGCGCGGCTACCGCATGATCTTCGTCGTGCCGGACAAGTTCGCCGGCGAGAAGGTCGACGTGCTCCGGGCGTACGGCGCGGAGGTCGTCATCACCGACACTCAGGTCGCACCCGAAGACCCGCGCTCGTACTACAGCGTGTCCGATCGGCTCGCCCGCGAGATTCCCGGCGCCTTCAAGCCCAATCAGTTCGCGAACCAGAACGGGCCGCGCAGCCACTACGAGACGACCGGTCCCGAGATCTGGCGCGACACCGACGGTCGCGTGACCCACTTCGTCGCCGGCATCGGCACCGGAGGCACGATCTCGGGCACCGGCCGGTATCTGCGCGACGTGTCGGACGACGCCGTGCGCATCGTCGGCGTCGACCCGGTCGGTTCGATCTACTCCGGCGGCCCGATCCACG
>Ga0190265_10002535_pt1 | contig 12270 bp, 8 predicted proteins | sample Popmic124T_FD_133135 | JGI IMG/M metagenome (GOLD analysis project Ga0190265, IMG submission 133135) | Populus adjacent soil microbial communities from riparian zone of Indian Creek, Utah, USA - 124 T | ecosystem: Environmental > Terrestrial > Soil > Riparian zone | place: USA: Utah | collected... | reverse complement strand
CAACGTTCGTTGCGCCCGGATTGTTCGTTGGTGCCTGACCGACGATGACACTCGCGGCAAGTTCACGGATATCGGATAACCCCGTCGCGCGCCAGCGATGCGAGCCACGGCCCGGTTCATCGTTGTGATAAAGAAAGACGTTGGTGCCAACTTCCACGAGAGCAGGGGCGAAGTTATTGCCCGATCCGCCAGGCGGATTCACCACCACCCCAAAAAGCAGCGGCTGTCCGAACTGGCCGATAAACAAACCGTTATCCAAATAATGAAAGAACTGCCCGGACTGGCCGGCGTCCTGGAAAAATTCGCCGTGGAAGCCCGCGAAGATATTTCGGCCCGCCACCATGTGATAGTTGCCTCCGTACTCGACCCAACTGTCGGCATTGCCGCATCCGTTCAACCCGCCAATGGTTGGCATCGCACGCCAGAGCCATTGATTGCCGCCGGGCTTGATGCCGCCGAGATGATAGCCGGTGCGCTTGGCCGGATCGTAAATCACCACTGTGCCGTTCGTGGTCTGGAGCGGATGCTTTTCGCTCAGCGGATCGCTCGTGAGATAACCGTTGCTGACGTTGGCCGAAGCGATGGTTGTTTGCGCTCCCCAGACGGGGTTCGCATTTCCATCGAACCCGGTGAAGGACTTGCGCCAGTAGGTTTGGACGCCGCCGCCGCTCTGCCCATAGATGGAACCGTCCTTTGAGATGCGCGTGTAGTTGCCAATGCGCTTGATCGGAGTTTCACGCACGCCGGTTGATGTGAGTTCAACCACCTGGCGCGTCCAGCCCGCCGCTCCCCCGCCATCATCGTGCATCAGCGCGTAAGTGCGCCCATTGCTCATTGTAACCGGCGAACAGACGCCGTCATCAAAACTGAACGCATAAGCCGGCAATCCAAAACCCCAGAAATTTGTAATCGTCCACGCCTGCTGCGCCGGCTTCGAGTAGTCCACGTGGTACTCCGTGAACCGATTGAAAACGCGTGTGCCATTGTTCACATCGACCGACGCCATGTACGTGTGCGGTTGGTAATTGATCTCGTGCAGAAGCTGCCGGTTCATGTTGAAGTGCAATGAGCGGCTCAGGAACGTGTCGCCCACCCACCAGGTGCCGTCGGGTTGGAATTGCAAATAGGTCTCGGTGAACGTCCGGCCTTGATCGATGAAAACCCAATAGAACTTGTCTGGCGTGACACGCGGCCCATTGGCGAAACCGCCGGCCTGTCCGTGCGTCCAAATTGCCGCACCGGCGCTGTTGAAAGCTTTTATCTGCCATGTGCTCGCGTCTGCGACGAGCACCGTGCCATCCACCGGCGAACAGGCGACGGCAATGGGATTGCTGAACCCGCCGATCGTTTGCGCAACGGTACCGCCCACGCCGCTGACCGAATAGCGAATGACGCTCGTGCCGCTCACCACCCACAAATCGCCGGAGGCCGTGATGGACAAGTCCCCCGGCTGGTTCACCGAAATGGAACCGCTCTGAACGCCCGTCGCTTTGTTGTAGATGGCGATGGTGTTCTGCGTCTTCTTCGAAACGAAAAGCAGACTGCCACTTTTTTGCACCTCAACGTGCGAATTGCCGCCGCCGGTGTTGATTGTGCGGGTCAGGTTTAAACCACCCTGGCTGTAAACCGCCACCGTCGATGAATTCATGGCGTAAAGGTCAGCCGTATCGGCTGCGACGTCGGTGATGGAATCAGTCGTAATAAGTGTCTTCGGGCCAAAAATCTTGGTGAGCTTGTTAGGGTTGCTCGCGTCGAAGCGGTTTAATTCTAAATGATTCTCGTTGTAGCCGGAGGTGTAGAACGCCGTGGTACCATTGAACGTCATCGCCTTCATCGGCTCGAATCCATTGTGGACGCTCTCGCCTGTATTCGGCACCGAGCTGTTGCCCACCACGTTTTCCCAGATGTACTGCACGTTGTGCGCAACCATTTTGATTGTGTAGGTATCGCCGGGCGCGATTTGATTGCTGTCATCGAGGCCATTCCAGAAAACGACGTTTGTTCCTGCGGCCATGCGGCGTCCGGAGAAAAGTGTTTTGACCAATGTGCCGTCGGGTTTGTAAACGCCCGCGCTCGTTGTGTAGCCGGCGTTCAAATTGAACACTGCGTACGCAGCGCCGACGCTTTCGAACGCGCCAATGTCATAACCATTGCCCTGCGGGCGCGGTGTCCCCAGGGAATCGTAGGCCGGCGAAGTCACGGTGCGTTGGAACGTGCGGTCCGCCCCGGCGTCGAGCGCGTTGCCGAGGTTCGAGGCGAGACGAAAATCGCCGTTGGCCGGATCGGCGAAGGTGGGCGCAAAAGCCATGCTCTGTGACTCAGCGGCATATCCTCCCCGCCGTGTTCCCGGATCGCTCACTTCGTTGGTATCAATAATATACCAGGCGTGGGCAAAGGACTTATCGCGCACTTGCACGGTAGAATAATTCCCTCCGGGCAAAACAGCGGCGATTTCGCTGGCGGGATTATAAAGGTTCCCGTTCCCGCGATAACGCTGCTGTGCGTTGCCGTTAATGACAAGTGAAGCGCTGCTCTGGCCGCTCATGATGTTGTTCAGCGCCGATGCATGGTTCGCGCCCGCGTCGAACTGAATGCCAACCGTGCCATTCACCACGGTGTTGTTGCGGACGACGTTGTTGGGAGAGTTGATGAGCTGAATGCCGGTGTTGCCGACGTTCACGACGCAGTTCTGCACGGAAAGTTTCGCCGAGCCGTTCACGACAATTCCTTTCTGCGCACCACTGATGCGGCAGGAGTCCACGGTCACGCCGAGAGAGTTGTTGATGTTGAGCGCGTTGCCCGAGTCGGAAGAGAATGTCAGGTTACGGAGATAAATATAATTTGCTGCCGACATCGTCGGCGTGCCGCCAGAGATGATGGCCGGAGCCGAGCCATCCGCGCCCGTGATGAGGCAATGCTCTCGTTTGCTCAACGCGCTGCGCGTCACTTGGAAATCCGCGCCGTTGTAAGTGCCCGCTTGGAGAACAATCCGGGTGTTGGCGCCCACTTGCGTGAGAGCCGTGCGCAGGGAAGTGGGCGAACCCTGAGTTCCCGCGCCTGCATCCGAGGCTCCCGCGGCGACGTGCAATGTCTTTGTGTAGCTACGGGCATTCTCGAAGTTGCGGCGCACCTGCCAGGGATCGAGCGCGACGTTGGAAACACGCACGGAATCGAGGAAGCCATTATTGAATCTGCGGCTGTTCGGCACGCTGCTGCTTCCGATCTCCATCACGCCCGCAAAAATGTCGCCGGCATCATTTTCAATCGGCCCGAGACGTTCGGTGTTGTTATCCATCCATTTCTGGTCAATCAACTCGCCGTCCCGATAAGTCCGCACCGTGCGGAGATCGTACGTTAGGACATACTGATGCCATTGCTGATCGGAGGGCTCCAGCGCGATGGAGATTGGACGGTTGGCCAGAAATGCGCCGCCCTTCGTCTGGCTAAACGTCGCGACAATCGATCCAGGCCCCCCACCCACTGGATTGCCGAATAAAAAATTCGCTCCGACTTCAAAGCCCGGCCCATGCACGATAACTCCATCCGGATTGTCACGAATCGGGTCGAGTGTTGGCTGGCTGAACGCTTTCTGCCTCAGCCAAAACTCGACCGTGATGGCCCCCATTCCTGATTGCCATCCCGCGGGTAACGCTCGTGTGAACGGAAGCGTTACACCGAGCAGGTTCTCATTCAAAACCACCGCAGCGGGGGGCTGGCAGTAAGTCGTGCCACCCGCTGTGACTGCGGGCGGGAACGGATCGGTGTAGGGCAAGGGTTTGAAGGAAGCGGCAGCGAAAATGTTCAGGGTACTGATAAGCGCCAGCACGAACACACTCGCACTCGCCAAAAATCTTGCCGATGAAAGAGTTCCAGTCTGGGGTTTTCTGGTTGAGATCTTTCTTTCGTCAAACGCGGTATCAGTACACACCACGCCAATTTGGAGAATTGGATTCTTACGCACATGGCGGTTTTAGCAGCGTGAGTGCCAGCGTGAACGGCGGCGTTAAAAACGCCGAAACTCCCATGAACTCCGTTGAAAAACTTCGTCCGACGAAGATTGAACGCTCCGATTGTCTTTCCCTGAGACACAAATGGACAATAGTGTCCTCGGAAAGGACGGAACCGCAGCACCGGGGAAAGTCCCAAAGTAGTCTCCCTGAGGCAGACGTGGGCCGAATAAACAGTCTAAGGTGCTCCACTCATCCGCAGAAAAATAACGTGAACGTGAAGATATTAAGCCGGTGAAGCGGATCGTGCGTCGGACTCCGCCACATCGGGCTTCACCTGATCAGCGAGATGCTGTTCCGCAGGCGCAAGAGTCTCTGTTTGGGGAGCAGATGTTGGATCGTCCGTTGCCGCGCTGGCGCTTACGATCGGCGCTGGATCATTGCCTGAATCTGAGGTGAGTGCCGCCGAAAACTCCACCGGTTCGGCAGCCGCTTCAGCCTTCGCGGTCGATGGAGCCGCCTCTTGTCCAGGAGTTGGCGCCGGCTTGGCCGGTTTCGGCAACGGCTTCTTCGCCGCCTCCAGCGTACCGTTGGCAAACTCGATGACGTGGCCCTGGTGAACGAGCCAGTGCAAATCAGAAATGACAGCGCTCGCCTCAGGCGTGAGTTCAGGAAGCGACGACCCTGCCGCGGGTGGCTGGGTCGTGGCGACGGCGGCCGGGGCGAGCGCCTCGAAGAGTTGGCGCCGCGAACATTTCGGGTGCGCCTGAATGAATTCAACAATCCTCTTTACGCTGTCGGAGACGGGGGTCGTTTCCAAATCCAGGTAGTTCGGGCGCGCCACGGAAACGTGCGTCACCGTCCTGTTGACCTTAAAGAACTGCAAGCCACGGGTGGCGAATTGCTGGCTCAGGAGCGTGGCGAGTTGAAGCGGAAACCGCTGCTGTTCCTCCCACTTCATGCGCACGAAGCGTTGCAAGGCCCGGCACGGCACCGAGCGGCTCGCGGTGCCGGACATCTGATGAGCGTCCACCTGCTTGACGATGCTCCCCAGGTGGGTGGCTCGGAAATGCCTTTCCACCTCTTCGCGCGTGGCGAGTTTCAGCGGCTCCGCGACGTTGAGGCAGCCGTATTCGGTTTTCCAACTCTGGTCCTCGATCCATTTCTTCACCACGGCTTCGTCGCGAACAATCTTCACCCGCGACTTGAACATATCGAAGGGCATCCGCGCGAAACGTTCGGTATGCAGCTTGCGAAGCTGGTTCTGATAGTCGTGATAATTCGGCGGCCCCAGAATGGCGCCGCTCATGCCGCACTGTGCAACAAACGTGTATGTGCCTTTGGGTGGCTCTGTCTGCGTGCGCTCCGCCTGGTAGAACGTGTTGAAATGCTTTTCGAGGACGTAACTGACGGCTTCGTCTTCACTCAGCCACAGCGTATCGTCGAGCGCGCAGACGAAGAGCGGCTGGACAACTCCGCCTTCCGCTTTTTTCTTCGTCGCGAACGCGACCTGATGACGTTCGGGCTTTTCCAGAATGATTTGCGCGATGCTGAAGAGGGGGTAGGCGCGTCCGGTCATCTTGATTTGGCGCGCGAGTGAATCGACGCCGTGTTCATCCGGGCGGAACTGCACGTCCAGTTCCGGCACCGGCTCCGGCGCGGGGCGTTCCTGCCGTTCATCGCGTGGCGGAAAATCACGGCGTGGCCCCCGGCCTCCTGGGCGGTCGGGCTGCGGACGGCGCGGCCCGCGTTGATCCCGTGGGGGTCCGCTACGACGATCACCCTGGGGCCGGCGCCCGCGTTCGCCCCGATCGCCCCGGCGGTCATCGGGTCGCTCCTCCCGTCCCTCGTATTTGGCATAGAGATTCTTGTTGGCAGGCTGCTGCGCCCACGCCGGGAGGAAAAGCGAATCGAGATCGAACTCAGTGTCTGTCGGTGTGCTCATTCAACGTACTGCAATATCGGCGCAGAATGGATTGGTGCTACCACGAAAGCAAGTGCCGCTTGCCAATCATCAGCCACGGCGGTGCGGATCGGGATTCAAGCGCCTTGGCCTCGCGACCGCGGGCGAGCGTTTACGGGAAGATTTTTTAGGGCCGAGCATCTCGGCCCGCCCCTGTGCTTCCAGGTCAGGCCGGCCCGTCAGCTTGCCGGTGATTGGCTTGCCGGTGATTGTTTTGACGACGCCTTTGAATTCCTTGCTGTGATCCGTCGGATGAGAAGTCCTCGTTTTCATAAACAGGTTTGGGAAAGGAACGCCGCCGCAGCGGCGCTCCCAATATACGGTCCGTCAACGCTTGTTCTTTTCAGTTCGGGCCTTCGCGCGGCCAACGGCGCTCTGCGCTTTTCCCACATTCTTCTCAACCATTCCCCTGGCTTGCAGCGAACGATTGCGAGTGATGCGGCCGGTTTCCTGTTTGACCTTGCCCTTGACTTGCCGGGCAGTGCCTTCGATTCGATCTTCAGTGGATTTCTTCATAATGCCTCCTTGTAGAGCAAACCTAACACAAAACAGAACGCCCGCGAGCCGGGCTCCGGTTCCGTTCGACAAAGTTGGAGGTTGCCTGGGCTACCGATTTTCGATTCCCGCCCGCGGCCATCGCTGATTGCGCCAGCCTACGATTTGCCGTTTGAACTGCGAACTTGGTCCCGCATTCACTAATGAACTTCAACAGAAGCTCGCCCGCGATGGTGGCACAATGCGCACGCGCCTATTCGGTTTGAAGCCGAGTCGCTTCAGTCTGCCTTTATTCTACAAATGCAGGTGCTGCCACAGATCGGCCAGCGGCATTCGCATGTTGATATAGAACTTTCCGAATTCGCCGTAACGCGCGCTCACTTCATCGAAGCGCATTTCGTAAACGATATCTTTGAGCGCGTCGGCTTGATGGGCCATGAGGGTCACGCCCCATTCCCAATCGTCGAGGCCGGTGGAGCCGGAGATGAGTTGCGAGATGCGGCCTGCATATTTGCGCCCGACACGGGCGTGGCCGCCCATGAGCTTCTTGCGTGCAGCGAGATCTTGCGAATACCAGTTGTCGTTCCCCTGGCGGCGCTTGGACATCGGATAAAAGCCCATCACTTCCCAATCAGGCAGTTCGGGATAGAGGCGGAAGTGTTCGTATTCGGCCTTGCGCTTCGCCATCTCAGCCCAGCGCTTTTCATAAGCTTCACTGCCCGGTTCCAGTTTCTCCGCCGCGAGCGTGGCACGATTGTCGTCCTCCGTCGGCATGTATTCGGAAAGTTCGGTGACACTCAGATACGAATATTCACGCATCAGTGCGCCGGCCGGAAAGCAGTTCTCCAAATCGCGATGCATCTGAGCCACGGCGCCGAGTTCAGCGGCGTAGAGGATGAATGCGAGGTCGGCCTTGGGCCCGATGACGGCGTAGCTCCGCAGTTTGGGGTGGGATGCTTTATCGTATCGCGCCGCGAGCGCTTCGAGTTCTTTGAGCGCTTGCGCCGATTTGCCGGCCGCCAACTCGGCCCAACGCTGGCGATGAATGGAGTAGAACAAATGCATCACGTGGATGCCGCGATCGAGTTTGATGGTCGGGAGTGTCATGGAATTACAAATTGCGAATGTCGAATTTCAAATAACGCGCGACAAGGCTGGTAGTCGCAAACCCGTATCCCGTTGGAGGGACGAACTCCGCGAGTCCCCATTTGTTTTGAAAAGAGATTGGGGACTCGTGGAACTTGTCCCTCCATTCGCCATTCGAAACTCGTCATTCGAATTTTCAAAATGCGCTCAACGCCTGATCGATGAGTTGGTTCAAATGTTGGAGAATCGCCGCTTCGCCCACGACCAGCGTCGCGCCGGCTTGCAGCGCCGGCGCGCTCAACGATTCGTCGGCCGAAAAGGCAATGACGGGAATATGTTCCGTGTTTTTATTGCTCCGCAACGCGGCCAGTCCTTCGCTGACCGACGAACGTGTCGAAGCCAGGTCCGCCAGCACGAGCAATGGCTTGTGCTCTTCGGCCGAGCGGGACAGCGCGGCGGCGTCGTGAATGATCTGCACGCGCCAGCCGAGGTCCTGAAGCCGGTTCACCAATTGTGTGCCCGGCAACAGTTTCTCATAGAGGAACAAAGCCAGCGGTTGCGTCATGCGCGCGAGAGACTACGCACGCGCCGTTTAATTGCAAAAATTTTCCAACGAGCCGGCGGTTTGCCCGGCAAAGCGAGCGATGGCTGGCCGGCCCGCACCGATACGAGAAACTCAAAATGCCCTTGGGCGGCTGCTGACAGGTTCACGGCCGATTGGTAGCTTCGATGCACAGCCCATGCCCGTTGAATCCACAGACGTAATTGTCGTTGGCGCCGGTCCTTGTGGCAGCCTCGTTGCCAAAGAACTGGCCGCGTCCGGCTGTTCGGTCACGGTGCTGGAGGCCGGGAGACGGTTCGCGACCGGTGACCTTCAGAACATTGAATCAAATGGCGCGAAGATCCTCTGGACCGAACCACGGATTTACAGCGGCCAGCATTCGGTGGTTCCAAAAACCGGCCTCGGCGTGGGCGGAGGAACTCTCGCGTGGCTGGGCGTCGTACCGCGATTTCACCGGGGCGATTTCAAAACCTACTCGACCGAGGGCGTCGGCAGTGATTGGCCAATCTCGTACGACGACCTGCGGCCCCACTACGGAAAGGTCGAGCGTGAATTCGGGGTGGCCGGCGAGTGCGGGCCGTTCGCGCCGGAGCGTTATGAACTGCCGATGCCGCCGCATCGAATGAACTGGCACGCGCAAGTGCTGGCCCGCGGCGCCCGCAAAATGGGCGCGCAGCCCTTTGCTCCACCCATGGCCATCAACTCCGTCGAGTATGATGGACGGCCCGCCTGCACCTATTGCGGCTGGTGCGGCTCGGGTTGCGGGACTGAAGCCAAGGCCACCGCTGCGAACACATATCTGGCAAAGGCTGAGAAACTCGGCGCGCGGGTCATCAGTGAAGCATTCGTGCATCGCGTGAATTACGAGGCCGCGACCGGACGCGTGACGGGTGTGCGCTATCTCGACGCGGCGCAACGCGAACAGGAGTTGAACGCGAAGCTCGTCGTGCTGGCCGCGCACGCCATCGAAACGCCGCGGCTGCTTTTACTCTCCGCAAATTCCACTTTCACAAACGGCCTCGCCAATTCGAGCGGATGTGTCGGCAGGTATTTGATGAGTCATCCGACGTGGCAGGTCTTCGGCACGTTCGCCGAGCCGATCAATGCGTTCAAAGGAATGCAGATGGGGCACGTGATGATCCAGGACTTCTACAGGCCGGACTCACGCCACAACTATGCGCGCGGTTACGTTTTGCTCTCGTACATGATGACGCCGATCACTTACGCGAACCTCAGCGGCTCGTTTTACGGCGCGGAGTTCAAAGAATTTCTCCAGGAGTATTCGCACACCGCCGCCTGGTGGGCCCACGCGGAAGGGCTGCCGAACGAATGCAATACCGTGACGCTGGACTCGGAGAAAAAGGACGGGCGTGGATTGCCCGCCGCGCGAGTGACGTATGAATGGGGTGAGAACGACCTCAAGCTCGCCGCGGCAGCCCGTGACAAAGCGGCGGAAATGATGAGTGCGTCGGGCGCGCGAAAAGTGCGGATCGGTTTGAATTACGGTGCGCACGCGATGGGTACGTGCCGCATGGGCAACGACCCGGAGACGTCGGTGGTGAATGAATTCTGCCAGTCGCACGACATTCGCAATTTGTTCATCTGTGACACCAGCGTGTTCGTCACGGGTGCGGGTTTGAATCCCACGCTGACTGCGATGGCGATTGCAAAGCGCGCGGCGGAACACATTGCGAGTGCGGCGAGTAAAGGAGAATTATGAATACGAACATGAAGTGCCTTGCTCCATTTGGGGAGAAGGCCGGGGTGAGGGGTGGGAACGTGGTGGCGCTTACCGCTGCGAGCAGAGCGCCGGGCGTCATTACCCATCACCCTCAGTTCCGGCAGCGGAAGCGCATCCACATGTGCGCGATGGTTCTCGTTGTCGTGATTGCGCTCACCTTCTCGCTCGATGCTGCGGAATACCGCGTGTCCAGCGCTGCAGAGATCACTCGCGCGTCTGGCGAGGCCAGGCCCGGCGATGTGCTCGTGATGAGCGGCGGCGAATGGAAGGATCAGGCGATTGTCTTCGGAGCGAAAGGCACGGCGGAGAAACCCATCACGCTGCGCGCGCAGATTCCGGGCAAAGTCGTTCTCAACGGCAAGTCGTCGGTGACGATCGATGGCGAGCATCTCGTCGTGAGCGGATTGTTTTTGAACGACGGTCAGTTGACAGGTGACGGCGTGAAGCTGGCGGGGCGCAATAATCGGTTGACGGGTAGCGCCGTCCTAGGCGGCAACTATAAGTTTTTCGTCCACCTGTTTGGCACGTCGAATCGCGTGGACCATTGCTATCTCGCCGGGAAAACGAATGACAGCCCAACGCTGCAAGTTGAGGTGGAGGGCCGGCACAATTACCACCGACTGGACCACAATCACTTTGGCCATCGGCCTCCGCTCAATCGCAACGGTGGCGAGACCATCCGCGTCGGCTACAGCCATCAGTCCATGACGAACTCCGGCACGCTCGTGGAGAACAATCTGTTCGAGCGTTGCGATGGCGAGATTGAGATCATCTCCAGCAAGTCGTGCGAGAACATCTACCGCGCCAACACCTTCCTGGATTGCGCGGGAATGCTGACGCTGCGCCACGGCAATCGCTGCGTGGTGGAAGGCAACTTCTTCATCGGGCATCACAAGCGTGGCTCGGGTGGCATCCGCGTCATCGGCGACGACCACGTCATTATCAACAATTACATCGACGGCGTGGAGAAGGGCGGGTTCTGGATCACGTCGGGCATTTCCAATTCGGAACTCAAGGGTTACTTCCAGTCACGCAACTGCGTCATCGCGTTCAACACGTTTGTGGATTCGCGCGGGCCGGCGATTGAGCTGGACGCGGGCTTTGGCACATCCGGCCGGACGCTGCGACCGGAGAACATCACCATCGCCAACAATGTGTTTGCACTCACGAGCGGAAACCTGTTGAAAGGCCAGGAAGGCGGCACCGGCTACAAATGGATGGGCAACATCGCTTCGCCCGGCGGTGTGGAACACGCGGGCATCAAGTTCGTAGAGGCGAAACTGGAGCGGGGTGCGGATGGACTGTGGAGACCCGCCAAAGACAGCGCGGTGCGCGGCGCCGCCGAAGGAAGTTTCCCGTCCGTGAACTCCGACATCGACGGACAGCCGCGCCTGGGTCGCGCCGACGCAGGCTGCGATCAACTTTCGGAGGCACCCATCACCCGTCGCCCCCTCACTGCTGCCGAGGTTGGTCCCGCGTGGATGGACGCGAAGGCAAGGAGCGCGCGATGAGAATCAATTCCGTAGCAGCCGACGTAAGGAGGCTCCATCTGAAATGCGGGGTAGGGGATTTGATCAGAGCCTCCTTATTACGATTCGACCGCGTTGCATGGCGGTCACGCAATTTATGAAAACTTCACTGCTCATTCTCCTCGCCTTTATCACAATTAAGCTCGGTTACGAAAGCTGGCGCGAGGGGCAGAAGTTTCAGACGTTTGGCAAGGTGCAGACGAGATGAAGAAATCTGCCTCCGTTCCATCCCGAGCCGCTGCCGTCCTCGCCGTTCTGGCGGACGGCATCATTCAGCCAGATGCGCGTAATGCCGGGGCCGGTGTGAATACGGGCGCACGGCTGGCGGGCAGGATGGATTTGGGCGCCAACCAACGCCTTTACGCGCAGGGTATTGACGGGGCGCAGGCGATCGCCCGGGAAAAGTTCACGCGCGATGTCACGGAGTTAACGGCGCCGGAAGTGCATGAGTTGCTTGCGACTTTGCGGGAGCGCTTGCCCGCGTTTTTCAAACAACTGCGCATGGATGTGTCGGCGCTGTATCTGAGCGAGCCGGCGGTCTGGAAGCAGATGGGCTTTCCGGGGCCGTCGATTGCCAGCGGCGGCTACGCGGATTTTGATCAACCCCAGACGCACACGATGAACGAATTGAAAGAATCGACTCGCATGAACATTCCCAGCACGCTTCCCGCCGTCCAGGCATTCCTCAGCAAGCCTGCGCAGATGCTCATCGGCGGCGCATGGCGTGAGGCCGCGAGTGGGGAATGGATCGAGAGCCTCGACCCAGCGACGGGCAAAGTAATCGGCAAGTTCCCGGCCGGTGATGAAGCCGACGTGAATCTCGCCGTAGCCGCGGCGCGGCGCGCGTTCCACGGCGCATGGAGAAAGATTTCTCCTTACGAACGCGGGCGGTTGTTGCAGAAAGCGGCGGGACTGATCGAGAGACATGGCGATGAATTGGCAGAACT
>Ga0190265_10002534_pt1 | contig 12276 bp, 14 predicted proteins | sample Popmic124T_FD_133135 | JGI IMG/M metagenome (GOLD analysis project Ga0190265, IMG submission 133135) | Populus adjacent soil microbial communities from riparian zone of Indian Creek, Utah, USA - 124 T | ecosystem: Environmental > Terrestrial > Soil > Riparian zone | place: USA: Utah | collected... | reverse complement strand
TCGTCTTGACCTGCACACGTACGAGCGCGTTGACGAGCTCGACAGCTAGATCCCAATCAGGGTTTCGGCCGAACGGGAACGCGACCTTCACGCCCTGCGCCACGAACCACGTTGCCGCGGACATCTCTCCGAGGTCACCTTGTTCATGGCGATTCATAGGACGAACATACATTTCGCCATCGGACAGACTATATGCAGGGCGTGACTCCGTCCAACGCAAGACGGGCGCCCCGTGGGCGCCCGTCGAACTTCCCTCTCCCCGGAAGCGCTACGAGGCCTCCCGGAGGCGTTGGGCCTCCGGGAGACACTCGAGCTTCTTGAGCGTGTTGTTCTCGATCTGGCGGATGCGCTCGCGGGTCACGCCGAAGGCGCGGCCCACCTCCTCGAGCGTGCGCGCCTGGTGGCCCTTGAGGCCGTAGCGCATCTCGATCACCTCGCGCTCGCGAGGTGGAAGCGCATCCAGCACACGGCGAACGTTCTCGCGCCGCATGTTCTCGGACGCCGTCTCGAACGGAGACGGAGCGCCCTCGTCCTCGACGAAGTCGCCGAGCTCGGAGTCGTCCTCCTCGCCGATCGGCTTCTCGAGCGAGACGGGGGTCTGAGCGAAGCGCAGGATGTCCTTCACCTCGCGCGCCGTCCACTGCAGCTCGCCCGCGATCTCGTCGGGGGTCGGCTCGCGACCCAGCGACTGGACGAGCTGCCTCTCCACGTGCACGACCTTGTTGAGCTTCTCGACCATGTGGACCGGGATGCGAATCGTGCGCGCCTTGTCGGCGATCGCCCGGGTCACGGCCTGGCGGATCCACCAGGTTGCGTAGGTCGAGAACTTGTAGCCGCGGCGGTAGTCGAACTTCTCGACCGCTCGGATCAGCCCGAGCGAGCCCTCCTGGATCAGGTCCAGGAACGACAGGCCGCGACCGAGGTAGCCCTTGGCGATCGACACGACGAGCCGTAGGTTCGCCTCGACCATCTGGCGCTTGGCCGCCATGTCGCCACGCTCGAGTCGTTTGGCGAGGGAGACCTCCTGGTCCGCGGTCAGCAGGTCGACGCGTCCGATCGAGCGCAGGTAGAGCCGCAGCGAGTCCAGACTGGGCTCGACCGTGAGGTCGATGTCCGGTTTCTTGGCGGGCACGCCCTCCTCACGCGGACTCTCATCCGGACCGGCGGCGGGAGCCGCCTTGTCCTCCTGCGAGACCACGTCCACACCGGTCTCGAGGAGATGCGCATGCAAGTCGCGCACTTGCTCCTTGGTGACCTCCACCTCCTCTAGGCAGGCGGCGATCTCCTCGAACGTGAGATAGCCACGCTCTCGCCCCTCGGCGGCGAGATTGCGCAGCTCCTCTACATCGAGGGACGGCGGCTCGGGCCGCTCCTCTAAAAGCGTTGCTGCTGCTCCATCGACGTTCTCCCTCAACCCCTCACTCCTCGAAACGCAGTTGCAGTGGTTCCGACGCCCGCCCCCGTGTAGGGCCGCCGGCCTTGGGTCACAGCTATCGGCGCGTCAGTACGGCTTGTGCGACGTTCGTCGCAAGGGGTTGAGCCACTTAGAGGGCCTACTCAGCAGGCTGGGCTTCGAACCGAAGGCCACGATAGCAACTTCGTGCGGATAGGCACATCACTCGGGCAAACGCTACCCATGCGACCGGTATCGTCAAACCTTATGGCCGATCTCGCCATCCCCCACGACGACGTCCAAGCACGCCGCCCCAGCACACACGTGAGCCTCACGCGCGTCGGGGTGACCGGCGTCGAGAAAGTGATCCGGATCGGCGTCGACGGGACCGAGCAGCTCTTCTTCGCCGACCTCGAGTGCTTCGTCGATCTCGGGCCCAAGCAGAAGGGCGCGCACATGTCGCGCTTCGAGGAGGTCATCAATGAGGCGATCGACGAGGTGATCCTCAGCGAGGCCTTCAAGGCCGAGACGCTGGCGCAGCACATCGCCGAACGCGTGCGCGATCGCCAGGACGCACTGCGGGCCGAGGTGCGGATAGCGGCGCGCTATCCGGAGCGCGTCAACACCCCCGCGTCGGGGGTGGCGACACAGGAGATCTACAAGGTGTTCGGCTCGGCGGTGGCCTCCGAGCGCGGGACGCGTCGGCTGATCGGCGTCGAGGCCCAGGGCATGACGGCGTGCCCATGCGCACAGGAGATGGTCGCGGGCCGCTCGCGTGAGCGCCTCGTCGCCGAGGGCTTCACCGAGGACGAGATCGAGCGCGTCATGAGCTCGGTGCCGGTCGCGACGCACAACCAGCGCGGGATCGGCCACCTCTACATCGGCTGCGTCGAGGGCTGCACGACCCGCATCGAGGCCCGCACGCTGCTGCGGATCGTCGAGCGCTCGATGAGCTCGGAGATCTATGAGCTGATGAAGCGCAGCGACGAGGTCGAGGTGGTGGAGCGCGCCCACATGCATCCGCGCTTCGTCGAGGACTGCGTCCGCGAGATGGCGCGGATGGCGGTCGAGGAGTTCGACGGTCTCGACGACGACACGTTCATCCTCGCTCGCCAGGAGAACCTCGAGACGATCCACCGCCACAGCGTCGTCGCCGAGCGCCACGGGCTGCTCGGCGAGCTGCGGCGCGAGTTGACTGACGAGGTTCACGTACCCCACCACGTGACGATGCGCGAGTGGCTCGAGGACCGTCCGGTCCGCGGCTGAAGCTCCAGCGCCCCCTCGGTCATACATCTGTCCGCCGTACTGGGGGATGCGTTTCAATCGCTTCTGTCGAGGGGAAGCGATGCCGACAAGACGGTTAGGACGCGCATGCAGACCACCAGCCACATCCCCCTCTCCGAGGACGCAGCCCTTGTGGCGGCGTTGGCCGGCACGGCGATGGCGTTCTCGCACTGTGCGGAGGACGAGGCAGAGCGTTGGCTGCGTGCGCTGCGACTTCACGGGCAGGTCGGGTCGGTGCTGCAGGGCTTGGGGGTCGGCGAGTCTCCGCTGGCGACTGAGTCCGAGGCGATTTGCGAGGACCCCTCGACGCCCCCGCTCGGCCAGGATGCGCTCGACAAGACGGTCCGCGAGGCCGAGCGTCACGCTGCCTCGCGAGGCGTCGACACCGTCGGGACGGCGGATCTGCTGACCGCGGTCCTCGACGTCTACGGCGAGCTGATGGACCGCGCGCTGGAGGTGCGGGGCGCCACACGCGGCGAGGTCGTCGAGCGGATTGCTCGGCTCGGCGGGCCGCCTGAGCGTCCGCACAGCGGCTGAGCCTTCGCGCGGCTGTCTCTAGCGGTCTGGAAGTGCCGTCCGTGCGCGCTGCTGGCGTGACAGCTGCTCGATCCGACGGCGAAAGTTGAGGAAGTAGTCGGCACCCGAGACGATCGTGGTGAGCACCATCGCGTAGACGAGCGCCTGGACCCAGACGGCGTCGACGTCCGACGCGGCGATCAGGGCGAGCACGGCGGCGGATTGGACGATCGTCTTGACCTTGCCGAGCGCGCTTGCGGGGATGACGACTCCCTGCTGGCCGGCGGCGATCCGCAGTCCGCTGACGGCGAACTCGCGCGCGATGATCACCATGGCGACCCAGGCAGCCAGGCGGTCGAGGCTGACCAGGGTCAGGAGCGCGGCCGCGATCAGCAGCTTGTCCGCTACGGGGTCCATGACCTTGCCGAACGTCGTGATCGACTGACGCGAGCGTGCGATGTAGCCGTCGAGGCCGTCGGTGAGCGCGGCGAGGACGAAAACCGCGGCGGCGATCTCCGAGCCCCCCTTGGCCTCCGTGCCCAGCGCGACTACCAGCACAGGCACCAGGAGGATGCGCAGGAGCGTCAGGAGGTTCGGGACGTTGAGCGGGAACATGCTTGTTCGAAGAGTGTGGCTCAGCCGCCGGCTTGCACCTTCTTACGACGCTTGCGCGCCATCAGCTCGATACCGATGGTGCTACCCACCGGCCCGGCTGGAGACACCGTGGCCGCCAAGACCGTCCACGTGAAGACGTTGCGCGTCGCGCCGAGGAAGACAAGGAAGCAGAGAAGGATCCAACCGACGCCGTGGGACCAGCCGAGAATCGTCTCGGCCTCGTCGCTCCAGCCTCCGATCGCGAACGTCACGAGAGCGGCGAAGAGGCACAGCTCGAAGACCGAGTAGATGCGAACGGCGGTGAAGTAACTCACTCGCTGGCGAGGTCCTTGCGGCGCATCGACCACATCTGCGAGGCGCGCTCGATCTCAAGCGCGGCCGACCATGGCAGGGCGGGTGGTCCGAGCTCGGTGCGCAGCGAGCGGGCCGTGCGACGGGCGAGCTCGGGATCGGTGCCGGGGACGGCTGCGAGCTGGCGCGCGCGGGCGTCTACCTGGGCATCCTCGACGGCCTCCCAGGCGAGGCCGAGCTCGGCGGCACGGGTGCCGTCGATGCGCTGACCAAAGAGGGCGAGCGCGGCTGTCGCCTCGCGGGCGCCGGTGCGGCCGAGCAGGGCGGCGTGACCTCCGCCCGGATGCAGGCCGATCGGCAGGAAGCCTGAGATCAGCTTGGCGTCGGTCGCAACGATCCGGAGATCGGTGGCGAAGGCGAGGTTCATACCGGCGCCCACGGCACCACCGCGAACGGCGGCGACGGTCGGTGATTCCAGCTCGCCGACGCGCTGGAAGGAGCGGTAGACGTCGCCGATGCCGGCATAAGCCTCAGGAGTTGCGGGGTCGCGGCCGGCGTCGGCGAGCGTCTGGCGGTCGCCGCCGGCGCAGAAGAAGCCACCCTCGCCACGGACGACGACGGCGCCGACGGAGATGTCGGCATCAATCTCCTCGCAGGCATCGACGAGCTCGCGGGCCATCGCACGGGTGAGCGCGTTACGGCGATCGGGGGCGTTAAGCGTGAGCGTCGCGACGCCAGCGTCGCGGTCGAGCAGGACCTCGTTCGGCATGGCGGAGACGCTATCCGAGCACCGGTGGTCACCGCTCGGCGGCACAATGGCTTCGATGCGGCCGCTCGAGCGCCGATCCCCGGTAGTGCTGAGGGCCCTCGGCTACTTCGGGCGCGCTCTGGTGCTGATCGTCATCGACGGGCTGGCGCTGTGGCTGCTCGCCGACTTGCTGAACGGCATTGACGTGCCCTCGCTGCGCGCGGGGATCGCCACAGCCGCGGCAATCGCGCTGCTGAACGCCTTGTTGTGGCCGCTGCTGATCCGGATCGCGCTGCCGCTGACCGTGCTGACGTTCGGGTTGGGATCGCTGCTGCTGAACGTCCTCGTGATCGACGTGGCGTTCGACCTCGTCGACGGACGGAACCCCGAGTTCTTCGCGACGCTGCTCACAGCGCTCGGCCTCGCGGCGCTGACGGCGGTCGTCGAGCCGCTGCTCGACTTCGACGGCGACGCCTACCACCTACGGGTCGTGCGCCAGCGGGTGCGCGGCAACCGCAAGCGCAACCGCTCCGAGGTGCCGGGGGTAATCCTGTTCGAGATCGACGGATTGGCGGAGCCCGTGCTGGAGCGTGCGATCGAAGAGGGGCACGTACCGACGATCGAGCGCTGGATGGAGGAGGGCAGCCACCAGCTCGTCGGCTGGGAGTGCGACCTTTCGTCCCAGACCGGCGCCAGCCAAGCGGGCCTGTTGCACGGCAGCAACGAGAACATGCCGGCGTTTCGCTGGTACGAGCGCGAGTCGGGTCAGTTGATGGTCTCGAACCACCCGAAGGACGCGACCGAGATCGAGCGGCGCCACTCCACCGGCGATGGACTCCTGGCCGCGGGCGGCGCCAGCCGCGGCAACATGTTCTCAGGCGACGCGCCGCGCTGCTCGGCGACGATGAGCGTGATCCGCGATCGCGAGCGTTCGCGGTCGCGGGAGTTCTTCGCCTACTTCGCCGACCCGTATGGGCTGCTGCGCACGATCGCGCTGTCGCTCGCCGACGTGGCGACGGAGCGGCGCGCGGCCCGGCACCAGCGGCGCTCGGGCGCCGACCACGTCGACCGTGGCGGCCTCTATCCGTGGATGCGGGCGGCGATCACGGTGGTGATGCGCGACCTCAACGTCGCGACGCTGATGGCGGATGTGGTCGAGGGCGTGCCGGTCGCCTACTCGACGTTCGTCAGCTACGACGAGGTGGCGCACCACTCGGGCGTCCTCGAGCCGGATGCGTTCGCGGTGCTGAGGAAGCTCGACGCTCAGCTGGGGCGGCTCGAGCGAGCGGCGCTGCAGGCTCCCCGCCCCTACCACTTCGTCGTCCTGTCCGATCACGGTCAGACCCAAGGCAGGCCGTTCCGCCAGCGTCACGGCCAGACGCTCGAGGAGGTGGTCAGCGGCTTGGTCGCGTCCGGCGAGGTCCATGCCCCGCCGGCGATCGACGAGGCGTGGGGCGAGCTCGGCGCCGTGCTTGCGGACGCACGCGAGGACCGGAGCATGTCGGGGCGACTGCTGAACCGGGCCACCAGCGACCGGATGGCCGAGGGCACGGTGGCGCTCGGACCGAACCGCGAGGCGATCGCGGCACAGGAGACGGTGGAGACCGGCGACCGGCCGGAGGTAATCGCGATGGCCTCGGGTTGCCTTGGACTCGTCTACTTCGCGCGTAACACGAGCAGGCTCGGGGCCGAGGAGATCGAGCGGCTCCATCCCGGCCTGCTCGCCGGCCTCGCCGGCCATCCGGGGATCGGCTTCGTGATGGTCCGCAGCGAGCACGAGGGCGCCGTGGTACTCGGCGGCGGCGGACGACGCCGGCTGTCGGACGACACGGTCAGCGGCGAGGATCCGCTGGTCGGCTACGGGTCGAATGCGGCCAACCACCTGCGCCGCCACGACGGCTTCGATCACTGCCCGGACATCCTGATCAACGGGGCCTACGACCCAAAGGCGAACGAGGTGCAGCCGTTCGAGGAGTTCATGGGCTCGCACGGGGGGCTCGGGGGCTGGCAGATGCATCCGGTGGCGGTGGTGCCCGCCGAGTGGAGCGCGCCGGCTCGGCCGATCGTCGGCGCGGCGGCGATGCACGACCAGTTGCGCGACTGGTTGGTCGAGACGGGGCACGAGGTCGGTCGGTGAAGGTTCCGCGTCCGATCCTCGCAACGGTCGAGCGGTTGCGGGCGGTTCCGTTGCTGAACGCCTTCGAGCTGGCGGCACGCCGGTTCCTTGCCGACGGCATGACCGACCGCGCCGCGTCGCTCGCCTACTACGGCATGCTGTCGCTGCTGCCGAGCCTGATGATCGCCGCGGGCGCTGTGAAGCTGATCGGCGCCGACACCGGCGACGCCGACGACTTCAGCGGCTACCTGCGCGACCAGGGCGCGTCGGCGAGCCTCGCCAACACGATCGAGTCGGTTATGCAGACGGCGATCGAGTCAGCGCCAGAGCAGGCGGGGACGGTCGGATTGATCGGTGTGGCGACGCTGATCTACGGAGCGTCGCGGGGGTTCGCCGCCTCGGGACGAGCGCTCGACGTGATTTGGCGTCGCCGGCAGGAGGGGCTGACGATCGTGCGGCGCGCCGTCGGAGTCGGCTGGACGCTGGTGCTGCTGGTGCTCGGGCTGGCGGTGGGCCTGCTGACCTTCGTCGGCCGCGGGCTGGTCGAGGACATCCTGGACGCGGTCGGGCTCTCGTCCTTCGGTGCGACGATCTGGGCGATCGTGCGCTGGCCGCTCGCCGCCGTGATGCTGATGCTGGCGATGCGGCTCGTGATGTGGGCGGCGCCTAGCGGGCCCCGCGAGCGGTTCCGGCTGATCACTCCAGGCGCGGTGGTCGCGGCGTCGGCGTGGTTCGCCGCCTCAATCGGCTACGGGATCTACGTCGGCGAGGTCGCGTCGTACAACGCGACCTACGGAGCCTTTACCGCACTCGTAATCCTGCTGTTGTGGAGCTGGATCACGTCGATCGCGTTCCTCTACGGCTGTGAGTTCGACGCCGTGCTCGCGGAGCGCGGGGACGGCGTCATGGTGGCGCCGGCAACAGCGTCGACGCTCCCGGCTGGAGCACCCGCACCTCCACCTCCGGAGCAATCCGAGCCGCCTCCCGCGCGAACTCGTGCGGGGGATCGCTGAGCAACGGCCTGCGGAAGCGGCCGAGACCGGCAGGAAACAGCGTGCCCCAATGGATCGGAACCGCGAGTCGGGGCTTCAAGAGCGCGAGCGCCTGGGCGGCGGAACGGGGAGTGAGGTGGCCGGGACCGACGGTGGTGCCCCAACCCCAGACGGGCAGGAGCGCGGCGTCGAGCCGCTCGCCGATCGACTCCATCTCGGGAAAGAGATCGGTGTCGCCGGCAAAGTAGACGCGCCGGTCGTCACCGACGAGGTAGCCGACGCATTCGCCCGGCGCCCCGAACGGGTGGCGCCCACCGTCGTGGCGCGCCGGCGTGGCGGTGACCCGCACCCCCGCGACGGCGGTGCTCACGCCTACGGCCAACTCGGTCACCGAGCCGAAGCCGAGCTCGCGGACGTGGCGGGCGGTACCTTCGGGCATCACGAGCTCGACCCCATCTCCCGCGAGCTGGCGGAGCGAGGCGAGATCGAGGTGGTCGCGGTGGTCGTGGGAGATCAGGACGCCGTCGATCGCGCCGAGCGCTCCGACGTCCACGGCGCCACCGTGGCGGCTCAAGTGGGCTACACGCCCGCGGAGCACCGGGTCGGTGATCAGCCGCGCGCCCGCCAGCTCGATCAGGACGGTGGCGTGGCCGACATAGGTCAGCGCATCGGTTCGTGAGGCCCGGCCGGTCAGGCCGCCGAGGGTAACCCGGTCGCAGCCGGCCGGCCTCGCTCAGCGACGCTGCTTCTCGCGCTCCTTGTCGATCTTCGTCGTGTCGCGCGGCTCCACGAACGGCTCCTCATCGGGCCGGGCCTCCCCCGCCTCGATCCGACGGCCACGCTCCCGCTCGGCGTTGAACTCCGCGCCGAGCAGGATCGCGATGTTCGAGATCCAGAGCCAGACGAGGAAGACGATCACGCCGCCGAGAGCGCCGTAGGTCTTGTTGTAAGAGCCGAAGTTCGCCACGTAGAAGGCGAATGCCGCTGAAGCGATCAGCCAGACGAGCACGCCGACGATCCCGCCCGGGCTGACCCAGCGGAAGCCGGGTTGCTTGGCGTTCGGCGCCGCCCAGTAGAGGAAGGCGAACATAAAGCTGACGATCGCCAACAGGACCGGCCACTTGGCGATGTTCCAGACCGTCACTGCCGTGTCCTCGAGGCCGAAGAGCTTGCCGACCTCCTCGGCGACCGGGCCGGTGACGGCGACACCGATGGCGGTGATCGCCAACAGAACCAGCAGGACGAGGGTGGTGCCGACGCGCACCGGCAGCGTCTTGTAGATCGGCCGACCCTCGGGGACGTCATAGATGTCGTTCGACGCGCGCATGAAGGCGGCGACATAGCCGGACGCCGACCAGAGCGCACCGGCGAGGCCGACGATGAACAGGATGCCCGCCGCACCCTGGTCGTTCTGGAGGTTCGTGATCGCGTCGGTGACGATGTCCCTCGCCGCGCCCGGCGCGACCTCGCTGACGTTGTCGATCAGCGTCTGGGTCGTGTCGTCGCCGAGCAGGCCGAGGACGGACACGAGCGCGAGCAGCGCCGGGAAGATCGCGAGGACGCCGTAGTAGGTGAGCGCGGCGGCCCAGTCGGTGAGGTTGTCGTCCTTGAACTCCGTGAACGTCCGCTTGAGGACGCCCCACTTGGACTGCTTGTCGAGATCGGTCGGCTTGTGGGGAGCGTCGTGCTCGTCGCCCCCGTTGCCGCGTTGCGCGTGGCTGGCCATCGGATGGTCTCCTTGTCAGTCGCCCGGCCAGACGCCGGTCACCTTTTGGAACCCCTTTGCACCGCCGCGGTCGACGACGGTCTTGACGAGGGTGAAGATGGCGCCTTGGAGCGCCGCCGCGGGCAGCAGCTCACGCCAGCCGTACTCGCTCTGGCGAGCCTTGGGGGGGTCGGGCTCGTCGGAGATCCGCTTCCAGATCTGCTTGAAGATCGTGCTGGCGATCAGGCCGCCGAGGACGCCGGACAGGATCCCGAAGGGGGCGTAGAGAGCCTTGGCCATCGCTTAGCGCCTCCTCCGGCGCAGCAGCAGGAGGAGCAGGAGCGCCGCGATGACGCCGCCGATCACCACCGACTGCGAACCGCGCTGACTCGCCTGGGCCGTCACGGTCTCCTGCGCCTTCTGACTCGCCTCGCGCAGAGACTGCTTCTGCTCCTCGACGCGGTCCTTTACCTGCGCCTTGACGTCAGCCTTCTCGGAGAGGGCCTCGACGGTGTCGCCCAGGTCGCGACGGGTCTCGTCGATCTGACGACGGAGCTCGTCGGGATCCTTGGGTAGGTCGTCCTCGGCGTCCTCGCGTGACACCGCGGCGGCGTTGACCGCCTCCGGCGCCTCGTCGGCCAGTGGTGCCTCGTCCTTGGCCTTCCTGCTCATCGGCCTGCCCTCGCTTTCACGTGGTCGACATCGTGCTTGGTCGTCTCGATCGCCTGCTCTGGAGCGAGCGGGGCCGCCTCCTCGATCTCCCTCTTGCCGGTCAACGCGAGTACGCCGGCAAGCAGCAGCAGGGCGGCGCCGACGATCGCCGCCGCGATCCAGGGCTCGAGCGTTGTGGCGAGCAGCATCACGGCGGCAGCGAGCAGGAAGCCGACGCCGTAGAGCGCGACGACGCCAGCTCCGCCGAAGAGGCCGGCGCCGACGCCGACCCGCTTGCCCTTCTCCTGCATCTCGAGCTGGGCGAGGCGCAGCTCGCTGCGCACCAGCTCGCCCGTCTGGCTGGTGAGCTGCTGCACGAGCTCGCTGACCGAGCGGTCGTTCGCGGTCTGCACCGCCATCCTTGCGCTACCTCCGTGGTGTCGGGTTCGGCCGGGGAGGGCCCGTGACGTAGAGGTACCGTGGTCTGGGGGAACCAAACCTGCGACCGGCGTGGTGCGGGATTCCGGAGGCCGGGTCAGTCGGCGGCTTGGCGACCTTGCGATCGGTCCTTGCGGACCTCTCGCAGCCACGTGACCGCCAGCGCCACAAGGCCTATCGCCAGGTAGACCTGGGCGGGCGCCAGGAAGGCGAACTTCGCCAGCGCGAAGCCGGTGGCGAGCTCGGGAGCCGCGGAATCCGCATGACCGTCGAGCACGAGCAGGAGGTTGACGTTCTCGACCGCGTCGCAGGCCGCCGCGAGCGGCGGCAGCGCGGCTATGACGGTCCCCGGACGGGCGAGGCGGGTCCAGCCGCGCCGGCGGGCCGCGTCACGCAGCGCGAGGACCGCGAGTGAGAAGAACGCGCCATAGGCAAGCAGATACGGGAAGTCGAGCCAGAGTGAGAGGCGGGCGGCGTCATGGCCCGTATCGCCCCAGTCGCTGAGTATCTCCTGAGCGCGCTCGGTCGATCCAGCGAGCTCGAAGGGGATGATTCCCGGTCCGCCGGTGTCGCGCAGCTCGAAGTCGAGCAGAGCGAGAATGGCGAGCAGAATGACGGTCGTGGCGCCTAATAGCCAGAGTGCGCGGCGGCGGGTCATGTGGCACAGCATCTCAGTGATTGCACGTTTTCGTGCAATCAGTGATGGCGGCGCCAAGGGTTCGCTCGATGCGAGTAGCGGTGCTCAGACCTGACCCACAGCGGCATGACTTAGCTCTGCCAAGGCTAAATCGGATCCTCCGGAGGGCTATCGGCAGCAAACCCAGTTGGCTTTAGTAGACGAATGTTCCGGTTGCGCAATCGGACGACCCACCCCAGGCTTGGCCATACCAATCCGAGTCCAAGGGGCATTCCTGTGATCGCACGCATTCGAGTCAGTCTTGTTGCAGCAGCCATTGTCGTCGTAGGGGCATTCGTGGCCGCACCGGCCGCACAGGCGGGGCTCCTCGTCGCCTCCGCGCCGAGCTGTGACGCCGTCAACCTCGAGCGTCCGTTCACCCGCTGGCTGGACCCGCTCTCGTATACCCTCGTCCCAGACGGTGGGTTTGAGAAGGGCGCCGCCGGCTGGAGCCTCTCGAAGGCCAAGGTCGTAAGCGGCAACGAGACCTTCTACGTCCACGGAGCCGGTGAGAGCAAGTCGCTTTCGATCTCGCCGGGCGGCTCCGCCACTTCGCCGGTCATGTGCGCCGGGCTCGACAAGCCGATCATGCGCTTCTTCGCGAAGAGCTCCGGCGGGCTGCTGTCGCTGTCGATGCTGGCGGTCGAGGTGCTGTTCGAGACCTCGGGCGGTCGGGTCGCGTCGCTGCCTGTGGGCGTCGTACTGCCGACGACCAAGTGGCAGCCGACGCTGCCGCTGCCGGTGCTCGCGAGCCTGCTGCCGCTGCTGTCCGGCGAGCAGACACCGATCGCCTTCCGCTTCCGTCCGCTCGGCGGCGCGACGTGGACGATCGACGACGTCTACCTCGATCC
>Ga0190265_10002533_pt1 | contig 12276 bp, 7 predicted proteins | sample Popmic124T_FD_133135 | JGI IMG/M metagenome (GOLD analysis project Ga0190265, IMG submission 133135) | Populus adjacent soil microbial communities from riparian zone of Indian Creek, Utah, USA - 124 T | ecosystem: Environmental > Terrestrial > Soil > Riparian zone | place: USA: Utah | collected... | reverse complement strand
GTGACCGCGGCCGCCGTGGCTTCCGCGGCCCCCACGGTCATGGCGGGGCGGCTGGCGCTCGGCGCCGTCGTCGCGCGGCGAGGGACGGGCGGTGCGCCGCGGCGGTCCGGAGTCCCGATCGGAGCCCGAATCGCCGCGCGGGGTGGCACTCGGGGAAGGGCTCGGGGTGACGCTCGGGCTCGGCCGATCCCAGCCCCCCGAGGAACTCCCCGAGGAGCCACCGGAGCGCGGAACCGCTTGGCGCCCCCCGCTGCCGCTGCTGTCGTTGGGGCGGGCACGGGACCGGTCCTGGGCCGCCAGAGGCACGCTCGCCGCAAGCAGCAGCGCGGCGGTGACGAGGACCGGACCGCTGTCACGGAGCCATTCGGCTGCTCGTCTCTGTGTGTTCATCGATACTCTCCTTTTCCACCTTCACGCCCAGCTCAGACCAGGCGCGGTGAAGACCTCTAATGTAGTGGTACCGAAGCACATCTTCCCACATCTTCGGCATCCTGAGAGGCAGGTTTTGCAAAGCGTGGACCAGGCGTTCGCGCCACCTCTGCGGACCTTCCGGAGGCAGCGGCGGAGGCCCCTCGGGGCCGATCCCGACGAAGGGACCGAGCTCCGGATGGAGGCGGTGGAAGACCACCGCGCAGTAGCCTGCCTTCTCCTGGCGCGCCGAGAAGCGGGCGATGTCCGTGGGGTGGTCGTGCGCGACGACGGCCGCGGGCTCGTAGACCAGGCGCAGGCCGCGCCGCTTCAAGCGGTACGCGAGCTCGATGTCCTCCCACGCGGCATAGGGGAAACGCAGGTCGAAGGGCTCGGCGAGCAGCAAATCGCGCGGCAGGGAGAGGTTCGAGGTGTACAGGAAATTGAACGGTACGTCCTCTTTATCCTTGATCAGGGCGTAACCGAATTGGAGGCCGTGCTCGTTGATGTAGCGCAGGAAGGGATTGAGGCGCATTCGGGAGTGCCAGCCGGTGTAGCCGATGACCGCCAGATGGAGGTCGTCGCCGCGCTTCCTGTGGGCCTCGCGGTGGGTCGCCAACCATCCAGGAGCAGGGACGGTGTCGTCCCCCAGAAAGGCCACCCACTGCCCGGCCGCCACGGCCACTCCGGTATTGCGCGCCGCGGCCGGCCCGCGGTTCTCCTGGACCAGCACCCGCAGCGGCATCCGGAACGCGCGGCTGCGCAGCCAGTCTGCCGTGCCGTCGGTCGAGCCGTCGTCCACCACCACCACCTCGAAGGAGGGCGGCGCCTGCTGGAACTCGAGCGCCTGGAGCACCTCGGAGAGAACCTCCAGGCGGTTGTGGGTGGGGATGACGACGGAGATCTCAGGCCCCATGGCGAAGAGCTTACTCCACCTCGGGGCTCCGGGCTCTCGGGCCTCAGCTCGCCGTTACTTCTTGCGCGGCCGCGCGATGAGGTAGTTCGCCGGCACCAGCCCCTCTTCGCCGTGGGACAGCGGCACGGTGTTGATCGTGACCTTGTCGCTGTGCTCCACCACCTCCCAGCGGTCGTCCGGGTAGACCAGGGGGCGGTCGGAGGGATCGAAGCCCACCGAGGTGGCGCCTGTGCGGATCACGTTGTGCACGTGGTGCGGCAGGCCGGAGGGGCTGTTGCCCGGGAGGGTGCGGAAGTAGTCGAGCGCGCACATCGAGAGCTCGATCTGGTAGAGCGTGCCCTTGTCGCCGAGCAGCACCGCGAGGTTCTCGGCGAACAGCCGCCGGTCCTTCTTCGCGACGACGTGGAGCACCGTCCGCATGTAGATGTTCACGTCGCCGTGCTGGTCGTGGAACTTCCTGGCCTCCTCGGGCTTCAAGGCGTCCAGGACCCCGTACTCGATGTTCAGGCCCTTGCTCTCCTCGCGCGCCTTCTCGATGGCCGTCGGCGAGACGTCCGTGCCGAGGACCCGCGGGAAGTGCTTGACGAGGTAGCGGGTCTGCCGGCCGTTGCCGCAGCCGAAGTCGAGCAGCGGCAGGGACGGATCGAAGTGGGAGGTAAAGCGCTTGATGTCCTCCGCGGAGGCGCGCTCCGGCTCGTTGTCCCACAGCACGTCGCCACCGCGGCCGGTCTTGCCGATCGACTTCCAGTAGTTGTCCCAGTGGCGGTCGACCTGCGACGGATCGCCATGCTTGAACCGGAAGAAGAGGACGTTTGAGAGCAAGCGGAACGATTTCAGCAACTCCATGAGGTGCCTCCCATGACAAACAAATAAGGGGCGGGCAATACCGCCGACCAAAAGAAAAACCTGTTTCCCTTTTACTACGTGTAATTATACAAAGAATTTGACACGACCTCAACCGACCAGGTCCATCAGGTCGGTCAGCTCCCTGCGCACCATCGGCACGTCCGCGGGAAGCCAGGCCGCGAAACCGGGGCTGGCGAACAGGGCCTCGTCTCCCGGATAGGTGGGGACGAGGTGCAGCGGGAACCTGGCGAAGATCTCGCGGTCCGGGCGGCGCCGGCGTTGCTGAGCGGCCGCGCGGGCGGCGGCGGCGCGGTCGAGGTTCCCGAGCAGGTAGTTGACGGCGCGGAACTGGGCGATGGTGCGCTCGTCGGTGATGAGCGTCGCCGCGGGACCGGCCGGGGGCGCGGGGGGGAAGGCGCGGGAGCGCAGCTTGCGCAGGCCGCGGCGGACGAACTCGCCGGGACCGAGCTCGCGCCACTTTTCGGCGAGGCGGCCGGGGGTGAGCGGCGCCACGGGCGGCGGCGAAGCCGGCCCGGCAGTGCCGGTATTGGCGATATGGCCGGCATAGGGGTCGATCAGGAAGGTGCCGCCGCCGGGGTTGTTGGCGGCGAGCATCCTCTGGGTGCGGGAGAGGAAGGTCAGCATCACGGCCGGCATCATGCGCTCCCAGAGGCCGGCCTCGTAGTTCTTGTAGGCAGTGAGGTAGGCGTTGCGCTCGAAGAGGAAGCCGCGGTTGTAGAGCCCCAGCAGGTCGCTCGTGGCACTGGAGCGGTGGTGGACGACGGCGTCCGGAGCAAAGGTGACCCGCTCGCCGCCGGCCCACAGGCGCCAGCCGAGGTCGACGTCCTCCAGGTAGGCGAAGTAGCTCTCGTCGAAGCCGCCGGCCTCCAGGAACGAGGAACGGCGCACCAGCATGTTGCCGCCGCAGGCGAAGGCCAGCTCCTCGCCCAGCCGCGGGATCTCCACCCGGGAGAGCGGGCGGCGGAAGTCGAGCTGGAAGGCGTGGCCGTCGAAGGTCATGGCGCCGCGGGCGAAATCGAGCCGCTCGCCCGCCCAGTCGACGATCAGGCCGGAGACGGCGGCGACGTCCGGCGGCGCCTCGGCCAGAGCGGCGACCAGGGCGGCGAGCCAGCCGGGCTCCGGGCGGGTGTCGTTGTTGAGCAGGGCCACGGCGTCGCCCGCCGCCTCGGCGACCAGCCGGTTGTTGCCGGCGCAGAAACCGAGGTTGACGGGGCTCTCGATCAGCCGCACCCGGCGGTCGCGCCCATAGGCCTGGCGGACCCAGGCGGCGGTGCCGTCCGTCGAGCCGTTGTCGAGCACGAGGATCTCCCAATCCACCCCGGGGTCTCGCTGCTTCGCCAGGGCCGCGAGGCAGGTCTCCAGGTGATGACGGCCGTTCCAGGAGAGGATCGCGACCGAGACCCTGGACGGGCGGCTCAAGCGGGGACTCCCCAGGAGCGCAGCTTGCGCCGGACGCGGAAAGCGAAGGAGTCCGCGGGGGCCGTAGTCGCCGGGCGGTGGACGAAGCGCTCCTTGGTGGGGTCCGTGCGGGGTGCCCGGCAGAAGGCGACCAGGGGGGCGAGCACGCGGTCCCAGCGGAACAGCTCCACCAACTCGCGCGCGCCGTCGCGGCGGGCGCCGGGGTCGTCGAGCACCTCGGCCAGGATGCCGGCCAGGGCCGCGGCGTCGCCGGGCGGGGCCACCCAGCCGGCGCGGTGCTCCTTGAGCAGTCGGCTCATCGCGCCGCCGTCGCTCGTCACCACCGGGCAGCCGGCGGCGAGAGCGTCGAGGAAGCGGGTGCGCAGCGAGAGGCGGGTCTCGAGGCACGGCCGGTGCGGGGCGACGAGGAGGTCGACGTCGCGCAGCAGGTCGTAGCGCCGCTCGGCGGGCACCCAGTCGTGCACCTGCACGCGGCTCCCCCACCAGCCGAGCCGGCGGCAGCGCTCCTCGACCTGGGCGAACAGGCGCTGCGGCGTGCTCTCCGGGTTCGGGTTGCGGATCAGCAGCAGGGTCCAGCCCGGGCGGTCGAGCCGGGCCAGGGCGTCGAGCAGGGTCCAGGGGTCGTACCAGTCGTAGAGCCCGCCGAAGAGCAGGCGCCGCTCGCCGGGCGCGCGGGGTGGCAGCACGGCCCGGTGGGGCGGCAGCTCGTCTGGCACGCCGAAGGGCACGGGAGCGAGGAGCGTCGCGAGGTCGGGGTCGCCGGCGACACGCTCCGGGTTGACCCGCCCCAGGGCGGCGAGGAAGCCGAGGTAGAAGGTGCGCTGCTCTTCCGAGGAGCAGAGGAAGAAGTCGCCGCGCGTCATCTGCAGCACCCAGGTGGCGTGGTCGTTGCGGTAGGGGTCGAGCCCCAGGGTTTCGTGATAGGCAAAGTTCTCGACCAGCCAGGGGTCGTAGAGGTCGATCGCGACCGGCAGGCCCGGCATCTCCAGCACGAGGTCGTTGGCGAGCTGGCCTTGGGCCACGGCGCCGTCGCAGTCGCCGAGGATCTCGGCGAGCCGGCCGCGCTCGAAGCGGCGCACCGACACCCCGGAGAGGCCGAGCGCCGCCGTCTCCTCCGGGTCGGCCGGAGAGACGAGGACCACCTCCACCCCATGCGCCGGCAACCGGCGGGCGAGCTCCAGGTAACGGATGCCGATCCCCGCCATGCGGGGCCGCACCGGTTCGCTGGAGAGCAGGGCGATGCGGGTCATGAGGTCCGGCGCCGCCACCACTGGTGGGCGCGCCAGGCGCGGGTGGATTCCATCTCCCGGAGGAGGGCGTTCAGGCGCTCGATCTCGGCATAGGTACGGCCGAGGTGGGCCGTCTGGTCGCCGACCGCCGCGCGCAGCGTCTTCTCCTCGTCGTAGAGGCGTTGGACCTCGCCCTGGAGGCGGCCGTGCTCCTCCTTCCAGGCGGCCAGCTCGCCTTGCTGCGAGGCCAGCTCGCCGTTGGCGGCGTGGTAGCGGTCTTCCCAGCGGAAGCGCTCGCGGGCCAGCTCCTGGTGCGCCTGGTGGAGGGCTGCCAGCTCGGCCCCCCGTGCCTCCAACTCGGCGCGCCGGGACTCGGCTTCGCGGCGGGCGGCAGCCCACCCTTCGCGTTCGGCCACCAGCTCGGCGCGCAGGGTGTCCACCGCCCGCGCCAGGCTCTCGGGACGGAGAAGGGAGGCGTGCTTGGCGAGCACCCGCGCCTTCACCTCCAGGAAGTCGCCGCGCTCGCGCGGCCGCTCGCCGAAAATGTGGTGGCCGCCGCCCCGGAAGTGCCGGTACTCGCAGGTCACCCGGGCGAGATGGTGGAACGGGGTGAGCGCCGCCAGACGGATCAGGAAGTCCCAGTCTTCGAAGAAGGGCAGGGAGGAGTCGAACGGCCCGGCCTCGGCGAACAGCCGCCGTTCGATGAGAAGCGTGTTGAAGGGGATGTAGTTGTCGACCAGCAGGACGTCGGGATCGAAGTCGCGGCTGTAGGGCAGTCGCCGCTCGCGGCAGACCCAGCCGGTGTCTGCGCCATTCGCGTCCAGCTCGTAGACCGCCACCGCGGCGTCCGTGTAGGCGACGCGCACCCCGGCGGCGCCGACCAGGCCGGCCAGCGTGGACAGGTGCTCCGGGGCGGCAAGGTCGTCGTCGTCCAGGAAGGCGACGTAGTCGCCGGTCGCCGCCGCGATGCCGGCCTCGGCCGCGGCGGCGCGGCCGCGGTTCTCGGCGAGGTCGATCCGCACGACCGGCAGGGGGTAGCCGGCAGGGAGCACGGGCGGTGAGCCGCCGTCGTTGACCAGCACCACCTCCGCCCGCCGGTAGTCCCCTGCCGCCAGGCTGGCCAGCGCCTCGGCAAGGAGAGCCGGACGGTCGCGGGTGCGTACGATCACCGAGACCTTCGGCCCTTCGCGGATCTCCAGGACCTCGGGCAGGCCACCCAGGTGGCGGACGAGCTGCGCCGGGCTGCGGGTGGTGAAGTCCTCCACTCGCAAGCGTCGGTAGCCCTCGGCCAGCTCCACCCCGGGCTCCAGGCTCAAGGTGCGGAAGCGGCGCAGCCCCAGGGCGGCGTTCAGGTAGGGGTGGCGCTCCTCCTGGCTGGCGTAGGCGGCCATGGCGCGCTCCAGCACGGGCGCCTCGGCGCTGACGTCGACCAGCAGGTCGGGATGGGCGGGCTGGTTGACCTCGTAGACCAGGACTCGCAGGCCGCGGAACGGCTCGACGTCCGCGCCCGGCCCCGAACCGTCGCGCAGGGGCGCGAGCAGGCGATGGAGCGCGGCGAAGGCGGCGCGGTGGTCGCGGGTCGCCTCGAGCGGCGAGGGGACGAGCACCAGCTCCGGGCGCTGGCTGAGGATCGCCCGCCGGATGCCCTGCTCCGCCGCGTCCAGATGGCGGTCGAGGGCGCCGTCGGGGAGGTCGAGATGGTCGCAGCCGGTCACCCCGAGGACGTCGGCGGCCTTCCCGGACTCCTCGCGCCGCAGCCGCCGGTAGGCTTCGCGGTCCGCCACCTCTTCGACGCCGCCCCCGCCGTCGGTCAGGAAGAGGACGCGCACCGCACCGCCTGCCGCCGCCAGCTGGGCGATCAGCCCGCCACAGCCGAGCACTTCGTCGTCTTGATGGGGGGCGAGCACGAGGGTGCTCGCGGCGCGCACGCGCTCGGCCCAGCCTGGGGGCTGCAAGGTGTCGTTCACTGGATGTATCCCAAGTTGCGCAGACGCCGCTCCGTCTCAGGGTCCACCGTGGTACGCCGGTCCACTCCGGCCCCCTCGTGGAGCCAGAGCCTCAGCCCACCTCCGGCGGACGATCCCCCGACCGGCCAGAAGGGGGAGAGGAGGGCCCGCGGCGCGATGGGGCCGCCGCCGTACGGGGCGCCGCGCCCGAGCAGCAGGCGGGCAGCCGGCAGGGGCGTGCCGTCGAGCGTCGCCGCGACCGACCGCAGACCACCGAAGTCTCCTTCGACCCGGAAGCCCTTGGCGAACGCCTCGCCCGCGAGGTCGAAGCTGAGCCGGTCGCCGGCCAGGCCGACCACGTCGTCAGGACCGAGGAAGTAGGGCATCCATCGCCGCGGTGCCCGCTCGAAGGTGATGCTACCACTGACCCGCGAGCCGGCGGGCACCCCCTCCAGGAGCACTCGGAGGCCGGGGAGACGGGCGTCCATCCGGCCGTGGATCACCGGCGCCAGGCGGTTTGCCCGGGCGGCGTCGGCCGCCAGGTTCCGCCGCTCGCCCGGGTCGCTCGCCAGATCGTAGACCTCCACCCGCTCCAGCCGCTCGAGGTCCTGCTGCCAGAGGTAACCCTGGAGGGGGTCCGGCGGCGCGAAGGGCTCCTCGCGGTTGAACAGGATGAGCTTCTCCTTGCCGAGCACCGCCGCCGCGCGCAGGGGGCCGCCGCTCAGGTGCTGGGCGAAGGCGGGCCGGCGCGGCAGCGGCTTGCCCCCGGTGAGCGCCGGCAGCAGGTCGACGCCCTGCCAGGCAGGATCCGCCTTGCCGCCCGCCGCGGCGACCAGCGTCGGCATCAGGTCGATCAGCCGCACGGTACCGCCGAGGCGGCGCCCGGCCGGGACGCGACCGTCCCAGCGGACGATCAGCGGCACGTGGATCTGCTCCTCGTAGAGCGTCTGCCCGTGCTTCCAGCCGCCGTGATCGTAGAGCTCCTCGCCGTGGTCGGCGGTGAGCACGACCAGCGTATTGGCGAGCACGGCGGGAGAGAGCGTCGAGAGCAGTTCGCCGATGAAACGATCCACGTAGCGCACCTCGGCGTCGTAGAGGGCGTTGATGTGAGCGAGGTCGGCCTCCGGATCGTCCAGGGGGATCCGCCCGTTGTAGATGCCGTGGATCCAGTCTCCCGCCACACGGCCGGTGTAGGGGGTGGCCTCGAAAGGCGAGCGGTTGTCCACGATGTCCGGATTCTCGTAGGGGTCGTGCGGGTCGATATAGTGGACGTAGAGGAAGAACGGTTGGTCCTGGTGGGCGGCGAGCCAGGGCCGGGCGTGAGAGTTCAGCTCGTCGGCGTGGCGCCGGATCCACTCGACGTCGGCCGGCGGAGCGTAGAAGGTGCCGAAGCCGCGCTCGAACCCGGCTCCGGCATGGAGAGTGGGATTGGCGAAGAAGCCGCCCGTGACGTAGCCCCGCGCGGCCAGGCGCTCGGCCAGGGTCGGGACCTTGTCCGGGATGCCGAACGCCGCGAGGTCGTCGGCCAGGAGGTCCCCCGGATAGCGGCCGGTCATGAAGGAGACGACAGACGGCAGGGTCCAGGGTGCCTGGCTGTACGCCTCCTCCACCACCGTGCCCGGCGCGGCCAGCCAGCGGGCGATCTCGGGCGTGGTCTCACGCTTGTAGCCGTAGGGGGTGAGCCGGTCGCGGCGCAAGGTGTCCACCAGGATGAATAGGACGTTCGGGCGTTCCCGCTCGGACCGCTCGGCGGTCGAGAGCACGACCGGTCCCCAGGCGACCAGGTTGGTGCCCACGTACTTCTCGGGGACGCCGGCGAGCGAGGCGGCGAACTCGAGGGTGACCTCGCGGCCGGCCCAGCGGGCGAGGTCGGCGCCCAGCTCCAGCCAGCGCGGGTTGTCGCGGTCGGCCGTGCGCACCACGTCCAGCACCTCGGTCTCCTCTCCGTCGTGCACCATCACCCACGCTTCCAGGCCGCCGATGACCTTCCAGGCGGCCGGAAAGGTCTGCACTCCGGCATGGAGGCGCGCGGCAGGCGGCACCACGCCCCGCCAGCGCCAGGGGGCGGCGGCGGTGAGCACCACCGGCCGCCGCTCGTGGTCGATCTCCAGGTCCCGCACCTCCGGCCGGCGTGGGAACGACAGCCCCTCCGGCACTCCGGTGTCGGCGGAAACGGCGGGAACGACGGGAACGGCCACCGCGAAGCTCCCGGCGTCCACCAGCGGGCGCAGCATGAAGCCCTCCTCCGGCGCGCGCGAGCAGCCGGCGAGGAGCAGGATCCCCAGGAGGAGGGCCGGCACGGGGACACGGTCAGACCAGGTCATAGTCTCCCATGGAGTAGGTGAACCCCGCCGCGGCGGCGACCGGGTCCGGGCCGCCGGAGCGGCCGCGGCAGCCCACGAAGCGGCGCTCGCCGGCCGGACGAAGGTCGAGTCGCGCGAAGAGATCGTTCGATCGGGCCTGGGGCGACGGCCAGAACCGCCAGCCGCGGAAACCCGTAGCGCGGAGGTCGGCCGCGACGGCGAGCATCGAAGGGTACCACTCCGCCTCGGAGGGAAGCCACAGCTCGGCCGCCCAGGCCTCCTCGCCGAGAAAGGCGAACACGGCGAGCCCTTCGACCCCCGCGGAGCTCAGGCGATAGAAACGGTAGTAGCGGCCCGGCCGGGCATGGTAGCGCCAGTTCAGAAAGGCCGCCGAGCGGCGGACACCCAAAACCCCGCAGGCCTCCCACACCACCTCCGCCCAATCGCCGCAGGAGTCGCCGGTCTCGACGCGCACTTCATCCGGCGCGGACGCCTCAGGCAACAGGCCGGCGAGCTCCTCGATCTCCGCCAGGGGGCGGTAGCCGAAGACGCGCTCCCCCAAGCGGAAGTGGCGTTCGCTGGGGAAGCCGAAGATCCACGGCGCCTCCCCGGCGGCCGGCAGGTCGTCCAGGAGCTGCCGGCCGAGGTCGACCAGGGGCGGGCGCAGGCCGTGCCGGCGGGGGGTACCCGCGAAGTCGACGAGCTGCCAGATCCCAGTCTCCCCGCCTTGCCAGCGCGCCGGCAGACGGAGAGCCCCGGCGTGGGCGACGACGGCGCCCGTGCCCTCCTCCACCGCCACCAGGCTGCGCCCTTCGCCGGGCACCTGGCGGAACTTCCAGGACCAGTCCTCGGGAGAGAGCGGGTGGCCGAAGCGGTCGGCAAACAGAACGGCGAGGCCGGGGAGGTCCTCCAGCCGGGTCGGGTGTAGAGAGAGCATCAGGGGATTGTACGAAGCAGGCCGCCGGAACGTCGCCATTCCCAGACGAGAGCGGCTAGGCCCAGCAGGCTCAAGGCTGCACCTGCCACGAAGCCGGGGGGCCGATAGCTCAGAGTCAGCCTCCCCTCCCCCGGCCCCAGCCGGACCCCGAGGAGGACATCGTCCACCGGGTCGATGGAGACCGGAGCGCCGTCGAGACGGGCCGTCCAGCCGCGGTCCCAGGTTTCCGCGACCGTCAACAGGCCGCCTCTTGGAGCGTGCCAGGCGATCTCCCAAAGCCCGGGCTCGCGCCGGAGCACCTGGGCTTCCACGTCCCCGCGCACCAGCGGCAAGGCCCCGGGGCGCTCGTAGACCCGGGCATCCGACCCGGCATAGGCCAGCGGCCAGCCGGGCACGGGAGCCTCCTGGGCCGGGCCGGCCAGCACCCAGCGGACGCCGAGGCGGTCCAGCCAGGGCTCTCTCCAGCTCTCGACCGGCTGGAAGTAGACCGGGTCGCCTGGAGCGAACGAGCGGTAGACCTTCTCGTAGCGCTCCAGCTTCACCGGGTCGTCCCCACGGGGATCGAACAGACCGTAGACCATGGCGGCGTTGGGGCGCAGTGCCTCCCCCACACCCGCCACCCGCCCCTCCCGACCGCGCAGGAAGCGGACGGCTCCGGTCTCCGGGTAGAGCCGCTCCAGGGGCAGGGCGCGGTTGATACCGCCGTGGGCGAGCAGCAAGTCGCAGAGGGCCAGGGCCGGCAGCAGGGGCCAGAGGGTCCAGCGGCGGTCGCGGGAGAGGCGCAGCGAGAGGGCGAGCAGCAGGGCGGTGGCGGCTGCGCCCGCGGTCCACCAGGCTTGTTCGGCGAGCAGGCCGCGCGCCGTCCACTCGTCCCCATGGAGGCCCCAGGCCGTGGCGAGCAGGAGCCCGGCGAGCGCCGCACCGGCGATCATCCACCGTCCCTTCCCCTCCAACCAGCAGTCGCAGCCGGCGCCCAGCAGGAGGGCAAGCCCGAGCTCGACACCGAAGAGGAGGCGGTGATGGGCAGCCCGCCCCAGCACCGGCAGGGCGCCGAGCACGTCGCGCACTCCCGGCCAGTGGTAGGCGGCGACGAAAGAGAAGGCCAGCAGTACCGCCACCGCCAACCAGCGGCGGTCGCCACGGCAGCGGGCGAGGCCTGCGCCGGCCAGCGGCAGGGCGAGCGCTCCGGCATAAACGGCGGTGGCCGAGTAGTTGAACGGCCCCCACCAGGAGCCCTCTGCCGGGTGGCCGTAGAGCTGCGGCAGCACCAGGCGGAGCGGTTGCTCAAGGAGCAGGGGGAAGGGCGGGTGGACCGCCGCCGCCAGAGCCTGCCAGCGGCTCGTCTCCGGCAGCGTCAAGGCGAGGGGGACGATCTGTACCGCCGCCACCAACGCCGCCACTCCCCAGCCCGCCGCGAAGCGCAGCCAGGCCGCCAGCGGCCGGTCGCCCCCGCGCACCAGCAGGTAGAGGCCGGAGAGAAGGGCCGTGTGGACCACCGTCTCCGGATGCCCGGCGAGAAGTTGGAGGCCGCCGGCCAGCCCCAGGGCACCCCAGCCGCCACGGCCGGCGGCGATCCGCTCGACCGCCAGCAGCACCCAGGGCACCAGTGCCAAGGCGTTGCCCATGGGGAAGAGAAGGAAAGAGACCAGCATGCCGGAGAGGGGGAAGGTCAGAGCGGTGAGCAGGGCCGCCGGGCGAGAGAGGCCCAACTCGCGCCCCAGTGCCCAGGCGCCGCAGCCGCCGATCATCAGACGGAGCCAGGGCAGCAGCACGAACCCGATCTGCAGAGGCAGGATGGCGAACAGCAGGTGCAGGGGGAAGAGAGGCGCCGACTGGCCGTTGGCCCAGAACGGCGCGCCGGAGAACTGGTGTGGGTTCCAGAACGGCAGACGGCCGGCACGCACCTCCTGGCGGGCGAACAGCAGCCAGGGTTGAATCTGGTAGGTGACGTCGCGCAGCAATGGGTTGCCGGCGGAGGGGTCGCCGATCCCCTGCCAGGGCGGATGCTGGGCGAGGGTCGCCGCCGGGCTGGGGATGCCGGTGGGCAGGGCCAAAGCCGGGGCGAGGAGCGCCATGCCGGCGAGCGCCAGCAGGGCCCAGACGGCTCCTGGACCGCGCGTCCGCTTGCCGGCCAGCAGCCCGGCCACCCCCAGCAGCGCCAGGAGCGGCAGGGCCGGGTTGAAGGTCACCGCCGGCCCCGATGGCGGAGCCGCATCAGGATGACGTCGCGGAGCATCGACCGCGAGGAGCG
>Ga0190265_10002532_pt1 | contig 12278 bp, 10 predicted proteins | sample Popmic124T_FD_133135 | JGI IMG/M metagenome (GOLD analysis project Ga0190265, IMG submission 133135) | Populus adjacent soil microbial communities from riparian zone of Indian Creek, Utah, USA - 124 T | ecosystem: Environmental > Terrestrial > Soil > Riparian zone | place: USA: Utah | collected... | reverse complement strand
GCGCACTGGCTCCGGCACCACGCGCGCGCGGGCGAGATCGTGGGGCTGAGCGCGGCGCAGGGCACGTTCGTGCTGCCGGAACCCGTACCTCCCGAGCTGCTGTTCATCAGCGGTGGCAGCGGCATCACGCCCGTGATGTCGCTGGCGCGACAGCTCGACCACCTCGGCTACGCGGGCAGCCTCAGCTGGATTCACTACGCGCGAGACCAGATCATCTTCGAGCAAGAGCTGCGCGAGCTGGCCGCGCGGCGCGCCTTCCAGCTCGTGTTGCTCCGCACGCGAGCCGAGCGCCCCACGGCGCGCCTGTCGCCCGAGTCGCTGAGCGCCCTGTGCCCGGACTGGCGATCACGAGTGTCGTTCGTGTGCGGTCCGCCCGCGCTGCTGGCTGCGAGCGCCGCGATCTGGGAGCGACACGGCGCGTCGAACCGACTCCAGCGAGAGCACTTCACCCCGCAGGCACTCCCGGGCTGCGCGAGTGAGGAACGCGGCACGCACCGTCTGCGCTTCGCGCGCAGCGGACGCGAAATCGTCGGCGCTGCGGCGCTGCCGCTGCTGCAGCAGGCGGAAGCGGCCGGGCTCGAGCCGCCCAGCGGCTGCCGCATGGGCATCTGCCACACCTGCAGCTGTCGAAAAATCTCCGGGTCCGTGCGCAACGGCATCACCGGCGAGCGCAGCGCGCAGCCGAACGAGGAGATCCGCCTATGCATCTCGACGCCATGCTCCGACGTAGTGCTCGACCTGTAGCGCAGCCGCCGCCGAGCGAGACGCAGCCGTGCGCAGCTCGGATGCCGGCGCTGACGGACGAGCAAAGCGAGCGCTTCGCACGCGAGCTCGATGCGATCCGCGAGCGCGTGATGGCGCAGCTCGGGGAGAGCGACGCTCGCTACATTCGACGCATCATCGCGCTGCAACGCCGCGCCGAGCTCGCCGGCAGAGCGGCGCTGTTCGCTGGCATCCTGCCGCCGGCATGGCTGGCGGGGGTGGCGCTGCTGTCGCTCTCCAAAGCGCTCGAGAACATGGAGATCGGCCACAACGTCCTGCACGGCCAGTACGACTTCCTCGGCGATCCCGAGCTGCAAGGACGGCGCTACGAGTGGGACTGGGCCTGCCCCGCCGATCACTGGCGTCACTCACACAACTACGTTCACCACACCTTCACCAACGTCGTGGGTCTGGACCGCGACGTGGGCTACGGCCTCTTGCGGCTCGCCGAGGAGCAGCCGTGGCACGCCGGGTACTTGCTCCAACCTTTCTATGCGCTCGGACTGATGCTGGCATTCGAGTTCGGCGTCGCGGTGCACGACCTCGAGGTCAACCGAGTGCTGCGCCGGCAGAAGTCGCTGCGCGAGCTCCCGAAGCACGCGCTGCCACTGTTGCGCAAAGCGGCACCGCAGCTGTTCAAAGACTACGTGCTCTTTCCGTTGCTGGCGGGGCCGGCAGCGCCGGCAGTCTTCGCCGGCAACCTCAGCGCGAACGCGATCCGGAACGTGTGGGCGTTCCTCGTGATCTTCTGCGGTCACTTCGCCGACGGGGCACGTACCTATCGAGCGGAGGACATCGTGGGCGAGAGTCGCGCCCGCTGGTACCTGAGACAGATCAGCGGCTCGGCCAACGTCGAAGGCCCGCCCTGGTTCCACGTTCTCTCCGGCAACCTCAGCCATCAGATCGAGCACCACCTGTTCCCCGACCTGCCCGCACCGCGCTACGCGCAAGTCGCGCCGGAGGTCGAAGCGGTCTGCCGGAAGTACGGCGTTCCCTATAACAAAGGGCCATTCTCGCGACAGCTGCGCGCCGCGCTGACCCGCGTGCTGCGCCACACGCTGCCGCCGCGCGGGCGCGTGGCAAAGTCAGAGGCCGCTCGACCGGCTCTTTCCTAGGGCGCGTCTTCAATGTCGACGCGGAGGAGCGCAGCGACGACCTCGCGGGTGGGTGGGGGGCCCCGACGGCTTTGCCGGCGGGGCGGGAGGGGCGCGTGCCCCTCCCGGTAACTAGCTACTCCGGGCAGCCGCCGCAGCCGATGCGGTCGGGGCCGCAGCTGACCGGGCCCGTGTCGCAACGCGAAAACTCGCAGCTCGCGCCCGGGCTGCACTGCAGCGCGCACTGCGCGCCGGGCAGGCACACGACGCCCTTGCACGTATAGGCGCCGCGGCAGTCGACCACGCAGCCGGCTCCGTACGCGCAGCTCGCGGCGCATTGCTGGGCGTCGCGGCAATCCACCGTGCAACGCGTGTTGACCGCACAGGTCGCCTCGCAGCGGACAGCGCTCTTGCAGTCGAAGTAACACGCGGCGCGGGCGCGGGCGCAGACCGGCTGGCACAGCGCGGCGCCTGGACACTCGTACAAGCACGACACGCCGTCGCACTCGACCTCGCACGGCTCCTCGTCGCAAACCTCGGCGACCGTGCACAAGCCCGCCACGCATTGGTTCACCTGGCCGAACCCGCAGATCGTGAGGTCGGGCACGGGCGTGTTGGCGCATTCGCCGGTCTCTTCCACGCACACGGTCGGCACACAGTCGTTGAGCGTGAAGGGGCACGCCTTGAGCCTGCCCTGGCAGTAGCCGCCCGCGCAGGCGTCGTTCTCGGTGCAGGCTCTGCCGTCGTCGCAGGGCGAGCCCGCGGAAGCCTTGTCGCAGACGCCGACTACGGGCAGCGATGCGCTGCCGGCGCGCGCGCCCGTGCCGCCGCTGCCGGCCGATGCACCGCCGCCTGCCCGCATTGCATCGCTGCCGCCGGTGCCGCTCTGCGAGTTGCCCCCACCTTGTCCTGCACCGGGCGGCGCGATGGTCGCGAGCGGAGCGCGGTCGTAGCCGCTCATGACGCAGCCCCCCGCGGCGAGCAGTCCCACCACCACCCAGCTCAAGCTCACTCCCGAGACGCCCAGCGATCCCACCTATGGCACAGCGGCCCCTATTGCGCGGCGGCGTGGCTCACGCGCCGCAGGTAGTAGTGTATCCCGGTCGAGGGGTGCTGCACGCGGACCGCGAGCGCATCGGCAGCATTTGGCGCGGCGGCCTGTGCGGTGAAGCGCCCTGCGCGGTCGACCGCGAGCTTCGCGCCTTCGATCGAGACCTGCGCACCCGCGATGGCGTTGCCCGACACCGTCGTCGCTGCGCCCGCCGCGAAGCCGCGGTCGTTCGGCGCCGACAGGTACGCGCTCCGCCCCGCCGGATCGAACGCGATCAGCAAGCTGCCGCGCGGCGAGCGCGCGCTGCCGGCTTGAAAGCTGAAGCGATAGCCGCCTTCGCCGAGCGCGCCCGGCGGCAGGGTCGCGACCGGACCGGCGGTGCTCTGGGTGCGCGGGTCGCCGCGCTCGGGCTCGATGCGCAGCAGGTAGCTCGGCGCACCCGGCGCGTTCGGCCAGCGCAGGGTCACCGCCGGCAGCAGGTTCTGGTAGCGCACCGTGTAGCGCCGGCCGTCGGCGTCGACGGTCGCCTGCGGGGCGGCGGCCGGCAGCGGGCGCGTCGCGCTGTTCGCGCGCACGCGCAGCACGCCGCTCTGCGCGGGCTGGGTCGCGAGCTGTCCGTCGACGATGCAAAGCACGCGGTAGCGATGCTGTCCCGCGCCGAGCCGCAGCAGCGCGCCGCCACGCCCGCGCACGCGCTGCTCGATCGCGGCGGCGCTCGCGCCCTGGGCCTCGACCGCGAGCTCTCCCGGACAGCCACCGTAGGCGACGCGCACGCGCAGCGGCGGCGCGGGATGATGGAGCGTCGCCTGCTCGCCGGCAGGCACGGTCAGCTCGGGGCGGCCTGCGGGCGGCGGATCGAAACGCACGACTCCGAGATCGAGCGCGCTCGTAATCGGCGGCAGCCCGGCGTCGACCCCTGCCGGCCCCTTGCCCGCACCCGCATCGGGCGCAGCGAGCGGTCGTGCCGCCGCCAGCTCGACGAACGGGACGCCGACCTGCAGCTCGAACGTGTCGCCCGCGACCAGCGAGCGCCGTTCGTCACCGCGCTCGACCTGCACCTTGCCGACGCGCACGTCGAAGCGGGTGGCCTGCGCGCTGCTGCGCACGTGCACGCGCGTACCGCGCGCGACCCGCGCGACCGCGTCCTCGGTGCGCAGCTCGATCTCGATGCCTTCGGCTTCGACCTCGACCTCGCCCGCCTCGATCGCGACCCGTTGCGGCGCGCCTTCCGGGCGGTCGGAGAAGCGCACCGTCGTGTCCTGCTCGACCTGCAAGCGGCCAGCCGGGGAAAGCGCGAGCTCCGCGCGCGAGCGCCCGAACGTGCGCAAGCCGTCGCCGACCGAGAAGCGCGCGCCGGTCTTGGCGCGCTGCCAGCGGCCGGCGCCGCCGGCGTGGTCGCGCTCCACCCGCTCGAGCGTGGCGACCAGCTCCGCGACCGGCGGCTCGTCGCAGCGCTCGCACCCGAGCGGCAAGAGCGCGAGCGCGATCAGCAGGGACGCGGTCGGCAGCGATCCCCGGCTCACCGCGCGTCTCGCAGATCGATCAGCAACACGGTCACGCCGTTGTGCTCCACGTCGACCGCGCGCTGATCGCGCTCGTAGCCCACGGCCGTCACGGTGACGGTGTAGCGCCCGGGCAGCACGTCGAGCGCGAAGGTTCCGTCCTCCGCGGTCGGCTCGCGGACCTGCAGCTCCTCGACCGCGACCTCGGCCAGCACCGGCTCGCCGCCCGCGCCGCGCACCGTGCCGCGGATCTGCCCGAGCGGGAGCTGCTCGCGCAGCACCACGTCGAGCCGCAGCTCCTGACCGGGGAGCACCACCACCGGCACGACGATCGGCTCCCACTGCGGTGCCTGCACGTACAGCTCGAGCGTGCCGGCGGGCAAGGAGTCAAAAGCGAAACCGCCGAGCTCGTCGCAGCTCGCGTCGCGGCCCGCGCTGTTGACGCTCACGCGCGCGCCCTGGACCGCGATGCCGTTGGCGTCGAGCACGCGGCCGCGCAACGCGCCGATGTTGGCCGCGAGCGCGACCTCGCCCAGATCGTAGGATTCGGCGCGCAGGCGCAGCGCCGCGCTCTCCGGACCGTAGCCGCGCGCGCTGACGTCCAGGGTCGCCGCGCCCGGCGCCATCCCGCGCAGCACGAACGCGCCATCCTTGCCGCTGCGCGCGCGCTGCGCGCCGACCGTGATGCTGGCGCCGGCGATCGGCGCCCCGCGTTGGTCGACGACGCGGCCGCGCACGCTCGCGAGCGTGGCCCCCGCGGTGCCGGGCAGCGCGCCGGGAAAGAAGCTGTATGCCAGCGCGCTGCTGAGCCACACGCGCGGCTCGACGGGCACCAGCGCGGCGCCCCGGTCGAGCGGAGGGCGGGCGCTGGGGCTGAGCCCGAGCAGCAGCTCCAGCTGCAGGTCGCGCAGCAACGCGTAACGCGCGCCGAAGACGAAGCGCATCGGCGAGCGGGTCGCGACCGGCGCCGCGCTGCCGACCAGCAGGTCCCAGCCCCACTCGCCGAGCGCCGTGAGCGCGCCCCAGCTGTGCGCCGCGCCGAAGCCGAGCAGCACGGCGTTCGACTGGCTCGCGCCGAGCGCCAGGCGATCGGCTCCGCTCAACCGCTCGAAGCCGTCGACGGCGTGGTCGGAGCGGTCGAGCCGGAAGCCCGCGCTGCCGCTCAGCGCCGTCGCCGGGCCCAGCGCATGGGTGCCGAGCGCGCGCAGATCGAAGCCGAGCGTGGCGAAGCCGAGCGCGACGTCGTCCGCCGGCGGGAAGCGCACCGCCAGCTCACCGCCGAGCCACGAGCGCGGCGCGACCGCCTGGCCGGCGCGCGCGAGCAACCGGGTCGCGCCGAGCACGCCGTCGTCGCCGTCGTCGGGACCGCCGGCTTGCGTGTCGTAGCGAACGTCGAAGCGGGTCGCGACGCTGAGCCAGCGCAGCAGCGCATAGCTGCCGGCCAGCGACAGCCCCGCGCGATGGTGGTCTTCGCTGCCGGCCAGCACCTCCTCGGTGTAGCCGTAGCCCAGCGAGCCCGCGACGGCGGCATGGCCCGGGCTGGGGGTGGGCAGAAGCCCGACGTCGACCAACTCGGGCAGCGCGCCGCGCCCGATCCCGAGCTCCGGCGCAGGCTCGTGGGCTCCGTCCTGCGCGCGAACGGGCGCACCGACCAACGCGCTCAGCAGCGCGCACACGCACGGGCCCGCGGCCCACCGGCCCGCACCCGTCGCCACGCCGCTCCCCACCGGTATCATCGCGTGACCTCAGGCGATCTTCGCACCCGCCACCCGCGCTTGTCACCGCTCGAGAGCGGCGTGAGGGCCTCACGGGCAGCCGCTGGGAGCCCCCGCGGTCGTCGATTCCAGCGCCTGGTCCGCGTGTGCGTCGTAGAATGCCGCGAACGCCTCGGCGTCCACGTCCTCGCTTTCGAGCCGGTATCCCCAGGCGACGACCGCGAAGCGGGTCGAGAGCGCGCCATAGGCCGTGAGCAGCGCAAACGGGCGCTCCTCGACCAGCGCGCTCAGGGTCTCGACGTCCTCGGCACAACCCTCCGGACAATCGTAGAGATACACGACCGCGCCGTGCTCGAGGTTGTGCACCCAGTTCTCGGCGGGCAGCGCTTCCTCGTGGACGCCGAAGTCGCCCCAGCACGGGTTGTGCGGACCGCCGGCGGGTGGCGGGTCCGTGTAGTTGATGTTGCCCTGCACGTGGTTCGGGGGACCGACCTCGACCTGCTGCTCGCACGCGCCGTCCGCCGTGCACACGCCCGTCCCGGCGCTGGCGCCGCCGTCCTGACCCGAACCGGCCGAACCGCGCTCGTCGCGCGGCTCGCCGTCGTCGTCACCGCACGCGATCACCAGCACTGCCGCCCAAAGCCAAAGAGAAGCCCGCATCGTCGCTCCACTTACCGCGTTTACTTCGCCCGCTCCAACGCCGGCCCGCCGATCCCGAACAGCAGCACTTGTCCGAGCGCCTGGGCGACGTCCGGCCGGCTGGGCAAGAGCGGCGCGAACGGCAGCCCGGCCGCGGACACCACGTGGTGCAGCATCTGCGGGAACATCGCCAGGGTCGCGGTCGCGACCAGCAGCACGGCCGGGTGCAGCTGCGGGTCGAAGCGCCCCTGCTGCGCGCCTTGCAACATCACGTCCAGCATCAGCGGGACGTGCCCGCGCTGGAAGCGGCCCGCGACCCGCGCCAGGCGCTCCGACGAGACCAGCGTCTCGCGCACGATCAGCCGCGCCACCTCGAGCTCGCGCTGGTCGAACGCCGCCGCGCGCTCGAAGATGCGGAGCAGCCGCTGCTCGGGCGCGACGTCGCTCGCCGACAACATGCGCACGAGCTCGTCGAGCAGCCCCTCGTACACGTCTTCGACCACCGCGCTGAACAGATCGTCCTTGGTCTTGAAGTAGTAGTAGACCATCCCGATGTTGGTCCCGGCGTCCTGTGCGATCCCGCGCAGGGACGCGCCCTCGACGCCGTCGCGCAGGAACCTGCGGCGCGCGGCATCGACGATCTTCGGCGACAGGTCGCTCTTGGGTCGCGCCACGGTGCTCCCCTACCCGAGCTTCTTGCTGAAGCGCGTCGACGCCGCGATCACCAGGATGCACAGGATCGCGGTCAGCCACGCCAGCTCGCCCTGGACCTCGCCGAAGCTCGCGCCCTTGAGCGTGATGCCGCGCACGATGCGCAGGAAGTGCGTGAGCGGCAACGCCTGCGACAACCACTGCGCCGGCACCGGCATGCCTTCGAACGGGAACATGAAGCCGCTGAGCAGGATGTTGGGCAGCAAGAAGAAGAACGACATCTGCATCGCCTGTTGCTGGGTCTGCGCGATGGTCGAGAACACCAGGCCGATGGCGAGATTGGCGGCGATGAACACCGGCGCGAGCGCGTACAGCAACCCGAGCGAGCCCTGCAGCGGCACCTCGAACACGAAGTGGCCGATCAACAGCACCAGGCTCATCTGCACGTAGCCGATGCCGACGTACGGGAGGATCTTGCCGATCATCAGCTCGATCCGGCGCACCGGCGACACGATCAGCTGCTCGAGCGTGCCGCGCTCGCGCTCGCGCGCGATCGCCATCGCGGTCAGCATGGTCATGGTCATGGTCAGGATCACGCCGACCAGGCCCGGCACCACGTAGATCGCGGTCTTGAGCTCCGGGTTGTACCAGGTGGTCGGCTCGAGCCGCAGCGGCTGCAAGACCGCGGCGTGCACGGTGCGCTCGGTCAGCAGCTCGAGCGAGCGCGCCGCGACCAGCGAGCTGGCCGTGTTGGTGGCGCTCGCCACCGTCTGCGGATCGGAGCCGTCGACCACCAGCTGAACCTGCGCGGCGCTGCCGGCGCGCAGGCGCTCCCCGAAGCGGCGCGGCACGACCAGCGCGACGCGCGCGCGGCTGGTGCGCAGGGCCAGCGCGATCTCGTCGTAGTCGCGCACGGCACCGACGTCCTCGTAGAAGCCGGTCGCGATCATGCGCCGCAGCAGGTCGCGCGACTCGGCGCTGTTGTCCTGGTCGTACACGACCGTGGGGATCTCGCGCACGTCGGTGTTGATCGCGTAGCCGAACAGCAAGAGCTGCATCACCGGGATGCCGACCATCATGCCGAGCGTCATGCGGTCCCGGCGCATCTGCACCAGCTCCTTCCAGGCCACTGCGCCGAGCCGCCTCATCGCGTGCTCCGAAGGTGCGTCCCGATCAGCAGAGACGCGTCCTTGCTGATCAGAAGCTGCGTTCGGGGGCTCATGCCGCCTCCGGGGCGCGCCTGGCGCTGCGCGCGTCGTCTTCGCGCACCATCGACACGAACGCGTCTTCGACCGAGGGCCGGCCGGGCGCGAGCGCGTGCACCGCGTTACCGGCACGGGCGAGCGCGTCGCGCACCAGGCGTTCGGGATCCTCGCTGCCACGCACCGCTACCCGCAGGCGCTGGCCGTAGTGGCTCGCGCCGTCGACCTCGGGCAGCTCGCGCAAGCGTTCGGCGGCCTCGACCGGGCGATCCACCTGCAGCTCGTACACGCTCAGCTCGCGGCGCTCGACGATCTCGTCCGGCGTCCCGATCGCGAGCAGCTCGCCGCGGAAGATGAACGCGAGCCGGTGACAGCGCTCGGCTTCGTCCATGTAGTGCGTGGTGACCAGCACGGTGGTGCCGCGGTCGGCGATGGTGTGGAGCTGGTCCCAGAACTGGAGCCTGCTGACCGGATCGACACCCGCGGTCGGCTCGTCGAGGAACAACAGCGGCGGCTCGTGGATCGTGGCGCAGGCCAGCGCCACGCGTTGCTTCCATCCGCCGGAGAGCGTGCCCGCCAGCTGCTCGCGGCGCTGCGCGAGCCCGCCCTGCGCGACCACCTGATCGATGCGCGTACGGCGGCGGGCGCGCGGGAGATCGTAGATGCCGCCGTAGAACTCCAGGTTCTCTTCGACGGTCAAGTCCTCGTACAAGCTGAAGCGCTGGGTCATGTAGCCGATGCGCTGCTTGATCTGCTCGGACTCCTTCGCGACGTCGTACCCGACCACGCGGCCCACGCCGCCGCTCGGATCGAGGATCCCGCACAGCATGCGGATCGTGGTCGACTTGCCCGCACCGTTGGGCCCGAGCACGCCGAAGATCTCGCCGCGGTACACCTTGAAGCTCACGTCGCGCACGGCCACGAAGTTGCCGAAGCGGCGGCTCAAGTGCTCGGTCTCGACGACGACTTCGCGTTCAATCGGGAGGGTCACGCGACCCTCCCGCCCCGCCGGCAAAGCCGTCGGGGGCCCACCCTCCTGCGGGGTCGTCGCTGCGCTCCTCCTCGTGTGTGTTGCGGTTGTGCCACTGTCACGAAAGCGGGCACGCCGGCGTGGAGGCGGTGCTTGGGATCGTCGACGCGCACCCGCACGCGCACGACCAGATTGGGGCGCTCGCTGGTGCTGAACAGGTAGCGCGGGGTGAACTCGGTGTGCGGGAAGATGTGCTCGATCCGGCCCGACAGCGATTCGTTCACACCGTCGACGCGCAAGCTGGCCGCGACGCCGACCGCGATGCCTTGCAGCTTGGCCTGCGGCGCGAACACATCGACGAACGGGTGCCCGAGGTCGGCCAGCGTCACCACCGGGCTGCCGGGTGAGGCCAGCTCGCCGGTCTTGACGTGCACGTCGACCACGTCGCCCGCGGCTGGACTGGGCAGCGCGTAGCGCGCGAGCCGCGCGTCGACCAGCGCGAGCGCGGCTTCGGCCGCCTGCACGTGCGCGTCGGCGGCATCGAGCTCGTCGCTGCGCGCGCCACCGCGCAACGCCTTGAGCCGCTGATCGAGCGCGCGCCGCCGCTCGTTGGTCGAAGCCAGGTCCGAGGTCATGTCGTCGAGCGTGGCGGCGGCGGCAGCCCCCGCGGCTTGCAGCTTCTTCTCGCGCTCGAGGTTCTTGGCCAGGGTCTGCTGTTGCGCGTCGAGCGCGGCGATCTCCGCTTCCGCGGCGCGCAGGTCCTCGCGGCGCGCGCCGGCGCGCAGCAAGCGTGCCTGCGCCTGAGCAGCGGCGAGCTCCGCGGCGCGCAACGCGCGGGTCGGGCGTTCGAGCCCGTCGTCGAGCTGCGCGAGCGCCGCGCCGAGCGCGACTCGCTGACCGCGCTCCACCGCGACGGTCGTGACCCGGCCCCCCAGCTCGAAGCCGATCACGCGGTCGTCGTACTCGACCACGCCTTGCAGCGCGTCGACGTCGCTTGCGCGGGCCTGCGTGCAGCCCGCCGCGCCCGCAACCGCGAGCGCCCAGCCGACCGCCAGCCCAACGGGTGAGCGATTCTTTATCATTCGACTGATAATCATCGCGAACCGCCGAAACGCAAGGGCCGGGCGCTATCCTTCGCGCAAATGACCGAGATCACGGTGGATGCCGGCTCGGCCGGGAGCACGCTCGCGGCCGTCGTCCGCAGCAGCCAGGCTGGGCTGGCCTGGAGCGCTGCGCGCCGGCTGTGCAGCCACGGCCAGGTACGCGTCAACGGCCAGGTCGCGACCGACCCCGCGCGCCGGCTGCAGGCCGGCGATGTGGTCGCGGTCGATCCGCGCGGGCGCGCCGCGCGTGAGCCGGCGTTCGACCGCGACGCGGTGGTGTACGTCGACCGCGACGTGGCGGTGGTCGACAAGCCCGCCGGCGTGCTCAGCGTGCCGTTCGAGCCCGACGACCCACACACGCTGATCGATCGCGTGCAGTCCTGGCTGCGCAGCGAGGAACGCGATCCCCGCGGCACGCTCTCGGCGGTCCAGCGCCTCGACAAGGACACGACCGGAGTGCTGGTGTTCGCGCGCACCCTGGCCGCGCAACGCTCGCTGAAAGCGCAGCTGCGCGAGCACAGCGTCGAGCGCCGCTACCTCGCGCTGGTCCACGGCGCGCTGCTGCACGCGCGCACGATCGAGACGCACTTGATCGAAGACCGCGGCGATGGCCTGAAGGGCTCGTACGGTCATTTCCGCCGGCCGCGCGCGCCGCTGCCCAAGCACGCGCAGCGCGCGCTCACCCACGTGCAACCGCTCGAGCTCGTCGGTGCGCGCGCGCGCGCGAGCCTGGTCGAATGCACGCTCGAGACCGGCCGGCAGCACCAGATTCGCATCCACTTGAGCGAGCTCGGCCATCCGCTGCTCGGCGAGACCGTCTACATCCGTGACTACCCCGCCGCGCGGCTGCCCGCGCCGCGCCCGATGCTGCACGCAGCGGTGCTCGGCTTCACCCATCCGCGCAGCGAGCAGCGCTTGCGCTTCGAACGTCCCGCCCCTAGTGATTTTCGAGCTGCGCTCGACTCGCTGCGCAGATGAATTGCGGCGCCACAACGGCCGCTATTTACGTCGGCGCCCCGCTGTACGCGCTACGCTCGCGCGCGCACCCAGTCGGCAACGGAGGAGAACCCGTATGCAACGCCCTCACTTCGCTCTCGTCTTCGCCTGTTCGTCGCTGCTCGCGATCGGCTGTTCGGGCAAAGGCGATCAGGCTGGCTCGGCGCCCGTAGCGCCTGCGCCCGCCGCGCAGACTCAGCAGCCAACGCCCGCGCCCGCCGCGCCGGCACCCGCACCGGCGCCACCCGCCAAGCCGGACGCCGACGGGGTCGTGCGCCTGACCAGCAACGATCAGATGCGCTACAGCACGAATCGCATCGAGGCGCCCGCGGGCAAGATCAAGATCGAGCTCAAGAACGCGGGCGTCCTGCCCAAAGAGGTCATGGGCCACAACCTCACCGTGCTCAAGCCCGGCAGCGATCCGGTCGCCTTCGCGGCCAAGGCGATGCCGGCCAAGGCCACCGATTACATGCCCGCCGACAAGCCCGAGGTGCTCGCGTCCACCAAGCTGCTCGGACCGGGCGAGAGCGAAACGATCGAGCTCGAGCTGACCGCCGGTACGTACCCGTTCCTGTGCACCTTCCCCGGTCACG
>Ga0190265_10002531_pt1 | contig 12285 bp, 13 predicted proteins | sample Popmic124T_FD_133135 | JGI IMG/M metagenome (GOLD analysis project Ga0190265, IMG submission 133135) | Populus adjacent soil microbial communities from riparian zone of Indian Creek, Utah, USA - 124 T | ecosystem: Environmental > Terrestrial > Soil > Riparian zone | place: USA: Utah | collected... | reverse complement strand
GGGCTGGCCCTCATCAATGGAACGCAGTTCATGCTGGCCTACGCGGCAGCCATCGCGGTCCGCGCCCGCCGGCTCGCGAAGCACGCCGACATTTTTGCCGTCATTTCGCTCGAAGCGGCTCGCGGGAGCATCGCGCCCTTTCGAGAGGACCTGATCGCCCTGCGCCCCCATCCAGGAGCGCTGGAGGTTTCCGCAAACGTGCGTCGGATGATGACTGACAGCGAGATTTTGGTATCGCACGCCGGATGCGACCGGGTGCAGGATCCCTACAGCCTTCGCTGCATCCCCGCCGTTCACGGCGCTTGTCGCGACGTGGTGCGCGCGGCCGCCGCCACCATCGAAATCGAGCTCAACTCCGTCACGGATAATCCGGTGCTGGTCGGCGACGAGGTGGTCAGCGGCGGCCTGTTTCACGGCGAACCGCTGGCGTTCGCGCTCGATCACATGGCGATGGCGCTGACCGAGTGGGCCAATATTTCCGAGCGGCGGCTCGACATGCTGCTCCACGGCCCCGACGGCCTCCCGCTGCTCTTGATGAAAGACACCGGTCTGAACAGCGGTTTCATGATTCCCCAGTACACCGCTGCCGCCCTCGTGAACGAGTGCAAGGTGCTCAGCACCCCGGCCAGCGTGGATTCAATCCCCAGCAGTCTCGGCCAGGAAGATCATGTGAGCATGGGCGCCACCAGCGCCGTCAAGTGCTGGCAGGTCCTTGAGAACGCGGAGACCGTGCTGGCGATCGAGGGACTCTGCGCGGCCCAAGCTCTCGATTACCGATTGCCCGTAAAGCCCGGCATCGGCCCGCGAGCCGCTCTCGCCGAGATTCGAAAGTCGATTACGCACGCGGAAGAAGACCGGGAGTATGGCCGCGACATCGAGACCGCCCTGCAACTCTTGCGCGGGCGCGACATCCTCCAGGCTGTAGAATCCGCCGCCGGCAGCCTGCAATGACCGAAACTGTAGCGGCGGACGGTGCGTTTCCGTTATCATCGACACGGCGAATGACGGTTGAACTACAAGGAGAACTGGCATGGCGGAAGGCGGCGCTTGCTTCGTTGTGAATCTGATTTTCTCGGTTCCTCAACGCGTGTTTGAGTTTTTCTCCCGCGGTGTCTTCGATTTGCTGGGGGTGGAGCCGCCCAGCTTGCTGCGGGCCTTTGGCGACATCTTCGGTTGCGGATTTTGATCGCGGGATGGCTCAATCAATCGGCCTGCAGTCAGGCGCAATATTGATTGTCCGTATTGCGGTGGAGCGAGGGCCGAAGGCTGCTTCATCTTCAAATGGCTTTCTGAGGCCGATAACCAAGTATCGAGCTTAGGGGCACACCTCGCAGGGACGCCTTGAACATGAGCTTCTTCTGCATCGCCGTTGACGTCTTCTTTCAAATACCGGAAATGGTGCTGGGCTTTCTTTTCGGGCTTGTCGGCCTCGACCGCCCCGATTTGACCTTCGGCATCGGCTCCATATTCGGATGCAATCTTTGATTTGCCCCGGCCGCCGGTCCTATACATTTCCGGCGGCGTTTTATCGCTTATGAACTTGACCGCTGCAAAAGCCGAAAAAAGAGCGCTACCTCGTTTTGGAGACTAACATGAGCTTCTGCACAGTTATTGACATCTTCTTCGCCCTTCCGCAGTTCATCGTGAACAACCTCTACGGTTTCTTCGGAGCGGTTCCAATCGACGTCAGCTCGCGCATCGATGCGATCTTCGGCTGCGTCGCCACCATTCAGTGAGTCGCACGCGAACCAGCGCTCACGGTCTCTCAAGTCGACGATAGCGGCCAGCCGCTGAGCGCGCCAGCACAGACCTTGTTCCGTCGCGCCGTATCCCACGCTCGCCCCAATTTTACCCTCTCGGCACCTGCGCTCCCGCCCCCTAAAATCGCGACCATGTCACAAAAGAAGGCCGTGGAGGGTCTGTTCGACGCCTTCCTGTTTATCTTCGTTCCCGCCGTCGTCTACACGATGGCGGCGTTGAACTGGATCCTCGACCCTTTTTTTCTACGCGCTCGCACCGTCGCCCGGCAGCTTCCGGAACTCGCCCGATTTCCCTCGACGACCAGTCGAAAGCTGGCTCAATTCCTGGCTCGCGGCGGATCCGTCTTCCTGCAGATCGGCATCGCGCTAGTGTCCGTCACCGGAATCGCCTTCATCTGGCATCACTGGCAGGATCACATGGCGCTGGCCGGCGATTCCGCGCCCATGCGATGGCTCATCGCTGCCCTCTCGATTCTGGTAGGAGTCTGGTTCATCGCGTGGTGCGAATTCCTGCGCATTACGCTGCTGCGCGAGCCGACGCGTCGCGCAATTCGCCGTCGGCTGAACCGAATCGGGCTTTTGACCTGCGTTAATTGCGGCCGAAGCCTGAAGGGACTCACCTCCGGCGTTTGCTCGGAATGCCATGGGCGGGCCGAATGATCGGTACTTTCAGAGAGGGCGGCGCTTTCAGAATTTTGCCGGCTTATTGCTCAGCGACATCAACGTCATCGGCTCACTTGGCGGCTGGGCGTCCTTCAAGGGCGAAGGCGCCGCGGCGATGACATGCGGCGCCAGCCCCAGCCGCGCCCACTTGCGAGTGCGATAGCCCGCGTGGGTGCCATTATGCCCCTGTTGGGTCCAATCCCGCTTCCATTCGATCTGTTCCAGCTTGTCATCCTTCCTCAGGGCGCCGTCGCTGGCGAGAAATCCACAATAGCCGGCCGACCGCATCTTTTTCCGGTCAATCGTTCCAAATAAGGATGTGCCCAGCCCGACGATTACATCGGACCGGCTGAAGATGTTCACAATCGATCCACAATGGGCCGACGCCTTCGCCAGGTCGTAATCATTCGAGACTGCGGCAGCCGTCAAAATCAACCGATCTATGATCACGTCCTTTGGCAACATCTCCATCGCAAGAACCGCCAGGCCTCCGCCGCCGCTGTTGCCGAGCAGCACGAGCGGTTTACCAGGGTGCTCGCGGTAAAGCCTGGTCAGGCGATCCGCGATACGCCGTGCCCGCGCGGTGTTCGCCTTCAAATCCGTCAGGTTGCGAATCGGATGCCGCGAAGACTCCCACGCGACAATCTCGATGTTCATCCCGCAGCCTGCATCGCACAGCCCATCGCGCACCGGCATCAGGCCCTCGGCGTCCCCGGTTATGCCGGGGATCATGACCAGCGTACCGCGATATGCCGGCGCAGCCGTCGATGCGGCAGCCGGCTCGACGGCGGGGCCTTCCCGCACGATCGACTGCCGCCCCCCGCAGCCCGCCATCGCAAGCCCGGTGACCCAGAGCAATGCGGCGCATTTGGGAAGTGCGAACTTTTGCCCGACTGGGCAACCACCATTTAGTTCCTTACCCAACATTCCCGGGTTCCCCGTGTCCATTTTTCCTCAGCGTCCACGCCCAACATGGATATAAACGCGAGCAGGTCTGATTTGCCTCAAAGTCTCCTACAAAAACTCAGGTTCTAGGTCGCGTCAGTCAAGTGACGCTTTCTGTGTTATCGGGACGGGCGGTATAATCGCTTTCGCGGACCCTTGGTCCCATACATCCACTATATGCTCCGCTGCCGCCCGATTTCGAGGGGCCGGGTCTGTTCATGTTGTTCTCCATCCAACACTCCGCTTCTGACAGCAAAATGCGCCACGCCAGGAAAACATGAGAATTCTAGCCATTGAAACAAGTTGCGATGAAACCTCCGTCGCCATCGTCGACGATGGCCGCCGGGTCCTCTGCAATTTGATTGCCACTCAGTTTGACCTGCACGCGAAATACGGGGGCGTGGTGCCCGAGATCGCCTCCCGGGCGCATATAGAAAAGCTCGATCTGCTGGTCAGGGAAGCCCTCGATCGAACCGGAACCACGCCCCCGGAGATCGATGCGATCGCCGTCACGCGCGGCCCGGGCCTGATCGGATCGCTCCTCGTCGGCGTGACGGCCGCCAAGACGCTGGCATGGAGTTGGGGCAAGCCGCTGGTCGGCGTAAATCACATCCATGCCCATGCGGTCAGCGCCGCCATCGACCTCGATCATGACCCCTGGCCCGCCATCGCCCTCATTGTCTCAGGCGGGCATACCTCGCTCTACGAGGTGCGCGATCCGCTGGACATTCACCTGCTCGGCTGCACCATCGACGACGCCGCCGGCGAGGCATTCGACAAGGTCGCGATGATTCTGAATCTGGGCTTCCCGGGTGGACCGGTCGTCGATAAGCGCGCCGCCGCCGGCAATCCCGCGGCCATCAAATTCCCCCGCACGAGACTCGGCGCCGACTCGCTCGACTTTTCTTTCAGCGGACTGAAAACGGCCGTGCTCTATCACGTTCACGGGCCGGGGCAAACTACCGGAGGGCTGCAACGATTGACGGAGCAGAATGTGAACGATCTCTGCGCGTCCTTCAGCGCCGCCGTGGTCGATGTGTTGGTCGAGAAAACGTTGCTCGCGGTACGGCAGCGCGGTCTATACACGGTGGTCGTTGGCGGGGGCGTTGCAGCCAACTCGATGCTGCGGTCCAGGCTCGCGGCGGCCTGCGCCGACGGCGGCGTCGCGCTTCACCTCACGCCGATGCAATTCTGCACGGACAACGCCACCATGATCGCGGCGCTCGGATATCACCTTCATGCCGCGGGCCGCACCGACGACTTGACGCTAACGGCCTCGGCGTCACTTCCGCGCTAGCCTGTATTCGCATCCTCATTTCTCGCTGAGACGCAGAGAACGCGGAGAAAAACTTCATTTCTTTTACTCCGCATCCTCTGCGTCGGAGTTTACCCGCCGCGGCGGGCGAGAAACCCCAGTCGAAGAGTGCGGGTAGGCGGCCAGCGCCTGCAGGTCGATCTTTCCACGATCCGTCTGAGGCAGGTGCTCATATAAGTGCCACTCATCCGGCATCATGTACGGCGGAATCAGCGGCCGGCAGAAAGCGACCAGCCCCGGTTCGTCAAGCGCCATGCCTTCCTTGGACGACACGCACGCCCGGAGGCGGTTGCCGAAAACCGCGTCGGCCAGCGGCACCACCGCCGCCTGCTTCACCGCCGGATGCCGGTGCAGCGCCGCCTCGATCTCGCCCGGCTCGATGCGATGCCCGCGGCACTTGATCATGCGATCGATCCGCCCCCCGAACATCAGCGCCCCGTCCGCCCGCCGACGAACCCGGTCCCCCGTCCGAAAGCAGTGGCCGTCACCCTGCGGAGCAGCGACGCAGCGCGACGCGGTCAAATCGTGATCGCCAAAATAGCCCGTCGTAACGGTCGGTCCCGCGACCCACAGCTCTCCCGATTCACCCTCATCGGCCGGCTCGCCATCGGAATTCATGATCCAGAGCTTCGTGTCGGAAATAGGCCGCCCGATCGGGACCGGGCCGTCATCGTTGAAATCCGCGTCTGTGCAGCGGTGGTGCGTGCAGACATTTGTCTCCGTCGGGCCGTACAGGTTTGTCCAGGTGACGTGCGGAAGCTCGCGCCCCAACGCCTGCAGCGCCGGCTTGGGCATCACCTCGCCAGCGAAGATGACATGCCGCAGGCGCGATAGATCATGTTCCGCGAGCTTGCCGCGTAATTGCATCATGACGAGCGCTGAAGGTACCGAATACCAGACGCTGATGCGCCGTTCCGCGATGAACTTCGCCACCTGGTACGGGAACATCTTCAGCGATTCGGGCACCGGGCACATCGCCGATCCGGCGTGCACGGCGGCGAAGATGTCGAACGTGGACAGGTCGAAATTGTACGGCGCATGATTCGCGACCCGGTCTTCCGACGTCAATTCAAAATACGCAACGGCCCAGTCTGAAAAGTGCGCCAAGCTGCGTGTCGTGATCTCGACACCCTTCGGCCGGCCGGTCGAGCCGGAGGTGTAAAGAATGTTCGCGATGCCGCGATCGGGCAGCGACGCTGATTCCCTCGCGAATTCTCTGCCGTCTCGCGCACTGACAATCTCTATGCCGGAGATTCCACCGGGGGGACCCGAACTCCCGGACCATATGCGAATCCCGGCGTCCTCGACGATCGCGGCGACACGCTCGGCGGGCCAGCTCGGATCGATGGGAACATACGTCGCGCCGGTCCGGATGATGCCGAAGAGACTCACGATCGCGTCAATCGATTTTTTGTGGCAAAACGCAACCCGCTCGCCCGGCCTCGCCCCCCGCTCCCGAAGCCCATCGGCCGCTTCTTCGGCGGCGCGCAATAGCTCGCCATACGTCAGCCGGCGCCCGGCGAAATCAATCGCGACGCACGATCCAAGACGCGCCTCCGCCTGTTCGAGCAATGAATAGAGCGTTAGAAATTCTGGCAAGAAAAGAATCGCCTGATCACATTACTGACCCCAAATCCGGAAAGCCAAAATCCACGTTCCAAAATCCAAAATCAATCGCGTCACCGCCGCCGGGACTCAATCCACTCCGTGATCGAGTCCACCGACTCAATCCGCTCCGGCGTGACTTCTTCATCCGGCAGCCGCACCTTCAACTTCTCTTCCACGAAGACCAGCATCTGCATCAGCCGAAGGGAATCCAGCCCGTGATCCATCAGGTTCGACTGGTCGGCCGGCCATCGTTCTTTGTCCATGGGCATCAGCGTGCCGAACAAGTATTGCCGCAGTTCATCGCGCGTGGATTTACTCATGCTTAAGTCCGTCCCCAGGGTCCGAAAAATTATACAGAGCCGGAAAAATGTACCGGCCGCAACCCAACCTTTCAAATCATTCAGTAAGAAGTAACCGGTCTGTTGCATCCTACTGCCTAGAATTCGCCATAACGCAGAGGCGGCGGCCGCCAAATGGGCCCCGAACTTGAAAAATGCGTGCCGATCTCATGTGAACCTTCGCCGTGTCGCCGCCGCAGGACAGTCCTCTTCCGCGAGACCACCGGTTTCGGATCCGCAGCATGTTGCGGCCGGGAATCGCGCTACTCTGTCTTCAATCAATTGCCGGATGCGGCGGGTTCCTGGTTGATGAAGGCATTTTCCCGCTTCCCACGATTCACCTGGTGTATCCCGTTCCCTCTCAGATCGGAATCGATTTCAAAACCATCCAGATCGAATCGCCCAGCGGCCCGATGTTCGGCTGGTTCATCCCGGCGGAGAACGCCCGCGGCACCGTTTTCATCAATCATGGCGCGGTCATGAACCGCAGCAGTTACTTGTCGCACTACCAGCTTCTGCACGGGCTCGGCTACCACGTCTTCACCTATGACTATCAGGGCTTCGGCGAGAATTTCAGCGTCGCGACCATCGAGACCGTTCTGGGAGACGCCGAGCGGGCGCTCGGGGCGCTTCAACTTCGCACCGAACCCGGCACCGAAAAGATCATCATCTTCGGCCTGTCGATGGGCACGCTGCCGAGCATCGCCCAGGCCGCGACAAACCCCGACCGCGTCGTGGGCCTCATGCTCGAAGGGAGCTTCCTGCAGGAGTCCCTGCCCGCTTCCGCGCTCTTCTTCATGGGAATCACTCCATCGCCGCTCGCGTACAATCACATTCCGGCGGAACTGGACGCGGACACGAACGTCATGCAAATCACGTTGCCAAAGCTATTCTTGCACGCGCGCGACGACGAGATCGCCCCCTTCGACAGCGCGATGGAGCTTTACGAAATCGCGCTCGAACCAAAGTTCTTCGTGCCGCTCTCCGGCCTGCACGTCTTCAGCATCCTCGTCGACCACAATTACGGGCCGCGCATTCAGGAATTTCTCGACGCGGTGACCGCCGACCCCTGATTCGGCCGGGTCTGAAAGCACGCGGCAAGTCGATCCGGGATGCGCATCGCCTCCACGTCGCGCGGCTCGACCTTGAACAGTCCCTCCGCATAGACCCGGCGATGCTCTTTCAGTGCCTCTTGTGCGGCATCGCTGTTCAGGTAATCGAAGAGCCGGCCGATCAGCATGGGGTCATCGCAGCGCGGGTAGATTCCGTGATACGCGGTTAGATTCAGCACGCCAGCCTCGTTGCGCACGAACCGAAACGCTCCCCGCGAAAACACCGACACCAGAATCGGCGCCGGCGGCCGCGCCTCCGGCCGATACCAGACTGGCCGGTGCGAGGGCAGGTATCGACGCGCAATGCCCAGTTTCTCCCCTTGCTCAAGATATTTCCGCAGCGGCCGATTGAGCCGTTCGCGCGGTTTGAGGAGATAAACCCGCTCATCCCGTTGAATCAGCTCGTTGATTTCCACAGAAGTGAGACGCGCCGCACTGAGCTGCCGCGCCTTGGTCACACACACCGCCAGGTCCGCCGGATCGACTCCCCATCGCCGGCGATCCGACGCGCGCATCGTGAAATACCCGTTCGCCCCCGTCGCGATTCCCCGCACGCACGACGCAATGTCCCCAACGCGACAAGTCGTTGGACGTTTCTGGAATGAAATCCGTTTCGCAGTCCGCATCGAGACGGAAACAAACAACGGGGACCACTTCAGATTCGAATCGAGCGCACTCGGCAAATATGAGGTGGGCGCGTTCGTCAAAGCGCCCTCCAGCTCTTCCGCCGCCTCGACCGTTGCAAATCGAATCGGCGCCCCCGCCGCGCGGTCGCGACGCAGCAACGTGATCGCCGCCGTCGTCATCGCCCCGTCGAAAACCTTTGACGCATGAGCAAACTGCACCACGCCATCCAGCGCATTGCGCTCGAGAAAATGTCGCTTCAGCACTCGGCCGAAATCCGCGTTCAGCCATTCCACCGGCGTAATGATCGCCGCGCGGCCGGTTTCGCGGAGCAGTTCGCAGATGCGCAGGAGAAACAGCCCGTAGCTGTTGGTCAGCCGGCTCAATCGTCGCCCGCAGATGGCGTCAAAGCGGCGAAAAACGCGCTCGCCATATTTGTGTTCATGATGCCGAAGATAAGGCGGATTCGCGACGATGGCGTCGTATTGAATGGGAAACTCCGCAGTCAGAAAATCAGCTCGACGAAATCTCACGTCGAGGCCGGGCACTTTTCTGGTGCCGCACGCCTGCAAGATACCAGCGTCAATATCGACCGCCTCCACGCGAGGACTCGGCAATCCAGCTGAGCGACGCCGCGCAAATGCCTTATGAATGCCATGAAGAAATACACCGGCTCCGACGGCGGGATCGAGAACATTTCTCGGCCGCCCGGCACACGCCCACTTTGCCATCCAGTTCGCAACCGGCCGCGGCGTAAACACCTGACCCAGGCGCCGCCGACGTGATCCACCGGGTTTCTGGCCACGCTCTGACATGGCCGGCGATTATACTCAAACAAAATGCCCCGGCCGCCTGTGAGGCGCCGGGACATTTGGTGAGACCCGCCGCCGTGAGGCGGCCGATCATCGGGTGGTGGAGTGGGGTATTGAAGCGTCAGTTCTTTTCGCCGCGAACCGACTGATATTTCTCGTAGAGTTCCGGCCGCTCGCGCCGCATCTCGTCAACATTCTTGAAGGTTTCGACGACTTCGCTGTCGCCCGACCGAATGGTCGCACGGACCGAACCATCCGTCGCGACTTCAAAGCTCGCGCCGGCCTTGCGTTCCATGCGAACCTCGCCGCGGCGTCGGGGGCGAGCCTGCCCGCGTGATTGCCCCGCCTGCTCCCGCGCATCTTCAGCCTGCCGGCGCATCTGCTCGGCCGCCTCGTGCAGCTCCTTCATGTCCAGCCTGCCTTTGAATTGACCGTGCGGACCGCCAAACATGCCGCCCTTGGGCATCTGATTGAAAAAGAACGAAAAGTCGCCATCGCCGCCGCCGATTCCGCTCTTGAACATTTTAAACGAATCCGGATCGCCCTTCTCGAACGCCTCCTCATTGTCATAAGTCTGCGTCGTGGTGCTTTCGTTGTCGCCGTCGCGCTCGGTCTTGGTCACGGTGATCTGGCCGTCGTCGCCCTGCTCGATACGCACCTCGTTGCCTTGGTTGATGTGAATCTGCATGCGGTTGTTTTGCCCGGGCACGTTGCCTCGCCACGAGAACTTCAGGTCATTCGGATCGAACTGCGGAATGTGTTTCCAGAGGTCACCGAGGTCTTCCAGCTCGTCCAGATTGTGGAATTGCCACTGGCCGGCCGGGTCCTTCTGCAACATGCCCCCGCGCCGGTAAAATTGGCCGCCCAGAAGGGGCTGCTCTTCCATCTCATATTTATATTTCAGCGAGCTCCAATCCGCCGGCCGCGTGCCGATCGTGATCCGTGTCGTGATTTTCTCACCGCCCCGCACGATGGCGAACTCGTGCGACTCGTTCGGCGAGAATCCCCGCACGACGTCGAGAAACTCGTGCAGATTGCCGGATACCGCTTCGCCGTCGACCGCCGTGACGACGTCGTACTGCTGGAAACCCGCGGCATCGGCCGGCGAACCTTCCGCGACGTTGAGGATCATTTGTCCGGAGTTTTCGTCCAGCGTCAAATGTGAAGCCAGCGGTTTTGTGACCGGGCCGAACTGAACCCCGATCCACGGCCCACCCGCCTCGATGTCGCGGGTGACTTCGGCATCGTCGGGCTGTGCGCCGGACGGCGCTTGATCGCCATACAGTGCAAGAAGCTGAGACCGTGTGGCATTGTCGCGATTCTCCCGCGCCGCCTCGGGCGCCGGCTTGATCGCCATCCCCGCACTCGACGCAACGACCGCGCCCAACGCCAAACCCGCCAGACATTTCAGATAAATCATGGCCTTCTCCTTATCCTGAGATTCGCGCGGGCAACGCCGCGCGATTACAAATTCAAAAATCGCGAGATACCGGAACGCTCCGCGTCGATTGAGTTCCGCGCTCGAAAATATAAATCCGATTCGGATTTGATCCGCGGATGCCGATCAGATCGCGATACCCACTGCCGAACCGCTGACTCGCGCCGTGATCCGCATTTCGATATTCGACGAAGCTCGGCTGAATGACTCGCGGCGCGCGATCAACCTGCGGCGTCAGCGAATGGCTCGCGACCTGCGGCGCCGCAGAATTCGAGTTGAACGTCACGGACAGCAGTACCACTGCCGCCGCCGTCAATACCGCCCCGGCCGCAGCAACCATGATCGGTCGCAACCGCTGACGAAAGGGGATGATGTTGGCCATCCCGGCAGTGCAGAGCTGTTCACGGTTCGCGGACCCCACCGCATTCAGGTCCGACTTCATCGCCCCAACGACCCGGGAATCATTAGACCGGTATTCCGCCAGAAGCGCCCGCGCCGCCGCGCTGCCCGCAAGAATCTGATCGAGCCGCGCCTGACCGGCCATAGAAATCTCGCCATCGAGATGCCGGCAGATCAGACGTTCCGCCTCGTCGGAAACGCCCATCGGAATGTCATTCTCAAAACTGCTCATGAACTCGCTTCGGGTTTGTCGCCGTCGCCGGAAAGGGCCGCCCGCAACAACCGGCGCGCCCGCACCAACCGGGTTTCAACTGTGTCCACCGGAATCGACATCGCCTCGCTGATTTCGGCATAACTCCAATCCTGAAGATGCTTCAAAACAAAAGGCTCGCGATAAATGGCCGGGAGGCCGTGAATAATCTCCAACAGCCGTATCGATTCCTCATTCGCAATCAGCGTACCGACTGGATCGTTCCGGCGATCCTCCGTTGCATCAAAATCGCCGATCGACCTGTGCTGTTGTCGTTCACGCGCGTATTTCTTTCCCGCGTCGATCGCAGCGTTCCGCGCCAGCCGGAACAGCCATGACCGCCAGGCGCCGGGGTCAGCCAAGGTGCCGATCTGCCGACAAACCGTCGCCCAGACATGCTGGCAAACGTCATCGACCAACGACGCTCGCCCGAGCGTTGCATATATCACGTGGCGCACCCATGATCCATTACGGCGCGCAAACGCATCCAGCGCGGCGCGGTCGCCGAGCCGGGCGGCCGCGATCAGCTCCTGATCACACTGATCCGCGCTCATGGCCATGATCGCGTTCACATCAATGAAGGACGAACCGTGAAGAGTATTCCTGTCAAGAATATCGGGCCGTTTCAACGACGATCACGGCGAAACGGATTTCAGAGTGGCCGGCGTGCCCGGATACCGCAATTGCGGCAGATAATCCTCGATTCCGTAATCCTGAAAAATCACCAGCGCAAGCGTCAGGACGACCCAGAGAATCGCCGTAATCAGAAACGGCCGGTCATGGATGAGAATCTCACTCGGCCCCGTTCGCTCACCCTGGCTGATGACCATCGCGTAGCGAAAGACCGCATAGAATACCAGCGGCGTGGTGAAGACGAGCGAATGCGGCGCCGGCGTATTCGGATCGAGCGTGTATAGCAGAAACGTGATGACCGCCATCGTGCCCGTCACCGCAAGCAGATTGCCGAGCAACTCCAGGCTGTACGACGATAGCGTTGACCGATGCTGCGCCGCGTTGCCGC
>Ga0190265_10002530_pt1 | contig 12287 bp, 6 predicted proteins | sample Popmic124T_FD_133135 | JGI IMG/M metagenome (GOLD analysis project Ga0190265, IMG submission 133135) | Populus adjacent soil microbial communities from riparian zone of Indian Creek, Utah, USA - 124 T | ecosystem: Environmental > Terrestrial > Soil > Riparian zone | place: USA: Utah | collected... | reverse complement strand
TCCGCGCGGTTCGCTTCGCTCGCGACAATGCCGGCGCGCGCATACCCGTGCTCGAATGCGAGCTGCGTGCCGAGCAGCGCGCCGGCGCCGAGCTGCAGGAAACGGCGGCGGTCGAGGCGCGCGCTCATGACGCGGCCTCACACGGCGTGCCGAGGTCGAGGCGCTCGGTGAAGTGGTTGTCGAACACGCCGCGCTGGTTCAGCTCGCGGAACACGCGTTGCCAGCGCCCGGCCTTGGGATACGCGCTGCACCACCAGCCGCGCGCGCCGGTCAGCTCGTGGGCTTGGCCCCAGTGTGGGCGCGCGCCCAGCTCGTACAGCGCTTGCTCGTAGCTGAGCAGCGCGTCGGCGGCGCCGTCGGCCCTGGCCAGCACGGGCGTCTCGACCGAGCCGAAGCCGCCTTCGCCGTGCACCATCGACAGGTACGCGCGGCTACCGCGCACGAAGCGCAGCGCGAGCGGGACGTTCTGATAGATGCCGTGGCGGCGGTTGTCGGCGACGACCGCGATCAGGCGATCGATGCCGCGCAGGAAGTAGCCGCCCTTCAAGGGCATGAAGTACTCGGCGGAGATCACGTCGGCGTAGTTGATCCTGCCGATGTGGAAGATCGCGTGGCTCTTGTCGATATGGCCGTGCTTGCCGGTGACCAGCTGCTCGAGCCCGGTCTCGAGCACCAGCGGTACCAGCCGCGGTTGATCGTTGACCAGACCGAGCAAGCCCTGCTGCGTGCTCGAGGCGAACGCGAATTCCTCGGCGGCCAGGCGCTCCGACGGCAGCGGGATGCGCTCGGCGCCGGCGCGCGCGTAGTTGCGCTTGGTGACCAGACAGCTGTGCTCGCCGTCGCGGCGCGGATAGGGGTTGACCAGCACTTCGTAGTGGCGATAGCGGTCGAGCACGGCGCCGTCCGCGAGCAAGCGGCGCACGTTGGACCAGGTGTCGAGCTCGCGACGCTCCTCCAGATCGAAAGCCGGGCTGACCGCGAGCGTGGCCGCGTAGATCACGCCCATGCAGCCGAGCGAGACCACCAGCGAGTAGAACCAGTCGTCGTTCTGCACCAGCGTCATCGCGCTGCCGTAGCGGTGCGCGAAGCGCGCGGGGTCGGTGATCGCGCGCGCTGCGCTGGGCTCGACGCGGTAGCGCGTGCCGCCGGCCGTGACCAGGTCGAGCGAGCGCACGATGTCGCAGAGCGGGCCGAGCGAGACGCCGGAGCCGTGCGTCGACGTCGACAGCGCCCCGATCATGGTCTGACCGTCGTACCCGCCGAGGTTGCTGAACGCGAGGCCGGCGTCGTCGAGCGCGGCGTTGAGCTCGCGGATGCGCGCGCCGCAGATCACGCGCACGCGCGGCTCGGCGGGCGCGGGCTGTAGCCACAGCTCGTTCTCCAGCGGTAGCAAGCTGCCCTCCGGGGCGTCGGCTTGCAGGTCGGAGAGCACGACCAGGGTATCGTCGGTCTGCAGGATGTCCGAGGCCGACAGCCCGCTGCCGACCGCGCGCATGCGACCGCCGTTCTCGCTCACGCCGCGCACCACGTCGCAGAGCTCGGCCAGGTTGCGCGGCCGGCTCAGACAGCGCGGCCTGACCTCGAGGCTGCGCGACCAGTTCTGCCAGGGCTGCGCTGCCGGCTGGCAGCGAGCGGCGTTCCCGGCCGTGACCGGCGGGACCTGTGCGGCGCGCGGATCGACGCCCGTGGCTTGCGGCGTGCGCGGCTCACTCCCCATCGCGCTCGTCCTCCATCGGGCTCGCGCCGATGATCGCGCCGATCGGATCGCCATAGGTCACCGGGTCGCTGCCGACGCTGATCAGGAAGTAGAACGAGCGCTGCTCGAAGTCGCGCCCGACCCAGCCGCCGATCTGCAGCAGCCCGCTCAGGTCGCCGAGCAAGCCGAGCGCCGCGCGCGCGTGCTTGGCGCGCACCAGGTATTCACCCTCGCCGGCCGCGCGGATCTGCACCGCGCCGCGCAGCACCGGCAGCAGCACATGCGAGACGCGCGCGCCCAGCCCGAAGTCACCCTCGGGGTTGCGGTACACGCCGTCGATCAGGCCGTTCAGCTGCAGGCCGCGGAAGGCCACGCCCGGCAGCAAGCGCAGCGAGCCGATCCAACCCAGGCCTGAACGCTCGTCGTCGAACAGCGCGCCCTGCGCCAGCTCGAAGGCGAGCACCAGGCGGACGTCCTCGTGGTGCGGCACGATCTCGGGCCGCTGCTCCTGCGCCGCGGCCGTGCGCGCGCTCAGCAGCGCCGCCGCGAGCGCCGCCGCGAGCAGCGCCGCGGGCCATGCGGGGCGTGCCGGACGTGTGGGCAGGAACGAGATGGAGTTGCGAGCATCGTGTCTCATTAGCCCTCGTTTCAGCTGCTGCGGCCGTTGATCGCGTTGGCGCAGACATGCGCCAGCGCCATGACCGTCCATTGGGGTTGCACGCCGGCCGGCAACGGAAACAGGCCCGCGTCGCACACGCGCAGGTTGGAGAACCCGCGCAGGCGAAATTCCTCGTCGACCACGGAGATCTCCGGGTCCGCGCTCATGCACGTGCCGCCCTGCGGGTGACCGGTGGAGAGCGCCACTTGATCGAAGCGGCGCAGCCAGCGCGTGAAGCCGGCGACCGCCTCGGGGCTGCGCATCACGAAGCCGCCGCTGTCCGCGCCGGCGATCACCTCGCTCGGGCGCAGCGCTCCGGGCGCGCGCAGCATGCCGTCGGCGACCGAGGCCAGCGCGCGGCGCATGCGATCGAGCTCGTGCTGGCCGAGCGGCAGCTCGATGCGCGCGTTGCCGTCGTCGTCGAGCGTGACGCGACCGCTCGCGGCGGTCGGCACCACCGCGCCGACCAGCACGGTGCGCTTGTAGCGCTGCATGCGCAGGTAGTGCTCGAGCCCGTAACCGGGCATGACCAGCGCGGCCTGCCCAGGCGGGTTGTACAGGTCTTCGATCAGGAAGCTGTCCTGCGGGTCGGGCGGCAGGTAGTAACGCGTGAGCTGCAAGCTCGGGCGCGCGTGCACCTCGCCGGCCACGAAGCCGAGCACGGCCGAAGCCACGTGCACGCTCAGGCGCTGGCCGATCGGCAGCTGCGCGCGCGCCATCACCTGCGGCGAGCGCAGCAGCAGCCGAGCGCTGTGAATCGCGCCGGCCGACAGCACGTACTGGCGCGCGCGCACGGTGAGCTCCTCGGGTGCGCGGCCGTGGCCACCGCCGTCCGCGGCGCGCGCGCGCACACGCAGCCCGACCACGCGCCCCGGCACCCCCGCGACCGTGCGCGCGAGCAGCAGCTCGACGACCTCGGCGTTGGGGATCAGCTCGCAGTCGCGCTCGAGCGCGCGCGGCAGGTACACCTGCAACCCGTTCAGCTTGCGCTCCGAGCCGCAGCCGGTGTTGCACATGCCGCAGCCCAGGCACTCGCCGGGCGCGAGGTTGCACAGGCATTCGTAGTAGCCGGCGCGCGGCGGCTCGCTGACCGACGGCCGCTGCGCGACCCCGAACTGGTGCTCGAGCAGATCCAGCGACGGGTTGAGCTTGCGCGTGGCGTCCGAGACCGGCCCGATGTGCAGCTCGCCCGCGACCGCGGCGTAGCCGGCGCGCAGCGCCTCGGGCGCGACCGGGAAGCCGACCCCGCGCCACTGCTCGAGCTGCGCCACCGGCAGCTGAAAGCACACCGCGTTGTTGATCACCCCGCCGCCGCCGACGCAGTGGCCCTGCAACACCGGGAACGAGCGCGCGCTGCGCGCGAGCGGGCCGCTGGCGTTGGCCTGCTGCAGGCCCGAGCCGCGCTCGAGCCGCGCGAGCCAGCCGAGCTCGTCGGCGTCGATCGTCATCTCCGGCACGTACGGGCCCGACTCCAGCACCACCACGCTCTTGCCCGCGGCGGTGAGCCGTTCGGCCAGCAGCGACCCCGCCACGCCCGAGCCGACGATCGCGACGTCGAACACGCGCGCGCTCGGGCGCGAGCGCACCGGCAGCAAGGTGCGCCGCAGCGGCACCACCGGCAGCGGCTGGTAGCCGAGCTTGCGGTAGCTCTTGGGGTGCGAGTAGTAGCCGAGCACGGCGAGCTTGTGCAGCGAGTCGAGCGCGCTCTTGAGCTCCGAGTAACCGGGCTGCCTGAGCTGCGCGTGCACGAAGCGCTGCAGCTCGGGCACGTGGCCGCCGGCCAGCGGCGCGATCGCACCGAGCTGCGCCACCTGCGCGCGCAGGCCGGCGAACGTGGCGGCGTCGGCGTGGTGCAGGAAGCGCTCGAGGTTCTCGATCACGTCGTGCGCGCTCGGCCCGTCGTCGGGCAGCGGCATCGGCAGCATCACGCGCAGCACCAGGCTGAGCGCGCGCCACTCCTCGGGCGTCAAGGTGCCGTGCTGGCTGACCAGCTTCGGCAGCTGCGGGTAACAGCCCGCGCACTGCCGGTTCATGTACTCGAGGTACGCGCGGCGCGCGACCTCGATCTGGGGGCGGTCGAGCGTGCCTTCTATCTGCACTGCGTGCAGGCGCGTGAGCAGCTCGCCGCGGTCGGCGCGCAGCTCGCCGCGCGCCAGCTCGTTGCCCGCGTGCTGGCCGTCTGCGTGATGCAAAGCCACGCTCATGCGCGACAGATCGGTCGCCGGATCGAAGCCGCGCTCTTCCTGCAGCAGCTTCTCTCCGCGCAACGCGATCGCGCGTCCCTGGTCGTCGCTGAAGTCGAGCTCGAACGCGAAGCGCTTGTGCGCGCGCGCGTCGTCGCACTGCGCGAACGAGCGCACGCGCCCGCTGCGCACGCGCGCCTGCTCGGCGTGCCCGGCCCAGCGCACGACGCCCGCGGCGACCTCCGCCTCGGGCGCGCTCGCCGCCAGGAACGCGCGCAGATCGGCGATCACCAGCTCGAGCTCGAACGCGAAGGCCGCGCCGCCGACCGTGCCCGCCATCGCTTCGCGCAGGCGCAGACCGATCCCGGGCGCGAGCTCGGGCAACGGCACGCCGCTGCTGCACATGTCCTCGGACGGCCCCGGCGCCGGGACATCCGCGCGCGCGCGACCGCCGAGCCACAACAGCGGGCCCGACGCCGCCACCCCGCGCACGAAGTCGCGGCGCAGGATGCGCAGCGATCGTTTACCGGTACCGGGCTCGCGCTCGCTCATGGCTCGTCCTCGCGCGGCTTCGGCTGCCGCGCGGGGCAGCCGCCGGCCGTCCCCGGTACGCTCGGACAGGGATCGCGGTAGTCGTCGGTGCCGTCCGCGTCGCGATCGCCGAGCGCACGCACCGGACAGCCGCTGGCCGCGCCGCGCGCGGCGTCACCGGGACAGGCGTCGCTCCGGTCCGGCACGCCGTCGGCGTCGTCGTCGAGCTCGGGGCAGCCGTCGTGGTCCTGCACGAGGTCGAAGTCTTCCGCACGCGCGGGACAGCGGTCTGCGTCCCCGCTCACACCATCGCCGTCGGCGTCCACGGGCTCGCCGAACGCCGCGACGCCCACGAACACCCGCCCGTCCGCCGCGCTGAAGCCCGAGCTCAGACCCAGGCCGCCGCCGAGCTGAACGCTGGCCGAGTCGCCGAGGCGCACGCGCAGCGCGGCGAGCAACTCGCTCGCCAGCGCGCGCTTGCGTCCCCAGGCGTCGATCAGCTGCGCGGCGTTGAGCACGAGCCCGCCTTCGAGCGGCCCCGCGAGCCGGACGCGCGCCGCCAGCGCGGCCGTCAGCTGATCGCCGTAGCGCAGCCGGCGCTCGAACCCGCTCGGCGTGAGCAACGGGCCGCGGCCGGTCACCACGCGATAACCGAGGTTGAAGCTCAGCGCGTGGTGCGAGCTCAGCGCGTCGACCGCGAGCCGCGGCCACAGCGCAACCCCGGGATCGCTACGCAGCGACGCGCCCACGCCAGCGTCCGCCTGCGCGAGCAGCGCGAGCCCGAAGCCGGACGTCCGCGCGCTCAGCGGCGACCACTTGATCATCACGGACGGCGCGCCGATCCCCTGCGCGCTCAGCGGCGCGTGCGCGGCATTGAAGCTGCCGTCGATCTCGCGCGCCGGTCCCTCGAGCACGATCACCGGCATGGACGCGCCCACCGACAAGCCCGAGCGGCCGCGCTCGAGCAGGCCGAGCTGCACGCCCAGCGCGCCGCTCACCGCATGCTCGATCAGCGGCAGGTTGGTCTCCGCCGCGACGATGCGGTTGGGATCCGAGCCCAGCGGCGCGACCCCTGCCGCGTAGTCCGCGCCGAGCAACACGTCGTATTCGCCCCACGCGAGCGCCCCCGAGCCCTCCGCGCCCGCGAACGCGAAGCGATCGCTCGCCGGCCGCAGCAAACGCGGATCGAAGCCCGGACCCTCGCGGAACTCCGCCCTCGCCTGCGCGCTGGCCACCGCGCCCGGATGCGGCGCCCATGCGGCGACGATCGCGACGAGCAGCGCGCGCCGGATGCGTGCGCCAGCCACCAAGCGCTGCCTCGCTCGTTCTGCTCCCACGCGTTGAAGCCCGCGATATATCGCGCCTTCCGCGCGACCAGCAAGTTGTCGGGAACCTCCCGGCGTCCGGACGTGCCCTTGCGCCTGCGCCTGCGCTCGACCCCCGACGCTTGCCCTTGCGCCTACCCTTCTACCCTGACCCCTGCCCTCTTTCTTCTCTTCTGGCTAGCCAGTTCCGAACCCAACGCATTCAGCTGTCGCTGTCCTGAAACCTGGCCCGCTGTGTGCGCCCTCCGAGTGCTGCGACCGCATGCCTGGTTCGTCGGCGGTCTCGGCCTGCGTGATACGCTGACTCGACGATGAACGATGCGGTCGCCATGCGCCCGAGCGCGTCGGATCCGCTGCAGGTCGGGCAAATCGTGGGCGGGCGCTATCTGCTCAAGCGCTTGCTCGGCCGCGGTGCCGCGGCCGTGGTGTTCGCCGCCGAGCACGTGCTGGTCAAGCGCCAGGTCGCGATCAAAGTTCCGCTGATCGATCCCGATCTGCACGAGCTGCTGTGCGTGCGGCTGCGGCGCGAGATCGCCGCGCTCGCGCACGTGCGCCATCCCGGCATCGTCGACGTGATCGACGCCGGTGACATCGACGGCATGCCGTTCCTCGCCATGGAGCTGCTCGAAGGCCGCACGCTCTCCGGCTTGATCGCCGCGCGCGGCAAGCTGCACGCGCACGAGACGATCAAGGTGGGCATCGAGCTGGCCGAAGCGCTCGGCGCCGTGCACACCGCCCAGCTCGTGCACCGCGACGTCAAACCGTCGAACGTGCTGGTGACGTCCTCGCCGATCAATCAGGTGCACCTGTGCGACTTCGGGATCGCGCGCGCGACCGGCTCGATCGCGGCGTTCGAGCGCAAGCTGACCGAGGCCGGCTGCATTCTCGGCACGCCCGAGTACATGTCGCTCGACGCGATGGGCGAGGGCGAGAACGCCGATCAGCGCGTCGACGTCTACGCGCTCGGCATCACGCTGTTCGAGTGTTTGACCGGCAACGTGCCGGTGGAAGGCACGTTGCCGCAGATCGTGGTGCGGCTGTCCGGAGCGCCGCTGCCGTCGGTCGCGGAGTTTCGCCCCGACGTGCCGCCCGCGCTCGCGGCGGTGGTCGCGCGCTGCATCGTGCAGAACCCCAACGCGCGCTACGCCAGCATGGAGGAGGTCGCGGCCGCGCTGCGTGCGCTCGATCATCCGCCGATCGACCGCGTCGACCTGTTGCGCGTCGCCGCGCCGCCCGTCACCGCGGCGCCACCTGGACGCGCAGCGGTCCCGGTCGAGACCGGCCCCGAAGTGCGGCGCGGTCACGCGCGCGCGCCGTACGTCACCGTCGCAGCGCTGTTGCGCGAGAACGGCGTCACGACCTCGGCGCGCACCGAGGACATCTCGGAAGGCGGCGTGTTGGTGATCTCCGACGCGCCCTACGCGGCCGGTGAGGTGGTGCGCCTGCGCATGGCGCTGCCGATCTCGGGTCGGGTCGTGACCCTGCAGGCGACCGTGCGCTGGACGCGCAAAGGGCGCGGCGCGCCGGCGACAGGAATCGAGTTCGGCGAGCTGCCGGCCGAGCCGCGCGCGGAGATCCAGCGCTACGTCGCGTTGATGTCGCGCCCACACACGCGCTGAAGCCCTCGTTTGGCGCCAGCCCCATCGAGCGCGGCGCGCGAGCGCGGCGCGATCCGCGGCGACCGGTCTGTTGTCCTCACGACTGCGCCACCATAGACTCCGTCTCGTGTTCAGCATGGGGGTAACGACGGAGGCCTTCACCGTCGGGCAGTGCGACCTGCTCGAACGGATCGCCGCCGGCGCGCCGCTGCCAGAGGTGCTCGTCAAGCTGGTGCTGCTGATCGAGGGCCAGGCCAGCGACATGCTGTGCTCGGTGCTGCTGTTCGACGCCGAGCACCAGACCTTGCACCACGGCGCCGCGCCGCATCTGCCGCCCGAGTATGTACGGGCGATCGACGGCTCAGCGATCGGCCCGACCGAAGGCTCGTGCGGCGCCGCCGCGTACTATCGCCAGCCGGTCACGGTCGAAGACATCGCGACGCATCCGTTCTGGGTGCGCTACCGCGAGTTCGCCCTGCCCCACGGCCTGCGCGCGTGTTGGTCGACTCCGATCGTCTCCGCCCAGCGCGAGGTGCTGGGCACGTTCGCGATGTACTACCGCGAGCCGCGCGGGCCGACCGCACACGAGCTCGAATGGGTCGCGACCGGCACCCATCTCGCGGCGCTCGCGATCGTGCACGACCGAACCGCGCACTCCCTGCGGCGCAGCGAAGCCCGGGCACAACAGCTCACCCGCTTGTACGCGGTCTCGAGCAGCGTCAACGAAGCGATCGTGCGCCTGCGCGAGCCGGGCCAGCTGTGCGAGGTCGCGTGCCGGATCGCGGTCGACAAGGGCCTCGCGCCGCTGGCCTGGGTGGGCACGTACGACGAGGTCAGCGATCGCATCCGGCCGATCGCGCGCTTCGGCCGCCACCAGGGCTACCTCGATGGTCTGGTGCTCGCGCTGAACGACCCGGACATCGCGCTGGGGCCGGCGGCCAAGGCGCTGCTGACGACGGCCGTCTCGATCAGCAACGACATCGCCGGCGATCCCGACTTCCACTGCAAGCAGGCGGCGCTCGAGTGCGGCTTGCGCGCGTGCGCGGCGTTCCCGCTGCAGCTCGACGACCGCGTGCGCGGCGTCCTGGTGATCTACGGCGATCAACCCGGCTTCTTCCAGGCCGAAGAGGAGCACGTGCTGAGCGCGCTGGCGAACGACATCTCGTTCGCGGTTCAGATGGCCGGCAACGAGCTCGATCGGCGCACGCTCGCCGCGGCGCTCGGCGAGCGGGTCAAGGAGCTGACCTTGCTGCACCGCGTCTCGCGCGTGCTGAGGCGCGAGCGCGGCATCGGTCGCGAGCTGCTCGAAGCCGTGGTCGCCTTGATCCCGAGCGGCTGGCGCTTCCCCGTGACCTGCGCGGCGCGGATTCGCTGGGCGGGCGAGGAAGCGTGCTCGCGCTCGTTCGTGGAGACACCCATCTGCCTGCACGCCGAATTCACCGCAGGCGATCAGCCCGGAGCGATCGACGTCGTCTACCTCGAGCCGATCGGGGCGAGCACCGAGAGCCCGTTTCTGCCCGAGGAACGCGAGCTGCTGCGCTCGCTCTGCGACATGCTCGCCGCGCACTTCGGCCATTCCCTGGCCCAGCGCGCGCTCGAGGAGCGGGAGCGGCGGCTGCGGCTGTTCAACGAGCTCGGCGAAGCGCTGCGCGGCGTGGTCGCCCCGGAGCAGGTCCTGCCCGTCGCGCTGCGTCTGCTCGGCGCGTATCTGCGCGTCTCGCGCTGCGCGTACGTCGACGTCATCGACAGCGACCACTGCACCATCCCATACGACTATACCGACGGCGTTCCGAGCATCGCGGGTCCGTACCAGCTCTCCGACTTCGGCCCGCAGCTGATCGCCGAGTTCCGTCGCGGCGGCGGTCCGGTGATCGTGCACGACATCGACGTCGATCTGGCGGAGCCCGAGCGCGCTGGCCTGGCGGTCTTCGGGGTCAAGTCGTTCGTGTGCTGCTCGCTGCTGCGCCAGGGCCAATTGCGCGCGCTGATGGCCGTGAGCCATGTCAGCCCGCGCGCCTGGAGCGACAACGACATCTCCATCATCGAGGAGTTCGTGGAGCGCTGCTGGGTGACGATCGAGCGGCTCATCGCCGAAGCCAAGCTGCGCGAGAGCGAGGCGTTGCTGCGCATCGCTGGCCGGGCCGCCCGCCTCGGTGGCTGGAGCCTGGAGCTCTCCGAGCGGCGCCTGCGCTGGTCGGACGAGATCTGCGCGATCCTCGAGCTGCCGCCCGGTACCAGGCTCGGTATCGACGAGGCGTTCGAGTTCTACGCGCCCGAACACCGCCCCGCGCTGGAGAACAGCCTGCGAGCATGCACGAGCGACGGAACGCCGTACGACCTGGAGCTGCAGCTGCGGACCGCCACCGGCCGGCAGCTGTGGGTGCGCGCGATCGGCCACGCCGAGCGCAATGCCGCGGGCGCGATCGTGCGCATCCACGGCGCTCTGCAGGACATCGGCGAACGCCGCGCGCTCGAAGAGCAGCTGCGCGAGTCCCAGAAGCGCGAAGCCGTTGGACTGCTCGCGGGCGGCGTCGCGCACGACTTCAACAACCTACTCTCGGTGATCATCGGCTACACCGCGCTCGACATCGAGCTGCTCGAGCCCGGGTCTCCGCTGCGCGCCGATCTGGGCGAAGTGCTCAAGGCCGCAGACCGCGCCGCCGAGCTGACGCGGCAGCTGCTGGCGTTCAGCCGCCAGCAAATGCTGCAGCCGCGCGTGCTGGACGTGAACCAGGTGCTCGGCGATCTCGAGCGCATGCTGCAGCGGACCCTGGGCGACCAGGTTCAGCTGTCGCTGCGACAGGCGGCCGAGCTCGGCGCCGTGCGCGCCGACCGCGGGCAACTCGAGCAGGTGATCGTCAACCTGGCCGTCAACGCCCGCGACGCGATGCCCGCGGGGGGCAGCCTGACGATCGAGACCGCGAACGTCGAGCTCGCCGAGGCCTCCGCCAGCCTGCATCGCGGCATGGGGCCCGGCGCATACACGTTGATCGCGGTGACCGACAGCGGTCACGGCATGGACGAAGCGACGCGCTCGCGCGTGTTCGATCCGTTCTTCACCACCAAGGAGCTGGGCAAGGGCACCGGCCTCGGCTTGTCGACGGTGTGGGGGATCGTGACGCAGAGCGGCGGGCATGTGGCCGTGCAGAGCGCGCCTGGTATGGGAACGACCTTCCGGGTGTACCTGCCGAGCGTCGGCGCCGCGAGCGGTGAGCTCGCGGTGCACGACGACGCCGAGCCGGCGACTCGCTTCGGCAGAGGGCGCAGGGCCGCGACGGTCGGCCTGGACGGCTCGGAGACCGTGCTGCTCGTCGAGGACGAAGCCCAGGTCCGCGCGCTCGTGTGCACGACCTTGCGCCGCCACGGCTACACCGTGTTGGAAGCACAGAACGGCGGCGAGGCCTTCCTGATCTGCGAGCAGCATCGCGCGCGCATCGATCTGTTGCTGACCGACGTCATGATGCCGCGCCTGAGCGGCCGCGAGCTGGCCGCGCGGCTGCTGGGGATGCGCCCGGAGCTGCGGGTGCTGTTCGTCTCCGGCTACACCGAGAACTGGTTCGCGCAGGACAAGGAGCTCGAGGCTGGCGTCGCCTTCTTGCCCAAACCGTTCACGCCGGAGGCGCTGCTGCTCAAGGTCCGCGACGTGTTGGTTGGCAGCAACGCCGAACGCGAGCTCACATCGGCGTGATCGAGGCGCAGCCGAGCCGGATCTCGACCGAGGCCTCGCTGGCGTCGCGCAGCACCTGGCAGGTGCTGTCGCACACGCTGATCTTTGTCGGCGTGCCGCCCATCAGCGGATCGGCATCGTAGAACCAACCGAGCTCCGAATCGGCGCAACGATCGAGGCTGCCGACGTATTCGAGGCTGCGCTTGCCGTTGGCATCGCTGAGCTCGACGTTGACCAGCTTGTAGTCGAGCGCCTTGCCGGCCGGCGCCTCGGGCAAGTTGAACTCGCAGTCGAGCGACCCGCCGCGGATCTCGTCGAGCGCGGCGAGGAACTGCTGGTTCACGTCCTGGCTCGCGTCGACGATGAACGGCCGCTCGGTGCCGCCGCCCTGCGCGATCTTGTCGAGGTTCGCCATGGCGTTGGTGTCTTCCGGCACGAACACGCCGATCACGTAGGTCTCGACCGCGGGGCGCTGCAGCAAGCCGCGCGCCGCGATGTCCGCGACCACGTCGACCGCGGCCTCGATCGTCATCACGTTCGGCGGCGTGCACTCGGTCGGCATGCCGTCGGTCGCCAGCACGGAGATCACGCGGTGAGTGGGATTGGCCGCGGCGTGATCGCCGGCGTGG
>Ga0190265_10002529_pt1 | contig 12287 bp, 7 predicted proteins | sample Popmic124T_FD_133135 | JGI IMG/M metagenome (GOLD analysis project Ga0190265, IMG submission 133135) | Populus adjacent soil microbial communities from riparian zone of Indian Creek, Utah, USA - 124 T | ecosystem: Environmental > Terrestrial > Soil > Riparian zone | place: USA: Utah | collected... | reverse complement strand
GACGCGCGGAATCGCATCGCGCTTGAGCTCGATGACGACGCGCATTCCGTCCTTGTCCGACTCGTCGCGGAGTGCCGAGATTCCTTCGAGCTTCTGTTCCTTTACGAGGTCGACCATGTCGACGATGAGCTTGGCCTTGTTGACCTGGTACGGCAGCTCGGTGACGACGATCTGCGACTTGCTGGACGATTCTTTTTCTTCGATGACGGCGCGGGCGCGCATGACGATTCGTCCGCGGCCGGTCTCCTGGTAGTCCTTGATTCCCGCGCGGCCGTAGATGTAGCCGCCAGTCGGGAAGTCAGGTCCTTTGACGAGCTTCCTGATGTCGGTCGGCGAGATTTCCGGGTCGTCGATGAGCGCGGTTAGAGCGCCGACGATTTCCTTGAGGTTGTGGGGCGGGATGTTGGTCGCCATGCCGACGGCGATGCCTGAGGATCCGTTGACGAGGAGATTGGGAACCGCGGCGGGGAGGACTTTGGGCTCGAGGAGCCGGTCGTCGAAATTGGGGGCGAAGTCGACGGTGGCCTTGTCGATATCGGCGAGCATCTCCATGGAGATGCGGGTGAGCCGGGCTTCGGTGTAGCGGTAGGCCGCGGCTGAATCGCCATCAACGGAACCGAAATTTCCCTGACCATCGACGAGCGGGTAGCGCAGCGAGAAGTCCTGCACCATGCGGACGAGGGCGTCGTAGACGGAGCTGTCGCCGTGGGGGTGGTATTTGCCGAGGACGTCGCCGACGACTGTCGCGGATTTCTTGTATGGCCGGCCGGGTACGAGCCCCAGCTCGTTCATGGCGTAGAGGACGCGGCGGTGCACCGGCTTGAGTCCATCGCGCACGTCGGGCAGTGCGCGGGAGACGATGACGCTCATCGAGTAGTTGATGAACGATTCTTTGATTTCTTCGTGGATCAAGCGCGGGAGGATGCGCTCTCTATTGTTGGGGGCGGTCATTGAATCCGGAAATTGCTACGGGGTTCGGAGGCGGGGCGGGAGGTCAGTTCTTGCCTCCGTTCAGGGTAGTATCAAAAGATACCGCATTTTGGGTAGAAAATCAATTATCTCAGAACACGGTAAGTGCTAATGCTTCAACATGTTACGCAAACAGCTCACGGCACTAAAACCGTTTGTGGTGATGTCAGCGGGGGCTCGAGAAAACAAGCTCATCCGTAAGGCAGGAGACTTCCTACGATTTGCCATCGTGTCCTGATAAGGAATCGACCCTCCGGTGATATGAAATTGACGTATCGCCAGCGCACACAAAGGGCTAATGTCGGGGACTCATGAAAATCTCAAAGCGGTTCGTTGAACGCGCCCGGCCGGCGCTACGTCGATATCAGAGAATTCTTGAGTCGGCTAAGAAGCGGGATGTGAACGAATCCGACACGTCAGTGATCGTTAGCGACATGCTTACGGAGATCCTTGGTTACGACAAGTACAATGAGGTCACCACTGAATTATCTGTCCGGAGCACCTTCTGCGATCTGGCAATCAAGGTCCAGGGTCGCTTGCAATACCTGATCGAAGTAAAAAGCATTGGCACCGATCTCAAAGAAACGCACCTTCGCCAAGCCATCGAATACGGGTCGCGCGAGGGAATCGAGTGGGTGCTTCTGACGAATGGTCATCTCTGGCAAGCTCATAGAATTCGGTTCGAGCAACCGATCGATCATGACATGGTCTTTGAGTTGGACCTCCTCCGTGAAGACAACAAGATCCCCAAACTCCTCGAGAAGCTCTACTTGATAAGTAGAGAGGCCGGCAACGCTTCGGCGATAGATCTTTATTGGCAGAGTAAGGAGGCAACAAGTCGGTACGTTTTGGCGCAGCTCTTATTGAGCGAGGATGTTCTCCGCGTGATTCGTCGGCGGCTTCGATCTCTCTTCAAAGGCACGAAGATCAGCGCAGAGGAATTATCGACCGTACTTCAGCTCGAAGTCATGAAGCGAGACGTCCTAGACGGTGAAAAAGCAGAGGCTGCAGCGAAAACCGTGAAGCGCGCGGTCCGTCGGCGGCGCCGAACTCTTCGCACCTCGGATGGTTTAGTCGAGAAAGACGCTCCCGCTGCCATTCACGCCAAGGCGATAGGCGCCGACATGCCGGCTCCGCTCGGATGACCGCGAAAATAGCGTTGGCGCGCCCTCTCACGCGAGGGTCGTCACAAACTCTGGCGTCTGAGCGCAAACAACCGAGATCGAATGGCAACGAGCGTATTCCTTAGTCATTCGGCGTCGGATGAAGAATTGGCGCGAAAAGTAGCCGCCCATTCGCGGCCGCTTGAGGTCAGCACCTACATGTACGAGGACGACGCGCAGCCAGGTGAACACGTCGCTCAGAAGCTCCAAGACCGCATCCGGCGTGCCGACGCCGTTGTTGTTTTGTTAACCAAGAATAGTCAGCACAGACCGACCGTTCACACTGAGGTTGGAATCGCTCGGGCGATGGGGAAGCCCATCATTCCTGTAATTGAGGTCGGGGTCGATCCGCTTCAATTCGTTTTCCTTCAAGGAATCGAATGGATCGTCCTCGACCTAGACAAGATCGACGAGGCGCTGCTAGGGATTCAGAATAGTCTAAAGCGGCTTAAGGACCTTGCAGAAGAGAACCCGCTCGTTTCCGCTGCCATCCTGTTTGTAGTAGCAGCAATCATCTTGTATTTGGCCACCCGAAAAGCCTAGCGAGCGCCTCGCCGCGCCGTCTATGTAGCCAGACAACAAAGAGTGTAAAACGATGGCTATGACGCGCACGGTCAGGCCATTCGAGGATCTAGTCTGTGAACTGTTGAACGCAAACGGCTTCACGGTTGTCGCTGACAGAGGGCAGCTACATAAATCGATCAGGGAATACAATGAGGTTGCTTCGAAGCAGGTAAAAGCTCTAACACGTTGACTTGGGCGATTCTTATCCTCCCTGGAGTAATGGTTATCGAAGTGACCGCCCAGATCTATCTTGCCGCCACAAGTTCTTCGTGACGATCGCCTTGAAATTACTGGCGGACTATCGTGCAGGCGTTCAAAACTTTTTGTGGGCTTCGGGAAGGTCCGCCTCTAAGCGCGTGGGCACGTTGCCCACAGGTTGAGCGTGGACCAAAGCTTTCCGGAGTCCGAGGAGACCGTTCAAGCAACTATAGTCCGGGTGCTGGAGCTGAAAGGCATGGCTGCGGAAAGCCAATTGCTTCGGATGGCTTCGCTCACGATCCAACATACGGACCACGACAACTGGGGTGGGGGCGTAGACTACTACACAGTCAACCTCCATATCCCCATCGAAGTCTTCGTGCACATTGAACCGGAGATTGAGGCCCACGAGAAGCGCCTGCTGGAGGTGACCAAGAGCATTTGGCGGGAATTCGAAGCGGACGTGATTTCGTCTGTGCGAGTATTACCCGATCGTACCGGAGCTTCTCAAGACCAGCTCGTCCAATTGTCGTTAGCTCAGATTCCTGCGTTTTGGGCCGCGAATCACTTCCGGCTTTTTGTTTCGCACTGCAGCTCGCGTAAAGTGGAAGTAGGCCAGCTCAAGCTGGAGCTAAGCACCTTCGGCGTTAGCGGATTCGTGGCGCACGACGATATTGAACCGTCGCTACTGTGGCAAGCAGAGATTGAGAGAGCACTACGTACTTGTGAGGCACTCTTAGCTATTGTGACGGACGACTTTTCTGAAAGCCTGTGGTGCGATCAGGAGGTCGGATATGTACTTGGCCGTGGCCTTCCAGTGCTACCCTTGCAGTATGGCAAAGCTCCGCACGGGTTCATCGCGAAAGTACAGGCGTTACCGCTTCCGAAAGGTCATACGCTCGCATCTCGGGCGCAGCACATCGTTGATCTCCTCTTGAAGGCTCCGCAGACGGCGGCGAGTATGACAACGGCGCTAGTTCGCGCCACAGCAGAGGCCAGTTCTTTTGCGCAAGCAAAGGCGACTGCGGCCCTTCTTGAATCAGTCCCGGGACTTAACCGCGCGCACGCGGGATTACTACGCGATGCCCTCAAGGCAAATAGCCAGGTTTCTGATGCATTCGGAGTCCCTGATCGGATTCTCCGCATTCTGAAAAGTCACGGCATTTAACTAGCATACCACGGTGTTTGGCCAGCCACTCACCCGACGAGGAATTGTTAGGTATCGCAGGGGCAATCTGTATGAACATTGGGCGGATAAAAGTCAGTTATTTACCGCTCAATCTCGCTTATGCGGTCGTTTCCTACTCATACGATCTTCCGAGTTCGGTCGCGGGTCATTCCAGTCTGCGCTTGAATAATCGCCGAATCTCTATGTTCGTTGTGCCTCTGAAGGCGGCCGACCAGCCAACGGACCCAAGGCCATACTCGCGTAATGGCTAGCGAAGATGCCTAACACGGACGACATGTCGGACAATCCGCCGTCAGCCTCCACGGCGCAGCCTATCTCGGTCTTTTCTGGTCAAGCCAGAGTCTTAGTAGAGGCTTTAAGAAGAAAAAGCGCAAAGAGCGAACGGGCGATAGGAATGTACAGGGAGGCGCTACGGGCAATCGCCCGAAATGACGGCCCAGAGTGCCTGCACGTTGCCGCGTACGAATTGCGCGAGTTCATGAACGCGCTGCCGCGTGCGCTCGACCTCCCAATCCTGGATTATGAGCAATTGATGAGCAAGGTGCAGTCATTTGTTAAAGACTGGAGGGTCCAGGCCACAAAAAGCGATTGTCTAAAGGCAGATAGCTGGGAGGGAACAATTGACGGCGCGCTTCGTAATCTGCTGAAATCGAACGAAGTTTTCGTTGCGTGGGTTGAAGAACAGGCGCCTTCTCGCCGCGCTGAGGCAAGCTTGGTCCTAGAAAAGCTTGCGCCAACGGGCAATCCACTACCTAGTTCGCTGATGAGAATGCGTACTGATGATTGGAGTGGATTACTCAGGTACTTCAACCAGGGCACCCATCATGACAGCGAACCCGATCCCGTTGAATTCACGCTCAATGTTGGAAGGTTAGAGACTTTTCTGCTTGACCATTTGGAACCCCGGACGTTCGAGGACCAGACCGAGATTGATCGCTTGATTTCCGAGGTCGAAGCCGATGACAATCCATAAAGAAAAAGCCGACCGTGCGATAGCGCTGATCAAGAAAGGATCCGCAAATGCGGACTACTTCTTTGAGCAGCTAGAGTCTCCTGCCTGGATCGAACCTCTCGCGAATGCGAAGCTGTTTTCGAATCCGTACCCGGCAGTTCGGCGAGGCGAGGGGCTGGCGTTCCCCACATGGGTTCCCGGTCATTACCTAGCGCGCATGGCCACCCGTGCTGAGGCTCAAGCGGACGTCGTCAGGATTCTCAAAAGTGTTCCTCCATCAGACAACCCCCGGGTCTACGAAGTTATTGCGGATGCAGCCGCCGCTCTGCCTGCGGACATGGCAAAACAACTCGTGGCACAAGTGATCCAAGGGCTTGACTTGCCGTATCAACTCTCGCTACCAGGTAAAGTTGCCTCGTTGATTGTGCACCTCGCAGACGCTGGCTTAAGCCACGAGGCGCTGCGTCTGGCGAGGGCAGTTCTCGCGATCGTACCCCAAGCTCCCGTCGCGGACGATGTAGAAGGCGGCGAAACGCTGCGTTGGAGTAACCGAGAAGCACGAGGTCGAATCAGCGGTTGGGAATATGGCGAGGTCTTAGAACAAATTCTGAAGCAGCTAGTGCAGTCGGCCGGCATGGAAGCGTTCGACTTATTTTGTGGCTTACTAGAGGAAGCAGTCGTTGCTGGACGCATTGGCGGCGGAACTGGACCAGAAGATTTCTCCTATGTGTGGCGAACTTCCATCGAACATTCAGATGCACGGCGGGAGAATGTGAGAGATGAGCTCGTGTCAGCTGTTCGCGACGCTGCCGAGCAAATCATTACTGCTTCGCCAGAAAAACTGCCGACGGTTATCGAACGCCTCCAAGCCCGGCCCACCCGTGTTTTTCGTCGAATAGCCCTTTTCTTACTATCGCGTGACGTCGATCAGACGGCCGCGCTCGCCGAACAAATCCTCACAAATCCGAGCGAGTGGGATGACCCACAGTTTCATCCTGAGTACGAACTTCTGCTTGCACGCGTCTTTGAAAGCCTTCCGGTTAAGACTAAGCAAGTTTTCCTTGAATGGATCGATAAGGGACCAGACGTAGAACGACATAAGTCGTTTCGCGAACGAATGGACGGACATGCACCGGAGCCGTCCGAGGTGGATCTCTACAGAGATAGCTGGACACGGGACCATCTAGCTGTTATTGCGTCTGGTCTCCCTTCGTCGTACGAGGAGCGATTAAAAGCCCTTCAGCGAGCGATTGGTCCCGCCCGCGAAATTGGCCGGTCACTTTATCGCGTTTCAGTCGGCATGCGCGGTGAACGAAGCCCCCTCTCAGAGGACGAGACACTCTCTTTGGGTTGGCCAGCATTAATCGCAAAAGCTCGAGATTGGTCTCCGCCCACCAACGACTTTGACGGGCCTTCCGTTGAAGGTCTCGCAAATTCAATCCGCCAACGTGTAGCGTCAAGTCCGCACGACGCAGTCGAGAACCTAGACGCGGCAGTAGACCTTGAGCCGGCCTACATCTCTTCTATTCTCGAAGCTCTTCGGGAATCCATTAAAGCAAAGGCTCGGCTTGATTGGGAAAGGGTTCTCACGTTTATAGCGCGCGTTCTTGATAGGGCTGAGGCGTCAACCGACGTAGTGGGTCGCTGGCGGTGGGTAAGTAAAGTGGCGGCATCGTTAATTGACGACAGCTTTGATGCCGGAGACGCATCAGTCCCTTTTCAGCTTCGCGATGATGTGTGGCGCCTGCTCGAGAGGCTCGCTGGACACCCTGACCCTACGCCGGAGCACGAGCAGGAATACGGTGGAAGCAACATGGACCCCGCGACGCTAAGCCTCAATACAGTCCGTGGCGAGGCCTTCCACGCAGTCGTGCGATACAGCCTCTGGGTGCGGCGCGCCTTCGAGACTCTTCCGAATGGAGCGGAACGAATTGGACGCGGCTTTGACGAGCTACCTGAAGTGAGAAGTTTGCTGGACAAGCATCTCGATCCCAACTCTGACCCGTCGTCGGCAGTGCGCGCGGTTTACGGCCAATGGTTCCCGTGGCTCGTACTACTGGATTCGACGTGGGCGACTAGCCGTGTTACGGCAATTTTCCCCGAGTCGCCAAGTATGTCTACGTTCTTTTGGGCGGCTTGGGGGACCTACATCGTCCTTTCGAACCCCTACACAACCGTACTACCGATTCTTCGGCCCGTGTACGCACGCGCGATCGAATTGATCGAGGATGGAATGACTCAAAGAGTGGGCATGGGAGAGCAGCCATCCCAGCACCTCGCCGACCATCTGATGGCTTACTACTGGCGCGGAGAGTTGACCTTAGCGGAGAACGACTTGGTGCGAACATTTCTTGCAGCTGCCGACGCTGAGCTTAGGGGTCACGCGCTGGAGTGGATAGGAAGAATTCTCCATCAACTCGAGGATCCCCTTTCAACCGACGTAGAACAACGGTTAACCGCTCTGTGGGAATGGCGCGTCAGCGTCAAACCGATGGCTCCCGAAGAACTATCGGCGTTCGGTTGGTGGTTTGCATCCGGCAGGTTGGACCAAGTCTGGTCTCTGAAAGTGCTCGAAAAACTGCTGTCAAGCACAATCCTTCCTGAGCCTGATCACATGGTGGCGGAACGGCTTGCAGCGATCGCAGAAGATTACCCCGATCAAGCCGTGACGGGCCTGCATTGGATGGTAGATCTCGCATCCGAAGGCTGGGCCATTCATGGCTGGTTGGATAGCGCGCGGCGTATCCTTGAAGTCGGATTGAAATCAAGAGAAAGCAGCACGAGGGAACGAGCCACACGCATTGTGCATAAAATGGGAGCGCTTCGCTTCGGAGATTTTCGTGGCTTACTGAACTTGGTGCCACCGCCGATCCAAGATGAATCCAAGTCACAGGCTTAGACTTGGCTAAGGCAGTCCCATCGAGGTAGTTAGTTCTACTAAGAGAGATGATTTGCTCGCCTGGAATATCGACCGACACTCAATGGCCAATATCTGCGTCGATCGAAGCAGTCAAGTCTTCATGCGCCGCTTCAGCCCGGTAAGAATTCGCCATCTTGCGTAGCATCCGCGCGGTACGGGGTGCGCTGTCCCCAACCGCAGTCGCCAGACCCTCGTAGCGGTCGGCTATAGCCCGCTCCTGCCTTCCACCCTCGCCGATTGCACGAGAAGTAACCCCTCGCAGGTTGTATTTGCCGACGATGATTCCATTGTCGAGGTCGTCACTCCGAATCTCTTCAATCACATCGCGCACGACGCGAGGCGGCCAAGTTCCATCAGGGTCGCTGGAAGCGCCACTGAGGATTTGTCCAATCTGTTCGTCGCCGATCGACAATCGTTGTGTTTCACGAAGTAGTCGTCGGGCATCCACGACCCACTCACTCAGTTTCGGCGGCACACCCCTCCACGAGTGCAACAATTCGTAAGCGCGCGATGCACGCTCACGATCGTCGGCCGAGAATTCCTTCTCATCGTCGTGAGGATCGCTCTCAGCCCGAAACGCTGCGCTAACTAGCTCAACGAAAAATGCCGGGTTTTCTTCAAGTGCCGTGTGGAGGGCCTTCGGACTTCGACCCCGTGCCTCTAGCACTGGCAGAAACAGCCACTCCAATCGAGCGATCCTCTGGCGATCGACCGATACGTTATCCGCTAATTGCGAAACCAATTCGGCGAGATCCGAGCCTAGATCGCTCGATACCGGCTTAAGTTCGCCTTCACCCTTCGCGAATCGCTCCAGCGCTTCTAACGCGAGTTGCGGACGCACTGTTAGTTTTCGCCCCACGGCGTAGGCGCCCATGAGATACACGGCCATCGAAACCTGGTCGAACTGCAGCAGCTTCTCGACCGCGACTTCGAGGTCTTCATCTCTACCGAGGAATTGTTGATTCTCCCAGTAATTCCGTTCAACCACTGGCCCGTTTGCAGCCACCAAGGCCCAGGTCTGCAGATTCGATGGAAGTTCGCTAAGCAATTCTGCTAGCTGCGCTGGGCGCATTTGAGAACCGATAGACGCAATTTTAGCAGATATCCAGGTAGGATCAAACCGCTGCCGGGTCCGCACGTATCCACGCGCGAACATATTTCGGTGCCGCTCTCCACCGAGCTCCGCTTGAAGTAAAGCGTCTTCGGCCGATGCGGGCAGCTGCGCCGCTTCTGCCGCGGCGTCTCCTACGAACTCGGGCCTCTCCGCTTTGCTAGCCAACTCGAATAGACCTAGGAGCCCGTCGTTTTTGAAGACTTGGCGAACGGCGTCTAACCGTCGAGCATTTACTTGCTCTCGATAGCCATCGAAGTCTTTTCGGGGAACGGTCGCGTCGGGCAAATTGGCAAGGAACCCGAACAACCACGCGAACCGCGTTCCTGGATCCGCCGGTGCAAAACGAGCCATTAACTCTTCTAAGCCGCTCACGGTGTTCGGCAGCACAGTCCATCGAGCGTCGGGGAATGCGCGCCATTGACCCACCGCATTGCGCACAGCCGCCCATATTTCAGAGCGATCAGCGGCATTCAATGCGTCGGGCTCTAAAGATCGCAATGCAGTGACGAGTTTTTCGTATTGGACCGAATCGAGTTGTGGCAACGCCTCAATTAGTGAAGCCCATCGAGCACCATTGCGTTCCGCCAAGGTTATCAGACGATCAATTGTTCCTGACACTGCTTCGTCATACTCGGCGCGGGAAATTCGGCGCTCAGGGTCGTATTGGTCGGCCCAATCACGCCACTTCGGGCGTGCAGACAGTGTGTATGATCCATGAAACTTGGGAAGTGAGGAGCGGAGGACGTCCCATGCGCACTGTGGATCGCGCTCGCTAAGTCTGTCGAGAATGTGGAACCGCTGTGTCAACGTCACCGCTGTCTGCGGGAGCAGTAGGCGGTAAATTGCCGCAAGGCTCGCGGACGGGCGGTTCATGAGCTGACCACCAGGATCGAGTCGCACCAGTTCCGCCAACACTTCAGTAACCTGACGTAAATGTTGAGGCGACCACGCCAAACGTTCGAGCGCCCAAAGCAGTCCTGTGTGCGGCGAAGATGAGAACATCATCCCTCCCGCACTATTTTTCGCATCGGTAAACAGTCGTGCGATTGGCGCTTCTGACGCTTGCAGGCCGGCCTCCAGTGCACTGAGGAATTCGTCCGGTGCAGCCTCAGCTAGATCACTGAGCTCGGATGAAAGCGAAGCCCAGATTTTCCAGTCCACATTCGCTCTTCGAAGTGTTTCGCGAACCAACCGTGCGGACACGTCCGTGGAAATCAGCGCCAAAAGCGCTATGATACCTTCGCGGATTGAATGTGAGACAGCGGCGTTTTTTCCAACCACCGATGCCATCCACTGTTGCTCTGCCGGCAGTTCAAAACGCGGATCGACTGTGGACAGAACCGCGAGAGAGGCATTAAAAAATCTGTCCCAGTCATCGCGCAGAATGTATCTGCTAAGAAGGTCCCAGGCGTCCTCCCGTGATACAAGGTACCAACCTGAGCCACGGTGTCGCACAGCCGGATCCGAGCCGTGCGCCCATTTCTCCAGATCATCCACTGCTTGTTGGTAGGGCTTCATCGCGAGTTTTTCGATAAAGTCGCGGTCGCCGACGTGCGAATCGGACCAACTTCCAGCGAATAATGCAGGCAAAATACTCCGCGCGACCGCGGGGCTCGCCCATTGGGGGGTACGTAACCCCGGCGATAAGCCAATACGACGACGAAGGGCCGTCATGCTTCGCCTCGCCAAGCGAGCCCACTCGTCGGTGCGCTCGCGTGCACGTGGACTGACGTTCTCTGTCTCGTCCGCTCGCAACGCCGCCAGAAGTGCAGTCGACGCGGCACCGACCTCAACTGGCGGTAGGACGATGGCTTGAGGACGCGTCAAATCTCCTTCCCCTAGTGGGATCACGACTGTGTGGCCAGCACGAACGCCGGCCATCACTTCGTCTCCTGCGTCGAAAAGTGGAATCAGGATTAGCGGCATCCGCGTCGCGATCAGCCGACGCCAAGCGCTCTCTTCTGTAACGACTACTGCACGCGCTCTGGCCGGCCCATCGAGTGTAGACGCAAAAACAGCGACCGATTCCGGGCGGGACTCGCTGCGAATTTCCAGCGGTTCTCTCGATGCGCTGGATGCGCGTCGGTTTTCAATCTTCTCGATGTCCTGTTGTCTGCCTGCAAGCAGAAAGTCTGCTGTCAGTCGCGGCTGCGTTGCGCGCGACCAGTTATCAAACCATGTCTCGAGGTCTTGCGCACCGGAATCCGGAAAAATGCCCATACGAGCCGAGAGCCATACATGCACGGAGGGTGCGCTTTCAAGCCAAGCATCCAGATCATCTGCGTCGATTACTCGAACATCTTTCCACGGGCCAGCGAGCCGGCGGACAGCTGACCACTCGTCTTTTTGTGGGAAACGGCGGGATGTAACGAATACGAACGCTGTTGTCGCAAGATCGACTGCTACTCCCGGGCTTGCGGTTCGCTTTGCGTAGTCTTCGCTTGCCTTCGCAGCGACGTCCGACGTCGTGCCCATTTCCCAGACCGATTCGCCTTGAGGAACAAAAGCGTTCCCGGTGTCGGCGAGAACACGCCCGTCCCAGCCCGGCAACTGAACACCCTCGCCGGACCGGAACGAGATATGGCGCACGCCGTCGACCGTAACTTGAATCAGACGGCGTATAATCCGTGGCAAGTCTTCTTGCGCATCTCGCCGTTTGGACCATTCAACAAGATCGGTCGCATTGGCCCAAGCCTGAGAGCCCCGAGTTCCGCGCTCCTTCGTGCGACCCGCGAGCACCGAGTCGATGCGGTTCGCTGTCTTTTTGGAGACCTCGTCCCGGGTCAGTGCCCGGTGGATCGTTTGGCGCGAGACCGAGGAGGCATGAGCGAGTTCCTGCTGGGTTAGGCCTGCGATTTCAAGCCGTTCACGAAGGCGTTTCCCATAGCCTGGCGTAGAAACCAGAGGCGCTTTCCTAGACATGTGTTAAATATAACGATGTCTAGTTTACATTGCAACCCTAGGAGACGTGAGAATGTTGGAGTTTGGCTAGAGAGCTCGGTGAAGCTCAGGCGCTTTGACCGCGTGCCCTCCATGGCGCCGAGAAAAGCCCGGATCTGCGAATCAGAGTTGTAGTAGTGGGGCGACATACGCACCGCCGCGCTAACTCCTTTCGCATCGAAGTCAAGAACCCCGAGCTTGTAAAGTGAGCACGGTGTTCATCCCCGCCGAGTCAGTTCCTTCACGATGCGATCCGCGCTTCGATTCAGCATGGAGTT
>Ga0190265_10002528_pt1 | contig 12288 bp, 8 predicted proteins | sample Popmic124T_FD_133135 | JGI IMG/M metagenome (GOLD analysis project Ga0190265, IMG submission 133135) | Populus adjacent soil microbial communities from riparian zone of Indian Creek, Utah, USA - 124 T | ecosystem: Environmental > Terrestrial > Soil > Riparian zone | place: USA: Utah | collected... | reverse complement strand
GGTGTAGTGGTGCCCTACGCCGCCGAAGCGATAGAAGTCGCGTCCGATCGGCTCGCCGCGTACGCCCAGACGTTGAGCCAGCGCGCCAGCGGCTGAGTATGGGTTTCGTCCGCCCAGGATTCTTTCGATCGCGTGCAGGTCCCAATCTCCGCCGACGGTCACGGCACCGAGGTTGAACGGACGGCGTGAGGCGAGCGCGATTATGGTGCCTCGTGTGTCGGAGTATCCGGGATCGTAGCTGTCGTAGTAGGAAGAGGCGTATCCACCATACCGGCGGTCGGCGGTCCGCTGCCGTTCCCCAAAGCCCGCGAAGAACCTCGGAAGGTGCAGGTCGCGCCGGGAATTCATCCTGACGACGATGCCGGGATACTCAGGCTGAAGCACTCTGATCGTGCCATCCAGGTCCACGGCGATCGCGAACACGTAGGCGTCTTCGGAAAGACTGATGGCGGGCTCGACATAATTCGAGGAAACGCCTCCGCCATAGGCGGTCGACACGCTGATCCGGGGTGCTCGCGCGTCGTCGTACTGCGCGTGAGCGATGACCGCGGATGTGGTAAGCCCAATCGCGGCCAATCCGGCCGCCGCACCCAGTTTCGATGCTCGCATTTTCACGCCTCCAGAGTCCCTGCAACTTCCTTCGAGACCCGCAAAAGTCAATCCGACAACCCCGATCCGATCCCCTACCCTGCGGCTACCTCGCAGTTCCGTCCCGCCTTACCTTGCGCCATGCCGCTCCCGCAATTGCTCGCCGCCGTCGAATCGCAGGGCGAGCTGCATGAACTTCTCGGCCGATTGCCGCCGCCGGGGGACCGGCGGGGTGTCGGCGGACTGCCCGGGTCCAGCGACGCGGTCGTCGTTGCCTCCTTAGCAAATAACGCGCGGCAGCGCTTTTTTGTTGTGGTCACCGACGACGTCACGGGTGCCGAGCGCTGGCTTGCCGACCTCACCTCGATTGTGGCGAGCGAGCAGGTCGCGTTCTACCCGCCGCGGGAAAGCTTTGGCGAGGCCGAAGCTCATGCGGAGATTGCCGGCGAGAGAGTCGAAACGCTGGAGCGCATTGGTCGCGGCGACCTGCGCATCCTCATCACGACCACGCGCGCGCTGCTCGAGCGAACTCAGCTGCCGCTCGCGCTCGCGGCGTCACGGCTCGAGCTACGGAAGGGAGATCGGCGCAGGCCAGAAGATCTCGCCGCTCATCTCACCGCCATCGGCTTCGAGCGCGCGCCGATGGTGGAAGACGTCGCGCAGTTCAGTGTGCGAGGAGGGATTTTCGACATCTACAGCTTCGGCATGGCGGAGCCGGTCCGGCTCGAGTTCTGGGGAGACGATGTGTCGGAGCTACGCCACTTCGACCTTTTGACACAGCGCTCCACGCGCGACGCCGAGGTCGCGCTCGTCCTGCCTGTGGACGGACAGCTGAGGACCGGAGATGCCGAGCCCGAGCGGTCGTCGATTCGCACGCTGCTGCCTCGTGACACCTTGTTCGTGATTCCACGCGGTACACGCATGAAGCCCGAGCTCGAGCGCACGTGGATCGAGGCCGAGCACCATATCGATCTCGCGCGCAGGCGCGGGGAAGACACGCCGAGCCGTGGGGAGCTTTTCGAGGCACCCGATGCCGCGCTTGCGTCCATCGCGTCATTCGGGACGATAGACCTCGCCGCGGACGACCCGGGAATCATTTTTCCGTTCAGGGAGCCCGAGCAGATCCAGCGTGACATTCGCCGGCTCAAGCTCATCGTCGCCGACGGAATACCGACGACGATTCTCTGCGACAATCCGGGACAGGCCGAGCGTCTCGACGAGCTGCTGAACGACGACCGGGTCTCGCCGGCGAGCCTGGCGATCGGGGTGCTCGATGGCGGGTTCCTCATTCCGCCGCGGGGAACCGACTTCCACGGGCTCAGAGTTCTCACGGATCACGAGATCTTCCGGCGCGAGCGGAGATTCCGGCGGTCGCGCCGTTACGCAGCGGGGACGGCGCTCGAGAGCCTCACGGCACTCAAGCCGGGGGATTACGTCGTTCACCTCGAGCACGGCGTCGGGATCTACCGCGGGATGGAGAAGATGTTCGTCCGCGAGAGCACGGTGGAAGTCGCCGTAATCGAGTACGAGGGGGGCGATCGCCTGAACGTCCCGCTCTACCGCGTCGACCAGATCGAGCGATACCGCTCCGCGGCCGACGTCACGAGCGATGCTCCGCCTCCCCGCCTGCATTCACTCGGCGGCAAGCGTTGGGCGCAGCAGCGCGACAGGACCCGCGCGGCCATCCAGGAAATGACCGTCGAGCTGCTGGATCTCTACGCCCGGCGAAAGGTCGCGACGCGCCCGCCGCACCTGCCCGACACCGTCTGGCAGCGCCAGCTCGAGTCTTCGTTTCTCTTCGAGGACACGCCCGATCAGCGGACCGCCACTACCGACGTCAAGGGAGACATGGAGCGTCCGCAGCCGATGGACAGGCTGCTCGTCGGGGACGTCGGTTACGGAAAAACGGAGATCGCGGTGCGCGCGGCGTTCAAGGCCGTGCAATCGGAGCGTCAGGTCGTCGTTCTCGTTCCCACGACGATCCTGGCCGAGCAGCACGCGCGCACCTTCGGCGAGCGCCTCGCGGATTTCCCGGTCAACGTGAAAACGATGAGCCGTTTCCAATCATCCAGAGAGCAAGCGGGCGTGCTGGCGGATCTCAAGGCGGGGACGGTCGACGTCGTCATCGGCACGCACAGGCTCCTGAGTCCTGACATCGAGTTTTCGCGCCTGGGCCTCATCATCGTCGACGAAGAGCACCGGTTCGGGGTCAAACACAAGGAACGCCTGAAGAAACTCCGGCTCGACACCGACGTGCTCACTCTCACCGCCACGCCCATTCCGCGGACGCTCCACCTCTCGCTGGCCGGTCTGCGCGACATGACGCTGATGCAGACACCGCCGCGCGACCGGTCGCCCGTGCTCACGTACGTCGAGCCGTGGGACGATGGGTTGATCGACGAGGGAATCTCGCGCGAGCTCGACCGCGGGGGTCAGGTTTTTTTCGTCCACAACCGGGTCGAGACGATCGATGGGATGGCGGATCACATCAGGCACATCGTTCCTCGTGCCCGCATCGGTGTCGGGCACGGGCAAATGCCGGAGCGGGAGCTCGAGACGGTGATGCGCAACTTCGTGAACGGCGAGATCGATGTGCTCGTCTCCACGATGATCGTCGAATCCGGGCTCGACGTCCCCAACGCCAACACGATGTTCGTCAATCGCGCCGACATGTTCGGCCTCGCTCAGCTCTACCAGCTGAGGGGCCGCGTCGGCAGGTCCCACCGCCGAGCCAGCTGCTACCTGCTGGTTCCGGAATCGATCGACGAGGACGCCAATCGGCGGCTGACGATTCTGGAGCACCACACTCAGCTGGGCGCGGGCTATCAGATCGCCCTTAAGGACCTCGAGCTCCGCGGCGCGGGAAACCTGCTCGGGCCGGAGCAATCGGGGTTCGTCCACGCCGTCGGATTCGACATGTATTTGCGCATGCTGGACGAGACGGTGCGCCGCGTGATGCGCGGCGACGATGCGCCGCGCAGGCAGCCCGCGGAGATTTCGCTCGATCTGCCGTCCTACCTTCCGGACGAATACATCGCGTCGCAGAACGCGAAGCTCGACATTTACCGGCGGCTCACGCACATGACGGAGGTCGCCGAAATCAGCGGTCTCACCCGCGAGGTCCGCGACCGGTTCGGCGTCCTTCCCGAGCCCGCGCGCATTTTCTTCGCGGCGGCGCTTCTCCGGGTGCTGGCTGGAGCCGCCGACATCGAGTCGGTGCTGGTGCGCGGGAACGAGGCCCGTATTACTTTTCGCGAGCACGCGGTGCCCCGGATGAAAGGGATCTCGGCGGCGTTCCACGAGGTACAGTTTGAGGCGGAGGTGCGACGCGCACACCCGTTGTCCCTCAAGCTCACCCGGCTCGGGGGAGCTGAGATGCTCGATGGACTGGTCCGCGCACTGACAACGCTACGCCCCACCTGACGACGCTAACCCGCACGACGGACATATGAAGACACGCAGCATTGCATTCACAGCCGCTGGAGCAGCGCTGCTGCTCGCCGGCTGCTCGGGCCTGAAAGACGCCCTGAGCACCCACACCGACCGTGTTGCCAGCGCCGAAGATGCGGACCTGACCGTTCCGCGTTTGGGGCAGCTGGTCGGCAACTCCGAAGTTCCCATCCGGAAGGACATCGCGCGGTCGATCGCCAGCGTCTGGGTCGACTATCAGCTCCTCGGGCACGCCGCCGCGCACAACGATTCGCTCAAGGATCCGAAGCTGATCGACGAGGCGATGTGGCCCGCGATCGCCAATCTGAAGGCGAGCAAATGGTACGAGCAGGTCTCCAGGGACTGGGGTGTTGCGGATCCCGTTGCCGCGCAGAGCAAGTACGCCTCGGGAGAGATACTCGCCGCCGACCATATCCTGCTCCTCACTCAGGGCATGAACGCAGCTCAGAAGGCGGAAGTCAGGAGAAAGATCGATGCTCTGCGCACCGGCGTCACGCCCGCCAATTTCGCCGCGACGGCGCAGGCCAACAGCCAGGATCAGGGCTCGGCCGTTCGAGGTGGATCGCTGGGCCTCTTCCCCAAGGGAGCGATGGTGCCCCCCTTCGAGCGCGGGCTCGTCGCGCTGAGACCGGGCCAGATCTCCCCGGTGGTCGAAACGGCTTTCGGCTACCACATCATCCACCGCCCCACTTACGACCAGGTGAGAACCCTGGTGCTGAATGCGTCGAAGGACCGCAAAGCGGTCGCTGTCGCGGAAAGCACCTACCTCGCCAAGCTCGAGGCGGGCGGGAAAATCGAGATCAAGAAGGAAGCGGTGCCGACTGCGCGCGCGCTCGGCGGCGATCCCGACGCGTATCGCGAAGACAAGACAGTGCTCGCCACCTACAACGGCGGCAACCTGACTACCGCTCGCATGATCGGCTGGCTCGAGACCCTTCCTCCGAACGCGCGCGTCCTCGACCAGCTCAAGACGGCCCCCGATTCAACGCTCGAGGGTCTCATCAAGCATTTCGTCAGAAACGAGCTCGTACTGAGGCAGGCGGACAGCGCCAAGGTGCAGGTCGATACCGCGGACCTCGGCCGGCTGCGTCGCAGCTTCGTCAACGCGATCGCCAACGCGTGGCAACAGCTGGGCATCTCACCCGACAGCCTGAGACTCACCGCGAAAAACGAGGATGAGCGCGAGATGCTCGCGCGCACGCGCATCGACGACTATTTCGGAAAGATGGTCTCGGAGCAGGCCCCGTTCGTTCCGGTGCCCACTCCGGTCGCGAACGTCCTTCGCCGGAAATACGACTTCTCGTTCAACCAGACCGGATTCGACAGGGCGGTTGAAGAAGCGACAAAGGTGCGCGCCACGGCCGACTCGGTACGCAGGGTCGCGTTGCCATCGAGCGTCGTTCCGATGACCCCGCCGCCGGCGGCGTCGTCCACGCCCGGCGGTCGCGCCCCATGAGTGAACGGCGGAATGGTGGCGGGGTACCTGGAGGGATGATGCTACGCTTTGCGGCAATCGCCGCCGTTGCTCCCGCCGCGCTATTTGCCCAGGTGGTTCCCGAACCTGCTCCGCCCCCGCCCGTGCGTGCGGTTCCGGCGGTCATTCCCGTCGATCGGGTAATCGCGATCGTCGGCGACCAGCCCGTGCTCTGGACGCAGGTTCTGACTGCGATCAATCAGCGCCGGGCGCAGGGAATGCAGGTGCCGCAGGATTCAGCCGGCCAGGCGAATCTGGCGCGCACCGTTCTGAACGAGCTGGTGGACGAGGAGATACTCGTGCAAAAGGCGAAGGAGCTGAAGCTCGAGGCCTCGGAGGCGGAGATCGCTGCCGCCGTCGACCGACAGACGAGAAGCGTGCGCGCGCAGTTCCAGTCCGAGGAGGAGTACAGGACCGAGCTGCGCAACGCCGGTCTCGGAACTCCGGAAGACTACCGCAAGACCCTCATCGAGCAGTTCAGGAAGCAGAACCTCCAACAGAAAGCGTTCGCCGAGCTGCGGAAGGGAGCGAAGCCGGTCAGCGTGAGCGAGGAAGACGTCGCGGCCGCTTTCGAGCGCAGCCGCACCGAGCTCCAGAAGCGGCCGGCGTCGATCACCTTCCGCCAGATCATCGTCGCGCCGAAGCCGGCGCCAGAAGCCAAGGCCCGCGCCAAGGCGCGCGCCGACTCGCTGCTCGTCGAGCTGAGGAAGGGCGGCGACTTCGAGCAGATCGCCAAGCGCGAATCGATGGACCCGGGCACCAAGGCGCTTGGCGGCGATCTGGGCTGGAACCGTCGCGGGAGCGGACTCGTACCCGAGTTCGAAGGGATGATGTTCGCGATCCGTCCGGGGGAGCTGAGCCCGGTCTTCGAGACCGCGTTCGGGTTTCACATCATCCGCGTCGATCGCGTGCAGGCCGCCGAGGTGAAGGCGCGACACATTCTGATCGCGCCCACCATCGATTCGGCGGATGTCGCCGCCGCGAAGACGGTCGCCGACTCGATTGCGGCGCAGTGGCGCCGCGGTGTTCCGTACGATTCACTGGCGGCCAGGCACCACGATCCCACTGAAGAGAAAGGTGTGCTCAATCCCTTCTTGAGGGATTCCCTCCCTCCCTCCTACACGGCGGCGTTGGCCGGAGCGAAGGAAGGCGACGTCACCGCGCCGTTCCAGCTCGCCAACCCGCGCGGCCAGCCGAAATTCGCCGTCGTTCAGGTCGTGACCGAGACCGCCGCCGGTGAGTACGTCGCGGCGGAAATTCGCGATCAGATCCGCGCCCAGCTCTCCCAGGAGCGCGCGATCAGGCAAATGCTCGACGATCTGCGCAAGCAGACCTACGTCTCACTGCGGTTGTAGCGCGTGAGGGTCCGTCTCGCCATGACCGTGGGGGATCCCCGCGGAATTGGCCCCGAGATCGTTGCCAAGGCGCTCGCTGACCCCAGGGTCGGCGAGCGCTGTGACATCGTGGTGGTGGGACCGGAGATGCCCGGTCTCGCCGTCGCCGAGCCGGTCGAGCGGTGGCTCGGCGAAGAGGGCGCGGCGTACGCCGGCAAGCTGAGCGGGCTCGCGATCGAGCGCGCGGTCGAGCTCGCGGCGACGGGAGTGGTGCAGGGCATCGTCACGGCTCCCATCGACAAGGCCGCTCTGTTCGCGGGCGGCTACGACTATCCTGGCCACACGGAGATGCTGGGAGCGCTGACGGGTTGCCCGGTGGCGATGATGCTCGCTTCGGACAAGCTGCGCGTCGTACTCGCGACGACGCACCTGCCGCTCAGGAGAGTCACGGAGATGCTGAGCGCGCAGGTGATCAGTGATGCGGCGAGAATCACGCGCGCCGGGTTGATAAAGTGGTTTGGGGTCGCCGAGCCCCGGATAGCGCTCTGCGCGCTGAACCCGCACGCGGGGGATGGCGGAAGATTCGGCAGCGAGGACGACGACCTGCTCGCTCCGGCCGCCCGCGCAAGCGGACTCGCCGGGCCGTTTCCGGCCGACACGGTCTTCGTGCGCGCGATGCGCGGGGAGTTCGATGCCGTCATCGCGCCGTACCACGATGTGGGGATGACGGCGATCAAGGTCGCGTCGTTCGGCAGCGCGGTGAACGTGACGCTCGGCCTGCCGTTTCCAAGGACCTCACCCGATCATGGGACCGCGCTCGACATCGCCGGCCACCAGCGCGCCGACCCTTCGAGCATGATCGCCGCTACGCTTCTGTGTGCGTCGTTTGCGGCTCGCGCTCCTGAGCGCGGCGATCACCCAACGATTGAAGATCTACGGACAGGGACTCGATCCGGCGGCCCTCCATCTCGCGGACGGTAAAGATCGCGCCGCCGGCGATCACCCGATCGCCGACCTGCGGCAATCGGCCCAGCACGCCGAAGACATAGCCTCCGATCGTGTTGTAGTCCGCATCGGGAACGGTCAGCGCGAAATGCTCGTTCAGCTCGCCGATGTGGGTGCTGCCCGGGACCAGCGTCTCGCCGGCGCGCGTGTGCAGCGGAGCAACCTCGTCTTCCGGCGTGTCGTACTCGTCGAGTATCTCGCCGACGATCTCCTCGAGAAGATCCTCCATCGTCACGACGCCGGCGGTGCCGCCGTATTCGTCGAGCACGATCGCCATGTGCTCCTTTAGCCGCTTGAAATCGGCGAGCACTTCCTCCACTTCGCGGGAGCCCGGGATCACGTGAACCGGACGCATGATCGATGGCAGATCGAACGCATCTGTGTTCGCGCGCGGCGCGAGCAGCTTGAGCAGGTCCTTCGCCAGCACCACGCCGACGATGTTGTCGATGGACTCGTCGTAAACAGGATAGCGGGACAGCCCGCTATCCTGGACCACTTCGAGAACCTCGGATAGCGTCGCCTCGATCGGCAGCGCGATGAGGTCCGTGCGCGGCGTCATCACCTCGCGCGCGCTCTTCTCCGAGAACTCGAAAACCGCGTCGATGAGGTCGGCATCGCGGGCGCCCATCTGACCGCTTTCCTGGGACTGCTCGACGAGCAGCCTGATCTCTTCGGGCGAATGGACGGCTTCCTCCGAGCCCGTGAACCTGAGGCCCAGCACGCGCAGGATGACCTGTGAGGACTTGTTCAGGACCCAGGTGATCGGCGTCGTGACCCAGGCAAAGGCGATGAGCGGGAGCGCGAACCAGCGGGCCAGCGTCTCCGGGTGGTTGAGCGCGGCGGCCTTGGGGGTCAGCTCGCCGAACACGACGTGCAGGTATGTGACGAGGGAAAGGGCGATAGCGCCCCCGATCGTGACACCCAGCCATACTTCGACGGCCAGCGGCTGGCCGGGCAGGCCGGCGCGGAAATCGATCAGAGTCGTGCCCGCCATCCAGCCGAGGCCAAGGCTCGCGAGTGTAACCCCAAGCTGGCTCGCCGAGAGCATGCGCGAGATATTTGAGTTGGCTCGCAGGGCAAAGCGGGCCAGCCGGTCTCCGCTCCGTGTCATCGCCTCGAGCCGGGTTCGTTTGGAGCGAACAAGAGCGAACTCGGCGCCCACGAAGAACGCGTTGAGGAGCACGAGTAGGATTATGGCGAGCAGCCGGCCGAGCACGACTACAAGTTACCACAAATCCGCCGACGGACACCAGCACGCCGGCGGGCACGGCGGGCATTCCCACGCTCACGGAACGGACGCTCCCGTCCGCGCGCTGCGGGTCGCGCTCGTGCTCACCGCGGCGCTGTTCTTCGTCGAGGTGGCCGGCGGCGTTCTGTCGAACAGCATCGCGCTCCTGGCGGATGCCGGGCACATGCTCACCGACGTGGCGGCGCTCGCGCTGTCGATGTTCGTCGCCTGGTTCAGCCAGCAGCCGCAGAATCCACGGAAAACCTACGGCTATCTCCGCTGGGAGATTCTGGCCGCGTTCGTCAACGGGGCGGCGCTGCTGCTCATCTCCGTCTGGATCCTGTGGGAAGCGCTCGGGCGCTTTCGCTCGCCCGAGCCGATCGCCGGCGGGCTGATGCTCGCGGTGGCGACCGCCGGACTGGTGGTCAACGTCATCGCGGCGCGGATACTGACCGCGGGATCGAAGCACAACCTCAATACGCGGGGCGCCTACCTCCATGTGCTCGGCGACCTGCTCTCGAGCATCGGCACCGTCGCGGCGGCCATCCTGATTCGCTATACCGGCTGGCTCGCCGCCGACCCGATCGCATCGGTGATCACGACGGTGCTGATCATGGGCGGCGCGTGGCGGCTGGTGCGGGAATCGGTGGACATCCTCCTGGAGTCCACGCCGGCCCACATACCCCTGGCGGCCGTGCGTGGGCAGCTGGAGGCGATTCCCGGGGTCGAGTCCGTGCACGACCTTCACGTCTGGTCGGTGACGCCCGCGGTTGTCGCGATGAGCGCGCACTGCATCGTGCGCGAGGCGTCGCAGCACCAGCACGTGCTGGAGCACGTCCACGACGCAATGCGGCTTTTCGGGATCGACCACGTCACGATCCAGCTGGAGCGGGACGAGATGCGCGAGCGGGAGAGCCACTTGCACGCCTAGCTAACTTTAAGGGCTATGGCAAAACAGCAATACCGCAACATCGCGATCATCGCCCACGTCGACCACGGGAAGACGACGCTCGTCGACAAGATGCTCCGACAGGCGGGCGCCTTCCGCGAGAATCAGGTCGTTATGGATCGGGTGATGGACTCGAACCCGCTCGAGCGCGAGCGGGGCATCACCATTCTCGCCAAGAACACGTCGATCCGGTGGAAGGGGACGAAGATCAACATCGTCGACACCCCCGGTCACGCGGACTTTGGCGGTGAGGTCGAGCGCATCCTGCGGATGGTGGACGGCGTGCTGCTCGTCGTGGACGCCTTCGACGGGCCGATGCCGCAGACGCGGTTCGTGCTGCGCAAGGCGCTGGCGCTCCACCGGACGCCGATCGTCGTGATCAACAAGATCGACCGCCCCGGCGCCGATCCGATGCGCGTGCACGACGAGGTGCTCGACCTCCTGATCGAGCTCGAGGCGAACGAGAAGCAGCTGGACGCCACCGTGGTCTATGCATCGGCGCGCGAAGGAGTGGCGACGATGGACATGGAAGTGACTCCGGTCGACCTCGCGCCCTTGTTCGACGCGATCATCGAGCACGTCCCGGCGCCGCCGCACGATGAGGCCGGCGCGTTTCAGATGCTGATATCGACGATCGATCACTCACCATATCTCGGGCGTCTCGGAATCGGCCGTATCGAGCGCGGGACGGTCAACGTCGGCGACGCGGTCACGTTGCTGCCGCTCGATCTCTCGCAGAAGGTGGAGCAGTCGCGGGTGACGAAGCTGTTCTCTTATGAAGGACTGGATCGGCTCGAAGTCCCGAAGGCGGGCGCCGGCGAGATCGTCGCGCTGGCGGGCATCGAGGGCGTCGAGATCGGATTGACGGTGACGGACATCGAGCACCCTGAGAGGCTGGCGGGAATCTCGGTCGAGGAGCCCACGATATCGGTGGACTTTCTCGTCAACAACTCGCCGTTCGCCGGGAAGGAAGGCAAGTTCGTGACGTCGCGCCAGCTGCGCGAGCGCCTGTATGGGGAGCTGGAGCGGAACGTCGCGCTACGCGTCGAGGACACCGATTCAACGGACACCTGGACGGTGTCGGGCCGCGGCGAGCTTCACCTCACGATTCTCATGGAGACGATGCGGCGGGAGGGCTACGAATTTCAGGTGTCGCGGCCGCGAGTGATCACGCGCGAGGGCCCGAACGGCGAGAGGCTGGAGCCCTACGAGGAGCTGGCCATCGACGTGCCGGAGGAGTTCCTCGGCGTGGTGATCGAGAAGCTGGGTCCCCGGCGGGCGGCGATGCTGGAGATGAAGAACCCGGGGCAGGGAATGGTGCGTCTTCTCTACAAGATCCCGGCGCGAGGGCTGTTCGGGTATCGCTCGGAATTTCTGACTGACACACGCGGCACCGGCATCATGCACCACCGTTTCCTGGAGTACGGTCCCTGGGCGGGGCCACTTGCCGGGCGGATGAGGGGCACCCTCGTTTCGATGGAGGCCGGGGTGATCGTTGCATTTGCGCTTGCGAATCTTTCAGAGCGCGCTACCCTTTTCGTTGCCCCGGGTGACGCTGTTTACGAGGGCATGCTGGTCGGCGAGAACTCGAGGCCGGGCGACATGGACGTCAACCCGACCAAGGAGAAGAAGCTGACCAACATGCGATCCAAGTCCAGCGACGAGAACATCCAGCTCGAAACGCCGCGGGAGTTGACGCTGGAAGGGGCGCTGGAGTATATCGAGGAAGACGAGCTGATAGAGGTGACGCCGCAGTCGATCCGTCTGCGAAAGCGCTTCTTGGGCGCGAACGATCGGAAGAAGCTGTCACGTGAGTCGAAGCGCGAGCGCGCTTCGGTTTAACAACGAGGAGATCACGGTAATGTCCGCCATGCGGGAGTCCGAGGGGAGCTTCCTTAGCGACGGGGTGGAGGAGGAAGCTCGAGTCTGGCAGGCGAAGAAAGTACCGGACGACGCGCCAGGGGGCGAAGATCTCGAGGACGAGCTGGACGACGATGAGGAGGACGACATCGACGACGAGCTGGATGACGAGCTCGACGATGACGACCTCGACGACGACGATCTCGACGATGATGACGACGACCTCGATGACGATCTGGACGACGACCTCATAGATTTGGACGACGAGTTCGACGTCGAAGAGGACGAGAAGCCCCACCCGGCGCATCCCCGCAAGTACGAGGACTGAGCCGCGGAGGCACTAGCCCCGATACCAGCGCTGAGGGTGAGCTACTCCCGCATACATCGAGAACTGGTCAGG
>Ga0190265_10002527_pt1 | contig 12295 bp, 9 predicted proteins | sample Popmic124T_FD_133135 | JGI IMG/M metagenome (GOLD analysis project Ga0190265, IMG submission 133135) | Populus adjacent soil microbial communities from riparian zone of Indian Creek, Utah, USA - 124 T | ecosystem: Environmental > Terrestrial > Soil > Riparian zone | place: USA: Utah | collected... | reverse complement strand
TTCACCTGGCTGCCCGACGCGATGGAGGGCCCGACCCCGGTCTCCGCGCTCATCCACGCCGCCACCATGGTGACCGCGGGGGTGTACATGGTGGCGCGCTGCCACAAGCTGTTCGAGATGGCGCCGCTCAGCCTCGAGATCGTGGCGTGGGTGGGCGGCCTCACCGCGGTGTTCGCGGCCACCATCGGCCTCGTGCAGACCGACATCAAGCGCGTGCTCGCGTACTCCACGATCAGCCAGCTCGGCTACATGTTCGTGGGGGTGGGGGTGGGCGCATACGCGGCGGGCATCTTCCACCTGGTGACCCACGCCTTCTTCAAGGCCCTGCTCTTCCTGGGCGCGGGCAGCGTGATCCACGGGCTGGGCGGCGAGCAGGACCTGCGCAAGATGGGCGGCATCGCCCCGCGCATGATGACGACGACGGTGACGTTCCTGGTCGGCGCCTTCGGCCTCGCGGGCGTGCCGCCGCTGGCCGGCTTCTTCTCCAAGGACGAGATCCTCGCCTCCGTCTTCCACGAGCATCACTACCTGCTGTGGGCGCTCCTGATGGTGGGCGCGTTCATGACCGCCTTCTACACGTTTCGCCTCGTGTTCCTCGCCTTCTTCGGGGCGCCGCGCATGTCCAAGGAGGTGGCGCACCACATCCACGAGTCGCCGGCCAGCATGACCATCCCCCTGATCATCCTGGCCATCGCCACCACGGTGGCGGGCCTGGCCTTCGGCATCCCGTCCTCGCACGGCACCGCGTTCGCGCGCTTCCTCGCCCCGGTGCTGCCGCTCGGGGAGGGCGAGCACGGCGCGGGCATCGCCTTCGCGCTGCTGCTGCTCTCCGCGGTGGTGGCCATCGCGGGGGTGGCGCTCGCCTGGTACGTCTACGCGCGCTCGCCGGTGCGGGCCGCCTCGATCGCGGTGGCGCGCAACCCGCTGCACAAGCTGCTGCTCGAGAAGTACTACGTGGACGAGATCTACGACTTCCTGTTCGTGCGCCCGATCTATCGCCTCTCGCTCTGGTTCGCCGGCGTGTTCGATCCCCGCGTGATCGACGGCCTCGTCAACGGCACCGCGACCGCGGTGACCGCCTGGGCGCGGGGCCTGCGCCAGGTGCAGACCGGCTTCGTGATGAACTACGCGCTCGGCATCCTGCTCGGCGCGGTGGCCGTGGTCGCCTACCTCCTGGCCAGCCGCTAGCCGCGACATGGCCTACCTGCTCACGCTCGTCACCTTCCTGCCGGCGGTGGGCGCGGTGCTCGTCCTGGCGCTGCCGCGCCGCCAGGAGCACGTGACCAAGCTGGTGACGCTGGGCGCCACCCTGGTCGCCTTCGTGGTCTCGCTCCCGCTCTACTTCCGCTTCGATCCCACCTCGGCGGACTACCAGTTCGTGGAGCAGAAGGCGTGGATCCCGTCGCTGGGGGTGACCTATCACCTAGGGGTGGACGGCATCAGCGTGCTGCTCGTGCTGCTGACCACCTTCCTGATGCCGCTGGTGATCCTGTCCTCGTGGACGTCGATCGAGTCGCGCTGGAAGGAGTTCGCGGTCACCATGCTGCTGCTGGAGGCGGGGATGATCGGGGTCTTCGTGTCCCTCGATCTCTTCCTCTTCTACGTGTTCTGGGAGGCGATGCTGATCCCGATGTACCTCATCATCGGGATCTGGGGCGGCCACAACCGGGTCTACGCGGCGATCAAGTTCATCCTCTATACCCTGGCCGGCTCCCTCCTGATGCTGGTGGCGATCCTCGTGCTCTACTTCCACCACGGCGCCGCCACCTCCGTCTACACGTTCGACCTGCCGGTGCTGGCGCGCTACGTGCTGCCGGGCGGGCGCATGCAGGATCTCCTGTTCTTCGCCTTCACGCTCGCCTTCGCGATCAAGGTGCCGATGTTCCCGTTCCACACGTGGCTGCCGGACGCCCACGTGGAGGCGCCCACCGCGGGGAGCGTGATCCTGGCCGGCGTGCTCCTGAAGATGGGGACCTACGGCTTCCTGCGCTTCTGCCTGCCCCTCTTCCCGGACGCGAGCCTGCACTACGCGCCGTGGATGTTCGCGCTTTCCGTGATCGGCATCCTCTACGGGGCGTGGGTCTCGACGGTGCAGCCTGACATCAAGAAGCTGGTGGCCTACTCGAGCGTGAGCCACCTGGGCTTCGTGGTGCTCGGGCTCTTCACCCTCACCGCGCAGGGGATGGTGGGCGGCCTCATCCAGATGGTGAGCCACGGGCTCAGCACCGGCGCGCTCTTCCTCATGGTGGGCATGATCTACGAGCGGCGGCACACCCGGCTCATCGCCGACTTCGGCGGGCTGTGGAAGGTGATCCCCGCCTTCAGCGTGATCTTCCTGGTGGTCTGCCTCTCCTCGGTGGGGCTGCCCGGCCTCAACGGCTTCGTGGGCGAGTTCCTCATCCTGCTGGGCGCCTTCCAGGTGGACCGGCTCTCCGCGGTGCTGGCCACCGCCGGGATCATCTTCGCCGCGGTCTACCTGCTGTGGATGTACCAGCGGGTGTGCTTCGGCGAGGTCACCCACGAGGCGAATCGCCGGCTGACCGATCTCACCCCGCGCGAGTGGGCGGTGCTGCTGCCCGTGCTCCTGTTCATCTTCTGGATCGGGGTGTACCCCACCACCTTCACCGCGATGACCGAGCCGAGCGTGCAGGCGCTGATCGCCCAGGTGCAGAGCAAGGCCCAGGCCACGGTGGCCGCGATGGTGACGCGGTGAACCCGGCGCTCGTGCTGCCGGTGGTGGACCTGCGGCCGCTCCTCCCGATGCTCGTGCTGGCCGCGACCGCGGCGATCGTGATCGTGCTCGACCTGCTGCCCCCGCGGGAGCGGAAGGATCATCTGGGCTTCGTGAGCGCGCTCGGCGTCGTGCTGACCCTGATCATGACGTACTGGATGACGTTCTCGATCGGCGGCGGCGAGCTGCGCGGCTTCCGCGGCATGGTGGTGCTCGACCCCTACGCGCTCTTCTTCAACATCGTCATCGGCTACGCCACCGGGCTCGTCATTCTGCTCTCGATGGACTACATCCGCCGCGAGGGCCAGGAGGCGGGCGAGTTCTACATCCTGATCCTGCTCTCCTCGCTCGGCATGATGCTGATGGCCTCGGCGGGCGACCTCATCATCGTCTTCCTCGGCCTCGAGACGATGTCGATCGCGCTCTACGTGCTGACCGGCTTCTTCCGCCATCGCCTCGAGGCGGGCGAGGCCTCGATGAAGTACTTCCTGATGGGCGCCTTCGCCTCCGGCTTCTTCCTCTACGGCATCGCGCTCATCTTCGGGGCCACCGGCACCACCAACCTCGACCGCATCGCCAACGCGGTGGCGGCGGGGGCGGGGCGCGACCCGATGCTCGCGATCGGCTTCGGCCTCCTGCTGGTGGGCTTCGGCTTCAAGATCTCCTCGGTGCCGTTCCACATGTGGGCGCCCGACGCCTACGAGGGAGCGCCCACCTCGATCACCGCGTTCATCGCCACCGGCTCCAAGGCGGCCGCCTTCGCCTCGCTGCTGCGCGTCCTGCTCACCGCCCTGCGCGGCGTTCCGCTCGACTGGCCCATGCTCGTGTGGGGGCTCGCCGCGATCACCATGACGGTGGGCAACGTGGTGGCGCTGGCCCAGCAGAACCTCAAGCGCATGCTCGCCTACTCCTCGATCGCCCACGTGGGCTACATGCTGGTGGGGGTGGTGGCGGGCGGCTCGCTGGGCAACGGCAGCGTGCTCTTCTACCTGCTCGCGTACACGTTCACCACCGCGGGCGCCTTCGGGGCCATCCTGCTGCTCGAGCGCGACGGCCGCGAGGCGGTGCAGCTCGCCGACTACGGCGGGCTCGCCACCCGCCACCCGGTGCTGGCGGTGGCCCTGTCCGTCTTTCTCCTCTCGCTGATCGGCATTCCGCCCACCGCGGGCTTCGTGGGCAAGTTCTATCTCTTCGGCGCCGCCGTGAAGTCGGGCTACGTGTGGCTGGCCGTGATCGGGGTGCTGAACTCCGCGGTCGCCGCCTACTACTACCTCCGCCTCATCGTCTTCATGTACATGCGGGAGCCCGAGGGCGCCCCCACCGTGATGGCGCCGTCGTTCTCCGGCGCGCTGGCCCTCGCGGTGGCCCTCTGGGGCGTGGTGCAGCTCGGGGTGGCGCCGGGCCCCCTCTTCGACCTGGCCCAGGCCGCGGTCATCCCGCTCCTCCGGTAGCCCGGGCGTTCGTTCGTGCCGTCGGCCCCACCCTCACTCCGGCCCTCTCCCTCTCCGAGGGCGAGGGGGTCTGTTCTCCACCCCCTCCCCTGAGGGGAGAGGGCAGGGTGAGGGGGTGGCGGTGGTTCCTAGGTTCCCCTATCGCGGCTGGCTCCTCGATCTCGACGGCACCGTCTACCTCGGCGATCGTCTGATCCCCGGCGCCGACACCGCCATCGCCGCCCTCCGCGCGGCCGGCCGGCGGGTGGCCTTCCTCACCAACAAGCCGCTCCAGACCCGCGCGGAATACGCGGCCAAGCTCACGCGGCTGGGGGTGTCCGCCGCGCCCGACGACGTCATCAACTCCTCGCTGGTGCTCGCGCGCTACCTGCGCGAGCGAGACCCGGGCGCGCCGGTCTTCGTGATCGGCGAGCCGCCCATGCTCGAGGAGATGCGCGCCCACGGCTTCGAGGTGCGGACGGACGAGCGCGTGCGCTGGGTGGTGATCGCCTTCGACCGCACCTTCGACTACGCCAAGCTCAACGTCGCGCTCCAGGCGGTGAAGCAGGGCGCCCGGCTCATCGCCACCAATCCCGATCGCACGTGCCCGGTGGACGGCGGGGAGATCCCGGACTGCGCGGGCATGATCGCGGCGGTGGAAGCGGTGACCGACCAGAAGGTCGAGACGATCGTGGGGAAGCCGTCGCCGATCATCCTGGAAGTCGCGCTGGCCGCGCTGGGGGTTCCCGCGGGCGAGGCGGTGATGGTGGGCGACCGCATCGACACCGACATCGTGATGGGCCGGCGGCTCGGACTCGGCACCGTGCTCGTGCTGAGCGGCGTCACGCGCGCGGACGACCCCCGAATCGCCGCGGTCGCTCCGGACCACGTGGTACGATCCATTCAGGATCTGGTCGAGTGAGCGCGCCCGCGAATCGGCTGACTGGGCTGGAGGGCGCCGCGCTGGACGCCGTGGTGATCGGCGGCGGCATGGCGGGGGCGGGAGTGGCGCGCGACCTGGCCATGCGGGGCGCCGCGGTCGCGCTCTTCGAGAAGGGCGATTTCGCCTCCGGCACCTCGTCGAAGTCCTCCAAGCTGATCCACGGCGGGCTCCGCTACCTCGAGCTGGGCGACTTCAAGCTGGTCCGCGAGTCGCTGCGCGAGAAGCGGACGCTCGAGCGCCTCGCCCCGCACCTCGTGCGCCCGCTGCCCTTCCTGGTGCCGGTGTACCGCGGCGCCTCGCGCGGCCTCATCAAGGTGCGCCTCGGCATGTGGCTCTACGACCTGCTCTCCCCCGGCCGGAAGACCGAGCGTTACCGCGTGCTGCGGCCGGAGGCCGCGCTCTCGATGGAGCCGAACGTGCGCGCGGAGGATCTGCGCGGGGCCGGCTACTACTTCGACGACCTGCTGCTCTACCCCGAGCGCCTCTGCCTCGAGAACGTGCTGTCGGCCGCGCGTCACGGGGCGCGGACCCTCAACTACTGCCAGGTCGAGGCGTTCATCCCGGGCGCCCGGGGCGTCGACGGCGTGCAGGTGCGCGACCTCCTCTCGGGCCAGGTGCAGGCGGTCAAGGCGCGCACCATCGTGAACTGCGCGGGGCCGTGGGTGGACCAGATGCGGGTGCTCGCGGGCCTGGCCGATCGGAGCCCGCGCCTCCTCCGCACCACCAAGGGCATCCACTGCCTGCTGCCGCGCATGACGGACCGCGCGGTGTACCTCTCCACCCACGACGAGCGGATGATCTTCGTCATCCCGTGGCACGGCTTCTCGCTGGTCGGCACCACCGACACCGACTTCGAGGGCGATCCCGACCGCCTCTGGGCCACCCGCGAGGAGGTGACCTACCTGCTCGACGAGGTCGCCAAGGTGCTGCCCGACCGGCGCGCCACCTTCGAGAACGTGGTCTACACCTACGCGGGCGTGCGGCCGCTCTCCTTCGAGCCGGGGCGCTCCGCCTCCGCGGTCTCGCGCGAGCACCGGGTGATCCCGGAGGGGCCGGACGGGCGCTTCTTCTCGATCACCGGCACCAAGCTCACCTGCTTCCGCAGCCTGGCCGAGGACGTGGGGGACCGAGTGATGCGCGTGCTGGGCCGCCGGCAGGCCTCGCGCACCGCCCGCGCCATGCTCGACGGCACCGACGAGGAGGCGGGCAGGATCGAGGTGCGCGCGTGGATGGACGTGTCGGAGGAGATGGCCGCGACGGGACTCGCGCGCGCCACGCTCAAGACGCTCGTCGAGACCTACGGGCGGGCCTTCCCCCGCGTGCTCGAGCTGGGCCGCAAGCTGCCCGACGGCTTCGAGCGCCTCTGCCCGAGCAATCCGGAGATCGTGGCCCAGCTCCACCACGCGGTGCGCGAGGAGCTGGCGGTGTCGCTGCAGGACGTGCTGCTGCGACGCACCGGCATCGGCCAGAGCCGCTGCCAGGGCCTCGACTGCGCGGAGCCCATCGCCGCGCGCATGGCCGAGCTGGCGGGCTGGACACCCCGCCGGCTCGACGCCGAGCTCCTGGCCTATTCCCAGCACGTGGAGCAGAGCCGGCGCTTCCGGCACTCCTGATGGCACGCCTCGCCGGCGGCCTCACCCTGCTCGTGGCCCTCGCGGTGATGCTCGGTTCCGTGACGGCCGCGCGAGGGGAAGACAACGGGTGGCTCCTCGGCCGGTGGGAGCTGGTGCGTTCCCCGGAAGGGGACAAGAAGGACTGGCTCGAATTCGCCGCGGACGGCCGGATGACTTCCATCACGCCGGACGGCCGACGCCTGGGCGGCCAGTACGCGGTGACCGGGCGCGAGGTCCAGCTCAACTACAAGGTCGGCACCCAGTCCATCCTGATCACGCTGACCTACGGCCCCGACAAGGGGCAGCTCTACGCGCGCTCCGCCCGCACCGGGTATACCGCGGTCTACGAGAAGCGACCCTGACCCGGGCGGTCGGCGACTTCCCGGCCGCGCGTCAATAGTGCTATATTGCACGCGCTCGTCGGCCGATACGGAGATGTCATCCGGGCGCAGCCCAGTCGAGACGCCCGAGCGATAGCCTGAGTCGGATGTGGACCGCGAGATCCCGATGAACAACCGGAGGGCATCCATGCCGAAGACGAGGAAGTCCTGGGGGTGGATCGTGCTGGCGCTCGTGCTGATGGGCGCCGCGACGCTGGGGCACTACGTGCAGCCCGCGCGCGCCCAGGCCCCGCGGGTGACGGTGGAGTTCTGGCACGGGCTGGCCATGCCGCTCGGCGGCCTCCTCGAGAAGATCGCCACCGACTTCAACGAGTCGCAAGCCCAGTACCAGGTCAAGCCCACCTTCAAGGGCTCGTACCCCGAGACGATGGTGGCGGCGATCGCCGCGTTCCGGGCGGGCAACGCGCCGCACATCGTGCAGATGTTCGAGGTGGGCACCGCGACCATGATGTCGGCGCGCGGGGCGGTCAAGCCGGTGCACGAGCTGATGAAGGAGGCCGGGGTGGCGTTCGATCCCGCCGCGTACCTGCCCGCGGTGGCCGGCTACTACAGTCTGCCCGACGGCCGCATGATGGCGATGCCGTTCAACAGCTCGACCACGATCATGTTCTACAACAAGGACGCCTTCAAGAAGGCGGGGCTCGATCCGAGCAAGCCGCCCCAGACCTGGACCGAGCTGCGGGAAGCGGCCAAGAAGATCCGCGCGACCAACGCGGCGCCGTGCGGTTTCACCACCGCGTGGCCGACGTGGGCGCAGTTCGAGCAGTTCAGCGCCATCCACAACGTGCCGCTCGCGACCAAGGCCAACGGCCTGAGCGGGCTCGACGCGGAGCTCAAGATCAACAGCCCGCTGCACGTGCGCCACGTGCAGACCCTGGTGGACATGCAGAAGGAAGGCAGCTTCAAGTACGGCGGCCGTGACGCGGCGGGCGACGCGCTGTTCCCCTCCGGGGAGTGCGCGATCATCCACGCCTCGTCCGGGCTGCGCGCCCGCATCGCGCGGGAGGCCAAGTTCGAGTGGGGCGCGACCATGCTGCCGTACTACCCGGGCACGCCCGACGCGCCCAAGAACTCGATCATCGGCGGCGCCGCCTTCTGGGTGATGACCGCGCCGAGCCGCAAGCCGGAGGAGTACAAGGCGGTGGCCGAGTTCTTCCGCTTCATCAGCCGGCCGGAAGTCGTGGCCAAGTGGCACACCGACACCGGGTTCCTCCCCATCACCTTCGCGGGCTACGAGCGGGTCAAGGCCTCCGGCTTCTACCAGCAGAATCCCGGGACCGACATTCCGTTCCTCCAGATGACGCGGACGCCGCCCACCGAGAACTCCCGGGGCCTGCGGCTCGGCAACATGCCGGAGATCCGGAACATCATCCAGGAGGAGCTGGAGAAGGCCTTCCAGGGCCAGCAGACGCCGCAGCAGGCGCTCGACAGCGCGGTGCAGCGGGGGAACACGGTCCTGCGCAACTTCGAGCGGGCGAACCGCTCCTGACCGGGAGCGGGCGCGGCCGCTGATCGGCCATGCAGCGCCGGGTCGTCTTCGACGGCAAGGTCCTGCCCTACCTGCTCCTGGCGCCGCAGCTCCTGGTCACGACCGTCTTCTTCTTCTGGCCGGCCGGGCAGGCGGTCTACCAGTCGTTCCTGCTGCAGGACGCCTTCGGGCTGCGGCAGAACTTCGTCTGGTTCGACAACTTCAGGGTCATCCTCTCCGACCCGCTGTATCGGGGCGCCGCCGCGCGCACGCTCGTCTTCACGCTCTCGGTCACCCTGCTGTCGATGGCGCCCGCGCTGCTGCTCGCGGTCATGGCCGACAAGCGGATCCGCGGAGCCACCGCCTACAAGACCCTGCTGATCTGGCCCTACGCGGTGGCCCCCGCGGTGGCGGCGGTGCTCTGGCTCTTCATCTTCCATCCCTCCATCGGGGTGCTGGGCCAGGCGGTGCGCAAGTGGGGCATCGCCTGGGACTACAAGCTCAACGGCCCCCAGGCGATGTTCCTGGTGGTGCTCGCGGCGAGCTGGAAGCAGGTGAGCTACAACTTCCTCTTCTTCCTGGCCGGGCTGCAGGCGATCCAGAAGCCGGTGATCGAGGCCGCCGCCATCGACGGGGCCGGTCCGGCCCGGCGCTTCTGGAGCATCATCTTCCCGCTGCTGTCGCCCACCACCTTCTTCCTCCTCGTCGTCAACATCGTCTACGCGTTCTTCGAGACCTTCGGCACCATCCACGCCCTGACCCAGGGCGGGCCCGGCAAGGCCACCGAGACCCTCATCTACAAGGTCTACGTGGACGGGGTGATCAACCTGGATCTGGGCGGCTCCTCGGCCCAGTCGGTCATCCTGATGATCATCGTGATCACGCTCACCGCGGTGCAGTTCCGCTACGTGGAGCGGCGGGTCCACTACTGATGGTCGAGCGCACGTCGCGCGCGGCGTGGCTCCCCCACGCGGTGCTCCTGGCCGGGGTCCTGATCTTCGCCTTCCCCATCTACACCGCGCTGATCGGCTCCACGCACGACGCGGGGACCATCGGGCGCGGCGACCTGCCGCTCACCCCTGGCGAGTTCGGGGTGGAGAACTACAGCCAGGCGTGGTCGCAGGGCACTGGGCAGCGGGTGAAGGCATCGCCGGTGGCGCAGATGATGGCCAACAGCTTCGTGATGGCGGTGGTCATCGCGGTGGGCAAGATCGCGGTCTCGCTGATCTCGGCCTACGCGGTGGTGTTCTTCGTGTTTCCCCTCCGCATGTTCTTCTTCTGGATGATCTTCATCACCCTGATGCTGCCGGTGGAGGTGCGGATCATCCCCACGTTCAAGGTGGTATCCGATCTCAACCTCATCAATACCTTCGGGGGGCTCACCCTCCCCCTGATCGCCTCCGCCACCGCGACCCTGCTCTTCCGCCAGTTCTTCCTCACGATCCCGGACGAGCTGGTGGAGGCGGCCAAGATCGACGGGGCGGGCCCGCTCCGCTTCTTCCGCCATATCCTGCTGCCGCTCTCGCGGACCAATATCGCGGCGCTGTTCGTCATCCTGTTCCTCTACGGCTGGAACCAGTACCTGTGGCCGCTCCTGATCACGACCAGCAGCAGCATGGACACCATCGTCATCGGCATCACCAAGATGATCGGCACCGGCGACGCCCAGACCGACTGGAACCTGATCATGTCCACCGCGATGCTCGCCATGCTGCCGCCCGTCGCGATCATCCTGCTCCTGCAGCGGTGGTTCGTGAAGGGGCTGGTGGAAACCGAGAAGTGAGAGGGGCGCTCCTGCTGACGCTGGGCCTGATCGCGGTGTCCGCGGTGGTGGGATCCGTCACCGCGGCCGCGCCGGGCATGATCGCCCCGCTCTTCGCCGCCCATCGGGGCGGCGCGCTCCTCTGGCCGGAGAACAGCCTGCTCGCCTTCCGCAACGCGCTGGCCCTGGGCGCCGACTTTCTCGAGCTGGACGTGCACCTGACGCGCGACGGGGAGGTGGTGGTCATCCACGACGCCACCCTCGACCGGACCACCACCGGCACCGGCCCGGTGCGCGAGCGCACGCTCGCGGAGCTGGGGACCCTCCGCCTCGAGGATCGCGGCGGGGCGGCCCTGGAGGAGCGCATCCCCACGCTGGAGGAGGTGGTGGCCCTGGCGGTGGCCGGGAAGCGGCAGATCCTGCTCGAGATCAAGACCGACGAGCGGCGCCAGCGCTACCCGGGGATCGAGGAGAAGGTGTTCGCGGTGCTGGACCGTCACCGCTTCACGCCGTTCACGGTGGTGATGGCCTTCGAGGGCGCGACGTGGCGGCGGGTGCGCCAGCTCCGTCCCGAGGCGCGGGTGGCCGCCCTCTACTCGGCGCGCATGTTGCCGGCCGCCGCGGTCGCCTCGGAGCTCGACGTGCTGCGCCAGGCCGGCGTGGCCTTCGTCGGCCTCGAGCAGACCCTGGTCGACGCCGAGGTGGCGAAGCGGGCGCGGCTGGCCGGCCTCACCCTGGGCGTGTGGACGGTGAACGAGCGCGAGGCGATGGCGCGGTTCATCGACCAGGGCGTGGGCGTGGTGATCACGGACCGTCCGGATCTCGCCAAGGAGCTGCTCGGCCGGTGAGCGCGCGACGCTTCGTCCTCGCGCTGGACCAGGGGACGACCGGGTCCACCGCGCTCGTGATCGACGCGGACGGCGGCGTGCGCGCGCGTGGCTACGCGGAGCTGCCCCAGCACTACCCGCAGCCGGGCTGGGTCGAGCACGATCCGGCGCAGATCTGGGCCACCACCGTGCAGGCGCTCGGCCAGGCGGTGGCCGCGGCCGGGATCACCCCGGCCGAGCTCGCGGCGGTCGGCATCACCAACCAGCGCGAGACCGCGATCCTCTGGGAGCGCGCCTCCGGACGCCCGGTGGGCAACGCCATCGTCTGGCAGTGCCGGCGGACCGCCGCGCTCTGCGACCGGCTGAAGGCCGACGGGGCCGAGCCCGAGATCCGGCGCAAGACCGGGCTGGTGGTGGACGCCTACTTCTCGGGCACGAAGATCCGCTGGATGCTCGACCATGATCCGGCGCTGCGCCCGCGCGCGGAGCGGGGGGAGCTGTGCTTCGGGACGGTGGACACCTGGCTGCTCTGGCAGCTCACCGGCGGGGCGGTGCACGCCACCGATCCGTCCAACGCGTCGCGCACCCTCTGCTATGACATCCATCGCCGGACGTGGGACGACGGGCTGTGCCGGATCCTCGGCGTGCCCATGGCGCTCCTGCCCGAGGTGAAGCCGTCGGCCGGTGTGTTCGGCGAGACCGCAGCCGGAGGCGAGCCGAGCGGATACAAGGAGTCGTCAGGGTTGCCACCCGGCATTCCGGTGGCGGGCATCGCGGGCGACCAGCAGGCCGCGCTGTTCGGCCAGGCCTGCGTCGAGCCCGGCATGGCCAAGAACACGTACGGGACCGGCTGCTTCGCGCTGCTGAACACCGGCGAGCGCGCGGTTGCCTCCACCGAGGGGCTGCTGACCACGGTGGCGTGGACGGTGGAGGGGAGCACCGCCTACGCGCTCGAGGGCGCGGTGTTCATCGCGGGCGCGGCGGTCCAGTGGCTGCGCGACGGCCTCGGCATCATCCGCTCCTCGGCCGAGGTCGAGCCGCTCGCCGCCAGCGTGCTCGACAACGGGGGCGTCTACTTCGTGCCGGCGTTTACCGGTCTCGGCAGCCCGCACTGGGACCA
>Ga0190265_10002526_pt1 | contig 12296 bp, 10 predicted proteins | sample Popmic124T_FD_133135 | JGI IMG/M metagenome (GOLD analysis project Ga0190265, IMG submission 133135) | Populus adjacent soil microbial communities from riparian zone of Indian Creek, Utah, USA - 124 T | ecosystem: Environmental > Terrestrial > Soil > Riparian zone | place: USA: Utah | collected... | reverse complement strand
GCGCGCTGCCTCGTCTTCCCGTCGCTCTACGAGGGCTTCGGCATCCCCGCCGCGGAGGCGCTCGCGAGCGGCACGCCCGTGGTCACGAGCGCCGGCAGCGCGATGGTCGACGTCGTCGGCGCGGCGGGCGTGCTCGTCGATCCGCTCGACGTCGCCTCGATCGCGGGCGGCATCGAGGAGGCCGACCGGCGGCGCGACGAGCTCGTGCGCCTCGGGCTCGAGCGGGCTCGCCTCTACTCCTGGGACGCCGCGGTCGACGCCGCCGTGGCCGCGTACCGCAAGGCGCTGGCGTGAACGCCCCGCTCGTCGTCGTCGATGCCGACGTGCTCGGCCGCCGCCGCACCGGCGACGAGACCTACGTCCTCAACCTCCTGCGCGAGCTCGGGCAGCTGGCGCCTGCCGCCGGGCTGCGCGTGGCGGCTGCGACGCGGCGGCCGGAGCTCGTACCGCCGGGCGTCGAGCGGCTGACCCTCCGCACGCCGTCGCAGGAGCTGCGCATGCTCTGGACGCTCCCCCGGCTGCTGCGGCGCGTGGGAGCGGCACTCGTGCACACGCAGTACGCGCTTCCCGTGCGCCGTCCGTGCCCCGTCGTCGTGACGATTCACGATCTCTCCTTCGAGCGTGAGCCAGAGACGATGGGCGCGAAAGACCGAGCCGTCTTCCGCCGCGTCGTCCCGCACGCGGCGCGCGCCGCGGCGCGGGTGCTCACGGTCTCGGAACGGACGCGCGACGACCTCGTCGAGCTCTACAACGTCCCTCGCGAGCACGTCGTGGTGACGCCGAACGGCGTCGACCCCGCCTTCACGCCGAGCAGCAGGCCCACGATCGGCTCGTACGTGCTCTCGGTCGGGGCCGTCCAGCAGCGCAAGAACCAGCTGAAGGCGCTCGAAGCCGCGACGGCCGCGCACCTGCCGCTCGTCGTGGCCGGGCCGGTGAAGGACGAGGCGGTCGCGGAGGTGCTGCGCTCGCGCGGCGCCGACCTGCGCGGCTATGTCGAGCAGGCGGACCTCGTCGAGCTCTATCGCAATGCGGCGTGCCTCGTGCAGTCGTCGCGGTTCGAGGGCTTCGGCCTGCCGGTGCTGGAGGCGATGGCGTGCGGCACCCCGGTCGTGGCGCTCGACGAGCCGGCTCTGCGCGAGGTCGCCGGCGACGCCGCCGTCTTCACGGACGAGCTCGGCCTGGCCGACGCAATCCGCCGCACGCTCGTCGAGCGCGAGCGGCTGCGCGCGGCCGGGATCGAGCGTGCGCGCCTCTTCAGCTGGCGCACGACGGCCGAGCGGACGCTGGCCGTCTACCTCGAGGCGCTCCTTTGAGGGTGTCGGCCGTCGTCGTCTCGCACGGGCACGCGCGCGAGCTCGGCGAGTCGCTGCCCGCGCTCGCGCCGCAGGTCGACGAGCTGCTCGTGATCGCGAACCTGCCCGGCAGCGTCGGCACGATGCCGGCGGGCGCCCGCGTGCTCGAGAATCCCCGCCCGCGCCGCTTCGCCGCGAACGTGAACGCGGGCGTGGCCGCCACGAGCGGTGAGTACGTCCTCGTCGCCAATCAGGACGCGGTACCGGAGCCAGGCGCCGTCGCGGAGCTCGTTCGGTTCGCGGACGCTCATCCGCGCGCCGGCCTCGTGGGGCCGCTCGTCTTCTGGCCGGACGGGACCTGGCAGCCGTCGCTGCGTCGCTTCCCGACCGTCCTCGGCACCCTCTGGCGCCGTACACCGTTCCGGCTCCTGCGCCGTCCCTACGAGCACCAGGTCTCGCACTACGGCTCCCGGCCGGCCGCGCCGGTACAGGGCGACTGGCTGCTCGGTGGCGCGTGCCTGCTCATGCGGCGGGCGATGCTGGACGAGCTCGGCGGCTGGGACGCCGGCTACCGCCACTACGTCGAGGACATCGATCTCGCCTACCGCGCCGCACGCGCGGGCTGGGAGCGCTGGCTCGTGCCGGCCGCGGTCGTGCGCCACGGCTACGCCGCCGTCATCGACAAGCGCTTCCTCACCCGTCACACGCTCTGGCACCTGCGCGGCATGGCGCGGTTCGTGCGCAAGCACCCGGAGCGGCTGCTGGCCCTACGCTAGCGCGACGACTGGGTCACTACGGGAGCGGGAGAAAGTCGAAGCGGACCTGAGCGCCGAGCTCTCGGACGTCGCCGCTCCCCGAGTCGATCTCCGCGGGAATGAACGTCGGCGAGACGGTGACGTCCACGTGGTAGGGCGTCTGCGCACGGATCACGACCACCTCGAGGCCGCACGGCCGGAGCGTTCTTCGCGCGGTCCCGTTCACGGTGCCGAGCGCGGGTTGCTTGTTGCGGACGACGACCGTCCCGACGCGGACGACGACGTCCGCAGGCGGGATCTCGGCCGAGCATGCGCCCTGGCGAGACAGGACGATCCGGGCGAAGCCACGCGAGCTCACGTCGTCGGGTGCGTACCGCGAGTAGCTGGCGTGGTCGGCCATCCAGCCGTCGTCGTAGACGCCGACCTGCGCCTGGCCGAGGCGTACCGGGCCCGGGACGCGGAAGAGCGTGTTGTTCCCCTTCGGGTCGCCGACGCGGTCGCCCACGACCTCCACGCCGTTCCCCGTGACGACCCACGCCACGCCCGGATCCGGATCGATCGTGCCGTCGGGAGCGGCCAGGTCGGGAGAGAGCGAGGGTGCATCGGCAGAGCCGTCGAGGCTCCAGATCCGGTCGACCGACCGGTTCCAGAACTCGAGCAGCCAAATCTGGTTGTGGTCCTTGATCTGCTGGCCGAGGTAGAGGGCGGGCTCGCCGCCGGTGGCGCGGTCGACCCAGTCGACCGGGCGTGGCGTGCTGCCGTGGAGACGCTCGGAGAAGCCGTTCAGCCCTCGCGCGGCGTAGACCTCGGTCGTCAGCGCCCACGTCGCAACGGCGCAGGCGGCCAGGACGGCGACACCGAGCGAGACGGCACGCGCACGGACTCGCGCCCGTGCCACGAGCACGGCGGCCGACACGAACGCGGCGGCGAGGAGCGCGTGCTCGACGTCGATCGGATCCCACGAGAAGTTCCGGTTGGCGAGGTGCCCGATCGCGAGGCTCGGCGCCTCGAAGTAGGGGTACTGGTCGAGCCTGAGCTCCGCGTTCAGGACGAGATACAGCGAGACTGCGAGCCCCGCGGCGATCGCGGGGAGGGTGGCCACCGGTTGCGCGAGTACGGCGGCCGTCGCCGCCAAAGCGACCGGGACCAGGTAGATCACGTTGCGCTCCACGATCAGCGTCGAGAACTCGGTCGACAGATATGCGCCCTTGATGGCGGCGTACCACAGGAAGCCGGCGAACGCCGCCGAGCCGGCCAGGACGAACGCTCGCCCCTCGGCCGTCGCCCGCACGCGGCCGGAGAGGAACGCCGCCACGGTCGCGACGAGCGGCAGGACCCCGAGGCCTATGGCCATCGCCGCGAGCGACCACACGCCGTGATCGAGCATGCGCTGCTTGAAGAAGCCGGTCGAGCGGTACCACGGCTCCCAGCGGTGCCCCGCCGCCGCACTGAAGACGATCGCGACCCCCGCAGCGAGCAACGCGACGCCGACCCAGTCGCCGGCCGTCCACGTGGCGCGCCAGCGCGTGAACCGCTCCTTGCGCCAGAGCAGCGCGAACAGGCACGCCGCGAAGACGAAGAAGAGGACGGCGAGCTGCCCTCGGACGAGCGCTGCAACGGAGCAGAGCCCGGCCGCGACGAGGAGTCGCACAAGCGTCGGCTGGACGGTCGCGGCCGTGATCGCCCACAGTGCCGCAGTCGAGATCGGGTAGGCGAGCGGCTCGTCGAGCAGATACGGCGCGTACGCCAGCGGCGGCGCCGCCACCGCCGCGATCGCTGCCGCGAGCGCCCATGGCCGCGACACCACGAAGCGGGCGAGGCCGTAGGCGGGCAGGATCGCACTCGTCATCACGAGCACGCCGATGAGCTTCGCCACCTCCCACGCGCGCTCCGTGTCGTCGATCCACCACGCGGGCGCGACCACGTAGGTGTACAGCGTCCCGAAGCCGCTCGGCTCCCCGCGCCGTGAGGGCACGCCGTCCTCCGCGATCGCGCGCGAGATCTGCGTGAAGTCGATCTCGTCGGAGAAGATCGACGGGGAGACGCGCTTCGAGGCCTGCCAGGCGTAGAGGGCAGCGAGGCAGAGGTAGGCAACGGCGAGGACGAGCCGAGCCAGGTGGGGCGTCAGCCTCTCGCTGTTGCGCTCTCCGCCAGCCGTCACTCCGCGGCGGCCTTGACGGGCGACGGGGAGGGCGTTATCTCCCGGCGGACGAAGCTGCAGGGGACACCTGCCTCGCGGCAGGCGGCCACCACGACCGCGAGCCTCTCTTCCGGCGCGTCGGGCGTCGTCACGAGGACCTCGTCGACCCGCCCCTGCTCGAGCAGGCGCCCGAGCTCGTCGAAGCCGCCGTGCACGGTGACGCCGCGGATCCGGCGCCGGCGCAGGTCCGGATTGTCGTCGACGAAGGCGACCACGCGGCTGGCCGGTTGCTCGCCGACCTCCCGTGCCAGGCTGCGCCCGGAGCGTCCTGCGCCGACGACGACGATCCGGTGCGGCTCGCTGCGCCGCACGGCGAGTGAGGGCAGCACGCGCAGCGCCAGCCGGGCAGACCCGACGAGGACGAGGCAGAGGAGCGCATCGACCAGGAAGACCTCGGCCGGGAAGTCGTTGAGGTCCCAGGTCAGTGTCAGCAGGAAGAGCGCGACCGGTGCCGAGAGGAAGGTTGCGGCTGCCAGCGCCGCGGCGTCGCGCACGCCGGCGAAGCGCCAGACGCGGCGGTAGACGGCAAACGCGACGTACAGCACATAGCGCGTGCCGAGCAGGATCGGCAGCGCCGCGAGGAAGACCGCGCGTTGGTACGCGGTCCCGTACCCGCCGACCTGCACGAGGTAGGCCGCGAGGAACGAGGTGCAGATGGCGCCGAAGTCGACCACGATCTCGGCGAGCCGCCGCGGCTGCACGAAGAGCGCGCGAAGCGGAACGTGAACGGGGAGCGTGCCGCCGCGCCGCGACTGCTCCTCGAGGTCGGAGAGCGCGCTCGCGAACTGCACGAGCAGGACGAACGTCACGAGGACGCCGAGAATGGTTATGCGCGGGTTGTTGAGGATGTTGTAGGCGACGGCAGTGGCGCCGAGCGCCGTGGCGACGACCGCCAGCACGCCGACCGCCTGGCGCTCGGAGAGGCCGTAGTAGACGAGCCGATGCGAGGTGTGGTCCTTGCCGCCCTTCGTCACCGGGCGGCCCTCGAAGACCCGCCGGACGGTCACGAGCGCCGTGTCGAGAATCGGAACCGCGAGCACGAGCAGCGGCAAGAGAATCGTTGCGAGCGTCGTTCCGGCCACCGTCCAGCTCGAGGCGAGCGCGAGCGATGCGAGCGCGAAGCCCAGCACCTGGCTGCCCGAGTCGCCCATGAAGACGGCGGCGCTTCGGCCGAGGCGCAGGTTGAACGGCAGGAAGCCCGAGCAGGCGAGCGCGAGCGCCAGCGCGAGCACGAGCACGAGCCGGCTCGGATTCTGCGTCACGGCGTCGAGCGCGTAGTAGCCGCAGGCGATGACGGCGAGCGAGGCCGCGAGGCCGTCCATGTTGTCGAGCAGGTTGAACGCGTTGGTGATGCCGACCAGCCACAGCAGCCCCACGACGACCGCGAGGACGTCGCTCTCGAAGATCTCGACCGAGAGGCCGCTGGCGAGGACGAGGCCTGCAGCAGCGAATTGCGCTGCGAGCTTCGCGACCGGCTTCAGCGAGACCAAGTCGTCGAGCAGGCCGGCGGCGAAGAGGATCGCGCAGCCGCCGAGGATCCCGAGCAGCTCCGAGCTTGCATCCACGGCACCGACCGCGAGCGCGAGCCCGATGCCCGCGGCGAGCCCGAGGAAGATGCCGACGCCGCCGAAGATCGGAGTCGCGCGCTCGTGCCAGCGCTCCCCCGACGGCGCTGCCACGAGCCGGCCTCCCAGCCGCCCGCCCACATCCAGCCGGAGCAGCGCTCCGAGCGCGAGCGCACACACGGGCAGGGCCACGGCCGCGGCGAGGGCGTTCACGAAAGGAAAGCGTAGAGCAGCGCTGTAAAGCGAATATGTAGCCGCGGCACGGTTCTAGACTAGAGGCCGCTCGTGACGATCTACGCCGATCTCATCCGTTACCGCGAACTCTTCGGCAGCCTCTTCCGCCGCGACCTGCGCGTGAAGTACAAGGGCTCCGTGCTCGGCCTCGCGTGGTCGCTCGCGCACCCGATCGTGCTCATGCTCGTCTACCTGGTCGTGTTCTCGCTGCTGCTGAGAATCCAGACCGCCGAGTACGAGCACTACTGGCTCTTCCTGCTCGCCGGGCTGCCCATCTGGGTCTTCTTCGCGACGTCGTTGCAGGCCGCCTCGCGCTCCATGGTCGAGAACGCGAATCTGATCCGGAAGGTGCGCTTCCCACGTCAGCTCCTGCCGCTCGCGATGGTGGCGACGCAGCTCGTCGGCTTGGCGGTGATGCTCGTCATCGTGCTCGGGTTCAGCCTGATCTACGTGCCAGAGGCGCGCGACACCGTCTGGCTGGCGCTGCCGCTCTCCCTGCTCGCGGTCGGCCTCGTCGCCGGCCTCTCGCTCGCGGTCGCCTCGCTGAACGCTCTCTACCGCGACGTCGAGCACCTCGTCGCAGCGCTGCTCCTGCCCTGGTTCTTCCTGACGCCGGTTCTCTACTCGCTCGAGGGCATCCCGGCGGTGAGCGACTACCCCCGTCTGGTCGACGTCCTCCACTGGGGGAACCCGCTCACGCCGGCGATCGAGGCGGTGCGCGACCCGCTCTTCTTCGGCACGCCGCCGGCGGCCGGGGACGCTCTCTACCTCGCGGTGTCGGCGCTGCTCGCGCTCGCGCTCGGCGCCTTCGTCTTCCGCCGTGTGGACGACCGCGTCGCCGTCGAGGTCTAGCGAGGCCGCGGCAGCCCGAAGCGCCTCCCGCGCGGCAGCTGCACCCTGATGCGGCCGTCGAAGATCCACGTCTCGTCGTCCTGGTGGTACGCCGGGAGGCCGGCGTGCTCGCCCGGCGCGAGCCCCACGAGCAGCGAGGGGAGCAGCAGCGGGTACGCGAACGTCGGCTTGCGCCCGCCGCCCGGCGCCCATGGCCGCAGCGACCGATCGGCCGACTCGATCGAGCCGCCCACGGCCGCATACCCCTCGCCGTGCGCGTCCAGAAGGCGCCGCGACCAGTCCGGCGCGGGGATCGCCCCCGCGGCGAGGTACGCGATCGCCGCCGGGCTGCTCGAGACGACGGGCTCTTCCTGGGCGGAGAGGGCCGCTGTCGTGCGCTCGTCGGGGCCGCCCGCCACCGCCACGGCCAGGCGGCGCTCGTCGATGCGCGGCCGGACGTGCACGTCGAGCTCGAGGGGCGTCACCCCGACCTCGCCCCACCAGAAACGGAACTCCTCCAGGAACTCGAACGCGAGGCGGTAGCGGCCGGGCGGCTGCGGCACACCGAGGTCGAGCTCGAGCTCGGCCGTCTCGCCGGGCTCGACGGGACGCCGCAGGGGCGTTCGGATGCCGTCCCAGACGATCGGGTTGCCGCGGTCGTCGAGCCAGTGATACGAGAGCAGCACAGCAGCGTCGCCGCGGGTGCGCCAGCGCGCCGAGCCGGCGTTCTCGACCCGGAGCCGGACGGTGCCCACGGTCCCCGCGCGGAGCTGCGGCAGCCGGTAGGCGAGCCAGCGGATCGCGAGCGGGCCGACCGGGACAGGGTGCTCGCCGACGGGCTCCATGTGGCTCGGTAGCCTACTTTCGTGCCGGCACCGCTTCTCGTCCACGCCGCCCGGCTCGAGCCGGTGGAGCGCACGCCCGTGTGGTTCATGCGCCAGGCCGGCCGTTCGCTGCCGGAGTACCGCGAGATCCGCAAGACGCACACGCTCTTCGAGGTCTGCCGCGAGCCCGAGCTCTGCGCGGAGGTGACCCTGCAGCCCGTGCGCCGCCACGACGTCGACGCGGCGGTGATGTTCGCGGACATCATGCTGCCGCTGCTCGGCATGGGCGTCGACGTCGAGCTGGTCGAGAACGTCGGCCCCGTCATCGCCGAGCCCCTCCGGACGCGCGCACAGGTGGACGCGCTCCGCACGCCCGAGCCGGAGGAGTCGGTGCCGTTCATCCTCGAGGCGATCCGGCTCGTGCGCCGCGAGCTGCGCCCCGACCAGGCCGTGATCGGCTTCTGCGGCGGCCCGTTCACCGTCGCGGGCTACCTGATCGAGGGCAAGCCCAGCCGCGACTTCCTCGAGGTCAAGCGGCTCATGTTCGCCGACCCCGGCACGTGGCACGCGCTGATGGAGAAGCTGACGGACGCGTTCGCGCGCTACGTGCGCGGGCAGGTCGAGGCCGGCGCCGACGTGATCCAGCTCTTCGACTCGTGGGTCGGGGCGCTCTCGCCCGCCGATTACGACGAGTTCGTGCAGCCCTACTCGGCGCGCATCCTTGCCGCCGTCGACTGCCCGACGATCCACTTCGGCACCGGCACGGCGACGCTGCTGCGTCAGATGGCGGCCGCCGGTGGCGACGTCATCGGGCTCGACTGGCGCATCCCGCTCGACTGGGGCTGGGAGGTCGTCGGCGAGGGTCGCGGCGTGCAGGGGAATCTCGACGGCGCCGTCCTGCTGGGGCCGTGGGAGCGGGTCGAGCGCGGCGCCCTCGACGTGCTCGCGCGCGCGGCCGGCCGCCCGGGGCACATCTTCAACCTCGGCCACGGCGTCATGCCGCAGACCGACCCGGCGCTGCTCGGCCGGCTGCGCGAGCTCGTGCACGAGCACACCGCGCGCACCTTCGCATGAGCGTTGCGGTCGTCCTCATGGCGTACGGGTCGCCCGACCGGCTCGAGGACGTCCCGGCCTACTACGCCGACATCCGCGGCGGGCGCCCGATCCGGCAGGAGCTGCTGGAGGAGCTCGTCGAGCGCTACCGCTCGCTCGGCGTCGGACGCGAGGCCGTCTCACCGCTCAACGCCGTCACCGAGGAGCAGCGGGCAGCGCTCGAGCGCGAGCTCGGCGTGTCCGTCTTCACGGGCATGCGGCACTGGCAGCCGCGGATCGCCGAGGCCGCCGGGCGGGCGCTCGCGTCGGGCGCCCGCGTCGTCGTCGGGCTCGTGCTCGCGCCGCATTACTCGACCATGTCGATCGGGGCCTATCGCCGGCGGCTGGAGGAGGCGGTCGGCGACCACGCCGAGCTCCGTTTCGTCGACCGCTGGGGCGACGAGCCCGGCCTTCATGCGCTGTGGGCCGAGAAGCTCGTTGCTCAGAGCAACTATCTCTCCTCGCACGTCGTCTTCACCGCCCACTCGCTGCCGGCGCGGATCCTCGAGCAGGGCGACCCGTACCGAGACGAGCTGATCGCTACGTCGGCGGCGATCGCGGAGCGCGCCGGGCTCCGCGACTGGTCGTTCTCCTTCCAGAGCGAGTCCGCGACGGGCGAGCCCTGGCTCGGACCGGACATCCTCGAGCACCTCGACGAGCTCGCAGCGCACGGCACGCGCGACGTGCTCCTTTGCCCGATCGGCTTCGTCTCCGAGCACCTCGAGATTCGCTGGGATCTCGACGTCGAGGCGGCGCGACGGGCCAGCGACCTGGGGGTCGGCCTGCGGCGGGTCGACATGCCGAACGCGGAGCCGGCGCTCGTCGACGTGCTGGCGGCGCTCGTGCGTCGGGCCGCCGCGGTACCGTCGGTGATGTGAACACCGGCGAGATCCGCGCCGACGCCGTCTCGCGGCGCTTCCGCGTGCACGGCCGCGAGGCGCGGACGCTCAAGGAGCTCTTCGTCCTGCGCGGCCGCACGGCCCCGACGGACGTCTGGGCGCTCACGGACGTGTCCCTGCACGTCGAACCGGGTGAGGCGGTCGGGCTCATCGGCCGCAACGGCTCCGGCAAGTCGACGCTGCTGCGCCTGATCGCCGGGATCATCCGCCCGACGGGCGGCCGGGTCGCCGTCGGCGGCCGCGTGGGCTCGCTGCTCGAGCTCGGCGCCGGCTTCCATCCCGACTTCAGCGGCCGCGAGAACGTCTTCCTGAACGGGACGATCTTCGGCCTCAGGCGTGCGCAGATCAACGAGCGCTTCGACGAGATCGTCGCCTTCGCCGAGCTCGAGGACTCGATCGAACGGCCGGTGCGCACCTACTCGTCCGGGATGTACATGCGGCTCGGCTTCGCCATCGCCGCGCATCTCGATGCGGACGTGCTCCTGCTCGACGAGGTCTTCGCGGTCGGCGACGAGGCTTTTCAGCGCAAGTGCTTCGGCAAGATCTTCGAGTTCAAGCAGCGCGGCGGCACGATCGTCTTCGTCTCGCACGACGCCTCGCAGGTGGAGCGTCTCTGCGAGCGGGCGGTGCTGCTGCGCGACGGCCGCAAGGAGTTCGACGGGCCGGTGCACGAGGCGCTGACGCGGTACCGCCGCGTCCTTGCTGCCGAGTCAGACCCGGACGAGCTCGCCGCCGGGCTGCGCGAGTGGGGCAGCGGCGAGGCGCGGATCGCGGAGGCCCGGCTGCTCGGCGCCGAGGGCGCCGAGCGGCGGCAGTTCCTCGCCGGCGAGCCGTTCTCGCTGCGGCTGCGGATCGAGAGCGCGCCCCACGTGGCGCCTCCGAGGCTGCAGCTCGAGCTGCGCGACGACGCAGGCCTGCTGGTGGCGGGAGACGCCGTCGACGCCGCCGAGCTCGGCTGGCAGTCGGGTGACGGCGACCAGCTCGTCCGCTACGACGTCGAGCGCCTGCCTCTCGGCGAGGGCCGCTTCCACCTCCGCCTCGGGCTCGCCGACGCCGCCTCCGACCGCCTCCTGCACCTGCTCGACGATGCGCTCGCGTTCGTCGTCGTGCCGGCCGGGGAGGAGCGCGGCGTCGTCAGGCTGGAAGGGAGCTGGGCGCTGGAGGAGAAGACGCAAGCGCGATGAGCGCCCGTAGCTGCCCCGACTGGCCGACGCTGATGGAGCTCGCGCCGGACCTCCAGTTCAAGCACTACACGGTCGCGGAGGCGCAGCTGCCGGCCGAGGCGCTCGCCCTGATCAAACAGGTCTCGCTCGGCGACGTCTCGATCTGCTGCGATCTCGGCAGCCACGTCTTCTACGGCGCCCACACCGAGCCCGAGGTCGCCGCCGCCCTGCGCGGCACGCACTGGTTCGAGGTGCGCGAGTACGCCGACCGCGGCCCCGGCGCGGCCGCGTAGTCAGCTCTCGGCCGAAGCCGGGAGCTCGCGCAGCCGCGGCACCGGCGACGGGAGGAGCCAGAGCGCGCCTGCGAGGGCGCCCGCGGTCGCGATCCAGAGCGTCGGGCGCAGGCCGATCGCGCTCCCCAGCCAGCCGCCGGCGAGCGCCCCCAGCGGCCGCACGCCGTAGTTGACCATCATGTAGGCGCCCGAGACACGTGCGCGCAGGCGGTCGGGCACGAGGGCGGCGAAGATCGACCCGGCGGTGATGTCGAGGACCATCACGCCGAGCCCCGAGCCGAACTCCGCGACGAAGAGACACGCGAGCACGAGCGGCTTCGGCCCTTCCGCGAGCGGCACGAGCAGCAGTGGTGCGGGGAAGAGCACGCAGCCGAGCAGGAACGCCGGTCCGATGCCCATACGGCGGCTGATCCGGCCCGTGACGAGCGAGCCGATGACGCCGCCCACCGCGCCGGCGCCGAGCACGAGCCCGAGCGTGGCTGGGCGGATCTCCAGCTCTCGAGTCGCGTAGAGGATGAAGAGCGCGAAGAAGACGAAGTTGAAGAAGTTGATCGTCGCCGTGGCCCCGAGCGCCGAACGGATGATCGGCGAGCCCGCGATGAAGCGGCCGCCGGCGACGACGCCGGTGTGCGTCTCCTCGATCGGCGGCTCGGCGGTGCGCACGCGGCCGAGGAAGACCGCCGAGACGACGTACGAGACGGCGTCGACCACGAGCGCGACCGGCGCGCTCAGCGCTTGGACGAGCGTTCCGCCGACGCTCGGCCCGCCGACGTACGAGAGTGCGCGGCTGCCGTTCAGGATCGAGGACGCCTCGACGTAGCGCTCGCGCGGCACGAGCGAGACGAAGAGCGTGCTGTAGGAGACGTGGAAGACCACGCCGAGCGTCCCGACGAGGAAGCCGACGACGTACAGCTGTGGGAACGAGAGCGCGTCGAAGACGTAGGCGAGCGGGACGGAGACGATCAGCGCCGCGCGGCCGATATCGGTCGCGATCATCGTCTGCCGCCGCCGGCCGCGGCGGTCGACGAAGGCGCCGGCGTGCAGCGAGAAGAGGAGGTTGGGCGCGAGCTCGGCCGCGACGAGGTAGCCCATCTGCGTGGCGTTCGCGTCGAGTACGAGCACGCCGACGAGCGGCAATGCGATCAGCG
>Ga0190265_10002525_pt1 | contig 12297 bp, 8 predicted proteins | sample Popmic124T_FD_133135 | JGI IMG/M metagenome (GOLD analysis project Ga0190265, IMG submission 133135) | Populus adjacent soil microbial communities from riparian zone of Indian Creek, Utah, USA - 124 T | ecosystem: Environmental > Terrestrial > Soil > Riparian zone | place: USA: Utah | collected... | reverse complement strand
GCCTCGTCGAGGTCGAACGAATAGGCGTCCTTCATCAGGAACTCGCGGCAGCGCATGATGCCGAAACGCGGGCGGACTTCGTCGCGGAACTTCCACTGGGTGTGGTAGAGGATGCGCGGCAGGTCGCGATAGGATTTGACCGACCCAAGGAAAATCTGGGTGATCACCTCCTCGTTGGTCGGCCCGTAGAGCATCTCGCGGTCGTGACGGTCCTTGAAGCGCAGCATTTCGGGGCCGTAGGCGTCGTAGCGGCCCGACTGGCGCCACAGGTCGGCCGACTGGATGGTCGGCATCAACAGCTCGATCGCGCCGGCACGGTCCTGCTCCTCGCGGACGATCTGCTCGATCTTCCTGAGGACGCGGTGGCCGAGCGGCAGCCAGGCGTAGATCCCGGCGGCGGTCTGGCGGATCAGGCCGGCGCGCAGCATCAGCTGATGGCTGACGATCTGGGCGTCGGCGGGCGTCTCCTTCATCACGGGGAGAAAATAACGGGTCAGGCGCATGGCCGTGCTCTACGGAGGTGCATGCCGCAACGCAACACGCGGGCCGCTGTGGCCGCTTGGCAACAGGCACGATGCAAACTGGCCACCGCGGCCATTCGGACCATGACAAATCCGGCCTGTCTGCATACCGTAGTCTCCACGCAACCAAGGACTTAACGGCCTGGTTCGGGGACGCTGAGGCCCCGCTCCCCTCTTGCGAGGTGAGGGAAGCGAGCGGGCCGCAGCATCAAAGGGGGTAGACGGCGCAAGCCGTCTTACGGGTGCCCGGGCGGCGACGTCCGGGCACTTGTTTTTTCAGCCCGCGACGACCTTCCCGTCCCTCAGCCGGATCAGCCTGTCGCAGCCCTTCAGCGTCGACTGGCGATGCGCGATCATCACGATCGTGATCTCCGGCCCGAGCGCCATGATCGCGCGGATCACCTCCGCCTCGGTGGCGTCGTCGAGCGCGCTGGTCGCCTCGTCGAGAATGAGCACACTCGCTTTCTTGTAGAGCGCGCGGGCGAGGCCGATTCGCTGGCGCTGTCCGCCCGAAAGGCGAATGCCTCGCTCGCCGACCATGGTCTCGAAACCCTGCGGCAGACCGAGGATGAAATCGTCGATCCGGGCGGTCGCGGCGACCGCGCGCAGCCGCGCGGCGTCGATCGAAGCGGGCGCCACCCCGAAGGCGATGTTGGCGGCGATGCTGTCGTCGGCGAGGTAGACCGCCTGTGGCACGTGCGCCATCTGCGCCTGCCAGGCGGCGCGGGTTTCCGCATCGAGCGCGCGATCGTCGACCAGCACCTGGCCGCTGTCGGGCTCGAGCAGGCCCATCAGCAGATCGAGCAGCGTGCTCTTGCCGCTCCCCGTCGGCCCGACGATGCCGATCCGGGCGCCGCGCGGAATTTCGAGGTCGATCTTCTCGAGTGCGAAGCTGCCGTCTTCGTGCCGGTAGCAGATCGAATCGAAGCGGATCGACCGCGCGAAGGGCAACGGCGCGCCGTCTTCGGGCGGGCGGTCGGCGATGACGGGAGCCTCGACCAGGGCGATGACGTCGGCGAGCAGGCCGAACGCGCCGGCGCTGAGGCTGAGCCCCGAATAGGCCTGGTGGAGCAAAGGCAGCAGCCGCTGGGCGCCGAGCGCGAGCGCGCCGAGCACCGGAATCGCGGCGATGATCCCGCCGGGCTCGCGGCTCATCGTCCAGGCGATCAGGGCGATGGCGACGATCCCCGCCGCCTCGACCACGAAGCGCGGCGCCGCAGCGATGAACGCGGTCACCGACTGGGCACGGCGATAGCGGGCGTCGACGCGGCGGAACTGGTCCTCGAACAAGGCCTGCGAGCGATCGAGGATGACGTCGCGTATCCCGCCGAGCCCCTCCTGCACGATCTTCATCCGCGCCCGCGAGGCCTCCGACAAGGCCATCGAATTGCGCCTGAGCCGGCCGCCGGTGACCAGGGTCATCGCGCCGTAGACGAGGGTCACGACCAAAGCGGCGGTGCCGGCGGCGAAGGCGTCGATCATGAAGAGCAGGACCATGATCGCCAGCGCGATGAACGCCGAGGTCAGCCCCTGCATGCCGGGGATCAGAATCTCGCCGATCACTTGGTGGACGCGCTCGACGCCCGACAGCACGGTGCTCGAGGAGCGACGGACATAGGCGCTGTAGGGCTGGCGCAGCATCCTCTCGAAGATGCGCACCGCGAGATCCTGGCCGACCGCGGTCGCGAAGCGGTGGATCGCCCAGGACAGCAGCACCCGCACCGCCGCGGCCGCGACCGCGGCGGCGATGAGAAGCAGCGACGCGGCCAGCACCGGATCGGTGCCGATCAACGCCACCCAGCGCGACGCCGCCGGCCAGCGCACCAGTTGCTCGGGCGCGGCGATCAAGGCGAGGAACGGAAGCGCGGCGCCGATGGTCAGCAGCTCGGCGATCGCCCCGACCAGCATCAGCGCCAGGGTCAGCGCGAATTGCCGACGGCGGCGCGCGGAGAGCGTGCGGTAAAGGGCGGCGAACGGCTCCATGCCGGGCTAAGAGCCGCGACGCAGGCGATTTGTAAAGCCGCGATGTCGGGCGTAGCGATGGGGCAAGGGAGGGACTCGGATGAAAATATGGCTGGCGGCGGCGCTTGCGCTCGCGCCCACTGCGGCGGCGGCGCAGGACGCGAACGACTTTTGCGGGAACTTGACGCGGATCATCGCGGCGGCGCGCGAGTCCGATCCGTTCGCTTCGGTCGATGCGCCGCGGCCGAACCGATTGCTGTCGTTCGCGAGCTTCTGCTGGAAGGTGGAGATGGGCGCGGTCCGTTTCTCGTGCATCGGCGACCGGCCGGCAGCGGACGTGACCGGCGAAAGCATCGCGGCCGAGGTGCGGCGCTGCCTGCCGGCGGCGCTGCCCGACCCGGAACCCGACCCTGAGGATCCGGAAGGCAAGGACGTGCGGCTGATCCTGGACGGCGTCCGGATCCTCGTCATGTCGCGCGACTATGCGGAAGGACGGACGGTCAGCCTCGTGGTCTGGCCGCCGGCCCGCCGCTGAGCCCGGGGTCAGGCTAGAATTCGAAGCCCGCGCTGGCGACGATGCCGCTGCGCACGTCGCGGCCGAGGCCCGAGGTGATGCCGTTCAGGTCAGTGTCGAAATAGCCGACGCTGGCGGTGAACGGCCCGTGGGTGAGCTCGACGCCGAACGACCAATCGTGCTTGCGGCCGTAGAACGAGCCGCGCTCGCGGCCGAACTGGCCGAAGAGGGTGACCGGTGAGCCGGGCAACGAGAAGCGCCCGTCGACGCTGATGTAAAAATTGTCGCCGGCCAGATTCTCCTGGTCGGGCGCGTAGAACAGCTGCACCCGCCCGGTCGCCGGACCGATATTGTAGGAGAGCGAACCAGTGCCTTCGTAGAGGTTGGCGGTGCCGTCGCCGCCCGGATAGAGATAGGCGATCGCCCCCACCTCATATTCGAAGCCGCCGCTCTCGCCCGCATAGCCGGCGTAGAGGTCGACCTCGACATTGGTGTCGGCGGTGCGCGCGATCGACGACGCCCAGACGCCCGCGTAGAAACCGCCGAGGCTGACGTCGAGCGAGCCCTGCAGCGCCGGATCGCGGTCCGACAGCGAGACGCCGCGGAAGCGATAGTCGGAGACGACCGTGACGGTCGCAGAGATGTCGAGCGCCCCGGCCTCTTCTTCTGCACCCGCCTCGTCCTGCGCCAAAGCGGGCGTGGCCGCGAACAGCAAAGGGGCGATAAGGGCGAAGGCCGCGTGGCGGATGAATTTGCTCATGGCGCGGCTTCTAGCCCAGCCATGGTTAGCGGACCGTAAACTAGGCCGAGCTGAGCGCGCGCCAATGCAGCGAAAGCCGGGCGCCGCGCTCCCTGAGCCGGCGGCGGCGGGAGAGCGAGGCCGGATGCATCGGCAGGCGTCGGCCGTAGGACCAGGCGGGCTGGAAGGCCGGCACCGGAAGCATCGCCGGCACGGTCGCCGGGATCGGGACGAGGGCGGGCGCGGGAACCGGGCCGCGCCGGGTGCGCCAGACAAGCTGCATCAGCGGGCTCGCCTGCGGCGGCTCCGCGCAGGCGGCGAAGCTGTGCTGGATGGCATAGAGCATGCCGCGGCAGCCCTCCGCCCCGCAGCTGCAGCGCATCGACCAGGCCGAATCCGCCTCGGTGGTGGAATAGTCGATCGTGACTTCCTCGTGCGGCGCGATCGGGCGCAGCGCCAGCAGCTGGCGGCGTCGTCCGAAGCCGGCATTGGGGGCGCAATGGTGGTTGATGTGGTCCAGCGGCAGATCGGGATCGATCCAGACGTTGGGGCCGAGGCCGATGTAATTGGGCCCGCTCTCGGTGACCGCGCCGAACACCGGCTTGCCGGTCAGTGTCCAGATCGGCTCGCCCGGGTCGAAGCAGCGGCCGGCGATCATGCCCCGCCCATGGATCGCGCTATCGCCGATATAGATGGTGCGGGCGGCGTCGACCCACCGGGTCCTGGCCGCGGCGACGCGTCCGCGCAGCGACATCCAGGCGATTGAGCCGTGCAGCGCCACGCTGAGCAGGGGATAGACGAGCAGGGCCGGATGGCGGCCCTGGTCGGCGAGAAGCGTCACCACAGTGAGAACGGAATAGGCCGCCGTCCAGACCAGCCAGGGCTCCGGCCGCTCCCGCTCCGGCGTCCGCCAGGTCGAGCGAAGCACCGGAAAGAATGCGGTGAGCGTGGTGACGTTGCCGGCGAGGAGAAAGCCGGCGGAGAAAGGAGAAATGTTGCCGTAGCCGAAGGCGATCGCGGCCCAGAGCACGGTCAGCCAGACGTCGGCCGAAAAGGCGACTGCCTCGACCTTGTCGACCGGATCGGTGGCGCGCTTGCGCATGCAGAGCAGAGCGATGCCGACGCTGAGCGCGGCGCAGGTCGCGGGGAGCGCGAGGATGGGCCAGGAGGCGCCGTCGCCAAATTCGAGCAGGACGAGCAAAGCGGTGCCGTAAGCAAACATGAACGAGCTCGCGGCGTTCGGCCGGATCGCCTTTTTCAGGAAGAGGCGGGCGTAGAGGACGTAGCCAAGAGCCTGCAACGCCGCTGCGACAATGGCCAGTTGAACGATCACGACGGAAACTCTCCACCCCCATGGTTTCAGGCCTTTAGTCCCCGTCCCCTCGCGGAAATGTCGCATGGTAAAGAAAAAATTTACGAAACCTGCGAAAGCGTGACTTTCGGGCGACTTAGCGGCGGGGCCGCCCCTGCCCTCCTCCGGTGCCGCGCGGTGTCCGGGAGGCCCGCAAATTTGGTCAGCATTTCCTTAACTTCCACCCGATAAGAGGGCGGCGATATGGCTAACAACGTGTCAGCATTGCGCCAGCAGATCGGCCTGAGGGCGACCCGGCGCCTCCTCGTGCCTGTCGCCGGGCTGATGCTCGCCGTCGGCGCGATGATGATCGCGGTCATCCTCTATTCGGCTCGGACGATGGATCAGAACATCGTCAGCTCCCAGACCGAGCTGATCGACAATTCGATCAACGCCCGGCTGACCCGCTCGCTCTCGGAAGTGCGCAGCGTCGCCTGGTGGGACGAAGCGGTGGTGAAGAGCCGCGGCACGACCTTCGATCCGGGCTGGCTCGACCTCGAGGTCGGCGTGTTCATGACCGAGAGCTTCCATCACGACCGGATCATCATCATCGACGAGCAGGACCGCCCGGTCTACGGCTTCGCCGGCGAGAGCCGCACCGACGCCGCCGCGCAGCGCGCCGACCTCGCCACCGTCATGCCGCTGGTCCGCCAGGTGCGCGGCGGCGCCAACGCCTCGCCGCGCATCACCGACGAGGCCTTCACCTCGGACGCCCAGGAAAGCGAGTTCAGCGACCGCCGCTACGGGCGCAGCGCCGCTGCCGTCGTCCAGGTCGGCGACCACGGCGAGCTCGCCTCGGTGATGACGATCACGCCGTCGGTCGACATGGCGCTGCAGAGCCCCCGGCCGCGCATCCTGGTCTCGTTCATCAAGCTCGACGACGCCTATTGGCACGCCGCGGGGCGCGACATGCTGCTGCCCGATCTCGGCTTCCGGCCGGCCGGCGGCGAACGCTCGGGCGTCTTCACGCTCCGCACCGACGACGGCCGCCCGCTCGGCGCGCTGAGCTGGACGCCGCGGCGGCCGGGCCTGCTGCTGCTCAAGAACGTGCTGCCTCTGGTCCTGATCGGTCTCGCCATCTCGATCGTCATCGTCTCGGCGCTGGCGCGGCGGCTCTTCTCCGCCTCGAGCGCGCTCGAAGCCCGCGAGGCGGCGGCGCAGCATCTCGCCAATCACGACGCGCTGACCGGGCTGCCCAACCGGCGCCTGCTGGAAGCGACGCTGACCGCCTTCGCCGAGGAGGCCGAGCGGGAGGGGACCAGGCTCGCCATCGCCTGCGTCGACGTCGACCGGTTCAAGGACATCAACGACACGCTCGGTCACCATGCCGGCGACCAGCTGATCTGCGGCCTCGCCGACCGGCTGCGCGAGACTATGCGCGACGCCGATTTCGTCGCCCGGCTCGGCGGCGACGAATTCGCCATCCTGCGCAACTGCCGCGACGAGGCCGACGCCGACGCGCTGCTCACCGGGGTGCGCGGCTGCTTCGCCGAGCCGTTCCGGGTCACCGGCCATCTGATCGAGGCCAATGCCTCGGCGGGCATCGCCTTCGCCGAGCCGCACCGCTCGTTCGAGGATCTGATGCGCGAAGCCGACATCGCGCTCTACGAAGCCAAAGCGGGCGGACGCGGCTGCGACGTCCGCTTCGAAGCCTCGATGGCGCAGAAGATCGAGAAGCGCCGGATGCTCGAGGTCGACCTCAGAAAGGCGATCGCCCAGGGCGAACTCTCGATCCTCTATCAACCGATCGTCGAGGCCTCGTCCGGCCTGATCAGCTCGGTCGAGGCTCTGTGCCGCTGGAGCAGCCCGCGCCACGGCCAGGTTCCGCCCGACATCTTCATCCCGATCGCCGAGGAAGCCGGCCTGATGGCGGACCTCGGCCGCTTCGTGATCGAGCGCGCGATCAAGGACAGCCTGCGCTGGCCGCAGCTCCACACGGCGATCAACGTCTCGGCCGCCCAGCTCCGCTCGGTCTCGATCCTCGAGGATCTGATCGCGCCGGCCGAGCGCCACGGCGTCTCGCCGGAGCGGATCACGATCGAGATCACCGAATCGGTGCTGCTCTCCAACGACGGCCACACGACCCGGATGCTGCAGACGCTGAAGCAATGCGGCTTCGCGCTGGCGCTCGACGATTTCGGCACCGGCTATTCGAGCCTCGCCTACATTCGCGACTTCCCGTTCGACCGGCTGAAGATCGACCGCAGCTTCGTCCACGGTCTCGAGAATAACGAGCGCGCGCTGGCGATCATCGAGGCGGTCGCCAATTTCGGCCGCATCCTCGGCAAGGACGTCGTCGCCGAGGGGATCGAAACCGAGCAGGAAATGCAGGCGATGCAGAAGGTCGGCTGCACCCATTTGCAGGGTTATCTGTTCGCCAAGGCGATGCCCGCCGAGAAGATCGAGGCGATGGTCGCGCTCGGCCGGCTGAGCGCGGGGCGGAGCGAAAGCCCGGGCCAGGCCGCGGAGACGAACGTCGCCAAGCGGGTCATCACGCGGCGCGGCCGCGGCGGCCAGCGCAACCACGGCTGAGCGACCGGGGGCAGCCGCCCTCCCCTAATCCACCCTTCTGATCGTCCCTTCCAGCGTCGCGACGGTGACTCCGAAGCGGCGGAAGGTCATCCGGTTGCGCGCGGTGCGGCCGCCCGGCAGCATTGTGATCCATTGCTCGACCGACGGCCCGTCGGCGCTGCGATAGCGCAGATGGAGGACGTTCCCCACCACTTCGCCGGTCAGCGGGCCGCGCGCATCCGAGATCGTGCCGGTGAAGCGGTTGGGGCCGGCGCGCGCGATCCGCCAGTTGCGGGCGCGGGCCGGCTTGCCCTCTTCCTCGACGACCTGGTGGAGGAGCAAGGCCCCGTCCGCGGCCATCCGGCCCCGCCCGCGATCGCGCACCTGATGGCGGCCGGAGAGCATGACATTGACCGTGCTGACCCCTTCCGTCCGCCCGACGAAGAACTGCTCCGGCGCGAAGCCGCCGGCCTGGACCAGCAAAAGCAAAGCGAGAAGCGGGGAAAGGACCACGGGCGATCAACTCCTGGCGAGAGCCGTTGGTGCCCTCGCGGGCGTGGGGCGACCAATTTAGACCAGATGGAGCGGCGGGGACAGCGGCGCGATGGCGGCGCCTGTTCAGGCGCGCCGGACCGCGCTAGCCTCGCAGACGAGGAGGACGAGACATGCGCTTCCTGGGATTTGCCGCCATCGCCGGCGTTTTTTCGCTCGCCACCTGCACGCCGACGGCCGAACCCGGCCCCGGGGCCGAGGTCACCGAATATCCGGTCGCCTACCCGACCCCGCCCGCCCCGCCGGGCCCGGGCCGCGCCGCGCACACGCCCGGCGGCATGCCGCACCCCGGCTCGACCCACGAAATCGTGCTGGAGGAGCGGACCGGGGCGCTCTGGATCAGCGGGCAGAATCACGACGCCCTGGTCCGGGTCGCGCCGGACGGGACGGTGCGCTTCATCCCGCTCGACCCCGGCAGCGGACCGCACGGCCTCGCCTTCGACGCGGCCGGGCGGCTTTGGGTGACACTCGAATATGCCGGCAAGGTGGCGCGGCTGGACGAGAATGGCGCCGTCGCCGAGGCGTTCGTCGTCAGCCTCGATTGCGACACCTGCCCGGAGCGGATCAACAGCCACCCGCACGGGCTCGGCGTCGGCCCCGACGGGAGGACCATCTGGTTCACCGGCAAGGCGACCGGGACGATCGGCCGGATCACGCCGGACGGGGAGGTCGAGACCTTCGCATTGCCGACGCCGGGAAGCACGCCGATCTACATCAGGGCCGGGCCCGACGGGAACATGTGGGTCACCGAGCTCACCGGCAACCAGATCGCGCGGGTGGCGCCCGACGGCGTGGCGACCGAATTCGGCATCCCGACCCCTTATGCCCGACCGATCGCGATCGTGCCGGGGCCGGACGGCAATATGTGGTTCACCGAGGAAGCGGGCAGCAACGTCGCGCGGATCACGCCGGCGGGGGTGATCACCGAGTTCGCGATCCCGCGCGCTCATCCCAACCTGATCCTCGCGGGGCTGGCTTTCGACGGCCAGGGCAATCTGTGGATCCAGCAATATGTCGACCACAACCGCCCCGAGCCGGGCGCGGCGGACGGCATCGTCAGGATCGAGCCGGCGGCGCTCGCCGGCCCCGGAGGCACGCTGCCGCCCGCGCGGATCAGCTTCTTCCCGGTCCCGACCCGCGACACCGTCATGCACCGGATCATCCTGGGCCGCGACGGCGCGATGTGGTTCACCGAGCTCAGGGCGGACCGGCTGGGACGGATCGTGATGAGGCGGACCGGCGACCGCTGACGGGCGAAAGTGGACAAAGTGGACGCGTGAAGGCGCTTCTCGGCGCGCAAAGTGGACGAGTTGGACGCCTGAACGCGCTTTGCGACACCCAAAGTGGACGAGTTGGACGCCTGAACGGACTTTCTTCCTGGGACGGCGATCCCTTCGGAAATCGTGGGCGGGTGCGGACACTATAAAGAGCCGCCCGGCGCGAGCGCCGAGTCGCGGTCACGCTGGCAGGTCAATTCCTACATGTATCCAACAAAATGCGCCGGTCAGCGGCGGAGGGCCTGGCCGAAGGCGATGAGGTTGCCGTCGGGCGCGAGGACGAGGAGCTCGCGCTGGTTGTAAGGCTTGTCGGCGGGCCCGTGGACGTCGCCCGGCGGGAGCGCATCGAGCTTCGGCTTCAGCGCCTCGTAAAGCGCGTCGACGTCGCGGACGTCGACATAATAGCAAAAGCGCCGGTTCCCCGCCGGTGCGCCGTCGTCGCCATGAGCGTGTGCAGACGTCCCCCGGACGCCCGCATCCGCGCCTTTCGGCGCGGCAGCCCGCTCATTCTGAAGCATGCGGATCCCGCACCCTTCCCGCTCGACATAGGCATAATCCGCCTCGCGCCAGAGCGGCTCGAAGCCGAGCACGTCGCGAAAGAAGGCCACCGCCGCCTCGACGTCGGGGACGTGCATGAAGGGCGTGATCTGGATGAAGTTGGGCATGAGGGCTCCCCAATCAGGCGCAGGAGACTAGCAGAAAACTCCATCCCGCGATGGAATGCGGCGAAAGAGCCGCCCGGCTGCGGAACCGCCGAACCCCGCAGGCTGGCAGGTCAAATCCTACTTATATCCAACAAAATGCGACGCGCGGAGCCACTCAGCCGGCGGGCACAACTTCCTTCTAACCGGCCCTCAGGGATCGGGCAGTAGGTCGCCAATACTTGGACTGGCGCCAGCGGCATACAGATCTGGGTCGAGATGGAAGATAAGAAACTCCAAGTCGTTCCCGGCTTCCTGACCCCGGCGGCGATAGTCAAAAACGTGGGGAAGAAGCGCTCCGGCCATCATCCTGTCGAAGCTCGATTTCGACATGTGCCACCCGAGCGGCAGGTTCCAGCCCACCGGGCTGATATCGTTCCTGAAGAAGGCCATCGAGCTGCCGGGAACGGTTAGGCATTCCGCCCCTCCGATTGCCCCGCAAAGATCGAGACTGGCACGGTGCAGGGCGATTTCAGCGCGCGATCCTCGCGTGGCCAGCAAGGTCAGGAGCGGATCCATTAGGAACGACTGCGAGGGCGTCACGACTTCTTCGGCCAAGTCTTGGCCTTCCTCGTACGATGCCAGCGCGAAATGAATGAGAAATACGGGAATGCCGCAATCCCACCGCGCCTGGCCATGAAAATTGCGGACTATTCTGAAGGTGGCTGATCCGCACTCCCCCTGAGGCGGCGCGGCGGTGCCCTCTTCGGTCTCCATCCCCTCAAAGTAGGCGTTATAGTTTTCTCCCGTTCTCAGGTAGTTTACCAGGTCAAGTACGGTATCGGCGCCGCTATTCTCGAAATAGCCCCCGTCAGCGAGGATGAGCTCCTCCCTTTCGGACGCGGCCAGACGCCCCGTCGGCGTGATCCATGGAAAGCGCGCGGAAACGCCCGCTGCGTCGATAACGCTGATCTGCGGCACCCTCCCCGCCTCGGTGAAATGCTGCCCGGCCGGCCACCATTGCGCGCTCACGGCTGCCTCGTCTGGCTTGAAGGGAGCCATGACGAGGCGCCTGCCAGTGGCAACGTCAACGGCGACGGACACGACTGTTGGCCGCGCGCTTCGGGGATCGAAGCTGTCGCCGACCGCCACGCGCAAATGGTCTCTTCCGCGCGCGACCGAAAAGAATGAATCGCTGAGTATCTGTGCGCGATCTCGCTCCATCCATTGCCCAGGAAGCAGTCTGTCGAGGGGCTCGACCAATAGAAAGCGCGCCATTACCGGAGAAAGATGATCGACGAGGACGGGTGCAGGATCGACCGGGCGGGCCGCCGGCCGGCAGGGCGAATGCGGATGTTGAACTGAATCCGTGGCACCGGCGAAGAGGGCGTTGCCGAGCGCGCCGCCGGATACGCCGACAAGAGCAAAGACGTGCTGACTGAAGGTCGGACAGTGGCGGGCGAGACTTGTGAGAACGCCATACGCATGGGCGGTTGCGTAGATGCCGCCCCCCTCCGACGAGACAAGTATGACCGGATAAGGGCGCCCTTGGGCTCGATAGGCGTCTAGATCGCGGCGGTTGTGGAGCCAATCTCCGAATGCGTCATTGAGGTCCAGGCCCGCAGTCCTGGCCTGCACCGTGGGAATGCGATGGTTGTTCGGGCCAAAGAAAAGGGCAGCGACCACGAAATATAGGGCAGCGGCGATGCCGACGCGGGGCTTCAGGACCGCCACGCAAGTAAAGACGCCGAGACCTCCCGAAAAAACGGCAAGAATGGTGAATGCGCCGACGGTGCGCGGCAAGAGGATCGGTTCCAGACTGCTGGCGAGGGCCGACCCTAGGTAGATCGCGAGAGCAAGCCCCGTCGGAATCCAGGCGGATCGCAGGCGCGCCGGGATCCGCGCCTCGAAGCGGCGGAGGAGAACGAAGCTCGTACCCAGCAGCGCAATGGCGATCGCCATTGACCCATAGATTGAAAGAGAGGGTCCCGCGATCAGGTGGATTGTGACGAACGCCGCAGCTGGTGGAGTCGCAGCGAGTAAGGCGAATGGAGCCGCGAGCAGCCGACACGCGAACAATGCCCAGAGGAGGCACACCCCGTAGATCGCCAAAATCAGAATTGCGTAGACGACGGGCCAACCACGCAGTGAAGCATCCTCGACAACGAAGCGGTATTGCTGCGGCATCACGATGAGAAGAATCAGGTAAATCGCGGCCGGGAAGATCAG
>Ga0190265_10002524_pt1 | contig 12299 bp, 8 predicted proteins | sample Popmic124T_FD_133135 | JGI IMG/M metagenome (GOLD analysis project Ga0190265, IMG submission 133135) | Populus adjacent soil microbial communities from riparian zone of Indian Creek, Utah, USA - 124 T | ecosystem: Environmental > Terrestrial > Soil > Riparian zone | place: USA: Utah | collected... | reverse complement strand
TCGTGCGAGCGATTGCCTGGCGAAATGGTATAGGAGCAAGGTGCGGTATATCCTCTCTGCACGACTGTGAAGATATGGTCGTTGATTCCAATCACGCCTGTTCGATCGGTCAGCGAATAGTTCTGAGAGAGCCGGTAAGGGATGGAACCACTGGTGTCGCTTGGAAGCAGAGTGATCCACGAGGTGGTGGTGCTGACATTCCACTTGCAACCCTCTGCGGCCCCGAGAAGGTTCACCGCCCCTGTCTCAACGCTTGAAGAATGAATGGCGCCCATGTTCGAAAGCAGCACTCCGCAAGGATTCACGCCGGCCAGGAACCGAACCTGGTCCACCCAGCCGCGATCGAGACCTACGGAACGAGTGGCGTTTTTGGAATAAGTCCACTTTAAGAGGTGTTCTCCTGGCGGGAGGGTGAAGTTTTGCAACTGCCAGTTCACTTCGCCCGATATGCGTGTTTGTTGCACGCCGTTGATGAAGAATTTCAGGAAGTCCTTTTCGGATTCCGAGGAGACTTTCCACCAGAAGCTAATGATGCCCGGCCCTTCGACCGTGGTGTGCGTTGTGACCGCAGCGCTGTGACCAACCGCGCCGCTCTGCGCAGCGTCCACGCCATCGTGGGAGATCGACTTTTGACCGAACCAAACAGGCGTACCGATGGTGTCCCAGGTCGAAGTGCCCACCGTGTCCAGCGCTTCAGCGAGAGAAACAGGTGCGTTGGTGGAAGGCGCCAGTTGAGTGATGGTGAACAATTGATCTCCCACGGTGATGTTCCCGCTGCGCGCCGCACCGGAGTTCTCCGCAAGTAGATACTCGAACGCTCCATTTCCGCTGCCCATCGCGTGCGAGACAATGGCCACCCATGCGTTGGTATTCACGGCCGTCCAAACACAGCCCGGCGAAGTGCTGATCGAAACGAATCCGGTCGAAAAGGTAGAATCATGAGTCACACTGGTTGGCAAGAGACCAATGTTGCACGGGCTCGACGGAACGAACTGCACCTGGTCCAGCCAGCCGCGATCCTGTCCGGCCGTTATGTAATCGCTTTTCGAGTAAGTCCATTTCAGGACGGAGCGACCGGAGGAGAGAGCGAATGTTTGTTGCTGCCAATCCGTTTCCCCGGAAATGCGCGTTTGCTGGACGCCGTTGATAAAGAACTTCAGGTAATGCCTGTTGGTGTCGGAGGAGATTTTCCACCAAAACGACAACGTGCCCGGCCCATTGACCGCGGTTTCCATGGTGACAGCGCCCCGGTCTCCGATCGGGCCGCTTTGTGCGGCATCGAAGCCGTCATGTGAAAGGACTGTTTGCCCAAACCACGCGGGAGCTCCGATGGTGCCCCACGAAAGCGTCCCTTCGGTGTCCACGGATTCTGCCAGAGAAATGGTTGTGTTCGTGGCGCCGCCCGCTTGCGTGATCGTAAACGTTTGGTCGGCGATTCTAATACTCGCGGTGCGCGGAACTGCCGTGGGATTTGCCGCGACCGCATAGGTCACCGTTCCGCTGCCCTTGTTCTGGATACTGGAGAACACAGTCACCCACGGATTCGTGTTCAAGATGCTCCAAGGACAATCCGCCGCTGCAGCACTCAACGCTACCTGGCCAGTGGCGCTCAGTGAACTGAAGCTGGCATTGCTCGGAGAAAGCGCAAAACCGCATGACACGAAAAGTTGTGCCAGAGAGCTGAAGCCGACCATTGCGCCGTTCGAGTGCGTGACGATGGCTCGATAATTCCCCGCCTGTGAATTCTGGACACCTGTCAACACCAGGTTCGACGTTGTCGCGCCGCTGATGCCGAGGCCATCCGCCATGGGGACGCCGTTAAACTGCCATTGGTAAGTGTACGGCGGGACGCCAGTCACGGGCACCGTGAACGTCGCCGTTCCACCCCCCAAAACGGTTTGCACTGGCGGTTGTACGGCAAACGAAGCGGGACCTGCTCCTTGCGTCACCCGATAATTATGGCCGCCAATCGTGATATTTCCGATGCGGTACTGCGGAAGAGGATTCGGCGCCACCGTATAGTAGAGAGGGCCGTTTCCTGGACCGTTCGAAGCCGAAGTGATTGTGATCCATGAGTTGGTATTAACCACATTCCAGGCGCATTGGAGCAGGACATACACGGAGTTCGGCCCGCCGCTGTGGCCGTGCGACCGACTCATTGGCGAAATGGAACCCGGGCAAACGTCGGTGAAGGGCGTGACCAGGCTTTCGACGGATCCATGTTTTGCCCCGAAACTGTTGGATGCTACTGCACGAAAGTAATACGTGGTGCTTCCCTGAAGGCCGGAAAGATTTTCGGCGAAGCCAATGTTGAACCCGCTACCGAGGAACTGGATGGGTGTCACCTCCCCGAGATTCAGAGTGAGTCCCCACTCAAACCAGCCGTAGGTCGGAAGGTTATTGGGAAGGGCCTGTCCGTTGAACGTAGCGGAGGTCGGACTCATGCTCCCGCCCGGGCGGGTCATCACGAAGGGTGGCGAGAGCTGGAAACGTTGCTCGAACCCAAGAAAGACCAATCCCTGCTCATTGGATCCCACGGCGCGGTAATAGTAGGTCTCGCTCGGACTCAGGCCGGTGATGGTAGTGGAGAAATCCGTGAACGAACCGCCGTTCCCAACGGGCTGGGCCGCCGTGACCTGGCCGTAGTTGGTGGTAGTGCCCCAAACAAACCATGCGGTCGTTACTTGCCCACGCGGATTGATCCGGGCGTTAAGCGCCACGCCGTTCTGAGTCACGTCAGTGGGTGGGTCGGTGATGACTGCGGGGGGCGGACTGGTCTGCACCGTGTTGTTCTGCCACAGTTGGGAAAGCGTGTCCGGATTGTCACACCCGTCACAATAGCCGTGCCGTGCTCCCGCCAGCAGGAAATCCAGCCGCCCATCGTTGTTGTAATCGCCCCACGCCAAGGAGGAGTCCACCACTCCCGGCAGACCGGGCGCGACCGTGGCCGTCACGTTCGTGAATCCGTTCGCCGTGTTCCGCCACACTTGGGAAACGGGACTCCAGCCTCCTGAAATGATAAAATCCAACCGTCCGTCGTTGTCATAATCGCCCCACGCCAACGAGCTGAGGTAAAGCCCCTGCAGGCCGGGCGCGACCGTGGCCGTCACGTTCACGAACCCGTTCCCCGTGTTCCGCCACAGTTGGGATACGCCGCTGTAGAGGGAGCGGTTCCATCCCGAAATGAGAAAGTCCAGCCGCCCATCATTGTCGTAATCAGCCCACGCTACCGAACTCCAGTGAACCCCCGGCAGACCGGGTGTGGCTGTGCCCGTCACGTTCGCGAACCCATTTCCCGTGTTCCGCCACAGTTGCGAAATCGGCGTCAAGGAAGTGTCGTCGTCTTGATCGGTTCGTCGCGGGATTCCGCCCGTGAGGAGGAAATCAAGACGCCCGTCGTTATCATAATCGGCCCATGCTACCGCACCTTCCACCACGCCCGGCAAACCGGGAGCCACCTCCTCCGTCACATTCGTGAAGCCGGTGCCCGTGTTGCGCCACACTTGCGAGATGAAAATCGGCACCCAGTTGGGCTGTAGATAGCCCGTGTGTCCCGTGATGAGAAAGTCCAGTAATCCGTCCTTGTCATAATCGCCCCACGCGACCGAAGAACTCCGAACTCCGGGCAGACCGGGCGCGACCGTGGGCGTCACATTCGTGAATCCACTCCCCGTGTTCCGCCACAGTTGAGAAATGCCCGATCCAGTGAGCAGGAAATCGGGACGGCCGTCGTTGTTGTAATCGCCCCACGCCACCGAGCCTCCGGAAACGCCCGGCAGGCCTGGCGCGACCGCAGGCGTCACATTCGTGAACCCGCTGCCTGTGTTCCGCCATAGTTGGGAGGTGTTGGTGCCGCCGTGGGTTTCGCTACCGTCGGGGTTCTGCCGGATGTAGTAGGAGACTCCCGTGAGCAGAAAGTCCAGCCGCCCATCGTTGTCATAATCCGCCCACGCCGCGGAAGAGTGCCCGAGTTGCGACAGACCGGGCGTGGCCGTGTCGGTCACGTTCGTAAAAGTCGGCTCGGCCGCGCGCGCCATCGCCACAGACAGCAACACGATGGCGACGAACCACCGCCCTGCGGCCAGCCGGATGATGGTAAAGGGATTGGTTTTCACACAGTCTTTGGCTTCTCGAATTTTTGTAGAACGGCAGCCTGGTATCACAAGGCCGTGCCTTTGGTAATCCTGGCATGATTCCAGACACCGCGAATGTTGCGCAACGCTGCGACCTGCCGAACACGTACGGTTCGCGCTGTCGTAGAATTACAGAGGCGCCATTACAGCGCGCACAAGAACGTCATCGCGGCGCAGGACCGCGGCTGTTTTGTGCATCGGCCACGAAACGCTCGTGCAGGGTCGAAGGCACTGGGCGATGTCGAGCAGAGCTGTAATTAACCGTGCGTGTCGGCTTTGTTGAGTTTTTGGTTTCAACGCCTTAAGGCGCAGCCAAGTCGCGGTCCATCACCCGTTGGCCGCGAATCAGGATCTCGAAACGAAAAGGCGCAGGTTGAGAACTTACTGCTTCATTGTGACTGCCATTCATCCAAATGCTCGCGAACAAAATCATCGTCGATGAGGTGCGGATAATCGCGGCAGACGCGATCGATTTCCTCGGCCTGGCCGGGCGAAAGAGTTTCATTCGGGTCGAGGCACCAGACGCCTTCGAGCAAGCCTTGCCGGCGGAGCACTTCGTGAATGCCGGGAATGCAACCGGCGAAACCGTTGGCGGCGTCGAACACAGCGGCATTCATGTCAGTCACTTCCGCGGCGCGCGTGAGCATCTCAGCGGGGATGGAATCCTTCGCGCGGATGCGTTTGATCTCGCCCAGCAACTCGACGGCGCTGCGCGTCCAGCAGGCCCAGTGGCCCAACAGTCCGCCCACGATTCGCACCGGCTCCGCGGGGGCTTCGCGAATTTCCACGTGACGTTCTTTTTTGCTCAACGTGGCCGAGAAGGGCGGCAATACGGTTTCGATGTTCGCTTCGGGCACTCGGAACTCCGTCAGCAAATCGATCACGATGTTATCGTCGTTCCCGGTGTAGAGCGAAATGTCGTCGGCCCGTCCCGCTTCGGCCACGGCCCGAATCACGTCGAGGGTTTGATAGCGATTGAACGGCGCAATCTTGATGGCGACGACATTCTCGATCTCAGCGAACCGCCGCCAGAAGGAGCGTGAAAGAAGCCGCCCTCCCGCCGCCGGCTGAAGATAAAATCCAAAAATCGGAATCTCGCCGCCGATGGCCTGGCAATGAGCGATGAGTTGGTCGTCGGAATCCTCGCCGAACGCCGCGAGGGACAAAAGACCCGCGTCGAAATCGCATTCGCGGGCCAATGCGGCTTCTGTAGCGGCCGGCCCGGTGCGTCCGCAGATCCCGGCGATGCGCACCGTCCGCGTGTTCTCGCGGAAGTCACAGGCCGAGAATGTCTCCGCGGCCATTTGCAACACCGGTTTCAGCAGATTGTGCTCTGGTTTGCGAAGGGCGAATTGAGTCGTGTGAACAGCCACGGCAATTCCTCCCGCTCCCGCCGCGTGATAGTAGCGAAACAAGGCACGCTGGCGGCGCTCGTCAAAACTCCGCTGCGTGTTGAGAGCGAGGGGAGAGGCCGGGATCACCAACCCTTCCCGAAGCCGCGCGCGCAGTTGATCAATAGTTTCCATCGCGAACCTCGAAGTGAGTGGGCTTGCCGAGATTGCGCCCGCCGGTTGTGACCCAGTGCGCGATCCAGCGCAGCATTGTTTCCAACGTCACGGGAGGCTGGCCCAGTGCGTCGCAGACCTTCTTTGGATTCCCCAACAGGTCCAAGCCTGTCTCGACCGCCATAAAACGCGGCGGGCGATCCATCAATTCGCCGAAACGAGTTGCCACCTGGCGAATCGAGAAAATCTCCGGGCGGCACAAATTGAAAACAGCGGGGGGCGAAGCGGCCAGGGCCAGAGCGGACAGAATCATTTCGTTGGCGTCGCGCTGCCAGATGCAGGTGAACGAGCCGGTCGCCAGCGAGATTGGCTCGCCCGCGTGGACCTTGCGCGCGATGTCCACGAGCACGCCGTAGCGCAATTCGACCGCGTAGAAAAGCCGCAGCAGCGCGACGGATGTGCCATTGCGCCGGGAGTGAAACTCGAAGATGCGCTCGCGCGCGACGGCGGCATTCGCGTACTCGCCCAGCGGCGTCAGGGGATCCGTCTCGATCGATCCGCCGCGGCTCACTTCGTTCCGGGCATAAACGTTGCCCGTGGAAAGGGCGACAATGCGACTGCGCGAATACCGTTCACAAACGCGCGCGGGGGCCAGCGTGTTCAGCGCCCAGGTGGCGGAAGGATTTTGGGCCGTACCGAATTTCAGTCCCGCCAGGTAAATCACATCCTTCGCCTCGGGAAGCCGGGTGACTGCCTCCGCATCCAGCAGGTCGCACGAGATCGTCTTCACGCCATGCTTCTCCAGCCAAGGCCGCGCTCCATCTCCCTTGAACCGGCTCACGCCGATTACTTCCAACGGATGATCTGCGGCTTGTGCAGCGCGCAGAGCCAGGGCCGCGAGGCTGGGTCCCATCTTGCCTCCAATGCCGAGGATGACGAGCGGACTCGAAACCGTCTTGATGAAACTCTGCAAGGCCGGACTGGGACGACTCAACAGTTCATCCAACGCCGATTCGTCCACAATCGTGTCGGGGAGACGGGACTGAGTATCGCCAGAGGCTGTTTGCATCGGGCTACACTTTGGCACTGGCGCGAAAAGCCGCGAGAAATCTTTCCACGTTTTCCTGCTTCGAAGTTTCGCCCATCAAGCCGACCCGAATGATTTTGCCTTTGAGCGAACCAAGACCGGCGCCGACTTCGATGTTGTGCTCCGCGAGCAACCGTTTGCGCAAGGCGGCTTCATCCACGCCGGCCGGAACGTTCACCGCGTTGAGCTGCCAGAGTTGATGGCCTTCCTGCGAGGCCAGCCCCAGACCCATTGCGCTCAAACCGCTTTTGAGCGCGAGATGATTTTCCCGATGACGCTGGAAACGCTTCTCCAATCCTTCCAGCAACACGAGCCGGAGCGCTTCGTGGAGAGCGTAGTTCATCGAGATCGGCGCGGTGTGATGATAAACGCGTTCCTGTCCCCAGTAGGACGACAGCAGGTTCACGTCGAGATACCAGCTCTGCACTTTTTTCTTTCGCTTGGTTGCGACTTCCATCGCGCGCGCGCTTAACGACGCCGGAGAGAGTCCGGGCGGACAGCTCAAACATTTTTGCGTGCCGCTATAGACGGCGTCCACCTGCCACTCATCGAGTTTGACCGGGCAACCGCCCAGTGAGGTCACGGTGTCGAGGAGAAATAGGGCGCCGGCTTCGTGGACCAGCCGTGAAATCTCCTCCACGGGCGTCAGCGCGCCGGTGGAAGTTTCCGCGTGAACGATGGCTACAAGCTTCGGCTTCGGAACTTTCTGCAAAGCGTCTTTGATCTGCTGCACCTCGATGATGCGGCCCCATTCCGATTCGACTTTCGTGACGCGCGCTCCGCAACGTTCCGCGACATCGGCCATGCGATTGCCGAACACGCCATTCACGCCCACGATTACTTCGTCCCCCGGTTCGATCAGGTTGACGAAGCAAAACTCCATGCCGGCGCTGCCCGTGCCGCTGACCGGAAACGTCATTTCGTTTTTCGTCTGAAACACCGCCCGTAGCATTGTTTTGATCTCTTCCATCATCTTGATGAACACGGGATCGAGGTGGCCGACGAGCGGCTGGGACATGGCCTTGAGGACGGAAGGCGCCACTTCGCTTGGTCCCGGTCCCATCAACAATCGCGGCGGCGCGGAAAAGGCGTCAGGAATTTGCATGGGGAGAAGCTAGAATGCCGGACGCGATGCGTTCAACGCATTTGAGAACGGCGTTGTTCATTCAAATTTTGTCGGTTTCCACACGCCGAAAGATGTAACCACGTCGCTCTCCAAACGAAATCTCAAGCCGAGCTGAGTGTAATAAAACGTTTCAACGTTTTCGCTCCTGATAAAAAACGGTTGGGTCTTATCGATGTGTTTTAGAGATTGCGACGAGTTTGTCGATCCCTGCGTGACAGTGCCAAAAGCAGCTTCAACCTCCTTCCGGCTGACGGAACGGTTATTGAATGAAAGCCGATTAGCCACGCTGCCACGGAAGGGACTATTCACGACGAGGCCCGGACTGCTGATGCTGCTGTCGTATGGCTGAACGTGAAATGTCAGCAGCTCCCAACCGCCCTTCTCCCCGGGAATACCGATGACTCCGAGAGTTGGAACCAAGAGATAACGTTCCTGTGTCAATCGTTTTAGGCTCCAAGATCGATCATAAAGTCCATGCGTGGTAGCTTCGCCCGTCGCCCTCTTAATTTCTCTGAAGGTCATTCCCAGCTCGCACACCTTTGGAACGCCCCGGCCTGGTTCGACTACAATCTTCGAGCTATCTGTGATACGCGAGATGGAGCCGGCGGATTTGCCGCACCCTGACCCGACGACAAGACTCAACGTAACGACAACTGCCGCAACAGCATTGCATCCGAGCAATTGAGTTTGCATGTCTTACAACTGTTCCAACACGCGCCGCATTTCTTCATCCGTGTTGTAGAAGTGCGGAGAGAGCCGGATGTATTGCTGGCCGCGGCGATCGGTGCGCAACGACGCGAAGATGTTGGCCGCTTCCAGTTTCGCGTGGAGTTCTTTCATGTCGGCTTCGGCTTTGAAGAACGTCACGATGCCGCTGGCGTTTTCCGGCGGGGCGGTCGGGTGCAGAACGGTGTAGCCCTTCTCCTGAATCGCCGGCACAAGCCAGGCGCGTTTGCGGAGCAATTCGGCGGCGATGTTGTCGATACCGACTTCGAGCAGCAGTTCCATGGCAGCGCGCAGGCCGACGAGACCGAGCAGGTTATCGCTCCCAGCTTCATAGCGGTGAGCGCCGGGGCGAAGGGTGAGTTGTTCCTGCGCCACGTAATTGGGGCAGCGCACGTTGTTCCAGCCGAGGACCGTGGGCTTGAGCACTTCCTGCAATTCTTTGCGCACGTAAAAAATTCCCGAGGCGCACGGACCGAGCAGCCACTTGTGCGCATCGGCGGCCAGGAAATCGACATACTCGACGGTGGTGGGAAACGCGCCGACGGTCTGGATGCCATCAATGCAAAACCAAATGCCCTGCTGGCGCAGATATTTTCCAATGGCGGGAATGTTAATGCGCCAGCCGCTGATGAAGTGACAAGAGGCCAACGCGACGAGGCGCGTGTTCTCGTCCACCTGGCCCTGCACGTCGATGGCGCGAATCTTTCCGAGTTCGCGCACGTTCATCAACCGCACTTCGACGCCGCGTTCGGCCAGCGCCATCCACGGATAAACGTTCGACGGATAATCGTCGTGGTAGATGAGGATGTTGTCGCGTTTGCGAAACGAGAGGCCGTTCGCCACATAATTCAAGGCGAGTGTCGTCGGGCCGACGAAGGCGATTTCATCTGCTTGCGCGTTCAGAATTTTCGCGGCGAGTTCCCGCGATTCCTGGATTTTGAAGAGCGGCAGCAATGCTTCCTGATCCCCTTGTGTCGCACTGGATGCGTACTGCGCAATGGCATCCGCAACGCGGCGGGGCAACGGACAGACTCCGGCGTGGCCCAAAAAAATCTTTTGCGCGGCGACCGGGAATTCATGACGCCGCAGATCTTCATTCGAGTGCAGTTCGGCAATGGTCATGTCCAAACCAATGATTGAAAGGCCGACGCTGCGTGTCGCTCCTGTCCCTTTAACGGGGAGAGATTTTCCCCAAACAAGGTTCGCGCATTGACCCTCTGAACCACCCAGCGCTGGTAGGGCGACGCTGTCCTCAGCGCGCCGTCCGTGATGGCCAACCACCGTTGTCGATTTGCAGTGCGTCGTTCGGCGCGTTGAGGACAACGTCGCCCTACCATTGAGGGGCTTTTTATGCAAAGCCCCGTTGAAGGGAAAGGGAAGCTCGCGACGGGCGTCACCAGGCTTTGCGAAGTATTGGATTCATCGCTCCGTTTCATTGCGCGTTCATGTTAATCGCGTCGTTTATCTGCTGAAAATAGCCCATGTAAAAGCGAATGATGTTCCATGCCGCCATCAGCATCACGCAACCGACCAGGGCGCCGGCCAGACCAAAGATGAATTGCTTCATCTTGCGCGAGCCTTCCTCCTCGAACATGACGTGGCTGCGTTTCAACGCGTCGTCCAGAGTGCCGCTGATTTCGCCACTGTGATACAGCGAGGCGAACGTCGCCGGAAAAACACCGCTGGAACTGACCATTTCGGACGGCGTACGGCCGTTGACCAACTCGGGTTTGTACTGGGCCACCGCTCGACGCAAGGCCGGCGAACCGCTCGCCGCCGCGGCCAAATCCCACGCTTCAATCACGGTCACGCCGGCGTTGAGCAACGCTTCGAGGGCGACGGACAATCGGGCGATGGAAAGACTGCGGCGCGCCTGGCCAAGAATGGGCACCATGCCCAGCCAGCGTTCAACCATCGCCCGCCACTTCTCGGCGTGGGTCGATTGCAGGGAATAGGCCACGAACCAGACGAGGGCATAAATGGGAAGCAGCAGGCAGAGCTTTTGGAACACGTATGGAACGACGGCGCCTTTCAGAATTAAATCCGTAAACCGGTCGATTGGAAAAATCAGAACAGCCACGTGAAAGACCACGAGCGGATAGATGACAAAACCAATCACCTGCCGGGCCAGTTGCGCACGCTGCGCGTAATAATTGGCGAGGACGCGAAAACAATCCGGCAACCGCCCGCTCTGTTCGCCCGCCTGCAGCAGGGCGACATCGAATGATGAAAGCCAGCGGCCCGAGCCTTTCAGTGAATCGCTGAAGGAGCCGCCTTCGTTCAATTGTTGAAGCATGCGCCCGATGGGCGCCCGCAGGGATGGGCGCGGCGGATTGCGTTGCAGGATTTCCAGCGCACCGATCAAACCGATGCCGGCGGCCGTAACTTGCGCAAGTTGATGAAACAGTTCGGAACGGCTGGTCAGTTGCCCCGGAGTGATGAGCCAGGCCATGCCGCTCGCGCGTTACGCGAGCACCCGATCAAAGCTCGCCTTCAAATCGCGCTTGCTGCGCATGCCAACGACCTGATCGGCGACCTGGCCATTTTTGAAGAACAGCAGCGTGGGGATGGAATTGATGCCGTAGTTGATCGCGAGTTGCTGGAACTCGTCGATGTTGACCTTGCCAATCTTGACCTTGCCGTCGTATTCGCCACCCAGTTCATCGAGCACCGGCGCCAGCATTTTGCAGGGACCGCACCATTCGGCCCAGAAATCCACGACCACAGGCGTCGTCGATTTCAGAACTTCCTCGGAAAAATTCGCTTCGGTCAATGTGACGATGTTCGCAGCAGCCATACTTTCCTTCGTTGGTTTGCGGAAATTACTTCAACTCCCACGGGCCGAACATGAGCGAAAGAACGCTCACAACAGCGCCGATACTGACGAGCATGGCCACCAGAGCGAGCACTGTGTCCAACGTGCCGACGGTGCGAGGCGCCGCCACGGGGCGGGCGGCCGAAGGCGATGCCGGTGCTTTGGCTGGAACTGGAGCAGCGGGCCGCGCGACGGTGGTGCCCGGCCGGGTCGGCGGAGCGGATGGCGCAGTCGCGATCGGTGCCCCGGCGGGACGCGGCACCTGGGTAGTCGGCGCGGGCGCACCCGCGGGACGCGCACCAATCGGAGCCCCGGTGGCGGGAGCAGCCACGGGGGCCGCGGCGCCAGGCCCAGTGGCCGTGGGCGGCAAAGAGGGCAGTTTGATCGTGGGCGCGGCCGTCGGCTTCGGCGGCAGGGCAATCCGAACGGTTTCTTTCTTGGGCTGCACCTTGGGAGCTTCGGGTGGATTGGGCGCTCCGCCCGGCGGCACTGGTGAGTTCGGAGTTGGTTCGGCCATAACGATTGCGCGACAACCTATGGGGCGGCAAAAACAGTGTCAAATCGTTAATGCCAAAGAGGCGCTGCAATGCCGTTCGACACCTTGCGTTTTCCCGTGTAGGTAATCCACCGAGCTATGATTCAACCAGCGTTGCAGGATGATGAATTCCTTGCCGATGTCTTCGCCGCGCGCGATTTCCCGAACGACCTTCACCTGTGGTGGCTTGGGCAGAGCGGATTCCTCGTGCAATGGCAGGGACATCATCTGCTCCTCGATCCTTATCTCTCTGATTCGCTGACCCACAAGTATGTCGGCACGGACAAGCCGCACATCCGCATGACTGAGCGGGTCATTGCGCCGGAGCGCCTCGACTTTGTCGATGTGGTCACCTCGAGTCATAACCATACG
>Ga0190265_10002523_pt1 | contig 12299 bp, 9 predicted proteins | sample Popmic124T_FD_133135 | JGI IMG/M metagenome (GOLD analysis project Ga0190265, IMG submission 133135) | Populus adjacent soil microbial communities from riparian zone of Indian Creek, Utah, USA - 124 T | ecosystem: Environmental > Terrestrial > Soil > Riparian zone | place: USA: Utah | collected... | reverse complement strand
CTGACGACCGCGATCATCGTCGACCAGGAGCGAATGGGCGCCAACGCCCGTTCCACGGTCGGCACGGTTACCGATGCCAACGCGATGTTGCGGGTGCTGTTCAGCAGGCTCGGCAAGCCGCACATCGGGCCTGCGACTGCCTACTCGTTCAACGTGCCGACGCGGAAAGCCAGCGGGTCGATGACCGTCGACAAGGGCAAGGGGGAGCGGATCGTGGTGCGCGACGCTGTCTACCACGGCGGCATGTGCCCGCGATGCGAGGGCATGGGATCGGTCTCCGACATCGACCTGTCGCAGCTCTTCGACGACAGCAAGTCGATCAACGAGGGTGCGATCAAGGTTCCCGGCTACACGTCTGACGGCTGGTACGTGCGCATCTTCGGGGCCTTCCTCGACCTGGACAAGCCGATCCGCAAATACACCAAAAAGGAGCGCCACGACTTCCTCTACAAGGAGCCGACCAAGGTGAAGGTCGAGAAACTGAACCTCACCTACGAGGGCCTTGTGCCGCGGATCCAGAAGTCGTTCCTGTCCAAGGACGTCGAGGCGATGCAGCCGCACATCCGGGCGTTCGTGGAGCGCGCGGTCACGTTCAGCACGTGTCCCGAGTGCCAGGGCACCCGGCTCAACGAGGCGGCCCGGTCGTCGAAGATCAACAAGATCAACATCGCCGACGCGTGCACGATGCAGATCACCGACCTGGCCCGGTGGGTGCGCGATCTGAACGAACCGTCCGTCGCGCCTCTGCTGGGGAAGCTGCGACAGACGCTCGACTCGTTCGTGGAGATCGGCCTCGGCTACCTCAGTCTCGACCGGCCGTCCGGCACGCTGTCGGGCGGTGAGGCGCAGCGCACGAAGATGATCGGCCACCTCGGATCGTCGCTCACCGACGTGACCTACGTCTTCGATGAGCCGACGATCGGGCTGCACCCTCACGACATCCAGCGGATGAACAACCTGTTGCTGCGATTGCGCGACAAGGGCAACACCGTCCTTGTCGTCGAGCACAAGCCGGAGGTGATCGCGATCGCCGACCACGTGGTCGACCTCGGCCCCGGCGCTGGCGCCGCCGGCGGCGAGGTGGTGTTCGAGGGCACCGTTGATGGGCTGCGGAAGAGCGGCACGCTCAGCGGGCGACATCTTTCCAACCGGGCCGCACTCAAGCCGTCGGGGCGGATTCCGTCGGGGGTGATGACGGTGCGCGGCGCCCGCACGCACAACTTGAAGAACGTCAACGTCGACATCCCGCTTGGCGTGCTGGTGGTGGTGACCGGCGTGGCGGGGTCGGGCAAGAGCTCTCTGATCCACGGCTCGGTGAGTGGCCGGGACGGTGTGGTGTCGATCGACCAGACGCCGATCCGTGGCTCGCGGCGGAGCAACCCGGCCACCTACACCGGCCTGCTCGATCCGATCCGCAACGCGTTCGCCAAGGCGAACGGCGTGAAGCCGGCGCTCTTCAGCGCCAACTCCGAGGGCGCCTGTCCAGCCTGCAACGGCGCCGGCGTGATCTACACCGACCTCGCGATGATGGCCGGCGTCACGACGGTCTGCGAGGAGTGCGAGGGCCGGCGGTTCCAGGCGTCGGTGCTGGAGTACCGGCTCGGCGGGCTCAACATCGCCGAGGTACTCGACTTGTCGGTCGAAGACGCGGTTGTATTTTTCGGCACCGGCCAGGCGCATACGCCGGCGGCGCGCGCGATCCTGCAGCGGATGGCCGACGTGGGGCTCGGGTACCTGCGGCTCGGCCAACCGCTCACCACGCTGTCGGGTGGCGAGCGGCAACGGCTCAAGCTCGCCACGCACATGGGTGAAGAAGGCGGCGTCTATGTTCTCGACGAGCTGACCACCGGGCTGCACCTGGCCGACCTCGAGCAACTGCTCGGGCTGCTGGACCGGCTGGTCGACTCCGGCAAGTCGGTGATCGTGATCGAACACCACCAGTCGGTGATGGCGCACGCCGACTGGATCATCGACCTCGGGCCGGGCGCGGGCCACGACGGTGGGCGGATCGTGTTCGAAGGCACCCCGGCCGACCTGGTGGCGGCAAGGTCGACGCTGACCGGCGAACACCTGGCGGCATTCGTCGGTAGCCGTCCCGCCAACTTAGAAGTGGGCCGTAAGAAGTAGAAAGGGAGCGCGCCGACGAGACTGCAGTGCTGGGGCGCTCGTGAGCACCCCAGCACTCTGGAAAACCAGCCTCAGGCCACCTTCAGCGTCCGCCACCGTTACCACCGCCACCGCCGCCGCCACCGCCACCGCCGCGGCCGGGCGGCCGGGTATAGGGCGCCGCGGTGAGCGGCGTGAAGGTTTCCCAGGCCTCGGGGAACGAGTAGGTGAAGATGGAGTTGCGGGTCTTGTCCGACATCATCACTTCCTTGTTCTTCGCGTTGAGCGCGAAGTTCCGGAACTCCATGAAGGTGTCGTGCCCGATCGTGTAGCGCGGCGGCACGTCGCCGTTGTCGTCGATGCTCCACACGCCGAAGAACATCGCCGCATCTTCAACCGTCTGGTAGTTCCCGGGCGCGCCCGGCCGATCGCCCGTCGTTCGGACGCCAAACGGTCGCGTCCGCGCCAGGAAGTTGCGGGTCCCAGGAATCCAGATGACATCTTCATCCGGCGGCTCAACCCCGCTTCTCGGCCCGCCTGTCACCACGCGCAGCGGCTTCGCGTCGCCGCTCGCCGTCCGCTCGTAGATACGGATTCCGTCGTTGGCCGTGACGAGCAGCACGTTGTGCTCATAGTCGATCGACGGCGGGCCGTTGCCCCCGTCATTCAGCACGCGAATCGGCGCCGCATCGCCGTTCGTCATCCGCGGGAACACGTGAATCGCGTCGCCGGCCGGCACGTAGTATTCGTTGTTCACCGGATCGGCGCTCATCACGTCGGGCTGTTCAAAACCCGTCTTCGGACCCTGGATGATCCGAATTGGCGGCACCTCGCCATTGGCGTCGCCGCGGAACGTCAGCACCGCCTGCGCGAACGGGTTCGTCACCACGATCTCGTCGTGGATGTGATCGAAGAAGATCGAGTGCATCGTCCGCGAGAGCTTCGCCGCCTGTCCTTCAATCCGCCTCACCGTCGCTGCATTTCCGTTCGCCAGCCTGGCGAACACCGCAATCTGCGGGTGGGCCACTCAATTGGGTGCGAGGATCTGATCCCTCTTCGAGTCGTAGCCGATGCGCACATTCGCCAGCGTCGGCGACGGTGTTCCCTCGGGCGCGCTGCGAATCTCGCGGATCGGTGCGACGTCGCCCGTGGCGGTCCGGCGGAACACCGACGCGCGATGGCTGCCCATGTCGGCCACCCACAGCTCGTCGTTCTTCAGGTCGACGAACACGAAGGTCGGATACACGAGCTTGGTCCGCGGCCCCTTGAGGACGCGAATCGGCGCCGCGTTCCCTTCGGCGGTTGCGCTGAACACCAGTACCGACTTCCCGCCGTCGTTGGCGACATACAGCTCGCCGCGCTCGGAATCCATGAACAGGCCGGTCGGCCAGTTCAACTGCGTCGCTGGCCCCACGATTTTCCGAACCGGCGGCACGTTCCCGCGCCCGGCGAGGTTGTAGACGTTGATGGATGGGGGAAGGAAACGTCCCGATCCCGGGATGAGGTTGAAGCGCGTGACGGCGGCCAGCAGCGGATTCTCGCCCTCACGCACCGGGCGCGGCGTGAAGTAATTGCCGAAGTTGGCGACGAAGAACAGCTTCTGCTTGGTATCGATGGCGATGCCGTGGGGGTCGGCCAGCTCCGTCTTGTCACCCCATATCACCCAGCTCGGCGGATCGTTGTCCCGTGCTGTCTTCGGAAAAGCCGCCACCACCTGTTCGTGCTGCGCGGTGATCAGCAGTTCCTCCCGATCCTCGTCCACCGCCAGACCGAAGGACCCCATCGGCGTCCGCAGCTTCCAGGTCGGCTCTGCGTTCCCCCGGGCGTTGCGGTCCCACACCGTCATGCTCCGCTCGGTGTCGTTGTTGAGCGAATAGATGTTGCCCGTCTTCGGGTCGATGTAGAGCGCGCAGTTCAGCTCGAGATGCGTGTTGGTGCCCCTGATCGCGCGCGTCGGCTCCGAAAACGCTGCCGTCGCCGGTGTGGTGGTCGTGCGGTTGAAGACCTGGATCTGGAACAGGTTCTCATCCTGCACTACCACTTCGTCTCGCGCCGAATCGACCGCCACGGCGCTGTACTGCGGATAGCGGTCGTAGATGCGCCGGAGTGGCTGGCGCGCACGTACCGCCGTATACTTCGCCGCGTTGATCCCCGTCGGCGGCCCCGGCAGCGGCGCCCCGCGCGCCGTGGTGAACGCCTGCTGGCCGCCACGACCCTCTGGCTGTTGTACTGCTGCAAGCGGCTGGAGCGCCCGGACGTTCATCCCAAGCGCCACGGTCACCGGATTGACGGGAATGTCTTCTGGCGCCGTGAAGGGACCCTGGATGGCCGCGTCTACCGGGAGCGCGCACATCTCGCCGGCCATGGGTTCGACCGACACCAGCCGCGAGGAGGCCTTGATGGCTGTGGTCTCCACGCCCCGCACGTGCTGGCTACTCGAGCAGAGCACCGCCAGCCCTACCAGGAGTCCGCCAAGTTTTAGGTGAACGCGTGAGGATGACGTCATGATGAATCTCCTCGAGAAACGAATAGACTCAATAGATTACCCTAGTTTCGAGGTGGACAACTGATGGCAAGGAGGCGGTACGGACGCACGGTCGGCCAGGGCCTTGCGGTAGTCGTGCTGGCGCTCGTGGCGTATGCGGGTCTGCAATATCACGCCATGCTTCGGGGCATGGATCGCGCGGCCGCGCTATATAGCCAGGGTAATCTCGAAGAGGCCTTGAACACCTACGAAGACGTCGAGTCGCGGCTGCGCGCGCACGGCGCCATGCGTCTGATTCCGAGCAGCGACCGTCAGACGCTCCTGCTGAACCAGGCGCGCCTCCTGTACGCGCTGAGCCGGTATGACGAAGCGGTCGATCGGCTGCAGCGGGAAGACGACATCAGCGGCGTGGCCACCGACGGGCGCTTTTTCCTGCTCCGCGGCAACATCGCGTTTCGGCGGGCGCTCCAGGAGTACCGCAAGCCGTCGACGACGCCCGTGGTGACGCCAGGTGGCCTGGCCGAGAGCCTCAACCTGTTGAGGGAGGGGCTGATCCGCGCAGAAGACAGCTATCGGGAGTCGCTTCAGATCAATCCCAACGACTGGGATGCCAAGTACAATTACGAGTACGTAAACAACATGCAGAAGGACCTGGCGGCCTCGGTCGAGGAGCACATCAAGATCCTCGACGAGAGGGAACTGCCGCCCACCGAGGCCCTTCCGCCGGAGCAAGTCGGATAAATGGGGTCGGAGGTCATTTGTTGAGGACAGTCGTCAAGTGATTCTTAACCGCGCTGACTGTCCTCAACAAATGACCTCCGACCCCATTTATCGCCGCGCATGAGTGTTGTTTTTCCGCAGTACCTCTGGCTGCTGGCGGCCGTCCCCGTCCTCATGCTGTTCTGGGGCGTGGGACTCTGGCACCACTGGCGGATGCGCCGCCGCTTCGGCGACCTGACCAATCTCGAGGAGATCTCGCGCGTCTCGTGGGCGGGGCACGGCTGGCTGCGTGGCGGGCTCTTCGCGGCCAGCCTCGTCTGCATGATTGTCGGCCTGGCCCGGCCACAGCTGCTCAGCCGCGACGTGCGGCCGGTGCCGAGGGCGACCGACGTCATCTTCATGCTCGATACCTCGCCGTCGATGTTCGCCAAGGACATGGACCCGCACCGCCTCGGGCGAGCCGAGCACATCATCCAGCAGTTCATCCTGCGCAAGCTGCCGGAGGATCGGTACGCGCTCGTCGGCTTCGATTACAACGGCGCCATCCTTTCCTATCTGACGCGCGAGCCGCAAACCATCCTGGTGTACTTCGACTATCTCAATCGCACGACCGAGCCGGGGGTCGGCACCAACATGGGCGCCGCGCTGGTCAGCGCCTTGCGCGTGATCGACGCGGATGAGCAGATTACCCCGGAGAACCGTGACCGGCGTCGCATCCTGGTGCTGATCTCTGACGGCGACGACACGATCGGGCAGTGGGAAGGCCCGATGAACGACGTCGTCCGCCGCCAGCTCAAGCTCTATACGTTCGGGCTGGGCACCGCCACGGGCACCGTCTTCCCACTCGAGCTCTCGCCGCGCGGTGACGTCATCCGCTACGCCGTGTCTGCCAGCGGGGAGCGCCTCACGTCCAGGGCCGAGGCGACGACGCTGCGGGAGCTCGCCAGGCGTACCAGCGCGCGTTTCTTCCGCGGCGAGGACGATCGGCAGGTCGAGGCGGGCATCGAAGAGATCCTGTCGAGTGGACGGCCGGTGGCCGGGTACCAGTCGGATCCGATCCGGCGCGATTTGTATTTCTATTTCTTCGCCGCGGCTTTCGTCTGTATGCTGGCGGCCGCACTCCTATAGTCTTCCGAGGGCTGTCGTTTGGAACGGGCGACTGTCGACGCGGTTACTCACGAGCGGGCCTGGGAAATCATTCACGGCATCGAGGAGCAGGTCCGCAAAGTCGTCATCGGTCAGGACGATCTCATCCGCAAGGTGTTGATCGGCCTCTTCGGGCGTATTCCGTACTCCTTTAAAAAGGGCGCCGGCGAAATGGCCGGCTCCGGGCACCTGCTGCTCGAAGGGCCGCCCGGGCTGGCCAAGACCCTGCTCGTCTCGGCCGTCGCCAGAAGCTTCCGCGCCAGGTTCCAGCGCATCCAGTTCACGCCCGACATGCTGCCGGCGGACATCCTCGGGACGCGCGTGTTCGACGCGCGGGCATCGGAGTTCCGCATCGAGAAGGGGCCGCTCTTCGCCAACATCATCCTGGCTGACGAAATCAATCGCGCGCCGCAGAAGACCCAGAGCGCCCTGCTCGAGGCAATGCAGGAGCGCCAGGTGACGATTGGCGAGCATACGTTCCCTCTCGAGGATCCGTTCTGGGTGCTGGCGACGCAGAATCCCATCGAGCAGGAGGGCGTGTTCGCGCTGCCCGAGGCGCAGCTCGATCGGTTCGCGATGATGCTCCGCGTGCCATACCCCACCGCCGCGCACGAGGTCGAGATGGTCCGGACCAGGCTGGAAGAGCTCACCATCGCCCCCGTGGCCGGCCCGGACACCGTCGTGCGCATCCGGCAGCTCGCCAGCCAGGTTCACGTGGACGATAAGATCCACCAGTACATCGTCGCCATCGGCCAGGCGACGCGCAACAGCGATTCGGGCGCGCTGCCGATCGTCAAGGAGATGCTGCAGTACGGCATCTCGCCGCGCGCGTATCACCATCTGCTGGCGATGGCACGTGCGACCGCCTTCATGCGGGGCCGCGGTTTCGTCTCGCCCGCCGACGTGAAAGACATCGCTCCCGATGTGATGCACCACCGGCTCGTACGGACGATCCGGGCCGAGGTCGAAGCTGTCAGCACTGACGAGGTCGTCGCCGAAGTGCTGCGCCGGACGCCGATTCCCTAGGGAACATCGTGCTGCCACCCGAACTGACCGAGGAACTGCACTATCTCGAGCTGGCGGCGTCGAGGCGCATCCGCAACCAGCGCTTCGGGCAGAGCCGCAGCCGCTTCCGCGGCACCGGCTACGAGTTCGAGAGCCATCGGAAGTACGAGATCGGCGAGGATCTCCGCCGCGTCGACTGGAACGTCTCCGCCCGCATGCAGGAGCTGTTTCTCAAACGGCACTTTGAGGAAAAAGAGGTCGTCGTGTTCCTCGTCGTCGACGTCTCGCGCTCGATGCGGTTCTCGACCGCCAGGTGGTCGAAGCGGATGCGCACCATCCAGGTAGCGGCGACGCTCGGGTTCTCAGCGGCGGCCGAAAACTGTCACCTCGGCTTCATGGCCTTCAGCGACAAGGTCGAAGCGTACGAGCCGCCGCGCAAGGGTCAGGCGCACGTCTGGCGCATCGTCGAGCGGCTTTACCACCTGCGCGACACGAAGCACGGAACCAACTGCCAGCCCGCTATTCAATTCCTGCGCAGCCACCTGCGCCGGACGGCGATTGTCTTCCTGCTTTCGGACTTCGTGATCGATCCCGATGCAACGCCGCTGACGGACCTCCCGGACTTCAAGGCGCTGGCCCGCAAGCACGATGTCGTCCCCATCGTGTTCGAGGACGAGTTGGAGCGGAGCCTTCCGAAGGGGCGCGGCCTGCTCCGGCTGCGTTCGGCGGAGGGGCCGCACGAGCTGCTCTTGAGCCTTTCCTCCAAACAACGGACGCGCTTCGAGGCGCTCGTCAATCATCGGAAAGCGGCATTGCGGGACCTGTTCTTTTCGCTCGGCATGGACTGCCTGTTTCTGCAGGTCGGGGAACCCTTTCTGGATCCGCTGATGACGCTCTTCGAACGCCGGAAGAAAGGATGAACGTGGGTCTCAGGGGGGCGATCGTCGCGGTTGGCTCCGTGGCGTGGCTGTGGACCGCGTTCCCTTCCGGCCTGCACGCGCAGGCCAGCGCCAGGCCGGGCTCGGATCCCGACGTTTCGTTCGCCACGCGCCTCGAGAAGACAGCGGTCTGGGTGGGCGACCAGTTCCACTACCAGATTTTCGTGGACCACTCGCCGAACATTCAGTTCATCCTCGACAACGTCAACACGGACACGATCAATCTCGATCCGCTGCGTGTCGTGAACGTGACGACCTCGACGATACCCTTGAAGGATGGCACTGCCCGGCTCGTCGTCGATCTCACGCTGGCGAGCTTCGTGACCGGCGTGGCGGACCTGCAAATCCCGCAGCTCTCGCTCTTCTATTTCCGAAAAGACGGTGCCGCTGCGTCCGCCGCCGGCGACAGCGCCGCGGCTGAAAGCCTGACGATACCCGGACCGGTCATTGCCGTCCGCAGCACGCTGCCCCCGCGGGCATCGGAGCTGCGCGACGCCGTGACTGTCAGCGGCTGGCCGCGCAGCCGCTGGATCGTGCCGGGCGTCGGCTGGTCGGCGGTTGTGCTGCTCGTCGCGGGCCTCGCCTGGCGGGCCGTGCATGTCGTCCGCGGGCGGAAGCGCCGCACCGGACCGGACCCACGGAAGGCGATGAAGGCCATTCGCGAGCGGTGGTTGGCGTCCGTGCCCTCCGACTTCGCCGATCCCGGCGCCGTGATGGAGTTCTATGGGCGCTCGTATCGCGACCTGAAGGAGTATCTGGGCTATCTGCTGGAGACTCCCACGGAGGGACTGCTCGCCGACGAGCTGCGGGCCGAGATGACGCGGCTGGCGGCCAGTCCCGATCTGACGGAGCGAACGGCCAGGGTCTTGAGCGTCTGCGAGTCCGCGCGATACGCGTCTCATCCCGTCGAGTTGAACGACGCCGCCGCGCGCGAGCTGGCCGACGACATGCGGGCGATCTTCCAAACCAGCTGATCTCATGGCCTTTCAGCACCTCGAGTGGCTCTTTGTCGCGGTACCCGCACTGGTGCTGCTCCTGGTCTGGCGGTTCTGGCGAAGGCGTTACTGGAGCCATTCGCTCATCGCGCATTTCGGCGAGGAGATCGGCGGCGCGCACCCGATCGTTCGCCTGCCACGAATCCTCGAGGCTGCGGCTATCGGGCTGCTGCTGGTGGCCCTGGTCGGGCCGGTGTATCCGTTCACGCAGACGCGCGTGGAACGGGGCGGGCTGCAGATCATGTTCGTGGTCGATCTCTCGCAGAGCATGGAGGAGCCGCTGCTGCGAGGCGCCGCGTCTTCATCCACTGCCTCCGCTCAGGCGATCTCCGTGGCCGCGGCCGGGGGAGCCTCGGGCAGGCTCGCCCCGATGCTCGGGACCCCCGGCAGCCGGATGGAAGCCGTCAAGCGTAGCGCGCTCGATTTCGTCAGCAAGCGTCGCGGCGATGCGATCGGGCTGGTGGTTTTCTCCAATAACGGCTACCTCGTCTCGCCCGCCACCTTCGACCACGAGAGCATGACGCAGTACCTCCTGATGACGGGGACCCAGACGCTGGTCAACGAGGGGTACACCGCCATTGGCGAAGGGCTGGCCACCGCCAATCGCTTCTTCGAGCAGCAGAAAGAGACGGCCGGGCAGCAAATCAGGGGGCAGGTGGTCGTGCTCTTCACCGACGGGGAGAACAACTCGGGCCGCGAGCCGTACATCGAGCTCGAGCGCGCGCGCAAGAACGGCGTCCGGGTGTACCTGATTGGCGTCGAGCTGCAGTCGAACGCTTCCGAGCAGCTCGCCTTTGCCATCCCGATGACCGGCGGCAAGTACTACAACGTCCGGCGCACCATCGACCTCGAGCAGGCGCTGACCGACATCAACGAGGTCGAAAAGGGCGTCTTCTACACGCTGTCGCTGACCAGGAATGAGCCCGCCTATTTCATCTTCGTGGTGCTGGCGCTGATTTGCCTGGCGTTACGTCTGGTTCTGCACGCATTTCCCCAGTTCGTCGAGATCAGCTAGGGTCGGGATTCTCGACGGACCGATGGGATGGTCGTACGCTGATCGTCGAGACCACGCATATGAAGGCGGAAGCGGGCGACCTCACGCGCAATGGCGTTCGCCACACCGACCGGGCAAGGATGGTCGAGTAAGCTTTCCGGCACGGCAACGTCCTCACGGTCGTCGTCACGTCGACGATCCGACGTACCTCGAGGAGCCGTTCGTGCGAGGTGGAACATGATGCTCAATCCGGACCAGCAGTTCCCCACCCAGCGCCGCCTGCCGACGTTCGACGAGGTCGCCACGCATACGAAGGGATACGTGCCTCACTACTTGCCGGGCCAGAACCCCTCTCTCAGAGGGTTTTCCGACGGCACCAGATTCCCGTACGAGGCGACACGCGGCGGCAAGGAAACGATGCATCCGGAGTACAGGTCGCAGGTGGGCGACGTGCGCACGAGGCCGCTACCTCGCGCAGCGACGCCGTGAGCCGCGTGACGCCGCAAATCGTCGACGCACAGCAGCGAAGGCGAATCAGGCCGCTGCTGCTTGCATTTGCTGGCACGTCGGGCCTGATCGCTCTCGGGGGGGCACTCGCCCTGATCCTTGCGGTCATCGCGACGGCGATCGTGACCGGCGCCGACGGCGGCGCATCGCTGTTCAGCCCTTTATCGTTCTATCTTGCCTTCGCGATCGTCATTCCGGTGTCGGTGTTGTTCGGTCTGGCACTGCTGCGGTTTTTGCTGCGGGCGTTTCCGCTGGCCGCATCCGGCCAGCGCCAACGCGTCGTCATCGCATCCGGAACGACTCTCCTCGTGCTCTCGATCGCGGCCGGCTCGTGGCTGATCCTGTCGATGGTCGCGTACGCGTTACAGCCCCTCGATGGTCTGACATCTCCTTCGCAGGGAGGGGTCACGGCGCTGTTGGCGGCGCTGCTGGTCGGATTCTTCACATTGATGGTCGAGGCATTGACGAAGGTGCTGGCGATCTTTGCTGCCGCATTCCTGACCTCGCTGTTCATCGCCGTCTGCGTTCCAGTTCTGCTCCTCGTGCTCACGCATACGTCGCCGAGCGGCTGGCGCAGCCGGCCCTATGTCCTGTTCCTGCGATCGTTTCGCGGCACGTCGAACGTCTCGGCCTTGGGCCCGCTCGCGCGTGGTGTCACGAAGGATGCTCGAGTCGTTCTCCTCGCGGAGCCGCTTCGGCACGGCACGGCGTGGGACCCGGTCACACTGGGTCTCGCAGGCTTCCGAATCGCCCGTCCGATCGGTTCGCTTCCGGTCTATCTGTCCAGTGATGAAACGACCTGGCGCGAGGACGTCCGCGGGCTCGCGGCTCGCGCCGCCGCCATCATCATCGACGTCAGCGACCGCACGCCGGCGGTGCGCGAAGAGATCGAGATCCTGAAGAGCCTTGGACCCGAGGCCGGCATCGTCTGGCTCGTGCGTGCGAGGAGAACGGAGCTCACAACATCGGCGAGCGCTTCGTCGGATGAGGCCGGCTCGTTCACACCAGCGGAGCGGCAGCCAGTCATCGAGTACGACGAGAGCCGCCTGGCAGGCATCCTTCGACGGGCCGTTCTGGCGCTGCTCATGTTCGTGCCCATCTGGCTGGCCGCATTCGTCGCAGCGCTGGTGGTGACGCAGGGGGGCGCCTCCGATCGTCCGATCCTGCTGCTCTTGCTCGTCGCTCTGGCGGCGGTCATCTCGGTCCGCCTTGCCTGCGCGATGTCGCACCTGCGCGGATACTCACGTCATTCGGCGGCGAAGGTCCGCTCGGCGCTGCGTGCGGTGCTGTCCGGGACGACACCACGCGGACTCGTTGGCTGGCGGTGGACCGAACACATGCGTGTGGCGCTGATCGTCGGCGTGCCGGCGGTCTGCATTGCCTGCACACAGGTATCGGTTCAG
>Ga0190265_10002522_pt1 | contig 12302 bp, 12 predicted proteins | sample Popmic124T_FD_133135 | JGI IMG/M metagenome (GOLD analysis project Ga0190265, IMG submission 133135) | Populus adjacent soil microbial communities from riparian zone of Indian Creek, Utah, USA - 124 T | ecosystem: Environmental > Terrestrial > Soil > Riparian zone | place: USA: Utah | collected... | reverse complement strand
GGGAAACGCGCCGCAGATGCGCTCGATCTCGCCGACGCAGCCGCGGATGTAGTGCGGCGTGCGGATGTGGCCCGGCGGATAGGCCTTCATCACCCGCACGCGCTCGCCCGGCTTGAACCTAGCTTCGTTCATTCATCCTTCGCGCCAGCTCTTCGGTCGTGATGACGCCGCGCTGGATGAGCGTCTGCGCGAGCGCCCAGATCCAGCGCTCGTAGTAGCTCATGGCGTCGTACGCGTCGGGCGGCAACGACTCGATCGCGCGGCGGCGCTCGTCCACCGTCAGAATCTTCTTGCTGCCCAATACGACCGACAAGGCATCCACTCGGCGCTCCCAGTCGGCATAATCGTGCGGGTCATTTTCCTTTCGGGGCACCACCTTCCCCGCCGGCCGCCCGCCCATGTCGTGGTGCTGGCGCAGGAACATCACGTCCTGCACCTTCTGCGCGAGCTCGGCGCTCGTGACCACGCCGCGCTGCACCAGGCATTGCGCGAGCGCGACGATCCATTTCTCGTAGTACGCGAGCGCGTCGTAGGCCGCGGGCGGCAGCGACTCGATCGCCCTGCGGTGCTCGTCGACCGTAAGGAGCTTCTTCGTGCCCTTGAGCCCCCAGAGCAGCACCGCCATCGCATCGATGCGCCGCTCCCAGTCCGCGTAGTCATGCTCCACCGGCTCGACGCGGCTGCCGGGCTGGCCGCCCATGTCGTGATGGCTTCTCTCGATCATGCGACCCACTCCGACACCGGCGCTTTCGCTTCGTGCAGCGGCTGGCAGACGATGTCGACCAGCGTCGGCTGTGCAAGAGAAATCGCTTCCTTCAGAACCTTGCCGAGCTGCGCCGGCTCGAAAACCCGCCAGCTCTTCACGCCGAAAGCCTCCGCCACCTTCGCATGGTCGGTGACGCCGAAATCGACCGAGAAATAGCGCCGCTCATAGCCCTGCTTCTGCCCGGCCTTGATCCAGCCGTAGACCGCGTTCGAGATCACGATGAAGGTGATCGGCAGCCGCAGGCGCACCGCGGTTTCGAGCTCGCCCACGCACATGCCGAAGCTGCCGTCGCCCATCACCGCGACTGTCTTCACCTTCGGCCTGGCGAAATGCGCACCGATGCTCGCGGCGAGCGCGTAGCCGAGCGCGCCATGGGCGCGGTTGGAGAAATAGCGCCGCCCGGTGCCCTTGACGACGTAGTAAGCGGAGAGATAGGGGCATGGCGTGCCGGGATCAGCCACCACAATGGCGTCCCGATCAAGATTTTTTTGCAGCTCGAAAACCACCCGCTCCGGCTTGATCGGCGTGTCCTCGGAGCGCGCCAGCGCCTCGAACTTGTCGAATTTCTCGCGCTTCTTCGCATCCACCCAGGAAAGATCGGCTTCGCGCCGGTGGCCCTCCAGAGCGTCGTTGAGCGCGGAAAGGCAAAGGCGTGCGTCGCCGATGAGCGGAACGTCGACCGGGTAGTTCGCGCCGGGCACCGCGGGATCGACATCGATGTGGATGATGCGCGCTTTGCCCGCGGCCGGATGGCGCCAGCGCTCGGTCGTCACCGACCCGGCGCGACAGCCGACGAACACGATGACGTCGGCGGCATCGACCACCGCGCGCGTCTCGGGCGTGCCGCCGTTCGATCCCACCACGCCCACCGACTGCGCGCAGCGCTCGTCGATGGATCCCTTGCCGCTGATCGTGGTGGCGACGGGCGCGCAAAGCTTCTCAGCCAAATTTAAGAGATCTTCTTCGGCGTTGGACAGCACCACGCCGCCGCCGCATATGAATAGCGGCTGTTTGGCCTTTCTCAGGAGTTTCGCCGCTAGCTCCACCAGCGACGGATCGGGCGCGACCCGCCGGGACGGGAAACTGCCCAGCGTCGGATCGGCCCAGACCTCGCTGCGCTCGACCGGGCCGTTCTGCACGTCGAACGGCAGCGCGATATGCGCCGCGCCCGGGCGTCCCGTGGTCATGGACTCGAAAGCCTTCCTGAAGACCTTCGGGATATCGGCCGAGCGGTCGAGCACCGCGTTCCACTTGGTGAGCGGCTTCATCAGCGTGCGCTGATCGAGCTCGGTCAGGGTGAATTTCCCGCGTGAGGAAACCGAGACGTCGGTATTGATCGCGAGAACCGGAATCGAGGACTCGTTGGCCTCGACCAGCCCCGGCAGGATGTAGGTCGCGCCGCCGCCGGACGGACCTTCGCACACGCCGACCTTGCCGCTCAGCCGTGCATAGCCGTCGGCCATGTAGGCGGCGTGGCGCTCGTCCCGGGTCAGGACGTGCTTCATGGAGCCGAGGCGCGCGAGCGCGTCGTAGAGTGGCAGGCTGGTATCGCCGCACAGGCCGAAGATCATCTCGACCCCGTGCGCCTTGAGCATTTCCACCACCGCCTCGGCGCCCGTCAGGGTCGCGAGCTCTACTGGCTTGTTCACGCGGTTATATTAGCGCGACATGAATGCTGCAGAACGCCAGCGTCCGCCGCCGGGCGAGCTCTACCTCGATCACCTCGCGCACTTCGTGCCGGACCTCGGCGCGGCAGCCGCGGCATGGGAAGCGTTGGGATTCAAGGTGACGCCGGTGTCGGCCCACAGCGTCTCCGGCAAGCCCGGTGGAACGGCGAACCGCTGCGTGATGCTCGAGGAAGGCTATCTCGAGCTCCTTGCCCCAACGATGGACACGCCTCACGCGCAACGCGTGCGCGCGCTGATGAAGCGCTACGACGGCGTGCACCTCGCCTGCTTCGGCACGCCGGACGCGCAAGCGGAGCACCAGCGGCTCGCCGCGCACGGGTTCGAACCGGAGCCGCTGGTGAGCCTGGAACGCGCTATCGACACCGGCGCGCAGCTCCGGTTCAAGGTGATCTACGCGCCTCCAGGCAAGATGCCCGAAGGGCGCGTCCAATATTGCGAGCACCTGACGCCGGAGCACGTCTGGCGCGAGGCCTTCGTCAACCCGTTTCGCCTGCGAGCCGTTTATGTGGTGGCGGACGAACCGGAGGAGGTTGCGGCGCGTTGGGGGCGCTTCGGCGGCCTGCTGCCGCGGCCGGAGGACGGTTTCGTCCGCCTTGATACGGCGCGCGGACGCGTGATTATCGGAACCGCAAGAGCGCTTTCCCGTATTTTGGGGAAAGTACCCCAGGCGCCCGCGCTCGCCGGCTATGCCCTTTCCAGCAGCGATCCGAACGCGTTCGCCGCACGCTGCCGCAAGGCCGGTTTGAACGTCGAAGACGATGTCGTGCGGCTTCCCGCCGCGCTCGGCGGGGTCTGGCGCCTGCAGGCCTAGGCCGGAACGGCCTCGGTGTAGTGCGCGGCGATCTGGCCAGTGGTTGCGAACCAGACGCGGTCCGCTGCGGCGCGGATGTGCGCCAGCGCGCGGCGGAAATGCCGCAGGCGGTACGGCTGGCCGACGAGGAAGGCGTGGATGGACACGCCGTAGACCAGCGACTGGTCTTTCGACTGCTCGAGCATCTCGTCGAAGTTGTCGATGATCATGTCGGCGAACTTGTCCGCGGTGCCGTGATGCAGCGCGATCATCGGGATGTCGTTCACGTCGTGAGGATACGGCACGCTGAGGATGCGGCCGCTGCGCGTCTTCATCCATACCGGCTGGTCGTCGATCGGCCAGTCGAGGATGTACTTGTAGCCCGCCTCGCGCAGCAGGTCGGGCGTTACCTTGCTTGGGTTCACGCCGGGTGAGAGCCAGCCCGCCGGCGGCTTCCCCTCGTGCTTGAGGATCGCTGCCGTGACATCGGCGATGAGCTTGCGCTCGCCCGCCTCGTCCAGGTCGTTCTGGTGCTCGGAGTTGGTGCGGCCATGGCCCACGATCTCGTCGCCGCGGGTGCGGAAGGCGGCCACCACTTCCGGGCAGTGCTCGTAGCACTCGCTGTTGAGAAGGAGCGATACCGGGAGCTCGAGCTGGTCGAAGAGCTTGAGCAGCCGCCATACACCTACGCGGTTGCCGTATTCGCGCCAGCCCCAGTTGTACGAGTTGGGATGCGGCAGTCCAGGGGAGTACGAGATCCCGAGCCCGGTGTTCCACGCAAAAGCCTCGAGGTTGAGGCACAGGTGGAAGGCGAGGCGCTTGTCGCCCGGCCAGGAGAACTGCGGCCGGTCGACGATCGCCGAATACTCGAAGTGGGGCTGGCGCGGCAGCATCAGGCAGCGTCCGCCTGCTTCGAGGGCTGGGTGTCCGAGAACGCCGGCAGCTTCATGCAGCGCTCGAAGATCGCCATCGTCGTCGGATAAGGCGCGAGATCGCAATTGAAGCGCTGCGCGTTGAACACCTGCGGCACGAGGCAGACATCGGCCATCGTCACGCGATCGCCGAGGCAATAACGCCCACTTGATTTCTGGAGAGTGAGAAATCCTTCGAGGCCGGCAAAGCCCTCCGCGACCCAGTGCGGATACCAGTCGCCGTTGACCTTCGCGTCGTCCAGGCCATAGGCGCTCTTCAGGTACTTGAGCACGCGGGTGTTGTTGAGCGGATGCATCTCGCAGCCGATGATCTGCGACACCGCCCGCACGTACCACTTTTCTTCCGCGTCGCGCGGCATGAGCGGCGGCTCGGGGTAGCGCTCGTCGAGCCACTCGATCATCGCCATCGATTGCGTGTACACCCTGCCTTCGTCGCTCACCAGCGCCGGCACCAGCCCTTGAGGATTCAGCTCGAGGTACGCCGGGTCCTTGTGCTTCATCCCCGGCAGGCTGGTGTAGACCGCCTCGTAGGCAAGCTTCTTCCACGCGAGCGCGATGCGCAGGCGGTACGACGTCGACGAGCGAAAGAAGGTGTAAAGCTTCACGCGGACTGCTTTTGCGCCTTGTCGAGGATGTGCTGCGGCGTAGCCGATACGACCTTGCCATAGGCCGGCACGAACTTGCCGCCGACCACGTGCTTGATGAACGCCGGCTTCATCTCGACGAACGTCTTGCGGATGCGCGCGTGCACCTCGATGTCGCTCCATTCGCCGATCAGCCAGAAACGCGTCGGGTCGGCGACGTCCTGCACCAGCGCGCCGTCCTTCACCTGCGCCGCGGATTTGTGCATCGGATTCTCGTCAGAGTAGTCGAACTCGTTGAAGAGACGAATGAAGTCGTCGATGTGGTTCGGGTCGACCTTGAAGTCGTAGATGTGGATGAAGTTGCCGAGCTTGGCGATGGGGACGAGTGCCATGGTGACTCCTTCTAGTGGGTGGAAAGCTGCTCTTTCTGCGATGCGTGCCACGGGATGGCGAGGCGCTCCAGCCAGGCGATGAGCCAGAACAGCGCCACACCCATCGCCGCGAGCACCAGGATGGCGGCGAACACGCGCGCGGTGTCGAACATACCCTGCGCGCTCAGGATAACGTAGCCCAGGCCGCGCTGCGACGAGACGAACTCGCCGACGATCGCGCCGACCAGGGCAAGCCCGATCGCCACCTTCATGCCGGCGAAGAGCGAAGGCAGCGCGCAGGGAAAGCGGATGCGCCACAGCGTCGCCAGGCGCCCGCCGCGCAGCGAGCGCGCGAGGTCCAGGATGTCCGGCGGCACGGATTTCAAGCCGAGCACCGCGTCGATCACGATCGCGAACACCGCGATGAGAAAGCCGATCGCCACTTTCGGCGCGGCGTCGGTGCCGAGCCAGATGACGAAAAGCGGCGCCACCGCCACCTTGGGCACGCTGTTCAGCGCGACGATGAGCGCGTAGATGCTCTTTTCCAGCAGCCGCGATTCCACGATCAGCACCGCGAGCAGCACGCCGACCAGCACCGCCAGGGCGAAGCCGGCGAGCGTCACGAGCAGCGTGTACCACGCGTGCCCGAGGTACCAGGCCGGCGCGTTTAGCAGCTCGGCGAACACCGCCGAGGGCGGCGGCAGGATGATGGGCTTCACCTGGAGGGCGCGTACCGCGGCCTCCCAGAGGAGGAACACACCGACGAGCACTGCGAGCGCGATGACGTTGCCCCTCATTTTTCCTTCTACGCCTCCTCCTTCAGCAGGCCCATGCCCTCGAACAGGGTGCGGATGTGGCTCGCATACCCGTTGAAGCGCTCGCTAGTGCGCAGCGCGAGCCGCCGCGGCCGCGGCAACTCGACCTGGATCACGTCCGCGATGCGGCCGGGGCGCGGCGTGAACACCACCACCCGGTCGCTGAGGAAGATCGCCTCGGTGATGCTGTGGGTGACGAACAGCACGGTCTTGTGCTCGGCGCGCCACATGCGCTGCAGCTCGATGTTCATCTGGTCGCGCGTCAGGGCGTCGAGCGCGCCGAAGGGCTCGTCCATGAGGAGCAGCACCGGATCGTCGACCAGCGCGCGGCAGATGGCGACGCGCTGGCGCATGCCGCCGGAGAGCTGCGAGGGATAGGCCTTCTCGAAGCCCTGCAGCCCGGTCAGCGCAAGCAGCGCCGCTGCCCGCTCGCGCGCCGCGGCGCGGTCGCCGCGCCGGAAATCGATCGGCAGCATCAGGTTGTCGGCCACGGTGCGCCAGTCGAGCAGCGCATCGCGCTGGAACACCATGCCGAGGCCTTCAGGCGGTTCGCTTACAGGAATACCACCGACGCTGACCGTGCCGGAGCTGGGAGTCTCGATGCCCGCAATGCAGCGTAACAGCGTGCTCTTGCCGCAGCCGCTCGGCCCGAGCACGCTGACGAACTCCCCCGGCGCGATCGAAAGACTCGCATCCTCGATCGCCACGACGCCCTGGCGGCCGAACTGCTTGCGCAGCCCGCGCACCTCGATGGCCGCGGCCGGACGCCCCTTCATCGCTTGGCGATTTTCGCGATCAGCGCGCGGTCCAGCATGTCGTTGGTGTAGAACCCTGCGGCCGGCGCGTCCTTGATCAGGTTGACCGAGGCCATGGTCTTGATGCCGGCAACCCAGTCGGCGTCGGCCATCACCCCCATCGGCAGCCCTTTGGACGCCGGCGTGGTGAAGAAGGCCTTGAGCGACTCGATCTGCGCGCGCAGCACCTTCGCATCGAGCTTCGCCTGCGGGCGCTGCGCGATGATCGCCTTCACCGCCTCGTCCTCGCCGCCGGCGAGGATGTATTCCCACGCGCCCGCGACGACGCTCGCGAAGCGCCGGATCGCCGGACCGCGCTCCTTGAGCTTGTCCTCCGAGGAAATCAGGCCGAAGCTCGGGAACTGCAGCCCGTAGTCGGAGAACAGGATCGCGTCAGACGGGCGCGTGGCCTCGACGGCCGGCAGCACGAAGGGCACCGTGGAGAACACGCCGTCGGCGCGCTGCGCGGCATAGGTCGGCACCTTGGCCGCGGCCTCGACATTCAGGAGCTCCACCTGCTCGCGCTTGAGCTTGCCCGCGGCGAGGAAGGTGTCGAGGAACGGCGCCTCGAGCGAGCCGGCGGTGAAGATGATCTTCTTGCCCGCGAGATCGCGCGGGGTCTTCATGCTCGAACCGCGCGGCACAAGAAGCCCGATATCGTTCTTGCGCAGAAAGTTGGCGATCGCGCGCACCGCGAGCCCCTTGTCGCGCGCGATCATCATCGGCGCGAGGCTCGCATTGCCGACGTCGAAGCGCCCGGCGCCGACCAGCTGCACCGTGGTCACCGAGCCGTTGCCGTCCTCGACCGTGGCGTCGATGCCGTTCTGCTTGAACCAGCCTTTTTCGGCCGCGAGGTGGATTCCGGCGTGGATGCCCCACGGCGTCCAGTCGAGACGCACCGCCAGCTTGTCCTGCGCCCACGCTGCGCCGGCAAATATGCCGAGCACTATTGCCGCTATCGCTTTCATCCTGGGTTCCTCCCTTAGTTGAAGATCGCCTTCATTCGAGACCAGAGCCATCGCCAGAACACGCCGCCGGCATCGAGCTGCGCCGCCGGCGCCACCGAGCCCTCGCCGCTGGCCAGGCGCTGGTCGAGGTTCCTGCCGAACTCGGCCACCATGCGGCCGACGAACTCCCTGACCAGGCCGCCGCGCGAGAACTGCGCGAGCGGCCCCTGCAGGCTGTAATCGATGCTGATGGCGATGCGCGTGGCGCCGCCGCCGGCGTCGGAGAGCTGGTAAGCGATGTCGCCGCGCGCCCGGGAGGACGACAGCGCGTCCTGCCCGGCGCCGCGGATCACCCCGCGCTTCGCCGCCGCGTCGCGCTCGAGCGTTGCGCCGCCGGCGAACGCCGCCCGCATGGGGCCAAACTTCACGCGGATGCGGCCCTTTACGGAATTGTCGACGCTCTCGGTGATCTCCGCGCCTGGCAGGCAAGCGGCCACCGCCGGCATGTCGGCGAACGCCTTCCATACTGTGTCGAGCGGATGCTTCACGACGACTTCGTCCTCGATGCGCGTGCCGGCGCTCACCGGCGCGTTTTGCGGTCTCTCTTCCTTCTTCGGCTCGAGCGGCATGAACCGCTCCGGTGCCGCCGGCTTGGCTGGCTCCATAGGAGGAACCTCGTTCGACGCACGGCGCGACTGCACCACGGAGGAAATAGCGCGCACGATGCCGACATAGCCGGTGCAACGGCAGAGGTTGCCCGACATCTCCTCCCGGATGCGCCGCTCGTCGGCGCCGGGCAGGCGCAGCACGAGATCGCGCGCGGCGATCAGCATGCCGGGCGTGCAGAAGCCGCATTGCAGGGCGTACTCGCGCGAGAACGCGGCGCGCAGCTCCTTCATCAGCGCGTCGTCCTCGAAGCCCTCGACGGTGCGCACTTCCACGCCCTCGCACTGCACCGCGTAGGTGATGCACGAGCGCACCGGCTGTCCGTCGACGAGCACGGTGCAGGCGCCGCACACCCCGTGCTCGCAGCCGAGGTGCGTTCCGGTCAGGCGCTGCTGGTCGCGCAGGAAGTCGGCGAGGTGGGTGCGCGGCTCGACCAGCGCCTGCACGCCCTCGCCGTTTACCGTGAGCTGAATGGTCTTCATGACAGGGCGATCGCGCGCTGGACGGCGGTGGCGCGCAGCTTGCGCGCCGCGGGCGTCATGCCGGGAGCCAGCCGAGCCAGCGTCGCCGCGATCATTTCCTCGCTGGCGGTGCCTTCCTGAGCAACGGCGCGCGCCACGGCGTCGAGCGGCTGCGGTGCGCCATCGAGGGCGCCGGCGAACAGGCGCGCCACCCGGCGCTGCGGATCGAGGAGCAGCGCCGCGGCGGCTTCGGGAAACTCGCCGGTCTTGCGGCAGAACTTGTAGTACCCCCAGCGCGCGCCGGCGCCGAGCTTCGGCACGCGGATCGACTCGACCATCTCATCGTCGGCGAGCTGCGGGGTGAACGCGGCCCTCATGAAGGCGTCGGCTTTGACCTCGCGCGTGCCCAACGAACCGATGACGTGCACCACGGCGTCGAGCGCCGCGAGCACCAGCGGCCAGTCGGCCGCGGGGTCGGCGTGCGCGAGGCTGCCGCCCACCGTGCCGCGATTGCGCACCGCGCGGTACGCGACCACCCGCGCCACTTTAGCCAGCGGCTCGCAACCGGCGAGCGGCCGGTCCTCGAGCTCGGCGTGGGTCACCGAGGCGCCGATGCGCCAGGCGTCGCCTTCGTCTTTGATCTGCTTCAAAGACTCAATTCTGGAAACGTCCACCAGCAGTTTCGGTCGCGCGAGGCGCAGGTTCAGCATCGGGCCGAGCGACTGGCCGCCCGCGATAGGCTTTGCATCCGGTGCTTGGAGGGCATTCAGCGCCTCGCCCACATCGCGCGGCCGAAGGTAATCGAACGTGGCGGCCTTCACGCGGCCTCCCGCTTCGGCACCGCTTTCGCTTTTTCCAGCGCTGCCAGGAGCTTCTCCGGCGTGAGCGGCGTGTCGCGCACCTCGACGCCGAGCGGGTCGAGGGCGTTGTTCACCGCGTTGAAGATCACTGCCGGCGGCGCGATCGCACCGCCCTCGCCCATTCCCTTGATGCCGAACTCGGTATAGGGCGACGGCGTTTCGAGGTGGAAGATGCGGATGTTCGGAACTTCGGTCGGCCCGGGGATCAGGTAGTCGGCGAGCGTGGAAGCGTTGGGCTGCCCGTTCGCGTCGTATTGCTGCTCCTCGTACATCGCGGTGCCGATGCCTTGCGCGATGCCGCCGATGGCCTGGTGCTCGACGACCGCCGGATTGACGAGCGTGCCGCAGTCCTCCACCACCACGTAGTCGAGGATCTCCACCTGGCCGGTGTCCGGGTCGACCGCGACCGCGACTGCGTGTGAGGCGTAGCTGAAGGCGCCGGTGTCGCGCTGCGGCTTGAAGGCGAGCGACGCCTCCAGGCCCTGCCTGTCGACGTTCTGGGGCAGTCGCTCGGGCCGCATGTACCAGGCTTCGGCGATCTCGGCGAGCGTCACCTTTTTCCCGTCCGGACCGAGGACCGCGCCGACCTCGAAGCGGCAATCCGCCTCGGCAGACTTGAGAAGGTGGGCGCCGATGCGCACGAAGCGCGGGATCAGCTCCTTGCACGCATTCACCACCGCGCCGCCCGACATGACCATCGAGCGCGAGGCGTAGGTGCCGGTCGAGAACGGCGTGGTGCCGGTGTCGCCGTGCACCACCTGCACACGCGCCACGTCGATGCCGAGCACCTGGTGCGCGAGCTGCGCCATGGTGGTTTCCATGCCCTGGCCGTGCGACTGCACGCCGATCCTTACCTCGAGGCCGCCGCCGGCGGTGAGCCGCACCGCAGCCTGGTCGTAGCCCGGCGTCATCGGCAAGCCCCACGCGGCGAACACGCTGGTGCCGTGCGCCGACTGCTCGCAATAGCTCGCGAAGCCGATGCCGATGATGCGGCCGTCGGCCTCGCCGCGTTTCTGGCGCTCGCGCCACTTGTCGACATCGAGCTGCTCGCGCGCCATTTTCAGCGCGCGCGGATAGTCGCCGCTGTCGTAATGCTTGCGCGCGACGTTGTCGTAGGGCATCTGCTCCGGGCGCACCAGGTTCATCAGGCGCACCTCGTACGGGTCACGGTCCACCGCGCGCGCGATGGCGTCGATCATGAGTTCCATCGCGAAGCACACGCCAGTGCGCGCGACGCCGCGGTAGGGCAGGAACCCCGGCTTGTTGGTCGCCACGCAGTAGGTCTTCACGCGGTAGCCGCGAAAATCGTACGGACCCGGCAGGTTGCCGGTCGCCTGCCCGGGCTCCAGGCCGATGGTGAACGGCCAGTTGGAATACGCGCCGCCGTCGATCGTGACCTCGGCGTCGAGCGCCAGCAGCCGCCCTTCCTTGCTCGCGTAGGCGGTGAGGTTGTAGTGGTGCTGGCGCGAATTGGCGCCGGCCACGAGGTGCTCGCGCCGGTCCTCGATGTAGCGGAAAGGCTTGCGGTATCTCAGCGCGAGCCACGCGACGCACAGGTCCTCCGGAAAGACGATGCACTTGTAGCCGAAGCCGCCGCCGACGTCCGGCGCGATCACGCGCACTTTCTCTTCGGGCAGGCCGAGGAAGCGCGCGATGCCCACGCGCAGGAGGTGGGGCGTCTGCGAGGAGCTGTAGAGCACGAGCTGGTTCGCCCGGTCGTCCCAGACCGCGAGCGTGCCCTTGCCTTCGAGCGGGTTCATCGACTGGCGCGAAAGCTCGATCTCGCGCTTCACCACCACGTCGGCCTTCTTCGATTCGGTCTCGAAGCCGTTGTCGAGCTGCAGCGTGAGATACAGGTTGTCGTCCCATTCTTCGTGGATGCGAACCCGCTTCTCCATTCTTGCTTTGGCAGCATCCACCAGGACGGGCAATTCCTCGAAGTCGACCTCCACCTGCTCGGCGAGGTCCTCCGCCTCCGCGCGTGTCTTGCCCACGCAGCAGGCGATCGCTTCGCCGACGAAGCGCACCTTGCCGTGGGCGAGATGGTGCTGCTCCGAGAGCTTGAAGGTGGGCAGCGTCGAGGGCGCAACGATCGCCTTCACCTCGGGCATGTCCTCGCGAAAGAAAACGCGCCCCTGCGTGCCGGCGGGCCGGCGCAGGCCGGTGATGCGTGCATGCGCCACCGGGGAGCGGAAGAACGCCACTTCCCGCTGCCCCGGCAGGATCATGTCGGGCACGAAGGTGCCACGGCCGTGGAGGTGGCGCGAATCCTCCTTGCGCGGCACGCGCGCGCCGACCCCCTGGCCGCTCTTGCCCTCGCTCACTTCTTCGCCGCGCCGCTGGACGACGCACCCACGTTGAAGCGATAGCTGTCGAGCGTATGCTCGGCGACGCGGAACCAGAGGTTCTGGTCGTCGCGGAAGCGCTGCCAGGGTTGGTAGATCTTCTTGAACTCGTCGCTCTTCGCCGCGAAGTCGCCGAGCACGTCCTGCGTCGCCTTGTAGCAGGCGTCGAGCACCTGCCGCGAGAACGTGCGCAGCTGCGCGCCGCCGCCCACCAGGCGCTTGAGCGCCGCTGGGTGCGCGGCGTCGTAGTGCGCGAGCATCATCATGTACTGCTCGGCCGAGG
>Ga0190265_10002520_pt1 | contig 12305 bp, 11 predicted proteins | sample Popmic124T_FD_133135 | JGI IMG/M metagenome (GOLD analysis project Ga0190265, IMG submission 133135) | Populus adjacent soil microbial communities from riparian zone of Indian Creek, Utah, USA - 124 T | ecosystem: Environmental > Terrestrial > Soil > Riparian zone | place: USA: Utah | collected... | reverse complement strand
CGTTCCCGGTGAGCGTCCCTGCTGCTCCCTATCTGCCTTTGCGCATCAGCAGATGGCCCCGGCGGAACCGTTCCTCGTCGCGCGGCTCACGCAGCATCCGGCCGACTTCGATGAAGCCGGCTTCGCCGGCCAGCCCCGCGAGATCGTCGATCGGCCACCGGTAGGCCGTCGCCACTTTGTGGTCGAACGTCGTAACCGGCTCACCCTCTGACTCGAAGAAGGCCAGCAAGAGGTGCCCGTCAGGGGCGAGTACCCGCCGGAACTCGGCGAAGTACGAGGGCACGTCATGCGGTGGGGCGTGAATGACCGAATACCAGGACACGATGCCGTTCAGCTTGCCGTCGGCCAGGTCCAGGGCGTCCATGGAGCCGACCTCGAACCGCAGGTCCGGGTATGCCTCGCGGGCGAGATCGATCATCACCGGCGACAGGTCGACGCCGAAGACATCCAGCCCCAGGTCCCGCAGGTGCGCGGTCACAGGTCCAGGGCCGCATCCCAGCTCGGCGACGGGCCCGGTGTCGGTGGTCCGCGCGAACTCGGCGAACGCCGCGAGCACCGCGCGATCCAGCGAAGGAGCGTCGAGGTCACTGCGGGCGAGTCCTGCGTAACGAGCGGCCACGGCATCGTAGGCATCCGCTGTCGCACCGAGGTGCGAGGAGAGTTCAGTCACGAGCGAGGACACTAGAGCCTCCCGTATCGCGCTGTGTCCGTCTCTGCCGAGGTGGCTGTGTGAGGTCGGCGAGGAGCGCGTCAAGTGCACCGGTCAGGGCCTCGGAGTTGGGCCCGTGGAGTCCGTGCTGCGGGAGCTGCGATGCCCGCGGTCCCCCCGAAGCCTTCGAGTATGTCGGGGCGGGCTATGGCTCGGGGCGCTGTTGTCGGATCACCGCTGTCCGTCCCCACGTGCGGAGCCGGATGCCGCTGCTTTGCGGCTGGGGCCGGAGACAGGAGTCCGGGGGCGGATGATCGATCAGCCGTCGCGGAAAAATCGGCGTCAACTCGTGGGCGACCCCTTGCCAAGGTGAGTTAGTACGTGTTCGGATTAGTTCCACCAGGCGCTCAGAGCCTGCGCATTTCTGCTGGTCAAAGGCAAAGCGGAGGGCCTTATTCGGCCTGCGCCCGTTCCCTGTGATCTTGGGCGCGACGCACTGTGACGGACGCTCCCGTACCCCGGTGAAGCGCCGTCCCGTGGCCCATAGCTGAAGCGAAACTCCTGGAGGGACATCCATGTTCGATCTCTCGTCCGTCGACCTGCTCGACGCCTTCACCCGCGAACTGAAGCTGTGCAAGGTGAAGGAGGACGAGCACGTCGTCGTACTCGCCGAGCCGGACAGCCGTGGTGACTACGTCGCCGCCGCCTTCGGAGCCGCGAAGTCGCTGGGAGCCCACGTCATCGCCGCGACCGTGCCCGGCGGCAGCGCGGCCCCGGCGGACAGCACCCGCACCGGTTCCGGGCCGGGCCTGACCTCGGTACTCAACGACAATGCCGCCCAGGACCTGCTGAAGTCGGCCGACCTCGTCGTCGACCTCACGCAGGAGGGCTTCATCCACGCCCCCGTGCAGCAGGAGATCCTCAAGACGGGCACCCGCATCATCTTCGTCTGCGACGCCCCGGACGTCCTCGTACGCAACCTGCCGCAGGAGGGCGACAAGGACCGGGTCCTCCAGGCGTCGGGCCTGCTCAAGCGCTCGGAGACGATGCGCGTCACCTCCGGTGCCGGCACCGACCTGACCGTGCAGCTCAAGAACTCCCACCCGGAGTTCCAGGTCGGCTTCGCCGACGACCCCGGGCGCTGGGACCACTGGCCGAGCACGATGGTGCTGTGCTGGCCGGAGTTCTCCGACGGTCAGCTGGTGCTGGCCGAGGGCGACATCCTGCTGCCCTTCAAGGAGTACGTGCGCGATCCCGTCACGCTGCACATCGCCGACGGCCACATCGAGAAGATCTCGGGCGGCGCCGACGCGAAGATGCTGGACAGCTTCTTCGAGGACGCCGACGACGAGTGGGGCCGCAGCCTCTCCCACATGGGCTGGGGCCTGATGAAGAGCGCCGACTGGTTCGCCACCGCCCTGTACGGCAAGAGCGAGCTGATGGGCATGGACGCCCGCGCCTTCGCCGGCAACTTCCTGTGGTCGACCGGGCCGCACCCCGTCCTCGGCCGCGAGTCCTACGCGCACGTGGACATCGCGATGCGCGGCTGCACCGTCTCCGTCGACGGCACCGAGGTCGTCGTGGGCGGCCGGCTCGTCGAAGGCTGACCCGGGCCCGCTGACCCGGGCCTCACCCGGCCCCTCAGCGGCCCCCCGAATCCACTTGTTCACGCGCCCTGGAGGAGCATTGGCGTCCAGCCAGTCTTTCGAAGTCACCGTCGTCGGCGGCGGTCTCGGCGGTCTCACCGCCGCCCTCGCCCTGCGGCAGCGGGGCATCCGGGTCACCGTCCTGGAACAGGCCCCGCAGCTGGGCGAGGTGGGAGCCGGAATCCAGACGGCGCCCAACGCCAGCCGGATCCTGCTCGGGCTCGGTCTGCGCCGGCAGCTGGAGGCCATCCACACCGAGCCGCTGGACCAGGTGCGGCGGAGGTGGAAGGACGGCAGCGTCGTCGGCCTGACCAGGCTCGGCCAGTTCTGCAAGGACACGTACAACGCCCCGTACTGGCACTATCACCGTGCCGATCTGCACCGAGTGATCATGCATGCCTGTACGGATCCTGAGGGCTCAGGCCCGGTCGTGCGGCTGCACACCGACAGCAAAGTCGTGGAGCTGGACCGCAGCGACCCGCTGCGCCCGGTCGCCGTCACCGACGACGGCGGCCGGTACGCGGGCGACGCCCTGATCGGGGCCGACGGCATCCGTTCCCGTGTACGCGATCTGATGGGTGCCGAGGACACCCTGCTCTTCTCAGGCGAGATGGCATTCCGGGCGCTCATCCCGGGCGACTTGATCGCCGCGGACCCGGCGACGCGCTGGCTGGTCGACCGTTTCCAGAGCACCATCTGGTACGGACCCGACCGGCACCTGGTCCACTACATGATCCGCGGCGGCGAGTATCTGAACGTCGTCGCCTGTGTCCCCTGCACCGACGAGGTCGCCGAACGGTGGGTCGTACCCTCCAGCGCCCAGGAACTGGCTGACGCCTTTCCGGGCTGGGACGACCGTGTCCCCGCGATGCTCTCGAAGGCCAAGGAGGACGTGTCCTGCTTCGCCCTCTACCACCGGCGTCCCGACCCCGTATGGATGGACGGAAACGTCGCGCTCCTGGGCGACGCCTGCCATGCCATGCTTCCCTACCAGGCACAAGGCGCCTCGCAGGCCATGGAGGACGCCGCCGTACTCGCCGAGGAACTGGGGGCCGTCACCGTCGACGGCATCCGCCCGGCGCTGCGCCGCTACGTGGACCGGCGGGCCAAGCACGCCGGGATGGTGCAGCAGGCATCCCTGAGGAACAAGACCTTCTACCACTTCCCCGACGGACCCGAGCAGCGCGAACGCGACGCGAAGCTCAGGCACTTCGACGGGGAGTCCGACGTCTCCTACGACTGGCTGTGGAGCGGCACCCCGCTCAACGACCCCGACCTGGGGGCGTTCTCGTATCAGTTCTCCCGGTGAGCTGCGCGGGTGCGTCTTCGTGGCGGCCCGCTGATCCCGCTGATCCGCTGATCTCGCAGACAGGCGAGCGAACCGGCGGCGGCGTCCGTTGCTTGCCGACACCGGCGAATGTGCCATCACCGAACCGTGGAGCGAACCGTGAAGACAGGCGATCAGATAGTCCAGGAACTCCCATGGAAATGGGGTGTTCAAGGCAGGATTTTCATCATCGGTGGTCTCGGCTACCTGTTCGACGCTTGGGACATCGCACTCAACGGCTTCCTCATGCCGTTGCTGAGCAAAGACTTCGGCCTCAGCATGAGCGAGAGCGGTCTCGTCGCCACGGCCAACCTGGTCGGCATGGCGGTCGGAGCCGTCGTCTGGGGCGGCATCGCCGACCGTATCGGCCGCAAGAAGGCGTTCAGCGCCACCCTGCTGATCTTCGCCCTGTTCTCCGTGCTGGGCGCGCTGGCGCCCGAGTACTCGGTCTTCCTGGTGCTCCGCTTCCTGGCGGGCGTCGGCCTGGGCGGCTGCATCCCCGTCGACTACGCCCTGGTCAGTGAGTTCTCGCCGAGGAAGCACCGCGGCCGCATCCTCACCGCTCTCGACCTGTGGTGGCCCATCGGCGTCACGCTGTGCGGCCTTGTGGCCACCTCGATGGTGCCGCTGCCGGGCAACTGGCGCTGGATGCTGGCGACCATGGTTCTGCCCGCGCTGCTGCTGTTCTGGGTACGGCGCGGAGTCCCGGAGTCGCCGATCTACCTCGCGAAGGTGGGCAGGGCACGGGAGGCCCGCGAGGTCATCGACGACCTGGTCGCCCGTACGGGAGCGCTTCCCGAGCAGTACGAGATCCCCGTCCCGGCGCCCGGAGAGGGCTCCGACCGGCCGAAGGGCCTGCGCGCCGGGGTCGACCAGTTCCGCAAGCTGTGGAAGTACAACCCGCGCATCACGTCCGTCTCCTGGTCGCTCTTCATCACGATCATGATGGTCTACTACGCGGCCCTGACGCGGATGCCCTCGATCCTCAAGGAGGAGGGCTACAACGACACCGCCTCCTTCATGGGCCCCACGCTGATGAGTGGCGTCGGCATCCTCGGCGTCCTCACCTCGACGTGGCTAGTCGACGTCGTCGGCCGCAAGTGGCTCATCGGGATCTCCGCGCCGGTGGCGACCGCCGCGCTCGTCGCCTTCGCGGCGATGCTGAAGGTGGAGACCGCCGCGCTGATCTGGATCGCCGCGTTCGGCTTCCTCATCCAGCTCACGATCCCCGTCCTGTACGCGTACGTCGCCGAGCTGTACCCGACGACGCTGCGCGCCAGCGGTTTCGGCTGGGCCTCCTCGGTCAGCCGAGTCAGCACGGGCTTCGCCCCGATGCTCTTCGGCTCGGTGATGTGGCCGCTGCTCGGACTGCCCATGACCTTCGCCGTGCTGGGGGTCGTGGTGGTCCTCGCGGTGATCTGGATGGCCGTCGCCGCCCCCGAGACGAAGGGCAAGTCGCTGGACGACGTCGGCGGCGTGGCGGCACCCGAGGACGTCACGGCCGCAGTGCAGCCGGCCGAGAAGGCGCCCGTACAGGGCTGACGCCACTGCGGGGCGCGGGTCTCGGGGCCCGCGTCCCACACGACAGCCGCCCGAAGGAGAGGAAGCCGAGGATGAAGCCCGCCGCATTCACGTACCACCGTGCGCGCGACGTCGAGGGTGCCGCTCGCCTGCTCGCCGAACTGGGCGACGAGGCGAAGGTCATCGCGGGAGGCCAGAGCCTGGTCGCGATGATGAACTTCCGCCTCGCCCGTCCCCAGCACCTGGTCGACATCGGTGGCCTCACCGGCCTCGGCGGAGTGCGTACGGACGCCGACGGCGGGCTGCACATCGGCGCGCTCGCCACCCATCACGCCGTGGAGACCGCGCCGCGCGAAATCCTGGGTCCCGGCTTCGCCGTGATACGGGACGCCATGCGCTGGATCGGGCATCTCCCGATCCGCACCCGCGGCACCGTCGGCGGCAGCCTCGCGCACGCGGACTCCACGGCCGAGTGGTGTCTGCTCGCGGTGCTGCTGGACGCCGAGTTGGTGGCCCGCGGCCCGTACGACGGCGAACGCCGGATCGCGGCGGCGGACTTCTTCCAGGGCTACTACACGACGGCCCTGGAGCCCGAGGAGATCCTCGTCGAGGTGGTGTTCCCGCGGCCCGCCCCACGGGCGGCGCTCACCGAATTCGCCGAGAGGCGGGGCGACTTCGCCACCGTCGCCGCAGCCGTCGACCTCGAACTCGCCCCCGGCGGAACGCAGTTGAGTGCCGGACGGGTCGCGCTGGGCGGAGTGTCCGCGCTGCCGGTACGTGTCCCGGAGGCCGAGGAGGTGCTGGCACGCGGCGGACAGCCCGGCCCTGAACTCTTCGCCGAGTGCGCGGCCACCGCCGCGGAATCCGTCGACCCTCCCAGCGACGGCAACGGCAGCACGCACTACCGCAGGGTTCTCATCCGCACGCTCGTGGAGCGCGCATGCGAGGAGGCGATGGCCCGATGACGGCCCAGCACAGCCGGACACCGGCGGACGGCCCCTGGATAGGTGCCTCCGTCGGACGGCGCGAGGACCCCAGGCTGCTCAGCGGCAACGGGCGCTTCACCGACGACCTCGAACTGCCCGGGATGCTGCACGCCCAGTTCGTGCGCAGCACCGTCGCGCACGGCACGGTCACCTCCCTGGACCTGACGGCCGTACGCCAAGTGCCGGGCGTCGTCGCGGCGTTCAGCGCCGAGGACCTTGCCGGCGGAGGGGGGCTCGCGGACATCACCGCGCGTCTGGGACGTCCGCTGACCGAGTTCGTCCCCACCGGGATGCCGGTGCTGGCGCGGGACCGGGTCCGTTACGCCGGGGAGCCGCTCGCCGTGGTGGTGGCCCGGGACGCGTACGCCGCCGAGGACGGGCTGGAGGCGGCCAGGGTGACGTACGAGACCCTGCCGGCCATCACCTCGGAGGAGCAGGCCCTCGCCCCCGGCGCTCCGCTCGTGCACGACGAGGCGAGCGCCAACACCCTGCTTGACGTCTCGATGTTCGCCACCGAAGGCATCGACGAGACCTTCGACGAGGCGCCGTGCGTCGTACGGGTCGAGACCAGGACAGGACGCCAGAACGCCCTCCCCCTGGAGACCAGGGGAGTGGTGGCGAGCTGGGACCACCGCGAGGACCAGCTGCTGCTGCAGACCTCCACCCAGGTCCCGCACCAGGTGCGTACAACAGCCGCCCGCTGCCTCGGACTTGACGAACGGGCCGTGCGGGTGGTCGTCCCGGACATGGGCGGCGGCTTCGGCCAGAAGTGCGTCGTGGGGCGCGAGGAGATCGCGGTGGGTGCGGCGGCGCTGCGGCTGGGCCGACCCGTGAAGTGGATCGAGGACCGCAAGGACGCTCTGAGCGCCTCGTTCCTCGCCCGGGAACAGCACTACGACGTGCGCGCGGCCTTCGACAGCGACGGACGCATCCTCGGCCTGGACGCCTCGGTCGTCTGCGACATGGGCGCGTACTCCTGCTATCCGTTCACCGCGGGCATCGAGCCGCTGATGGCCTCGGCGGAGATGCCGGGCGTCTACAAGGTCCCCGCCTACCGGGTGCGGGCACGGGCCGTGACCACCAACAAGGCGCCCACGGCGCCCTATCGGGGAGTGAGCCGTCCGCAGTACGTGATGGTGATGGAGCGGCTCTTCGAGCGTGCGGCACGGGAGCTGGACCTGGAGCCGACGGAGATCCGGCGGCGCAACCTCATCACGCAGTTCCCCTACACGGGTGTCAACAACGTGACCTACGACCCCGGTTCGTATCTGGAGTCGCTGAACCTGTGCGAGTCCGTGCTCCGGGAGGAGGGCTGGTACGCGGCCAAGGAGGCGGCGTCCGCCCGGGGAAGGCACCTCGGCATCGGCTACTCGTGCTTCAGCGAGCGCACCGGTTACGGCTCTGCGGCCTTCGCCCAGCGCAAGATGGAGGTCGTTCCCGGCTTCGACATCTCAGAGGTACGGATGGACACCAGCGGTGCGCTGGTGGTCACGACCGGCACCATGAGCCACGGCCAGAGCCACGAGACGACCATGGCGCAGATCGCGGCGGACGAACTCGGCCTGGACATCGCCAAGGTGCGCATTCACCAGGGCGACACCGACCGCATCACCTACGGCTGGGGCACCTTCGCCAGCCGCTCCATAGCGATAGGCGGCAGCGCGATACGTCTGGCCGCGGGCAAGCTCGGCGAGAAGCTGAAGGTCATCGCCGCCTCGGTCCTCGAAGTTCCCGCGGAGGAACTGGAGTTGGGCCAGGGAGCGGTGCGACGGCCCGCCGACGGCAGCTCCGTGCCGTACGAGGAACTGGCCGACATCGCCTACCTCAAGTCGCACTTGCTCCCGAAGGACGTGGAGCCGGGGCTCACCGCCACCGCCACCTTCGACGTCTTCAACGACGGAACCTTCTCCAACGCCACACACGGTGTCGTCGTCGAACTCCACCAGGGCACCGGGCAGGTGGAGATCCTGCGCTACGTCTGCGTCGAGGACTGCGGAGTGGCCATCAACCCCCAGGTGGTCGAGGGGCAGACCAGGGGCGGCATCGCCCAGGGCATCGCCGGAGCCCTCTTCGAGCAGGTCACCTACGACGAGCACGGCGCACCCTCCGCCGTCAGCTTCATGGACTACAAGGTCCCCACCGCCCTGGAGATCCCGGAGATATCCATCCACCACCTCGAAACGCCCTGTGCCTTCACCGAGACCGGAGCGAAAGGGGTCGGCGAGGGCGGCACCATCGGGGCGCCCGGAGCGGTGCTCAACGCCGTCAACGACGCGCTGCTGCCGACAGGTGTGGAGCTGGACGACACCCCCATCACACCGGAGACGGTGGTCAGCGCCCTGGAGCAGACACCATGACGGACACCACCCACCAGCCACGGCAACAGCAGCTCATCAGCCTCCAAGTCAACGGTGAACACCACGAGTTGCTCACCGAGCCCCGCCGCACGCTTGTCGACGCCCTGCGCCACGACCTGCGGCTGACCGGCACCCACGTGGGCTGCGAGCACGGCATCTGCGGCGCCTGCACGGTGCTGCTGGACGGCCAGCCCGTACGGGCATGCCTGATGTTCGCGGCGCAGGCCGAGGGCAGCGAGATCCGTACGGTCGAGTCGCTGGCGGACGGACGGCAACTCAGCGACCTCCAGCAGGCGTTCTCCGAACACCACGGCCTGCAGTGCGGCTTCTGCACGCCCGGCTTCCTGATGCTCGCCGAGGGGTTCCTGGCCGAGCGGCCCGAGGCGTCGAAGGAGGAGATACGGGAGGTCGTCGCCTCCAATCTCTGCCGCTGCACCGGCTACCAGACCATCGTCGAGGCGATCGACGACTGCGCGACCCGCCGCAGGGCCGCTCTCCGCTCACAACTGGAGGGCAACGGGCCCGAGCACACGGGGCCCGAGCACACGGGGCACCAGGACGCGGGGCACCAGAACGAGAGCAACAGCGAGACGGGGCCGCCCCGGGCGGCATGCGAGGAGGATCGATGCGGATCGACAACGCGGTCACGGTAGCGGCGACGCCGGATGAGGTGTTCGCGCTCGTCAACGACGTCGAACGCGTCGCCTCCTGCATGCCCGGCGCCACCCTGGAGGGCAAGGAAGGCGACGCCTGGGCAGGCAGGGTGAAGGTGAAGGTCGGCCCCATCACGGCTGCCTACGCCGGGACCGTACGGTTCCTGGAGGTCGACGCCGAGAAGCGGCGGCTGCGGGTGCAGGCGCGAGGCGCCGACACCCACGGCAGCGGTGACGCCGAGGCGGAGGTCGCTCTGGAGGTGGCCGAGGCCCCCGAGGGTGCGGAGCTGCGGCTGGCGACAGACCTCGTCATCCGTGGGAAGGTCGCCCAGTTCGGCAAGGGCGCGGTGGCTGCCGTATCGGACAGGATCCTCCAGCAGTTCGCAAGAAACCTCGGCAGCCTGCTGGAGCAGGAACGACGGGGCGCGGAGAAGGAGACCGCCCCCGCCGACGGCCCCGGGGCCGCGGTGGCGCCGGACGCCGCGGCGGCTCAACTGCACCCGGGCCAACGGCAGTCCACGCCCGCCGGCACCTTCGCCCCGCAGTCCGAGCTGAACGGACTGACGATGCTCATGCCTCCCGCAGTCGCCAAGGCCGCCAAGTACGCCCCCGTGGTGGGTGCGTTCGCCTTCGGCTTGTTCGAGGGATGGCTGCTGGGCCGCGTACTGACCCGCGAGAAAGGCCACTGCTGCGGCACGAGGAGCGTCCGATGAGCGAGGAACCGTACGTCCACGAGGGGCACTTGAGCAGGTACGGGACGGAGACCGACCGCACCTACGAGCGCGCCGGTTTCGGCGCCACGGTGCGCCGCGGCACCCGCCCCGCCCTCCTCGTCGTCGACCTCACCCGCGGATTCACCGAGGACTCCTACCCCTCCGGCGCCGATCTGACGAAGGTGGTGGAGGCGACCGGAACACTGGTGGAGGCTGCACGCGCCGCCCGGGTTCCGGTGATCTACACGGCCATCGCCTACACACCGGCGGAGGCCGGGGGAGACTCGGTCACCTGGCTGGACAAGGCCCCGGGCATGCGCGCCCTGGTCGAAGGCAGCGAGGCAGTGGCCCTCGACCCGAGGCTGACCCGGCTGCCGGAGGACCATCTCGTCGTGAAGAAGGGCGCATCCGCGTTCTTCGGCACCTCCCTCGCATCGGCCCTGGTGGGGCTCGGCTGCGACACGGCGCTGGTCAGCGGTGCCACCACGAGCGGCTGCGTACGGGCAACCGCGGTGGACGCCGTGCAGTCCGGCTTCCCCGTGCTGGTGCCGCGCGAGTGTGCGGGCGACCGTGCCCAAGGGCCGCACGACGCCGCTCTGTTCGACATCCAGGCCAAGTACGGCGACGTCATCCCGCTCTCCGACGCCCTCGCGTATCTGGACGGACTGCCCGCCGAGGGACGCCCCGCCGGACAGCCTCCCGCGGGAGAACTCCCCGCCCATCCGGTCCGCTGACTGCCGCCGCCACAAAGGAACTTGAGGAACGGAAACCCGCATGACCGACCGGTTCATCACCCAGCCCGCACTCGCCGATCTCGCCGACGTCCCCGCCACAAGCCGCTGGGTGCGCTCAGGCTCACTCAGGCTCCACGCACTCGACTACGGCCCCGATGACGGACGCGTACCGCTGGTGCTGCTGCCCGGCATCACAAGTCCCGCCGTCACCATGGACTTCGTCGCACGGCAACTGACCGACCTGGTCCGCCCGGTCGTCCCCGACATCAGGGGACGGGGCTTCTCCGACGACGGGGAGAGCTACGGCCTGGAGACGTACGCCGAGGACACCGAGGCGCTGATCTCCGGTCTCGGTCTGGACCGTCCGCTGCTCGCCGGGCACTCGATGGGTGCCCGTATCGCAGCGGTCACAGCCGTACGGGCCAAGGTCGCGCTGCGCGGCACCGTACTGGTCGACCCGCCCATGAGCGGACCCGGAAGGGACCCGTACCCGACGACACTGCCCGCCTTCCTGGGACAGCTCGAACAGGCCCGAGGCGGCACGGACGCAGACGAGGTCGCCCGCGCCTGGCCCCGATGGCCGCGCCGCGAACAGGAGTTGCGCGCCCGCTGGCTCTCCAGCTGCGGCGGCAAGGCGCTGACGGAGACTCACCGGAGCTTCGAGACCGAGGACTTCTTCGACTGGTGGCCCTCGGTTCCCGGACCCACGGAGATGCTTTACGGAGCGGACAGCCCGGTCGTCACCGAAGCGGGAGTACGTGAGGCGGCGCGGACCCATCTCGGGGCGCGGCTGACCGCCGTCCCGGACGCCGGACACATGATCTTCTGGGACAATCCGGACGCCGCGCTCGACGCCCTTCGTGACGCGCTGCGTGTCCAGCTCGGCTGAGCAGCCCGCGGCAGGATGCGCGGCACACGCCCCCCGACGGCCATGCTTTAGTGGGCTCCATGGCTGACAAGACCCCACCGTCATCGGGTGCGGCCGCGCCCCCTGCCGCTCTGCTCGCAGCTCCCGGATATCAGGTCCGCCGTCTCTACCAGGCGTATCTCGCGGCATGGCTGCGCAGCGTCGATCCCACGCTGACCGGCCCTCAGTTCGCCGTACTGACCGCGGTGAACGCCGCCCCCGGACGTGACCAGAGCGCGATGGCCTCGGCAGTCGCACTGGATACGTCCACGATGGCGGACGTCGCCCGGCGCCTGGAGAAACGCGGGCTCATAGTCCGCCCCACGGCAGCGGACGACGGACGCCGCAAGCTTCTCCATCTCACCGAGGAGGGGGAGAGGGTGCTCCAGGAGGCCGACGACCGCGCACGGGCTCTGGACGAGCGGCTTCTGGAGCCCTACGGATCCAGCACGGAACGCACCCGGCTGATGCGCGAGCTGACGGCCCTGGCCGATCACTGGGAAGGGCTGTCCGAGGAGAGCTGACCTCGGCAGGGGCCGGCAACTGGACGCCCGGGAGTCCGGGGGCGAATTCTCCGCGGCTCTTGTGTCAGCAGATAGTACGTGTTCGGATTAACTCTGCGTGCGGCGGAGGCTCAACCCTCCCGTCGCCCCCCGTCCCGTCCCGCCGTCCCCCGCCGGCCGTCGAACCCTGGAGGCCCCCATGGCAGACCACCACATCGGCATGATCGTCCCTAGCTCCAACCTGACGATGGAGACTGAACTGCCGCGCATGCTGCGGGCGCGCGAGGAAGTGGCGCCCGAGGACCGCTT
>Ga0190265_10002519_pt1 | contig 12306 bp, 13 predicted proteins | sample Popmic124T_FD_133135 | JGI IMG/M metagenome (GOLD analysis project Ga0190265, IMG submission 133135) | Populus adjacent soil microbial communities from riparian zone of Indian Creek, Utah, USA - 124 T | ecosystem: Environmental > Terrestrial > Soil > Riparian zone | place: USA: Utah | collected... | reverse complement strand
TCGTCGCCGCTGACCGGAATGCTCGACTCCCCTTCGTCGTCACCGTCATGAGCGCCGAAGCGGCGACGGTAGCGTCAGTCGGCGGCGTGACGGCATCGCGCGCGATCGCGGCCGACATCTGTGTCGATCTGAGAAAGGGTGAGTTCCTCGACCAGTCGTTCGACCGTCGGATCGCGCCGCTCGACGCGCGCGATCGCCGCTGGACGCGGGAGCTCGTCTACGGCATGCTGCGGCGTCGCGCCTGGATCGACACGATTCTGTCCGACCGTGTCCGCGGCGGACTCGCGCGCCTCGACCCGGACATCGTCGATCTCCTCAGGCTCGGCGTCTATCAGCTCACCAACATGGGGAGCGTCCCCGCGTACGCCGCCATCGCACAGACCGTCGAGCTCGCGAAACGCCGGCACGGGATGGGCGCGAGCAAGCTCGTCAACGCCGTGCTGCGCCGCACCGATCGCGAGCGTGACAACCTCGGAGTGGCAACGCCCTCCGACTCCGTGGAGGCGCTCGCGCTCGAGTACTCGCACCCGCGCTGGCTCGTCGCGAGATGGGTGGAGCGGTGGGGCGAGCAGGACACCGCCCGCCTGCTCACGCTGAACAACGCGGAGGCACCGCTCATCATCCGGCCATACGGAGTAGTGCGCGAGCAGCTCGAGGCGATGCTCGAGGAAGCTGGTGTCCACGTCGCCGACGCGCCGCACGTGCGCGACAGCATCGCGATCTCGGGAGGAATCACTCTCACCGAGCTCGGCGCATTCAAGAAAGGACTCTTCTTCGTGCAGGATCCGGCGGCAACGCTCGTGACCCAGTACGCCGCCATCGACTCCGGCTCCGTCGTCGCCGATCTTTGCGCGGCGCCGGGAGGAAAGTCGCTGGAGCTGTCGCGCACGGCGGGCAGCGTTTACGCCAGCGACAAATCCGTGACCCGCCTTCAGCGGCTGTTGATGAATCAGCGCCGGCTCGAGACGCCGAACCTCTATCCTTTCGTCGGCGACGCCCGCGCTCCGGCAATTCGCCCGGCCGATGCGGTGCTGATCGATGTACCGTGCACCGGCACCGGTACGTTCCGCCGTCACCCCGACGCGAGGTGGCGGCTCAAGGTATCCGATCTGGCCGTAATGGCGGCGCTTCAGAAGACGATCATCAAGGCGGCGGCGAAAGTGGTGCGGGTCGGCGGCCTCCTTATCTACAGCACGTGCTCGCTCGAGCCCGAGGAGAACGACGAGCAGGTCGATGCGTTTCTCGCCGCGAACCCTGACTGGAAGCTCGAGCCGCCCCCCGCTGATGCCGTGCCCGGCGGAGTGCTGGACGATGGCAAGCTGCGAGTGCTGCCGCACCGTCACGGCACGGACGGCGCTTTCGCCGCGCGATTGCGCCGGGTCGCCTAGTGGCACCCAACTGGCGCGCGCTTCCCCGGCGTGCGTTTCCGTATCTGATCGTGGCGGTGGGTGGATTCCTGATCGCCTACGTCTTCATTTTTCTGTTCGCGTTCCCGGCGGAAGTGCTGCCCGATGAAGCGATCCTTCCCAATGTCGTCGGGAAGTCCTACCCCGACGCCGCGGTGATTCTGGACAAGGCGGGCTTCATCGCGCAGAAGGGCGAGTCGCGCATCCACCGCACTGTCCCCGCCGAGATCGTCATCCAGGAAGATCCGCCGGCGGGCAGCAGGCAGAAGCGCGGCATCACCGTCGTGCTCGCCGTGAGCGCCGGACAGCGCGCCGCCGAGGTGCCGGTTACGACGAACATGTCGCAGCAGCAGGCGCGAATCGCGATCGAGAATACCGGACTCACGCTCGGCACCGTGACCGACCAGCTCAGCGACCAGCCGCGCGGGCTCGTCATTCAGAGTGATCCTGCCGCGGGGACGAGGATGGAGCTCCCCGGCGTCGTCAACATCGTTCTGAGCAGAGGTCCGGCCACAGTCGTCATGCCGGACCTGTACGGCCGTACACTCGGAGAAGCGCTGTCGATGATCGAGCAGCTCGGCCTCCGCGTCGCCGGCCGCTCGCGTGACACGAGCTCCATTCAGCCGCAGAATACGGTCATCCGGCAGCTTCCCGCGCCCGGCAACACGATTCGCGCCGGGGGGCCGGTGAGTCTCACGGTTTCCTACTTCCCTCCTCCGCCGCGGCTGGACATCGACACGGGCTTCCCGCCGCTTCCAGAGCCGTGACAGTTCGGATTGCGCCGTCGCTGCTGAGCGCCGACCTCGCCAGGCTCGCCGACGAGCTCGCGATGTGCGAGGCGGGTGGAGCGGACTGGATCCACATCGATGTGATGGACGGCCGCTTCGTTCCGAATCTCACGTTCGGCGCGAAAGTGATCGAGTCGGTGCGGAAGCTCACCAAGCTTCCGATCGATGTGCACCTCATGGTCGTCGAGCCCGAGAACTACTTCGAGAGCTTTGTCGCTGCCGGCGCGAATGGAATGTCGATTCACGCCGAGGTGGCACCGCACCTCCAGCGCCAGCTGAATCGCATCCGCGAGCTCGGCTGCCGCGCGGGCGCCGTCGTCAACCCCGCGACGCCGCTCACCGCCGTGAGTGAGGTCATCCCCGACCTGGATTTGCTGCTCGTGATGACGGTGAATCCCGGCTTCGGGGGACAGTCGTTCATCAGGGGATCGCTGGACAAGGTGAGGCGGGCGCGCGAGATGCTGGCCGAGAACGGAAGCACCGCTTTCCTCGAGGTCGACGGCGGTATCGATCGCAAGACTATCCGAAGCGTCTGGGAAGCGGGCGCGGATACCTTCGTCGCCGGCAACGCGATCTTCGGCGCCAGCAATCCCAAAGCGGAGATCGGCGAGCTGCGCGAGCGCTGCACGGTGAAGACGTGACGGGCCGCCAACAGCTCGCGATCGGGCTCGCGGTGTTCGGCGTCGCCGCCGCCGTAGCGTTCGGCGCGACGCACTACCTGCGGAAGGAGCTGTTTCCCGTCGCCGTCGGCAGCAAGGCGCGGGACTTCACCGCCGTGACCCTCGACTCCATCCCGCGCGAGAAACGTCTCGCCGAGCACCGCGGGCAGGTGGTGATGGTCAACGTCTGGGCGACCTGGTGCCTTCCCTGTCGCGTCGAGATGCCGAGCATCGAAGCGCTCCACCGCTCCTACGCGCCGCAGGGATTCAAGGTTCTCGCCGTCAGCGTGGACGATCCGGGTCACACCGAGACGATCCGCGCCTTCATGGACCAGTACAAGCTGACGTTCGAGGTGCTCCACGATCCCGCCAGGAAGATCGCGGACCTGTACGACATCACAGGGTACCCCGAGACGTTCATCATCGGGCGCGACGGAATAATCAGAAAGAAGCATCTGTCGGCCGCCGACTGGAACTCGCCCGACCACCGCGCGCTCGTCGAGAGGCTGCTCGCCGAGCGCGTGGAGTAGCTTACCCGTGACGCGGATACTGGGCATCGAGACATCGTGTGACGAGACTTCGGCCGCCGTTCTCGAGGGCGCCGGCGACGATGTCGCGCAGAAGTCGCTCGTGATACTCTCGCAGGACGTGCATCGCGTCTTCGGCGGCGTGGTGCCCGAGATCGCGTCGCGCGCGCACCTGACGAGCATCGTTCCCGTCGTCGCGCGCGCGATCGACGAGGCGGGCACGACCCTCGACGATATCGACGCGGTCGCCGTCACCCACGCGCCGGGACTCGTCGGCGCGCTCCTGGTGGGCATGAGCTACGGCAAGGCGCTCGCGTTCTCCCGCGACATTCCGCTCCTCGGCATCCACCACATGGAAGGCCACATCTTCGCGACCGCCCTCGAGCACCGCGAAGCGGTTCCCCCGTTCACGGCGCTGCTCGTTTCAGGCGGGCACACAATGCTTCTGGACGTCGAGGCCTGGGGGGCATACAGGCTGCTCGGCGGCACGCGCGACGATGCCGCCGGCGAGGCCTTCGACAAGGTGGCGAAGCTGCTCGGCCTGCCGTATCCGGGCGGACGCCACATCGAGGAGCTGGCTCGCGCAGGTGATCCGAAGCGATTTCAGTTCCCGAGACCGATGCTCCGCCGCAATGCCCTTGTCGGCGACGAGGACTACTACGCGTTTTCGTTCAGCGGCCTCAAGACCGCGGTGCTCCAGGCCGTTCGAGCATCGGCCGAGCTCGAGTCCGACAAGGCTCACATTGCGCGCGCATTCCAGGACTCCCTCATCGAGACTCTCGTCGAGAAGACGTGGCGTGCGGCAACCGCGCACGCGCGACAGCGTGTGGTGCTCGGCGGCGGGGTCGCGTGCAACCAGACGCTCGTGCGCGAGATGCGCGCCAGGATGGAGCCGGACGGCATCTCCGTCTTCGCGCCGAGCCCGCGACTGGCAACCGACAACGCGGCGATGATCGCGCGCGCCGGGATGTTCCGTTTCGAGCGCGGTGACACGTCGGGGCTAGACCTCAACGCGTACGCGAACCGGCCTATCCCCGGCCTCATCACAACCTAGATTCAGACCGATGCAGACTTATCCAGGCACCGTCGTCTATCCGCTTTCCTACGAGCTCGGCCCGCTTCAGCTCACAGGGTTCGGTTTTGCCGTCTTGATGTCGTTCGTGATCGCGCAGATCATTTCCCAGCGGGAGCTCGCGCGGCGGGGCCACGATCCGGAGCCGATCGGCGATCTCATCTTCGCCGCTATCATCGGCGGGCTCCTCGGCGGGAAGATCTACTACGCGATTCTCATGCAGGACATGGGCGCGATAATGAGCCGCGCCGGGTTCGTGTTCTGGGGCGGACTGCTCGGCGGCATGCTCGCGACCTACATGGTGATTCGGTACAAGAAGCTGAGCTTCACGCGCATCAGCGATGTCGGCGGAATCGCGATCGCCGCCGCGTACTCTGTGGGCCGAACCGGATGCTGGGCAGTGGGAGACGACTATGGCAGGCCATGGAACGGCCCGCTCGCGGTCAGCTTCCCCGAAGGCGCACCGCCTTCCACCGTCTCGAGCATGACGCAGCTGTTCAACACCCCGGCGCCGCAGGGGTCGAACCCGAGCGACGTGATCTCGGTGCACCCGACTCAGCTCTACGAGACGGCGCTCGGCTTCGTGATGTTCCTGATCCTGTGGCGCTACCGCAACCACAAGCACGCCGAGGGATGGCTGTTCGGTCTTTACTGCGTGCTGGCCGGCGTCGAGCGCTTTCTCATCGAGTTCGTGCGCGCGAAGGACGATCGCTTCATCGGCGGCCTCACCGTCGCGCAGATCATCGCGCTTGCGTTCGCGGTCGCCGGCGCGGTGTGGATGTACATGCGACGCAATCCGAAGCCGGACTCGCCTGGGATCCACGCGCTGCCGCGGGCCGCATAATTCTTGCAGCGAGCTCGGGCATGACTCGCGTCGCCCGCCTGGTCCTCGCGGTGCTCGCGCTGAGCGCCTGTGCGAGCATGGAGAACACGGTCGTCGCCGAACCTGGCGTCGGATTCTCCCTTCCGCTCGGATCCGTCGCGGAGCTGCGCGGCAGCGGGACTCAGCTTGCCTTCAAGCGAGTCACCGAGGAATCGCGATGCCCGACCAGTGTGACGTGCGTGTGGGCCGGCGATGCGAAGATCGAGATAACGCTGTCGCGCCAGGGCGGTGCGGAGGAGAGCAGAATCCTCAGTCTCACACCGCCGAACAACGAGGCGCAGATCGGCAACCTCGTCGTCCGATTCGTCGGCCTCGCTCCGTACCCCGCTACTCCCGAGCCGAACGCTCCGCGACGCTACGTCGCGGAGCTGGTGATCAGAAGCATCTAATCGCCCTGGTTGGGCAGCGTGATCGGCCTGATCTCGGTGACGGCCTGCAGGATTCCGACAATGTTCTGGCGGGGAATCACCACTTCGACCGTTCTCGGCGTGCTAGTCCCGCCAGCAAAGAAATCGAGATCGAGCTCCTGGAACACGATACGACCCGATTCGTCGAAGGTCGCGACGTGGCACGTGGCGGATTTCGCGAACGGCGGCGGAGTGGCCTGACATGTCTGGCTCGTCGCAGTCACCTGACTCGTGAGCGTGCCCGAGATCGCCGCCCAAATCTCTTCATCACCCTTGGCATAGATCCCCAGCGTCGGTGCAAACACTCCCTCGCCGTCGAAATTCAGGAAGTCGAAATCCGCGGTGCCGACATCGGCCGAGATGACAATCGTGCGATCGGGAGGGCGCGAGCCGGACCGTGTTTGCCACATTACCAGCACCAGGCCAAGGGGCGGTGGCGAGCACGATGGGGCTGGAAAGCCGGGGGAGGGCGGAAACATGAAGATAGACTCGAAGCAAGTGCCGGCCGGGTAGGTCACCCGCAGGCCGAGCGCGTACATGCGCTGGGGTGCTCCGTCGATGGTTACATCGACCTGGCCGAGCTCGGTGCCATCGCCTAGCGACGAGGCCGGAATGCCCAAGAGGCCGGTGGTGTTGAGTCCGCGGCTCAGGCTGCGGAATGCGTCCTCCGAGGTGACGGTTCCGGATCCAGTGGAATCGCTACAGGCGGCGAGCGCGAGTGTCGCGATGGCCAGACAGGCGATCTTCAAACGACCAAAATTCATTTTCGGCACCGCCGTAAACAGTTGATTGTGGGCAAGGCGAATAGCACTATTACACTGGGGGAACCAGGAGTCAAGCCCGCGGGACGAGGCGCAATGCTGTACCCCACGGATCGACGGTCCGCCAGGTTTTTCCTTCCCTTACGGCCTCGTATCCCGCGCGCTCGAGGCTGGCAGCCGCGCGGTCCGCATCGTCCGCCGCGGGGACGATAATCTCCCAGTCCAGGAGCCGGGCATGATCGTCCTCGGCTCTGGGTACTCCCCGCGCCCAGGTGTTGGTGCCCAGGTGATGGTGGTAACCGCCGGCGGACATGAAGAGCGCGCCCGGATAGCTCCACACGACCTTGTCGAAGCCGAGCGCGTCGTGGTAGAAGGCGGCTGCCTTCGCGATGTCGTCGACGTAGAGATGAACGTGTCCCAGCACCGTTCCCGGCGGCATGCCGGTCCACTTCTCACCGCGTGCCGCCCGGACTAGATCCTCGGCATCGAGGTGACCGGTCGTCATGAATATCTGCCGCTCGTCGTAGCGCCAGCTGTCGCGCGGACGATCGGCGTAGACCTCGATTCCCAGCCCGTCCGGATCGGTGAGGTAAACGGCCTCACTCACCGCGTGATCCGACATTCCGGCGTGCGCGCCAATCCCGGCGAGATGCGCTATAAAGCGGCCGAGAGCCGCTCGGTCGGGAAGAAGAATGGCGAAGTGGTACAGCCCGAGCAGCCCGCGGCGGGGAACCGGCCGAGCCGACGCGTACTGCCGGAGCTCGACGATCTCGCGATCGTCCCCATGCGGTCCGAGGATCGCGGAGCTTTCATCGCGTCGGATCGCGCGAAATCCGAGCACCTTCTCGTAGAACAGCAGTGAACGGCCGAGATCCGCGACCTGAAGGCGCACCCTGCCGAGCCGGGTCGCTTCGGGCAGGCGGTAATCCTTCGGCCTGATGCCGCGATCTGTTGTCGTCCCCGGTTGTTGCGCAGTCGTCATTCAAATCTCCGCGTAGCGTAGCCATCCGCGGCAAGTGCTACGCCCTCGGTTCTGCCTCGACCGATCTCACCGGCCAGAATGTTTTCACGGTGGCGAAGAGGAGGAGCACAACGAGCAATCCCTGAGCGGCGAGCGTCTCGACGCTCGGATAGATCCCCATCACGTCGATGTGCGGGCCGTCCGAGATCACCGTGATCGGAACCACGTTGCCCTCCTGGAGCTCGCGAATTCCCTTGCCCATGAAGACGAAAGCCATGTAATACAGAAGCACGCTCGTCACAGCGAAGAACGGTCTCAACGGGATGCGCACGCCGTACCGGTAAAAGAGCGTGAAGATGATCGCCAGCGCCGCGAACCCGGCCAGCATCCCAAGCGTGAGCGGAAGGACCACGTTCGGCCCTTCGTGAAACAGTGCCTGGTAGAAAAGAGCGGTCTCCGCGCCCTCACGGTACACGGCGAGAAATGAGACGAGGGCGAGCGCCCTTCCCCCGCCGTGCTCCAGCGCGCTGCCGACCTGTTCCCGAATGAACTTCTGCCACTTCGCGGCTTCGACTTTGGAGATCAGCCAGTAGCTCACCAGGAACAGCACCACGACGGCGAGCAGCATCGTGACCGCTTCGACGATCTCCCTGCTCGCGGGCATCGCGAGGAAAAGCGTGCGCAGGGCGATCGCGGTGGCGAAGCTGGCCAGGAGCGCCAGCCCCACTCCTATCCAGATCGACCTAAGACGATCGCGGTGTCCCATCTTGATCAGGAACGCGACAACGGCGCCGACGACGAGAATCGCCTCGACGCCTTCACGCAGAATGATGAGGAACGACTGGAAGAACGCGCCCCAGCTGGTCGAGGGACGGCGGGCGAGATCGACGATCGAAGGAAGTCCGTCGATGATCGCAGATCTCGCCGCCTGCGCGGTCTCCATGTCGAGACGCGATACGGCGCCCTTGAAGTCGGCAAAATGGCGCTCCATCGTCGCGACCATGCCCGGTTCCTTGGCGCGCGCCGGGGTCTCGAGCGGCTCGAACGCGATGTAGGCGTCGAACGCGCGATCGCTCGCTGAATCTCCCTGCCCCGCCCGCGCGAACGCGAGAGCGCTGTCGAGCAGAGCGCGAACCGACGAGGCGGCGCTGTCGGGCGACACTCTGGTCGCATCGCGCGCTATCGGCACCGGCAGCTGCATTGGCTCGCCTCGCAGCGAGTACAGGTAGTTCACGATGTTCCAGCGATCCTGTGGCGAGAGCGACGATGCAAAGGCGGGCATGGCCGTTCCGATCACGCCGACCGAGATCACGTTGTACGCGAGCGACGGAGTGAGATCGGCCGTTTCCGCCTTCACTCCGACCGCCGGCGGTGGCGGATCGAGAGTGCGGCCGGCGGGTCCGTCACCCGCGCCGAGGGCACCGTGACACGAGGCGCAGCTCTGGGTGTAGAGCTGGTGCCCGATGGCGGTGTCGAGCGGGGCCTTGGGAAGATCCATGGCGCCGGCCGCGCCCAGCGATGCAAGGAAGCGGTCGTGAAGCGACCGGATCTCGGCGGGCGGTCTCTTCGCCGCGACCACCGCGATCATCGTGTCGAGGACTGCTCTCGTTCTCGGCGCATCGGCGCCGGTGAGCCGTTCGGCGACGCGCCGGGCATCGCCCAGGAAGCTGGTCGTCTCCTCGTACTCGATCGGCGCGATGAGCCTGCCGCGGTCGTCGAACGCCTTGCCGTACTCCTCGACGGCGACACCGACGATGCTGGCGAGACGTTTGGCTTGGTTTTCCTGGGCAAATAAGGTGGTGGGAAGGGCCACCACGAGCGACAGAACGAGAAGGCAGCTCCGTCGCGACAGTCGGGAATTCATTTCCGAGTAAACTTATCTGGATACCCGGCGGAAGCAATCGGGAGTGGTGGGTCAGTTTGTCATCTTGTTGACGACTTCGGATTGAGGACTTTGTCCACAGTCCGCAATCCGCAATCGCAAGTGAATGGTCCCCGGAATTGACCCACTACCCAATCGGGACTTAGGGTACTTCCGACGCTCGCAGCTCGTAATCTCCCATCAGCTCGCGGTCACTTACCGCGGCGCGAACGCCGGTTCGCTGCTCGAACCGCTCCACGAATGCCGTCAAGCGCTCGGTGGTGAACTCTCCGCGCAGCATGCCGAGCGCGGCGATTGCTTCCTCGATGGTGGGCGGCTCCCCCTCGACTTCGACGAGTGTGTCCATCCGGGGGTAGGACTCGAAACGCACGGTCGCACCGGCGAGCCGGTATTGCATGATCTGACGGTCGATCTCGCGGGTCATGACGTAGCCGAGCTTCTCGAGAATGGATGACAGTCCCTTGAAGTCCTGCACCACCGTCGAGATTTCTTCGCGAACCTTGTACGCGCCCGCGGCGTCGGTCGGGCCTTTCCAGTCGACGTGGGTCTGAATTGCCGCGGGGCTCTCGTACTGGCGCACCCTCAGCACTTCATCGCGTTGCGCGAGCTCGCGCGCGGGGGTGTCGTAGCGCCGGTCGGACAACCGGCCCTCGAAAACGAGCTCTCCCCCTGCCGCCTCGATTCGCTTTCGCCGGAGCTCGAGATCGTCCACGACCGCCTTGAGCTCGACCTCAAACATCGAGAATCGTCCCGAGAATTTTCTGCGTGTCCTTGAGCGAGGGGAAAACGGCGTATGGGTCGTGCTTCCACAGCTCTTCCACCGAGTAATGGCCGCTCGCAACTCCGATCGCGCGCGCGCCCAGCTCCCGGCCGCACTCGATGTCGGCGGGCGTATCGCCGATGACGATGACTTTCTCACCGGCGACGGCGCGACCGAGGTGCTCGCCCGCTCGACGCTGCGCGATCGCCGGGAGCTCGGGCCTGTGCTCGTGGTCCGACCCGAAGGCGTTGACTCGAAAGCGATCAGGATCGATTCCGGCCGCGGTCAATTTTGCGCGCGCTCCTTTTTCGACGTTGCCCGTCAGGAGACCGAGCACGACATCGTCGCGGGCCTCGAGCGCATCGAGAATCTCGAGCACCCCCTCGAGCGGCCGGACGTCGAACTTCCTGCTCTCGATTCCCTCCTTCAGCCCGTCGAGATATAGATCGATGAGCGTGCCCATCCGCGAATCGATGTGCTCGTCGGAGTGGCCCTCGAGGCGCATGACGTCGCGCACGATCTGCTTGTCCGTCTTGCCGTCGTAGCGATACGACGGGTGGCCCGGCGACCCGAATACCTCGCTCAACGCGCGCTGCATCGATGCCCGGCCGATGCCGCCGCTGCTGAGCAGCGTGCCATCGATGTCGAACAGGACGAGCCTCATGTTCTGCTCAGGAAAACTCCGGCCACGATGGTCGCCGTTCCAACAGCCTGAAACGCGGTCGGGGTCTCGTGAAGAAACGCCCACGCCACGAGCAGCGCGATGATCGGCTGGAGATTCGAGTACACTGCCGTCCGCGTGGGTCCGAGCACGCGGAGGCCGCGATACCAGAACAGATACGCAACACCCATCGACAGGACGCTCGCATACATCAGGGCGAGCCACGCGCTGATGGTCACGGCCGCCCAGTCAGTGGCGATCAATGCCGGAGTCGACGCGATGAGAAGCGGCACCGCACCTCCCACCATCGTCACCGCCGACAGCTTCACGACGTCGATTCGCTTGGTGTAAGGCTGAAGGAGGATCGTGTACGCGGTCCAGCAAAGGACTCCAAAGAAAACCAGGAGAGATCCGAGAAGGGTCGCCTCGCCCTTCGACGAGCCGGCGCTGCCGACGATGACGAGCGCGACGCCGGCGAGCGAAAGCGCGATTCCCGCGAGGGTGAGACGCCTCACGCGCTCGAGTCCGCGCCACCGGGCGAACAGCGCGATGAAAGCGGGCGCGGCTCCCACTATGAGTGCGGCATTACCCGCGCGCGTCCGGGCCACGCCGTGCACGAAGAAAAGCTGGTAGAGCCCGTTGCCGAGGACGCCGAGCAGCAACAGCGCGACGGCATCGCGGCGGGAAAGGCGCGCGCGATCTCGCGCGAAGGCGACCATGACCAGGAACAGCGCGGCCAGGCCAACGCGCAGGCCGGTGAGCGCGACGGGATTGAAGGACTCGGTGGCGAACTTGATGACGCTGAAGTTGATCGCCCAGATCACTGCCATCGTGAAGAGCAGGATGTCCGTGACGCCGAACGCGGGCCGGGCGGCAGCGGCCGGGGCCGCGGTATGTGTCATCGCCGAAAGCTAGCCGCCGCCGCCCGGCCACGGCTACTTTCCGTGATGCACATTTCCTTCGCCGTGTTCGCCGACGCCGCCAACCTCTCGCAGGAAGGCAAGCTGAACATCCTCGGCGTTTTCGACGCGGTACAGGTCGCGGGGCTGCCCACGATTCATCCGCGCACGCACTTCGTCGTGCGGCTCAAGGCGAATTCCGAGGACGTCGGCTCGCACAAGCTCACCTTCCGCTGGCTGAGTCCGCTCGAGGAGGAGCTGTGGTCTTCGTCCGGGGAAATGAGCGTCGCGCAGGCGCCCAATCCCGTGTTCGAGGTCGACCTTCCCATCATCGCCGTCGTCGATCTGCCGCTCAACGTGACCGGGCAGTACACGATGCAGGTGACGCTCGACGGAGAGCCGACGGCAGCCGCGCGCCTACTCGTGAATGCTACGTCGCAGCCGCTGATGCCTCAGACGGCGAACGGCATTCTCAGCTGAGAATCCGGCGCGCGAATCGAAAGCGCTCGAGCAGCAGCTTCGTATAGTCGTCCCCGCCATTCAGGTCGTCCACCGCGTACCCGCCGCGACCCAGCGCCAGATGAACGACGCGTGTTCCGCCCAGCGACATGGCGACGTGGGTGATCTTCCCCTCGGGCTC
>Ga0190265_10002518_pt1 | contig 12307 bp, 13 predicted proteins | sample Popmic124T_FD_133135 | JGI IMG/M metagenome (GOLD analysis project Ga0190265, IMG submission 133135) | Populus adjacent soil microbial communities from riparian zone of Indian Creek, Utah, USA - 124 T | ecosystem: Environmental > Terrestrial > Soil > Riparian zone | place: USA: Utah | collected... | reverse complement strand
CTGAGACTGCCCAGGGAGAGGTGGTCCCGATCGTCTGCGTCACGCCAAGAGACGAGTAGCTGGTTCAGGAGGAGTGACCGGCTGCTTCGACAGCAGCCGATGGCCGTCTACGACGGCGGCCGCGACGTCGGCAAGCTTGGTGTTGGTTCGACGCGATTGGTCGCGCAGCATCTTGAAGGCGGCGGCGTCGTCGACCGAATGCCGCTCCATCAGGATGCCCTTGGCTCGCTCGGTGACCGCTCGGCGACCGAACGCCCCCTCGAGGTCGTGGTACTCGGTGAACCTGCGGAGCACGATGTCGATCGCGCTCTGCCACTCGTCGACGTCGGAGTCGGTGATACAGGCGAAGATTCCGCGCTTCGAGGCCTCCTTGACGAAGCTGGGATTGGACACGTGGATCAGGAGGATCACCGGGCACGCGGCCCCCTTCACGATCTTGTCGATCAGGTCGAGGGCGTGGTCCGAGCTCTTTCCGAGACCGACCAGCGCGACATCGGGTCGCTCCCTGGCGGTTACGGCTCCGACGTCTTGGACGTCAGTCTCGCTAGCGACCACCTCGTGCCCGAGATTGGCGACAGCGGGTGCGATGAGCGCCAGCCGATCCTTGCGCTCGTTGGCTATCAGCACCCGGAGATGCTCGGTTTCGCGAATAGCTCATCGACCTCCTGTCAGTCCCGAGTTTAACTCAGGGTTGTCAGCCGCTGATGGAAGTTGCCAGCCCCTGAGAGAAGTTGACAGCGGGTGTATGGTCGATTTGCGCTTCGCCTAAACACTCGGCGAGCGAATCTTCCGGCTCCGACCCTCGGCCGGTGTATCGGCGTACCGACCTCAAACGGTTTGCGCCAAACCACCAACGGGAGGAGCCCACATGTCTGTCAAGACCGAAAAGTCAGCGGAGGCCACGGCGATCCGGCCGTTCACGATCGAGACCCCCGAGTCGGATCTCGATGACCTGCGTGCTCGTATCGCCGCCACGCGGTGGCCTGAGAAGGAGACCGTCGACGACGCGTCGCAGGGCGTGGAGCTGGCGACGATGCAGGCGGTCGCGCGCTATTGGCTGACGGACTACGACTGGCGCAAGTGCGAGGAGAGGCTGAACGCCGTCCCGCAGTTCGTCACCGAGATCGACGGCCTGGACATCCATTTCGTCCACGTTCGCTCCAAGCATGAGGACGCGCTGCCGCTCGTCGTCTGCCACGGATGGCCGGGCTCATTCGTCGAGCAGATGAAGATCGTCGATCTGCTCACCGACCCGACGGCGCATGGCGGCAGCGCGGGGGACGCCTTCCATCTGGTGATCCCAAACATGCCGGGCTACGGGTTTTCGGGCAAGCCGACGACGACCGGGTGGGACCCGCCCCACATGGGGCGTGCCTACACCGAGCTGATGAAGCGCCTCGGTTACGAGCGGTTCGTGGCGGCAGGCGGCGACTACGGCGCGCTCGTCGTCGACTACATGGCCGGCGGTCGCGACGCGCCCGCGTCGCCTGAGCCGGCGCCGCCGGAGCTGCTGGGGATTCACACCAACTTCCCCGGCGTGTTCCCGGTCGACGTCGACAAGGCGATCAAGACCGGCGGCGCGCAGTCGTCCGATCTCTCAGCCGACGAGCGACTCGCGGTCGAGCGGCTCGGGGCCGCATACAAGCATGCGGCGTACGCCGTGCAGATGGGGACGCGCCCGCAGACCATGTACGGGCTCAACGACTCCCCGGTCTTCCTGGCCGCCTACATGCTCGACCACGACCCGATCAGCTACCGGACGCTGATCCGACCCGCCTTCGTGGACGGGGACGAGCGCGGCCTGACCCGAGACGACATGCTCGACAACATCACGATGTTCTGGCTGACCAACACGGGGGTCTCGACCGCGAAGTCGTACTGGGAGTACCTGGGGTACGGCAGCTTCGCCGACGTCCGGAACGTCACCATCCCGGTGGCCGTAAGCGTCTTCCCCGACGAGCTCTTCCGGGCCCCGCGGAGCTGGACGGAGAAGGCGTACTCCAATCTCATCCACTACAACGAGGTCGACCGCGGCGGCCACTTCGCCGCCTGGGAGCAGCCGGAGCTGTACGCCTCCGAGCTGCGGACGGGGTTCCGGAAGCTCCGCTAGGCGACAGTGTTCGACGGCTGCACCTGCCCTCGCTCGGCGGGGCGACCGCGTGGCTCAACTCTGAGCCGCTCGGCCCCGTCGAGTTATAGGGCCGCCTAGAGTCGGAGGACTGACATGGAGATCGCTTCCCTCGCAGATCTGCTGCACGAAACGTCTGAGCGTCACGGCGCATTCGAGGCGGTCGCCCCACCACATGACTGGTGGGACTGGTACGCCGCGTACATGGACGCTCGCCAGAGCGAGAGCTCTCCGGACGAGGCCTCCGCGACCGCCGGGCGCTACATGGCCGAGGCCAAAGGCATCGTGGTAACACCCGACGGAGGGAACGATGAGCTCGAGCAGTGACGATGACGTCATCGGCGGCGGCAAGGGCCTGCTCCGTGACGGCCGCTCCTACCAGCTCGTCCGCCAGCGGGACGTGGTCCGTGAGCGGACAGGGGAGATCGCGTTCCTCGAGCCCGGCGCCGAGGCATACTCATTCACGTTCGGGTGAGCCGGATGGCCCGGACGAGCCAAGAAGTCTGGGCCGGCTCGCTCGGCGAGCGGAGCGGTACGACGGGCGCGATGAGGCTCAGCGACGAGCTGGATGGCTGGCTGCGGAGCGATGGCGACAAGACGCTCGGGAGTCTCATCGACCTGTTCGAGGAGCGGAGCTTCGCCGTGCTGTTCCTCTTCCTCCTGGCGCCGTCGGCCCTTCCCTTGCCCACCGGTGGCGTCACACAGGTCCTTGAGGCGATCGCGATGCTGCTGGCGCTCCAGCTGATCGCGAACCGCGATTGCGTCTGGCTGCCGCGGCGCTGGGAGGCAGTCGACCTGGGGGGCGACAAGCAAGCACGACTTCTCACCGGGCTGATGAACATTGTGCGGCGCCTGGAGCGAGTCTCGCGACCGCGTCTGAGAATGGCCTTCGACCATCGGATCAGCAACATCGTCTTCGGAACGCTGGTCATCGCAGGCTCGCTCGGCGCCTTCCTGGCGGTGCCGTTCACGGGCCTCGACACCCTGCCCGCACTTGGAGTGGTGCTCATTTCGCTCGCGGTTCTGCTCGAGGACTTCGCGGTCGCTGTCTCCGGGACCGTGGTCCTCCTCGCGGGCGTCGTGCTCGAGATCGTGGTCGGCTGGGCTGCCCTAGAGGGGTTGGGTTCGCTCCTATGATCTCTAAGGAGCCGCGTTCTGGGCGGGCTGAGCAGCCTGGTGACCACGGGCCTTCCGAGACTTGTCCTCAACAAGAAAGGATCATCCGATGACCGACACCGCCGAGACCGCGATCCTCGCCGGAGGCTGCTTCTGGGGAGTCGAGGAGTTGCTGCGCCGCCGTGACGGAGTCATCTCCACCCGGGTCGGATACACCGGCGGGGAGAACGACAACCCGACCTACGCGAACCACCCGGGTCACGCCGAGACGGTCGAGATCGTCTTCGACCCGGAGCGCATCTCCTACCGAGACATCCTCGAGTTCTTCTTCCAGATCCATGACCCGACGACCAAGGACCGTCAGGGCAACGACATCGGCTCTGCCTACCGCTCCGAGATCTTCTATACGAGCGACGAGCAGCGCGAGGTCGCCGAGGACACGGTCGCCGACGTCGACGCCTCAGGCCTCTGGCCCGGCAAGGTCGTGACCGAGATCAGCGAGGCCGTCCCGTTTTGGGAGGCTGAGCCGGAGCACCAGAATTACCTCCAGCACTACCCGAACGGCTACACCTGCCACTACCCGCGGCCGGGCTGGAAGCTGCCACACCGCGAGACCGCGGCCTAACTCACCCGGGGGCGACGACGACAGCGAGGTCCAGCCCTGGTGAGCGGGCAGCGACCGGCCAGAGATGTGCGCTTTGGAAGACGAGGAGCGCCCGAGCGACTCCGGCGAGCCGCTTCTCCTTCGCGCGATAAGGAGGAGCCACGGCCGACGGTGCCAGCGTGATTGCGCCCATCGATGCTCATCGAGCCGGGTCGACGTAGACCGTGCGGTCCTCGGTGAAGAACGCGTACGCCTCCCGTCCCTGCTCACGGGTCCCGAAGCCGCTTCCGGAATGACCCCCGAAGGGGACGTGTACGTCGGCGCCCGCCGTCTGCGAGTTCACGTGCACGAGGCCGGCGTCCACACGTCGCACGAACCGCTCGGCGACGCTGAGATCGTTCGTGAAGATCGCGGCCGCGAGGCCGTACTCGGTGCGGTTTGCGAGCATGACCGGGTCCTCTTCGTCATCAAAGGGCCAGACGGCGAGGGCCGGCCCGAACACCTCGCGCGTGGCCAGCGGTGCCTCAGCGGGCAGGTCGGTCACGATCGCGGGCGTGAGGTAGGCCCCACCCGCGGTCTCAGGCGTCGACGGGACGTCGCCGCCAAATCGCAGCCGTCCCTGGCTCGCCGCCTCGCGAACCGCACCCAGGACTCGATCGCGAGCTCCGGCGTCGACCAGCGGTCCGAGCTGCGTCGCCGGGTCACGCGCCGGACCGGTCGACATATCGGAGACCCGCGCCACCAGCCCGTCGAGGAACTCCTCGTATCTCGAGGAAGCAACATAGGCGCGCCGGGTGCTGGTGCATTTCTGGCCCGCCGAGGCAAACGCGCCCGTCGCCGCGGCCTCGACCGCGTCCGAGAGCTCGGCATCGGCCATCACGACCAGAGGCGCGTGACCTCCCATCTCGGCCTGAACTCGAGCGCCGCGAGCCGACGCCACGCCAATCACTTCCCGGCCTACCCGTACCGAGCCCGTGAAGGAGACGGCGTCGATGTCCGGGTGCGAGACCAGACCGCGCCCGATGTTCGGGTCGTCACCGAGCAGGACGTTAACCGCGCCGACCGGCAGGTCCGTGTCGAGGAGCGCCGAGACGAGGCGAAGCCCGGTCAGGGCGCCGGCGCTGCTCAACTTGAGGACCGTGGAGTTTCCCGCCGCCAGGGCCGGTGCCAGCTTCCAGGCGGGGAGCGCCGCCGGGAAGTTCCAGGGCGCGATCAACCCAACGGCTCCAAGAGGCTGCCTCAGGGTGTAGATCGGTGAGCCGGTTGCCGCGGCGGCGAACTGCTCTCCGAGCGGGGCGGTGACCTGTTGGCTGTGGTAGCGGAGAACGTCAACCGCCCGCCGGCACTCAACGAGCGCTTCGCTGATCGGCTTGCCCATCTCCTCGGCCATATCCATCGCCCACTCATCGACATGCGTCGAGAGCGTGTCGGCCGCTCGCGCGAGGCTCGTTGCGCGATGGGCCGGGGAAAGCTCGCCCATGAGCGGCGCGGCATCCCGCGCCGCCGCCACCGCTCGCGCCACATCTGCCTCGGTTGCCTGACCGATCGAGACGAACGGCTCGCCGGTGCTGGGGTTCCATCTGACGACCGTGGCACGACCGTCGCACGGGATGCCGCCGATCACCGAGTCCGCCTGGCGCAGAGCGTCACTCACGGTCAGCGCCTCCGATCCCGCTTCAGCTTGTCCACGATCCGCTGCACTCCCTCGGCCAGGCGATCCTCGCTCGTGCTGAGGCTGAGACGCACACAGCCCTCCCCTCTGGGCCCGAAGGCGATTCCCGGCGCCACGGCCACGCCCTCCTCTTCGAGCAGCTCGAGTGCCCAGGCGACTGAGTCGCTCACGTCCTCGCCAAGTCGCAACCAGACGTAGAAGGTCGCCTGCGGGCGGTGGTGCTCGATTCCTGCCTCGGCCAGTGCGGAGCAGACAAGGTCACGCCGGGCCCGGAACTGATCGCGGATCGCGGGCACATGCTTCTCGGCGTCACGAAGGGCCGCGATCGCCGCATGCTGTGCGGGCGTGTTGACGCAGGACACGAGCGGCTCCTGGGCGGCCGCAACCATCCTGGCGAGGCCGGTCGGCATCGCGGCGTAGCCAACCCGCCAACCGGTCATCGCGTGCACCTTGCTGAAGCTGTAGAGCGAGATCAGGCTCTCCGCCTGGTCGGGTGACGCCAGCGCTCCCGCGCTACGGAACGTCCCCTCGAACGTGAGCTCGTCATAGCACTCGTCCGCGACCAGCCAGACGCCGCGCCTGGAGGCGGCGTCGAGCAAGGCCAGGGTCGTATCCGGGTCCTGAACGCTCCCGAGCGGGTTCGAGGGGCTGTTGACCACGATGACGCGCGTGCGGAGCCCGATCCGGCGCTCGACCTCCTCGGGGTCGGGTACGTACTCGTGCTCTGGATCGACCGGATAGCGAACCGGCACGGCCCCGAGGAGGTCGCACATCATTCGGTAATCAGGCCAGCTCGGGTCCGGGATGAGAACCTCGTCGCCGGGACGCACCAACGCGGTGAGCGTCGCGAACAGGACCTGCACTGCCCCGGCACCGACGACGATGTCGTCGGGGTCCACCTCAAATCCGTTGACGCTTGCGATCTTCTCCGCGAGCGCGTCGCGAAGCTCGGGGATCCCGGCGTTCGGCGCGTACCGCGTCGCGCCCGACCGCGCCGCCGCGTCCGCCGCGCCAACGACGTGGGGCGGGGTGGGAAGCCCGGGCTCGCCGAGCTCGAGGCGGATCGCATCGGGGTAAGCCCAGGCAGCCTCGGCAATCTTCCGGACCAACGACGGCCCCATGCTCGTCGCGGTCCCGTTCGCAGCCGCCGCCGCGGGCACGACCGGGACGTGTCTCTGCCGCGCCGCCGCAACGGGCTCGGGCCGGCTAGCCACGGGTGGCCGCCTCCATGAGGGTCGAAGCCGGCGCGCAAGGATTGCGGAGCGAGCCGAGGCCGTGGGCCGAGATCTCGATCACGTCTCCGGATTCGAGTGCGAAGTCGTGGGGCGGAACGATCCCGGTGCCGGTCAGCAGCACGGTCGCCGCCAGGATCGGGTTCTCCGCGCAGAGGTACTCGACGAGCTCGGCCGGCGTGCGCCGTAGCCGGCTCATGCTGGACGAGCCTTCGTATGCACGCTCGCCGTGGCGGAGGATCCGCAGTTCGATCGCCAGTTCCGCCAGATCGCCGACCGCGGCGACCGAAGCGTCGATCGGCCCGATCGCGCACGAGCCGGCGAAGATCTTGGCCTGGGGAAGATACAGCGGGTTGGCCGCCTCGATGTCCCGGCCCGTCTGGTCGTTCGCGAGGACGTAACCCAGGATCTGACCGCGCCCCCCGAGTACGAGCCCGAGCTCCGGCTCGGGGACCACGCAACTCGAGTCGCTCCGCAGGCCGACCGGATCCCGCGGGCCCACGATCCGCCACCCGGTCGCCTTGAAGAACAGCTCGGGCCGGTCGGATTCGTAGACCCGGGTGTAGACGTCCTTGTCGTGGTCCGCCTCGTCCTCGCGGGCTTCCCGCGAACGTTCGTAGGCGACGCCGGCCGCCCACACTTCGGGCGAGCGCAAGGGCAGCGCGAGGCGGTCGTCACAGGTATCCAAGCTCGCAACGGGCTCGTCACCGGTCCGGCCGGCGACGAGCTCCTCGAGGGTTTCCGCCTCGGACTGCGATGCGATCAGCGTCGCCAGATCGTCGACTTCCCTAACCGGGAAGAGGTCCTCTCCGGTCAGTACACAGAGCGTGCCGCCCTCCGCACCGGCCAGCCTGCAGAGTCGGACGCCGTCAGCCATCGTGCTCAAATCCATCGTACATCATACGTATGATGAATCATAGGCACTCCGGCGGCAGGAGGCTCAGTGACTCGCGACGAGGCTTCCGACGGCGTCCTCGAGCGGCACGTGCCCGACCCCCAGGCTCTTCGCCACGACCGGGTGCGTGATCTCCCCCGCGGCCACGTTCACTCCCGAGCGCAGCCCTCGGTCGAGCCGCGCCGCCTCGCGCAGGCCGTGATCCGCGAGCAGGATCACGTACGGGAGCGTCGCGTTGGTGAGCGCGTACGTCGACGTGGCCGGCACGGCGCCCGGCATGTTCGCGACGCAGTAATGAACGACGCCCGCGACCTCGTATGTCGGGTCCGAGTGGGTCGTCGGCCTCGACGTCGCAAAGCAACCGCCCTGGTCGATCGCGACATCGACGACGACGCTGCCCGGCTTCATCAGATCGAGCTGCGTGCGCGTGACGACGTGCGGCGCCCTGGCGCCGTGCACCAGCACGGCGCCGATCACCAGGTCCATCTGAGGGAGGTGCTCCTCGATCGAGAGCGCCGAGCTGAACACCGTCGAAGCGCGGCCTCCGAACGCGCTGTCGACGGCGCGTAGACGATCGATCGACTTATCGAAGATGACGACGTTCGCCCCCATCCCCATCGCCACGGACGCCGCGTTCATCCCGACGGCACCTCCCCCCAAGACCATGACGTTCGCCGGCGCAACACCCGGTGCCCCGCCGAGGAGCGTCCCGCGGCCGCCAAGCGGCTTTTCGAGCATGAAGGCCCCGGCTTGCGCGGCGAGCTTGCCGGCGATCTCCGACATCGGCACCAGCAGCGGCAGGCTGCCATCGTCGTCTTCGACCGTCTCGTAGGCAACGCAGGTGGCCCCGGACCCGCGCAGGGCAAGCGTGAGCTCGGGGGCAGGCGCCAGGTGGAGGTAGGTGAAAAGCAGCGTCTCCGGGCGCATGAGCCCGACCTCATCCGGCTGGGGCTCCTTGACCTTCAGGACGAGCTCGGCCTCGCCCCACACGTCATCTGCCGTCGGAACGATGCGTGCGCCCTGCCCGGCGAATGCGGCGTCGCTGACCGCCGAGCCCTCGCCGGCGCCGGCCTGGACCAGCACCTCATGGCCGTGCTCGGCAAGCTCCCGGACGCCGAGCGGCGTAAGCGCGACCCGATACTCGTCGGCCTTTACCTCGGCTGGGACGCCAACCCTCATGTGACCGCCACGCGCGGAAGGGAGCCGGCCAGCGGAGCGAGGACGTGATCGATCATCACGCCGAGGCGCTCGGCGAGATCCGCAACGGATGTCGGATCTCCGGAACGCCCGCCGACAACGGTCGCCTCCGTTCCGACGGAAACGCCCGGCGCGTCGGTGACGTCGACGAGGCAGTAGTCCAGCAGCGGCGGGCAGAGGTAGCGGCAGAGACTGCCGTTCACCTCCACCGCGAGCCGGGAATCGGTCTGCGGGTGAAGGCCGTGACCGGCCCCGATCGCGAGCGTCGCCACCGTCGTGTCACGATCGATCCGCCGAGCCTGGTAGCCCACCGGCTCGCCGGCCTTCACCACCCGGAGCTCAAGAACGGGGGCGACGACTCGCAGGCTCGGCTCCAGGTTGACCATTTCGCGCTGTTCCGGACGGGGGTGATAGCCGAGCATCGCCAGGCCGGTGCGACCGATGTCGCCCGCGAGGTCAGGTCGCTCGAGCGTGACGCTCGAACCGCCCGTGTGGATGCGCGGGGCACCCAGCTCGAGGTCCCGAAGCTGGCGCACTTCGTCGGCGACGCTGTCCCAATCCCCGCTATCCGCCCCCGCGACCATGCAGTAAGCCGCCTCGATCTTGCCGCCCTTCTCCCGCACCGCCTGGACGAGGTCAGCGGCTCTTGCCGGGGCAACCCCGAGGCGATGGAGGCCGGTGTCGACCAGCACATGAACCCGCGCACCGTGAGGCAGGTCAGGGAGCTGGTGCTCATCGCTGACCGTCACCTGAACGTCCCGCCGGACGCACTCGCGCAAGACCGAGCCGTAGGCCGGGCCGAGACAGAGGCTGCGGCCCGGGGCGATCTCGGTGAGCTCTAGGGCATCAGCGGGGTCGGCGGCGGCAAGCAGGTCCACCTGGTCAGCGACGAGACCGGCCACCAGGTCGCGTCCGTGACCGTACGCGTTCGCCTTGAGGACCGCGGCGATCATCCGCCCCGGGCCGAGCCGGGTCCGTAGCGCCCGGACGTTGTGTTTCAGCGCCGAGGCCGAGACCTCGACCCGAGCCGCCAGCGCGTCCGGCTTCACGCTGCGCCAGCCCGCACGCGGGTGCCGGGAACGCCCAGCGGGGTCGCGAACGGCAGCGCGAGCTCGTCCATCGCCACGAGCCCGGGTGGTCCGTCGAGCACCGAGCCGATCGCGTTGACCATCCGTGCCGCTGTGGCCTGCCCACCCTCGATCTCCGGCGTGATCTGCATGGTGATCGGAGGAGCTCCGTCGATCGTCACCGTGTCACCCACCGCGGCGCCCTCGGCGGCGGGCTCGATCTGCTGGGGGTGGCTCAACCGGATCACCACCTCGCCACCGATCAAGGCCTCGGCCGAGTGGGCGCAGCCGGCAACCCGGCCGGGACTCACCGTGATGTGCGGCGTTCGCCGCTCGACCGTGGTCACGATCGGTTCGATCTCCTCGCGGAACTCCTCGATCGCCCAGCCGAGGGCGCGCGAGATCGCACCGATCGACTCCCTGAAGCCGATGTGGCCGTCGACCGTCCCAGCCGCGAGCCCGGCGCGAAACTCGTCGGGCTCCAGGCCCACACCCAGCGACCGCAGGGGTCCCGGACCGTACGGCGAGAAGTCGCTTGCACGGACGACGTCGATCCGGCGGACGGAGGCACAGCACGATGTGAGGCAGAGGACGAGGGCGTCCATCGCGAAGCCTGGGTTGACCCCGGTCCCGTAGACCGTCCTCCCCACCGCCCGCGCCTTCGCGTCGATCACGCCGGCGAGGTCGGGCTCGCTCGCCCACGGGAAGATCATCTCCTCCCCGGATGCGATCACGGACGTCCCCTGGATGAGCAGCCATTCGATCTGTGGGGCGAGATCGCGCACGCGCTGATCCGTGGCGAGCAAGCAGACGTCGGCCTCGACGTTCCCCACGTCGTCCGGGCGACCGACGATCGTGACGCCGTGCTCGGGGGCGCCGACGGCGGCACCCACGTCGACCCCGACCTGATGGCTGATCGCTCCGACTATCTCCACCTGCGGGCGTTCGACCAGCATCCGCGCCGCGCGCGATCCGATCTCGCCCATTCCCCAGAGGAGGACCCGAACCACGTCAGCTCCCCGGGCCGGGCAGCCCGGCACGAGTCTCGAGCGGCAGCTCGAGGCGTTCGCAGATCTCCCGGATCGTCGCCGAGTTGCTGCTGACCACGGGGCGGCGGAGCATTCCCTCGAGGTCGTCGATCAGCGGGAGCGATGGGAGGTTCGTGCAGCTCAAGAACAGCGCGTCCGCGGGAATGCGTCCCACGCGGGTGGCCAAGCGGGTGACGTCCTCGCGGGAGACCCGCCCGACCTCGCGGTCGGTTGCGAGGCCGAGGCCCTCGATATGGACCACGTCGAACCCGGCGCTCTCGAAGAACTCCGTCTCGGCCTCGTTCACCGCGTCCGGGTAGGGCGTGGCGACGCCGATCCGTTCCGCCGAAAGGGAGCGCAGCGCGTTCACGACCGCCGTTGACGTGGTGGTCGCCGGAACGTCCGCGGCCCGCTCGATGCGCTCGATGACTCCCCGGTCGCCGTCCTGCCCGTGGATGAAGCTGGCGCTGGTGCAACCAAACGCGATCAGCTCGACGTCGGCATCCGCGAGCTGCATCGCGGCGAGCTCGAGATCGGCGCCCATGAGCATCCGCTCCAGCGCGGCGACCGTGACCTCCTGACCGGGCAGGCGGATACGGCTGAACAGAGCCACGGCGCCGGCCGGGAGTGCTGCCGGAAGCTCCTCGCTGAGGCGATGCGAGGAACTGATCTCGATCACACCGACTCGTCGGGCTGCTGGCGGCATGGCCTGGTGCAAGGTAGCAGAAAGATCTGATGTATGATGAATCTTATGCCTGCCCACGCCGCACTCATGGCTCGCCGGGGAGCGATCATCCGCGGCGCCCTGGGCTTCGACTATGCGGGCTTCGAGCACGAAGGGGGCTTCGACTACGCAGCCCTGATGTCCGTGGTTGACCTTGATCTCAAAGGCATTCGCGCGATTCAAAGGGGCGCCGGAGTCGGGGCCACGCCGATGATCGAGCTGCGCAACATCACGCGGCTGGTCCGCGACCGGGCCCCGGCGGGAAGGGGCGCGCGGATCTTGCTCAAGGACGAAGCCGCGAATCCGTCCGGCTCATTCAAGGACCGGCGTGCGTCGCTCTCGGCCCACTTCGCGAAGCTCCACGGCTACCGCGGCCTCGTCGCCGCTACGAGTGGCAACTACGGCGCCGGAGTCGCCTCGCAGGCGGCCGTCCACGGGCTCAATGCCATCGTCATCCAGGAGGCGTTCGACAGCCAAGGTCGAGGGCAGCCCGAGATCCTGGAGAAGGCGCGCAAGTGCGAGGCGCTCGGGGCGGAGGTGATCCAGGCCACCGTCGGGCCGGAGCTTTTCTACATGCTGCTGCTCGTGCTCGAGGAGACGGACTATTTCAACGCGAGCCTCTACACGCCGTTCAGCGTGCGCGG
>Ga0190265_10002517_pt1 | contig 12307 bp, 9 predicted proteins | sample Popmic124T_FD_133135 | JGI IMG/M metagenome (GOLD analysis project Ga0190265, IMG submission 133135) | Populus adjacent soil microbial communities from riparian zone of Indian Creek, Utah, USA - 124 T | ecosystem: Environmental > Terrestrial > Soil > Riparian zone | place: USA: Utah | collected... | reverse complement strand
GACGGTCGCGCCGCTGGTGTCGACAGTCGTCACCGCCTCCGAACCCTTGAAACGAAGCGATGCGGCGGTGAGCTGCACGAAGGGCCCGGTGTCGACGGCGCCTATCGCCGCGCGAACGTAGGCCGTCGTGTGCGTTACATCGAGCGCCGGAATCGCCGGCCGCCCGAGGGCCGCCCGCTGAATCCCCCTGGTAGAGTGACTCCTGTTTACGAATCCGTCGAGGCTCCAGCTCTTTCGGCCGATGCCGACTCGCGCGAGGAGCGAGAGCGCGTCGCCGCTCCCGGCAAAGCGCGAGCTGGTCACGCCATACTGCTGGCCGGCCAGCTGAAGCAGCTCTCCCCGATCGAACCGCTTCCCGTAAAAGCCGCGGTACAGATTGGTCTCTTCGTTTCCAGTGGAGACATCCACCCGTGTATAGGGCGTCGTGTTCTGGACGCGCCAGCTGCGGAGGTAGACGCGCGCCTCGCTTGCCGTCCGCTCGATGCTGACGTGCTCCAGTGTCCAGAGCTGCACCGTGGACAGGTCCAGAATGGCCCCGTTGGCGGGGTCCAGGTTGTCGATCTCGATGCCGTCATAGAAGATCCTGACGCGCTGAAAATCCCCGTTGAACGCAGCCGTCTGCGGCGTGGCGATCCATCCCGATCGAAACGTCGTGAGCTGCGGTATCCGCTCGAGCAGGTCGATGAGCGTGAGAGCGCCGGACGCGAAAAGCTGAGCGCGGTTCCACTCGTAGCGCGGCCCCATCTCGTACGAAACGGGGTCGATGAACCGCCCGACGGGGGGCTGAATCGTATCAGCCTTGATTCGAGTCGTGTCCGCTGTGGAATCGGTCGGAGGCTTCGGTGGTATCGGCGTCTGACTGACATCAGCGGGCACGACCTGCGCCGGCAATGCCGATGCCGCCACGAACAAAACCGCCCCGGCTATCAAGCCGAGGCGGAAGGTGCTCGACCGGAAAACGGCGAACGTTGTCAGCGTACTCTCCCGCGAACGAACTCGATGAAGGTACCCGTCGGCACTCCCGTCGGTCCCTTCGGTATGGTGACGAGGTCGGTCTCGGAATAGGCCGTTCCGGCGATATCCAGGTGAACCCACGGAAAGCCTTCGACGAATTCCTTGAGAAATAGCGCGGCGGTAACGGCGCCGGCCGGCCTGCCGCCCGAGTTCTTCACGTCGGCGACATCGGACTTTATGTGCTCCTTGTACTCATCCCACATCGGCAGCGGCCATCCCGGCTCACCCGCGCGCTTGCCCGCCGCGAGGACTTCGGCGATGAGCGCGTCGTCGGTGGAGAACACGCCGGTGGCGGTGTGCCCCAACGCGATCACGCACGCACCGGTGAGTGTCGCCGCATCTATCACGACGGCGGGATCGTAGCGCCTGACGTAGGACAACAGATCGGCCAGCACCAGCCTTCCTTCAGCATCGGTGTTTATGATCTCGATCGACTTGCCGATGTGGCTCCGAACGACATCACCGGGATTCATCGCGGTGCCGGAAGGCATGTTTGTGGTCGCACCGATGATGCCGACGACGTTCACCTCGGGCTTCAGCTGTCCAAGCGCTTCCATCGTCCCGAGCACCCCCGCCGCGCCGCACATGTCGAACTTCATGTACTCCATGCTCTGCGCGGGCTTGATCGAGATCCCTCCGCTGTCGAAGCAGAGCCCCTTTCCCATCAGCGTCACGGGCTTGCTCGACGGCTTGCCGCCCTTGTACTCGAGAACGATGAGCTTGGGATCCTGCGAGGTTCCCTGCGCGACCGCCAGGAACGATCCCATCTTTTCCGCTTCCAGCTCCCGCCGCCCGAGCACCGTGATGCCCATGCCGTGCCGGCGCGCGATGTCGGCGGCAGTCTGGGCGAGCAGCTCGGGAGTGCACACGTTGCCCGGCATCATCGCCAGTCGCCGCGCCAGCGCGTGGCCGTCGCCGATCGCCTTGCCGCTGGTAAGGCCGCGCCGGCTGTCGTCGGTGTTGCTGGTGAGGATCGTCGCCTGCTCGAGCGGTTTCTTCCGTTCGGCTTCCGGCGGCTGCGACTTGAGGTCGATGTACTCCCATGCTCCAGCCATCAAGCCGATCGTTATTGCCTCGGTTTCTTCCGGCGTGATCTGCCCCGAGTACCACGTCATCTCGCCGACGCCCAGGCGGTGCGCGTTGCGCGCCGCGAGAGTGGCCGCGCGCTTGAACGCCGCGCGCCGGTCCGTGACGGCGCCCATCCCGACGAGCAGCAGCCGGCGCGGTCCTTTCTGAAACCCGGTGAGGTGAAGGGTCTCGTCGCGCGCACCGCGGAAGTCCTTCATCTCGATCGTCCGCGTCAGCGCGCCGTTCGACGCGCCGTCGAGCGCGGCAATGCCCGCGAGCGTCGGATTCTCAGGAAGCGCGATGACGAGGAGCGCCGTGCCGACCTCGGCCGGGTTGGCGGAGTTGATGCTGACGGTGAGCACGTGCTAGCTCTTCATCCCTGCAATGATCTGATCGCCGAATACCGACGTCGACACCTCGGTCGCGCCGGACATCTGCCGCGCGAGGTCATATGTGACGCGCCTGGACTTGATCGCCGACTCGACGCCTCCGACGATGAGATCGGCCGCCTCGTTCCATCCCATGTACTCCAGCATCATGACACCGGAGAGGATGACGCTGCCGGGATTGATCTTGTCGAGGTTCGCGTACTTGGGCGCCGTCCCGTGAGTGGCTTCGAACACCGCAATGCCATCGCCGACGTTTCCGCCCGGCGCGATTCCCAGCCCGCCGACCTGCGCGGCCGCCGCATCGGAGAGGTAGTCGCCGTTGAGGTTCGGGGTCGCGATCACCGAATACTCGGAAGGGCGCAAGAGCAGCTGCTGGAACATCGAGTCGGCGATGCGGTCACGGATGACAACTGCGTCGGCGCGGGCGGTCGCGCCGCCCTTGGCCAGCTCGGCTTCGGTGCAGACATCGGCGCCGAATTTTTCGCGCGCGACCTCGTAGCCCCAATCCCTGAACGCGCCCTCGGTGAACTTCATGATGTTGCCCTTGTGCACCAGGGTCACCGATTCGCGGCCTTTCTCGATTGCGTACCCGATTGCCATGGCAACCAGGCGCTTCGAGCCGAACTCGGACATGGGCTTGATGCCGAGAGCCGACTTCTCCCGAATCTCGCTGCCGAATTCCTCGCGGAGATAGTTGCCGAGCTTTTCCGCTTCAGCAGACCCGGCCTTCCATTCGATTCCCGCGTAGACGTCTTCGGTGTTCTCTCGAAAGATCACGACGTTGACTTTCTCGGGCTCCTTCACCGGCGCGCCGACTCCCTCGAAGTATCGAACGGGCCGGATGCAGGCGTACAGATCCAGAACCTGGCGGAGCGTGACGTTGAGTGAGCGGATCCCCCCTCCGACCGGGGTCGTGAGCGGGCCCTTGATCGAGACGCGAAACTCCTGCATCGCGTCGACGGTTTCCTGCGGCAGCCAGTCCTTGAACTGGCCGAAGGATTTCTCGCCGGCGAATACTTCCATCCAGGCGATTCTGCGCTTGCCGGCGTACGCCCGCTCGACAGCGGCGTCGAAAACCCGGACCGAAGCGCGCCAGATGTCCGGTCCCGTTCCGTCCCCTTCGACGAACGGAACGATCGGGTTGTCCGGTACTCTTAGCTTGCCCTTCTCAAAAGTGATCTTGTCCCCTTTGGAGGGGACCTTTGCGAGCTTGTACGTCGCCATTCAGCGTCCTGTGGGGTGGGCGGCGGTTCGGAGCACCAAATGTAGTTAAAGCCGGGTACTCCGACCACACCCATTCGCCGCGCCCGCACCCCAATCTCAAGCCACGTCCGTCTTGTCTCCCGGCTTGAATCTGTACACGGCGGCGGGCTGGCTTGCGGCGGGCGCCTCGGCCGTCGACGGGACCGGACGAAGCGGAGGGACGGGCGCTTCCGCCCGCGGGCGGCGGCGAAGCAATGCCGGCACCTCGTTCCTCACGTACGCCACCGCGTCCTCGAGCAGCGTGTACATCACTGGCACGACGACCAGCGTCAGCAGTGTCGACGTGATCAATCCGCCGATGACCGCTCTCGCCATCGGTGCGCGCTGCTCGGCGCCTGCACCGATCGCCAGCGCCAGCGGCATCATGCCGAACACCATCGCGGCCGTGGTCATGATGATCGGACGCAGCCTGATCCTGCCGGCGATCAGCAACGCCTCGAGCCGCTCCTTTCCGGCTCGCCGCTGCTGATTGGCGAAGTCGATGAGCAGAATTCCGTTCTTCGTCACCAGGCCCATCAGCATGATGATTCCGATCATGGTCATCACGTTGATGCTTCCGTTGGTGATGAGAAGCGCGAGCGCGACACCGATGAAGCTGAGGGGCAGTGCCAGCATGATCGCGGCCGGCTGGAAGAACGATCCGAAAAGCGACGCGAGAATGAGGTAGATGAAAACGACCGCGAGCCCCAGAGCGGCGAGCACGTAACCCTTCGTCTCGTCGAGATTTTGCACGTCGCCGGTGAATTGAGCGTGATAGCCGATCGGCAGTCCCAGCGAGCCGATGCCCGTCTTCACCCGCTCTGCAACGTCTCCCATGGAGTAGCCAGGGAGAACGCCCGCGGAAATCGATACCTGCTGCTCGAGGTTACGCCGCTCGATCTGCTGCGGCGCCAGGCTGGTTTTCACGTCCGCAACCTGGATGAGTGGTATCATGGCCGGCTGGCCGTTCGGGCCCGAGACGCCTGAAGGAATCGAAATGTTGGCAATGTCAGCGGCGCTCTTGCGGAGCGAATCGGGATACACAACCACAACATCGTGCGAGAAGCCCTTCTCGTCCTCCCACCGTGTCGAGCGCTGTCCGGCAAAGAGCGGCGCGAGCGTTCCCGCAATGCTGTTGATACCAAGCCCGGCCGCCCACGCCTGCTGGCGGTCGACCTGGACATCGAGCTGCGGCAGCTGCCCTTCATCACTCGAGTTTGGCTCCGCGACTCCCTCCATCCCGCGCATCATCGTCAGCACCTGATCGGCGGCAACCTTCAGCTGCTTGACCTCGGGGCCCTGCACATTGACGGTGATCGGCTGCCGGAAGCCGCCGAAGATGGACGGCGTACCGGTGATGGACGGGCTGACACCCGGAATTCGCCTAAGCGCGCCACGAAGCGCGCTCTGGATCTCTTCCTGAGACCGGTCACGGTCGGATTTCGGCGCGAGCTTGACGTAGACCCGTCCGTTGTTGGGGGAGCCGCGGAAGCCGCCGCCGACGGTAGTGTACGTGAACTGGACTTCCGGCTGCGTGCGGAGGAAGGCGCTTACCTCCTGCGCCTTGCCGACCGTGTACTCGAGACTCGAGCCGGGTGCCGTGCGAAGGTTCACGTTGAACTCGCCGCCGTCGAAGTCAGGAAGCCAGGTAAAGCCAAGGAACGGATAAATGAGCGCCGCGAGGACGACAGACCCGGCTGCTCCACCCATCACCATCAACCGGTGATGCAGCGCCCAGCGCAAACCTCTCGGATAGCGGTCCGAGAGACGCTCGAACCAGCTGTCGAACGCGAGGCCGATTCTGCGGATGGGATTTCTCGACCTCGGCGGAGGCGGGCCGTGATGGCCGCCTTCCGCATCCGGATCGGGCCAGATACTCGAAAGCATCGGGTCGAGAGTGAAAGAAACGAAAAGAGAGACGAGAACGGCGAACGCCACCGTGACGCCGAACTGGAAGAAGATCTTCCCGATCATTCCGCCCATGAATGCGACCGGGATGAAAACGGCGACAACCGCCAGCGACGTGGATGTCACCGCGAGACCGATCTCGTCGGTACCTTCCTTCGCCGCGCGGACATGGTCTTTGCCCATCCGCACGTGACGAACGATGTTCTCGCGCACGACGATCGCGTCGTCGATCAGGAGGCCGATCGCCAGCGACAGCGCGAGCAGCGTCATGGTGTTCACCGTGAAATCGAACACCCACATGATGAAGAACGCGGCGATGATGCTGACCGGCAGCGTGAGGCCGGTGATGATCGTGGATCTCCACGAGTTCAGAAACAGGTAGATGATCGCGATCGTCAGGATCGCGCCAAGAATGATCGTCAGCTGCACGTCGTGCAGCGATTCGCGGATTCGGTAGGAGTCGTCGCGAATGACGCGCAGGACAACGTCGGAGGGCAGCCTTTTCTCCAGCTCCGTCGCGGCAGCGCGAACAGAGTCGGCCACGGCAACCGTGTTTGAGCCCGAGATCTTCAGAATGTCGAGCGCGAGCGCCGGCTTGTCGTCGAGGAGGGCGGCAGTCCGCCTGTCAGCGGATCCATCCACGACGTTCGCCACGTCGCCGAGTCGAACAGGGACGCCCTGACGAACCGCGACGACGATGTTCGCGAACTCTACCGGATTGATGATGCGTCCGGTCACTCGAATCACCTGCTCCGTCGGACCCCTGACCACTCGGCCGGCGGGGACTTCCTGATTCTCGCGCCGCAGCGCCTCGATGACGTCAGGTGGCGAGATCCCGTACGACCGCAGCCCCTCCGGATCGAGCTCGATGCGGATCTGGCGGGTTTCCTCGCCGGCAATGTTGATGGCCCCGACTCCGGGGATCGCCTGAAGCCGCTGGACGACGACCTCGTCGGCGAGACTCGTCAGCTCGCGGATCGGGCGCTCGGCACTCTGCATGGCGAGCGACATGATCGGACGCTCGTTCGGATCGAAGGTCCGGGTAATCGGCTCTTCGATCTCGGGGGGCAGCTCGCGTCGAATGCGCGCGATCTTTGCCTGAACATCCTGCTGGGCGGCGAGGACGTCGACGTCAAGGTTGAAAACCACGCGAACGATCGCCGTGCCGATCATCGACGTGGATCCGATCTCCTTGAGACCCTGCACGGTGTTCAGCGCTTCTTCGATCGGGCGCGCGACATCCCGCTCCATCACCTCGGGCGAAGCGCCGGGATAGCTGACCTGCGCAATGACGATCGGGTAGGTGATGTCCGGATACTCGTCGATCGCGAGGCGTCCGTACGAGACGACGCCGAGCACAACGAGCGCGGCCATCATCATGGTCGCGAATACGGGCTGCTTTATCGATACGTCGGAGAGGAACATAGAGCGCTACCGTGTTGAGGTCTGTTGTCCGGCCGCGGGAGCGCCCGCCGCCGCACCTGCGCCACCCCCGGCGCGGCCACCGCCCGCGCCAAGTATCTGCACCTTCATTCCCGCGGCGAGACTGCCGACGTTGCCGGCGATCAGGCTGTCGCCATCGGCTACACCCCTCACTGCTTCGACAACGCCGCGCCGGTCATCGACTACTCCCACTTCAACCGTCGCCGTGTCCAGAGTGCCGTTCTCGATCTTGTATGTAAGCTGCTTCCCCGCCGCCGTCTGCCTCAAGGCCGACTGAGGAATGACCAGGGCATTGCTGATCGTCCGCGACTGGACCGTGCCGCTCGCGAACGTGCCGCCCTTGATGGTGCCCCTCGCATTCGGAATCTGAACGTAAACCGTGACGGAGCGCGAAACCGGATCGATCGTCGGGCTGAGACGCGCGACGCGGCCGACCACGTTGGCTCCCCCGGCCTGGAACTCGACGCTCTGTCCGACCCGCACTGCGTTGGCGTGGCGTTCCGGCACCGCTGCCGCCAGCTCCAGAATGTCGTTTCTCACCAGCGTGAACATGGCACCCCCGCGCGTGATGTGCTCGCCGTTCTCGACCACTCTCTTTTCGATGACTCCCGAAGTCGGCGCGACGACGCGGGTGTCGCGCGCGCTCATGGAGGTCGTGCGAAGGCGCGAGTTTGTCGCGGCCAGACGGGCGCGAGCGGTCGCGACCGCGTTCTGCGCCGCACGCATGTCGGTTTCGGGAATGGCCCCGGCTCTGAACAGCTGCTGCGACTGCTCGAGATTCCATTCGGCCGTGGCCAGCTCGCCCTGGGCGGCGACGCGGTCCGCGACGGCGCTCTGGGCGGTGCTTTCCTGCTCCGTCGATTCGAAGCGGGCCAGAAGCTGACCGGCACGCACGAAATCGCCCTCGCGCGCATAGACGCCCTGGAGGTCGCCCTCGATGCGCGCGCGAACCTCGATCGTCTCGATCGGGTTTAGCGTTCCGGTGATCGAGACTCCGTCGACGAGAGTGGAGCGGCCGGCAACCGCGACGTCCGAAGCGGAAATCGTAAGGGTCTGCGCGGGCCTTCCACGTGCGGCGGCGCCGCCCGCGGGCCCAGCTTCCGCCGTCGGTTTCGAGCAGGCGACAGTTATCACGGCACTCAGAAGAACGAGAGGACGAAAGGAGCTAGCGCGCATCGCCTGGGGGCAGAAGGGATGGCGAGCCGACCGCTCGCCCTGAGATATCGAAGTCCTGCGGCGGACGTCCGAGAGCGCGCGCGTAAGCGGCGGCCGCGAGGTAGAGATCATAGACCGAGCGCGCCTCATTCGTCTTGGCGATGGTGAGCGCGAGCTGGGCATCGGCCACCTCGAGCTGAGTCGCGAGTCCGCGCGCGTGACGCAGCTCGGCCAGGCGGAACGCCTCGAGCGCCTCCCCGGCGTTCTGGCCACGCGCGGCGAAAGCGGCCCGCGCCCTATCGAGCTCGGCGCGGGCGGCCGCGCCTTCGCTCGCCACCAGCTCCTTGGTCTGAGCGAGCTGAAGATCGGCGAGTCGAGCCTGAGCCGATGCCAGATCTATCGCGCCTTTCGCGCGGAAACCGTCGAACAGCGGAAATCCGATCTGGAACCCGAAGGACTTGTCACCGAACCAGCCACCGTTCTGCGCCGTGCACACGCGGTCGTCGGGCGAGTCCGCCGGACACGGGACGACCTCGAATCGTCCGCGCGATCTCGGAAACCCGTTGAGCGGAAATGCCTGCGCACCGATCTGACCGCTGAATGATATGGTCGGGAACAGATCGGCTTTCGCGACGCGCACGCCCGCGTGGCGCGCCTGCGAGACGAGCTCGGCGGATCTCACCGCAGACCGATTGACCGGAGCGGCGTCCGTGAGCAACCGATCGACCCAGGCGAGCACGCTGCTCGTATCGATCGAGGTCGTCAGCCTGATCGGTTGGTCGAAGGGCAGATTGATCAGCCTCTTCAGCTCGATGAGCGCCAGCTCCACGTCGCTCCGCGCCTGGATGGCGGTGGGCTCGATGTTGGCGCGCTCTACACCGGCCCGAAGGAGATCGTACCGCGAGGCGCGGCCTGCCTTCAGGAATTCCTGGACCTGCCTGAGACGCGCGCTCGCCAGGGCGAGAGACGTGTCCTGAATGTCGGCGAGATTTCGTGCGAAGAGCGCATCGATGTAGGCGCGCTGAACGTCAAGCGATACCTGCGCGCTCGTCTCGCTCTCCTCCAGGCGCGCGGCGGTTCTCACATATCGGGCAGCACGGGCGCCCGCGAGGATTCTGCCGCCCTGAAAGATCGGCTGCGTCAGCGTTGCGTTCGCGGTGTAGGTGTTCGGCTGATTGAAGATCGACCCGACGGCGCTGGCCCGGGCACTCTGCATGACGTGCGACTGGGTTCCGTTGAGCCTGAGCTGGGGGAGCCCTGAAGCCCGGGCGATAATGACCTGCGCATCGGCGACGTCGACCTGCGCCGCCGCGGCGCGTGATTCGTCGCCCACGCGCAGCGCGCGCTGGACAGCAGCCGGAAGGGTAAGAGCGAGAGTGTCGGACTGAGCGCTCTGCGGGTTCTGGGGCAACACCTGCAGAGCGAGCATGAGCAGAGCGAAGGGCATTATTAGCAATACGGACAGGGCCGGCCGAATGTTCGGCCAATTCGGGGCGAGCGAGGTGAGTTAGGTACCCGGGACGAGACTCGAACTCGTAAGGCCTGTGAGGCCGGGGGATTTTGAGTCCCCTGCGTCTACCGATTCCGCCACCCGGGCATCCTACCGAATTTAGTGCACCGGGTGGAGTTGTCCTACCTTCGGGCGCCGCCCGGGCCGTCTGCTCCGCCCCGCCGTATCCCCTGTCCCCGTCCACCGCCTCCCGGCCTCGCCAGCTGATCGGCGCGGCGGCGAAACTGGTTCTGCAGCGCGATGTACCGGGCGCGCTGAACGGGCGTGAGAAACGACGCGAGCTCCCGCTGTTCCGATTCGAGGAGAGCTATGCGCTGCTTCTGCAGGCTCAGCGTCGCGTCGAGCAGGCTGGCCACACGCGGCTGGTTGGGTGACGCGGCCATCATCTCCTGCCGGAGCTGGCGCCTGCTGTTCCGCTCCTGCTTCACAAGCGCGCTCTGCCGCGGCGCGAAGCGGGCGTTCACCTGCTGCAGTTGCTGCATCTGAGCGTCAGTCAGTCCGAGACGCTCGCGGGTTATTTGCGCCGTGCGCTCGCGAAGCTGGCGCTCCAGCGCGACACGATCCGGGCTGGCGTGACGCACAGCCTCCTGTCCGACCATCCACGACGGGGTAGCGACGAGCAGGGCAAGGAGTGCAGCACGCAATATCATCACAGGGAATCCTGCTCCACCGCGTTGGTGTCTACGTCGAACACCGGGTCGAGCTCGGTCGCGGGAAGAGCGTCGAAGCTGTCCAGCTCGCTGATCAGCTGTGCCAGCCCGCCGTCGGACAGTTCGTCTACTCCTGTCGCCAGCGCGAGGCTCTGCCCGGCAGGTGCGACCGGCGTGCCGACGACCCAACTCGAGTCGGAAACGTCCGATGGACGCACAAGGAGGGAGCCTCCAACCGCGACGAGCACGACAAGACTTGCCGCAACCAGCCAACCCACGGTCCGCGACGGAGCGCGACGCTCCACGGACGGAGTGACACCGCCGTATGGGGGGATCTGCCGGACGATGCGATCGACGTCGATCGAAGGCGCGAACACCGCCGCGCCGTGCACCTCACGTAACACTTTAAGCTCCGCGCGGCACTGGCCACAGACGGCGAGGTGGGCGTCGACGCGGCTGCGCTGGCCCGGAACGATCGTTCCGTGCAGAACATCCGGCAGCATCCCCTGAATCTCGCGCTCGGTGCACTCAGTCATCTCTCAGAAACTCCTTTACCGTCCGAACTGCGTTGTAATAATGAACCCTGGCCGCGCCTTCCGTACTGTCCAGCACCACCGCGATCTCCTGGTACGACAGCCCCTGCTGCACCCTCAGTGTGAACACCTCGCGCTGCATCGGAGACAATGCGTTGAGCGACAGTCTCACCTTCTCCTGCGTTTCCTCGGCGATGATTGCGTCCAGCGCGCCATACTCACTCACATGGTCCGCATCTTCCATCGGGACCGTCTCACGGTCCCGCCGTTCCGCCCGCCGGCGATCGAGCATCAATCGCCGCTCGATCGTGAAGAGCCAGGTCCTGAGCGAGCTGTCGCCCCGAAACGTGTCGAGCGAGGCGAACGCCTTCACGAACGTGTCCTGCACCAGCTCTTCGATCCCTTCCCGCTCACCGGAGCTCGACGCAAAGCGCGCCAGCGCCTGTGAGTGCCGTCCCACCAGCATGGTCGCCGCACGGCTGTCCCCCGCCTTCCAGCGCTTAATGAGCTCCGAATCGGACGGCTCTGGTCCCGCGTCACCCGGGTGAGTCATCAAGTCTCGTTTAGTAGACGCGGCAAGGGCGTCGGCGTTAAGGCGGATTGACCAGGTTCGGCACCCCCGGTACGTTGGCCCCTCTCCCATTGCAACCCGCCGAGGAACACCTGACCGAAAGCCGTCTCGCAAGCCTCGCGATCTCGCACCGGGGCGCCCACGACACACTGCCCGAGAATTCCATCCCGGCGTTCGAGCGCGCGATCCAGCTCGGCGCCGACGCGATCGAGCTCGACGTGCGCGCAACCTCTGACGGGATTGTAGTCGTCCATCACGATCCCGTCCTCAATGCGGGAGATGTGCCGCGGGGACAGATACGCATATCGGCACTGTCCGCGCAACAGCTGCGTAAGCATCAACTTGCTCCTGGGATCACGATCCCCACTCTCACGGAAGCGCTGGAAGAAATCGGCACGCGAGCCATGGTTTTCGTCGAGATAAAGGCGGCGGCCATCGAGCCTCTCGTCGTCAGGTGCATACGCGAATCCCCGGCGGATTGCTCGGTGCACTCCTTCGATCACCGCATCGTCAGGTCGGTGAAACAGATCTTTCCGGCGATCCGATGTGGCGTGCTCCAGGTCGCGCGCCACCTGGATCCGCTCGCCTCACTGGCTGCAGTGGGTGCCGACGACCTCTGGCAGCACGTCGACTACATTGACGAGGAGCTCGTCACGCGAGCACACGCGGAGGGAGCGAGGGTTATCGCCTGGACCGCAAACGACCAATCGCATTGGCCCGTGCTTCGCGATTTGGGCGTCGACGGCATCTGCACCGATCGCATCGGCGAGCTGGCTGCAGCATTGAACTGAGGGCGCTACCTTTTCACCTCTTCGACCGACTTC
>Ga0190265_10002516_pt1 | contig 12309 bp, 14 predicted proteins | sample Popmic124T_FD_133135 | JGI IMG/M metagenome (GOLD analysis project Ga0190265, IMG submission 133135) | Populus adjacent soil microbial communities from riparian zone of Indian Creek, Utah, USA - 124 T | ecosystem: Environmental > Terrestrial > Soil > Riparian zone | place: USA: Utah | collected... | reverse complement strand
TGGCGGCCGCCCGGCTGCTCGCAGGACGTGAGAGCCTGGTCGGCTGAGGGTCACGGCGCCGCGTGGGAGAATGCGTCCGATGTTTGCTGCCAGCGCCACCGCGCTGACGACGATCCTCGTCGTCGAGGACGTCGCTCGATCGAAGGCGTGGTATCTCGACGTCCTGGGGGCGACGCTGCACGGCGAATACGGCGGCACCTCCGTGGTCCTGCGCTTCACGGACGCCTGGCTCCTGCTCGTGACCGGTGGCGGTCCGACATCGGACAAGCCGACGGTCTCCCTGGCCCCTCCGGCCGATCTCGATCGCCTCGATCACCTGTTCACGATTCGTGTGGGCGACTGCCGGGCCGCCTTCGACGAGCTGACGCGGCGGGGCGCGGCGTTCCTGACGCCCCCGGTGACGAGCGGCGCCGAGACGCGCGCGTTCTTCCGCGACCCGGACGGGCACCTGTTCGAGATCAGCGAATACCGACCGCCGGACGGCACCGCCGCGGCCCGATGACGCGGGGACGGGCCGCCGTCCTGGCCACGGTCGCGTGCGTCCTGGCCGCCGCCTGCTGGGCGATCAACGCGGTCATCGCCACCGGCGCGTTCGAGCGCGGCGTCAGCCCGGAGCGGCTGGCCCAGGTTCGTGTTGTCGTCGCCCTGGTGCCGCTGGCCATCGTCCTGCTGCCGACGCGTCGCGACCTGCTCCGGCCGGCGATGCGCACCGTCCCTGCGCTCATCGGCTTCGGCATCTCGATGGTCGTCGTCAACTGGTCCTACTACGTGGCGATCGACCGCGTCCCGGTGGGGGTGGCGATCTCGCTCCAGTACACGGCGCCGGTCATGATCCTCGTCGGCGCGGCGCTCGTCACGCACCGGATCCCACCCCGCGTGATCATCGGTGCCGGTGTCCTGACGCTGACCGGCGCGATTCTCGTCAGCGGCGCCTTCGGTTCATCCGCCGCCGGACCGCTCGATTCGGTCGGCCTCCTCGCCGGCGTCCTATCGGCGGTCTCGTTCGCGGGCTACCTGCTCTTCGCTGAGGCCGCGGGCGGTCGGGGTTCGCACCCCGTCACGACCCTGCTCGTCGGATTCGTGGTCGCCGTCGTCGTCTGGGCGGTGATGCTGCCACTGTGGGACTGGCCGTTCGAGCTGCTCGCGGATCCCGAGGTCGCGTGGCGGGTCGTCGCGATCGGCCTCGTCGGCACGCTCATCCCATTCGCGCTCGTCGTCGCCGCGCTGCGCTGGGTCACCTCGGTCGTCGCGGGCATCGCGACGACCACCGAGCCGGTCCTTGCCGCCGCCCTGGCATGGCTCCTCCTCGGACAGTCGTTGACCCTGTCGCAGATCGTTGGCGGGGCGCTCGTCGTGGCCGGCGTCCTCGTCGCCCAGCTCGCTCGCCGACCGGACCCCGCCACGGCTCCAGTCGAGATCGCGCCATAGGGGGGACCTTTGGATGGTCGACCGGACCGATGTTCGGCACGGATCATGGTGTGGGCCCATCATGATCGACCACGCACCCGCGATGAGGAACCGATGATCCACCCACTGCGCCGTTCTGCCGTCGCCGTTGCGCTCGCTGCCCTGCTGACCGCCTGCCTCGGGGGCGGATCCACGCCCGTGGCCAGCGGGACAACCGTGGGCAGCACGCCGGCGGCACCGACGCCGACTGCCGAACCGAGTGCTCCGCCAAGCGCGGCCGCGTCGGAGGAGCCCACCGCCGATGCGAGCCAGCACGAGACTGGCTTCCAGGTCGCCCCGCATCCCGACGCGGACTCCCTCTTCCTCGATCGCGACGAGTGCGAGGACGTGGACGCCGGATTCCGCGTCCAGTTCCCCGAAGCGTGGTGGACGAACACGCCAACGGATGGCACCGACGGGTGCACCTGGTACGCACCGGCGTCGTTCGAGGTGGACGATCCGGAGGCGGTTCCGGACGGTGTCGTCATTGAAATCACCGTCGTGCCCGATGACGCCTACAGCGGCGAGGACTCGCCAGACCGCGAGGACGGGATCATCGGGGAGACCCAGGCGGCTGTCCGCGTGGAGAACGGCGAGGAATACGTGTACCTGGTCCAGCTCGGGCCACCGGGCGAGGGTCCGACGCTCGTCGCTCGAACGAGCGTCGAGATGGGCGGCGACTACGAGCTGAACAAGGCCGTCCTCGACCGGATCATGGCAACGATGGAGTTCATCGGCACCGTCGAGTAGCACCGCACACGACGTAGATGCCGCGCTGATCGGTAGCATGGCGGGATGACCGCCCCGATCGAACAGGAGACGCTGGACCGGCTGGCTGCCGACTACTGGGAGGCCTGGCTGTCGGTCCACCCCACCTACGCGACGGCGATCGGTGAGCGGCGCTTCAACGCTCGGCTCGAGGATGCGTCGCCCGCCGCACGTGATGCATGGGGAACGCAGCTCGATGGCTTCGAGCAACGCCTGGCGGACGTCGCCGACGACGCCGAGCCGGTCACCCGGTCGGCCCTGGCCGAGGCGATCGGAACGGACCGGGCTTTCCTCGACGCCGACCTCGCAGCCTTCAACGTCGACGCCATGGATGGGCCCCAGGTCGACCTCCTGAACATCCCGTCGTTCCAGCCCACCGAATCGCTGGAGGACGGCGCAGCGTTGCTCGCCCGCTGGCGGGAAATGCCGAGGGTGCTGGACCAGGCGATCGACGACCTTCGCCGCGGGCTTGAAGATGGCAGGGTCGGAGTCGCCGTCATCTGCCGTCGGGTCATCAGCCAGCTGGACGAGGTTCTCGGCCGTTCGGACGCCGAGTGGCCGCTGGCCGAGCCGGCCGCCCGGCGGCCCGAGATCGCAGACCACCTGCTCTCGATCATCCGAGACGAGATCCGGCCGGCCTTCGAGCGGTACCGCACCTGCATCGCCGACGAGGTCGCGCCGCGAGCGCGACCGGACGATCGCCCGGGGCTCGCCCACATCCCCGGCGGTCCCGAGGCGTATCGACGTCTGATGCGCGCCCACACGTCGATCGACGCTGGGCCAGAGGAGCAGCACCGCACCGGCCTCGAGGAGATCGCCCGGATCGACGCAGAGTTCGTCGAACTGGGCGGGAGTCTGCTCGGGACGTCAGGGCTGGCGCCGACCCTCGCCGCGCTGCGCAGCGACCCGGCGCTGCACTTCACGACACGCGACGAGGTCGTCGGTGTCGCCGAGGCATCCCTCGCCCGCGCGAATGCAGCCATCGGGGACTGGTTCGGCCGGCTGCCGAAGGCGCCCTGCGAGGTCGTCGTCATGCCCGCCCACGAGGAGAAGCACTCGACGATCGCCTACTACCGAGAGCCCGCCGGCGATGGCTCGCGGCCGGGCCAGTACTTCATCAACACCCACGCGCCCGAGACGCGGCCGCGGTACGAGGCTGAGACGCTTGCCTTCCATGAATCGGTGCCGGGTCATCACCTCCAGCTGGCGATCATGCAGGAGCTCACCGACCTGCCCGCGTTCCGACGCTTCAACGGCTCGACTGCGTTCATCGAGGGTTGGGGCCTCTACACCGAGCGTCTTTCCGATGAGATGGGGCTCCTGTCCGGCGATCGCGATCGCTTCGGCATCCTCTCCTTCGATGCCTGGCGTGCCTCACGGCTGGTCGTCGATACCGGCATTCACGCGCTCGGCTGGACGCGACGGCAGGCGATCGAATTCATGACCGAGCACACGGCGCTCGGCGCAAACAACATCGCCAACGAAGTGGACCGATACATCACGTACGCGGGCCAGGCGCTCGCGTACAAGACCGGCCAGCTCGAGCTCCTTCGGCTGCGCGCCGAGGCCCGCGATCGCCAGGGCGAGCGGTTCGACATCCGGAGCTTCCACGACACGGTCCTCGGCCAGGGAGCACTGCCGTTGCCCGTGCTCCGCCAGGTCGTCGAATCGACCCTGGTCTGAGGCACATTCAGGCCCGATTTTGGGGGTGGCGCGGGGCGCCGAAACGTGCGATGCTCCGCCCGTGTCAAGAGGGGAAGACGCAAGCCGAGAGATCATGGTCGTCCCGAGCAACGATGTCGTCGTCGCTCCGGCCGAATCGACCGAGTCGGAGGCCACTCCGTCGCGGTTCACCCAGCGACTCCGAGCAGCGTCACAACAGGAAGTCGAAGCCGCGTACGTCGTCGCCCGCGACGCATGGACGGCGGCGATGAAGGCCGCCAGCAGCGGCCGCCCGGCGGATCTCGCCTCGCTCGCGCTGACCCAGGAGGCGTACGTCGCCGCATCCGCCGAGCGGACACGCTGGATCCAGGCAGCGCCGACCAACCGGGCTGCGATCCCCGTCGATCTGCCCGGCGGCACCCGCGAGATCGACATGGTCGTTCGCCAGGAGCTGGACTGGAAGCGGGTCAAGACCGAGCCCCCGCGCCAACGGGGATTCAAGGGCCTCGTCAAGCGCATCCTCGGGGACTGAGTCCGCTCTCAGCCCTCGCCGAGGCGGCTCCGCAGCTCGTCGTTCACGACCTTCGCATCGGCTCGCCCGCCCGTCCGCTTCATGACCTGGCCGACCAGGAACCCGATGATCTGGACCTTGCCGGCCCGGTAATCGGCAACCTGTGACGGGAACTCGGCCAGCACGGCCTCGATCTCCCCGCCGATGGCAACGGCATCTGAGACCTGTCCGAGGCCCTCGCGCTCGATGAATGCTCGCGGCGACTCCCCTGTCTCGAAGACCGCGGCAAGCACCGCCTTCGCATTGGTGCCGGACACGCGTCCCGCCTCGACCTCGGCGATCAGCTCGGCCAGCCCATCGGGCCCGAGCGCGACACGGTCGGCGCGCAATCCCGCGCTGGCGTGCTGGTTCAGTACCCGGCTCAGCTCGCCGGTGATCCAGTTCGCCGCGCTCTTCGGTGCAATGCCGGCCGCGACGGTCGCGTCGAAGTACGCGGCCAGGGCGGCGTCGGCGGTGAGCACCCCGGCGTCGTAGGCCGAGAGACCGTGTGATTCGACGTATCGTGCCCGCCGCTGGGCAGGCAGCTCGGGCAGCGTGCCCCGCAGGTCGGCGACCCACGCGGCCGACGGTCGCAGCGGGGGCAGATCCGGCTCTGGAAAGTACCGGTAGTCGTTTGCCTCTTCCTTCGTGCGCTGGATGATCGTTCGACCCGCTTCCTCGTCCCAGCCACGCGTCTCCTGGGCCACCGACTCGCCTCGGTCGAGCGCCGCGGCATGGCGGGCGACCTCGAACTCGAGCGCGCGCTCCAGCGAACGAAAGCTGTTGAGGTTCTTCACCTCGACCTTCGTCCCGAACGAGGACGCCCCGACCGGTCGGAGGCTGACGTTGCCCTCGATCCGCATCGAACCCGCGTCCATGTCGGCCATCGATGCGCCGACGGCGCGGAGTAGCTCGCGCAGCGCCTCCCCGTACGCGCGTGCCTGGGCCGGCGATCGGAGGTCCGGCTCGGTCACGATCTCCATCAGCGGGACGCCGGCACGGTTGAAGTCGACGACGCTGTAGCCTCGGCCGGCGTGCTGCATCCGGGCCGTGTCCTCCTCGAGATGCGCGCGAGTGATCCCAACCGAGATCTCGCCTCCCTCGGCCGGCACGGGCACGGTCAGGCGGCCGCGGCTCGTCAGCGGCAGCGCGTACTGGCTGATCTGGTAGCCCTTCGGCAGGTCGGGGTAGAAGTAGTTCTTGCGCTCGAAGCGCACCGCATCGGTCTCGACGGTGCACTCGAGGGCCAGCCCCGTCAGCATGACGAGCTCGACGGCCCGGCGGTTGATGACCGGCAGCGTCCCGGGGAGGCCCAGGCAGACGGGGCAGACGCGGGTGTTCGGCTCATCGGTCCCGTCCAGAGGTGGCGCCGTCGGGCAGGGGCAGAACATCTTCGAATCGGTCCGCAGCTGTGCGTGGACCTCGATTCCGATCACCGTCTCGTACTGCGCTCGCGCCGCTTCCGCCATGCGACCGATTGTAGAGGCGCTATGCTGCGCGCCGATGAAGATCGGTCAGTGGGACACGCTCGGACGTGCACGCCAGCTGCTCCAGCACCAGCTCGCTGAGATGGGCGGCATCGAGTACGCCACCCACGTTGCCGTCAATCCCGACAACGGCCGCCTCCGAGTCCTCGTTGCGAGCGACCTGGGCCTGATGGACTACCACTACGCGCCGGCTGGATCCGACCCGGAGGGCCCGTGGGCGCTGCGCGGCCAGCTGCATCGCTGGGCGAGCGTCCGCGGATTGCGCCTGCAGACCGATGCCCAGCTCGACGAGTCGACGGACACCCGGCAGGAGGTCTGGCGCCTGGTGGCAGAGGATCCACGGATCGAGCTGACCGCGGCGACCGAGCACGGCGACGCGGAAATCGAGGCCGTGCTCGACCTCGCGCGCGCCTGCATCCAGCACGCCGGCTGAGGATTACGCCCTAGTAGTCGTAGTCGTACGACGGCGCAGGGGCGGCTGCATCGGAGGTCTCCGCGCTCGGTTCGGCTCCCATGCTCTCGGGTGCCTGGCTTGCGGCCGGCACGCTCGGGGCGGCGGACGCCTCGTCGGACGATCCTCCACCCTGGCCGGGTGGCGCGCAGGCGCCGAGCGCGACGGTCAATGCCAGGAACAGGCCGCCGATCCATCGGTTCTTCATGCGCATGGATACGGCCCTCGTTTCACTCGCGGTGGCGCCCGACGAATCGCTCGATCCGATCCATGGCCTCGACGATCTGCTCGTAGGCGGTCGCGTAACAGACGCGGACGTGCCCGGCACCGGACGGACCGAACGCGGCGCCGGGCACGACCCCCACCCGCTCCTCGGCGAGCAGGGCCTCGGCGAACGCCGTCTCGTCGAGCCCGGTGGCATCGGTCACGCGTGGGAAGCAGTAGAAGGCGCCCATCGGCTCGAAGGTGGGCAGGCCGATCTCGTTGAAGCGGTCGACGATGTACCGGCGGCGCCGGTCGTATTCGGCGTGCATCTCGGCCACCGCCGACTCCCCGTTGCGGAGCGCCTCGATGGCCGCATGCTGGGCCGCGGTCGGCGCGCACATGATCCCGTACTGATGGACCTTGGCGATGCCCTCCATGAGCCCTGCTGGAGCGGCCACGTAGCCGATGCGCCAGCCGGTCATCGCATACGACTTGCTGAAGCCGCCGAGCAGGACGGAGCGCTCGCGCATGGCCGGCAGTGAGCTGAACGCGGTGTGAACGTGATCGCCGTACACGAGGCGGTCGTAGATCTCGTCCGAGTAGACGAGCAGGTCGTGCTCATCGGCGACGCGGGCGATGGCCTCGAGCTCATCGCGATCGAGGACCGCGCCGGTCGGGTTGTTCGGGTAGCCGAGGAAGATGGCGGTCGTCCGTTCGGTGATCGCCGCCTCGATCATCTCCGCGGTCACCCGGAAGTCGGTCGCGTCGGTCGTCGCGATCGGCACCGCGACGCCGCCGGCCAGCTGGATGCACGGCGAGTAGGCGACGAAGCACGGCTCGTGATAGATGACCTCGTCACCGGGGTTGATCGTGGCGCGCAGCGACGCGTCAACCCCCTCGGAGGCGCCGACGGTCACGATGATCTCGGTGCGCGCGTCGTAGCGGACCCCGTAGCGCGACTCGAGGTTGGCGGCGATCAGCTCCCGCAGCTCGATCATGCCGCCGTTGGCCGTGTAGTGGGTCTCCCCGGCCTCCAGGCTCTCGATGGCCGCCCGCGTGATCGACGACGGCGTCGTGAAGTCCGGCTCGCCGATCGTCAGGCTGATGACGTCCTTCATCTCGGCCAGCATGTCGAAGAAGCGGCGGATGCCGGACGGCGGCATCTCGCGGACAGTGCGGTTCAGAAAGTCCGCGGCGGAGCGACGGGTGTTCGGTCGGCTGCTCATCGGCGCAAGTCTAGCGGCGCTCGAGCCGTCGCTGGGCGAGCACGCCAACGTTCGGTACGATGACCGCATGGCGACACCGAAGCGTGATCGGCCGGACCTTCCACCGGGATACATCGATCGCGCGCCGCGCGGCATGCTCAGTTGGCCGACCGTCGAGCGCCTCCTGCGCTCGGCGCGCTACCTCTGGATCTCGACGACGAACCCCGACGGCTCACCACACCTGGTCCAACAGTGGTGCGCCTGGGTCGGCAACACCCTGTACTTCGAGGGAAGCGACCGAACCCGCTGGGCGCGCAACCTCGGGCGCGACCCCCGGCTCGGATTCGGGATGCAGGTCGCCGACCGCTCCGTGTACGGCGAGGCGGTCGTGGACGTCGCTCGCGGCCTCGAACGAGCAATCGCCACGAAGATCGCTCGCCAGTACGGGACGAAATACGGCCCCGAGTTCGGGTATCGACCGTCGACCGAGCAGTATGCGAACGGGCCGGTCTTCCGTGCGCGCCCGAAGAAGCTCATCGCATTCGACGTGCGACGGTTCAACACCTCCGCCACACGGTTCACGTTCGACCCATCGGCCGGCTGACGGTCTGGGCGTGCGCGTCGGCGGCTAATCCTCGCCCAGGAGCCGGTAGCCGAGGCCGCGGACCGTCTCGACGTAGCGAGGCGCGCCGGCGTCGTCGCCGAGCTTGCCGCGCAGGCGGCGCACGAACACGCGCAGCGCGTCGAGATCGCGAGGCTCGTCGCGGCCCCAGACGCGGGCCGCGAGCCGCTCTCTCGGGACGACCCAGCCGACGTTCGCGACCAGCTGCTCGAGGATGCGCCACTCGGTCGGCGTCAACGCGACGGGCGATCCATCCACGCGCGCAACGTGCGCATTGGTGTCGACCTCGACGCCGCCCCGGCGATAGGCCGCGGTTCGCTGCGCCGGCGCCTTGACGTCGAGCCGCCGCAGCACGGCTCGCACCCGGGCCATCAGCTCGAGGTGGTCGAACGGCTTGCCGATGTAGTCGTCCGCGCCGCCCTCCAGCCCACGTACCTTGTCGATCGGCAGATCGCGCGCGGTGAGCATGATCACCGGCACGGAGCTGAAGGCGCGGATCTCGCGCAGCACGCCGTAGCCGTCGATGTCCGGCAGGCCGACGTCGAGCAGGACCAAGTCGGGGCGCTGCTCCTCCACCAGGCTCAGCGCCTCGGCCCCGCGTTCGGCCTCCAGGACCTCGAGGTCGCGCCAATGCAGCTCGAAGCCGAGGCGCACGGAGGCACGAACGTCGGCATCGTCGTCGACGAGCAGGAGCCTCACGAGTCGACCGTCGCCGGTACGACCAGGTGGAAGACGCTCCCCTTCCCCACCTCGCTCTCGACCTCGACGCTGCCGCCATGGGCCTGGGCGATCGCCAAGGCCGTTGGGAGGCCGATGCCGGAGCCGCCACTCCCGCCGAGCCCGACGAAGAATCGCTCGAAGAGCCGCTCCTGCTCCTCCGCCGTGATCCCGGGCCCGTGATCGACCACGGTCCAACGGACCGCGGTGTCGCCGGTCGAGACGCGCAGCACGATCTCCGCACCGCCGGGCGAGAAGCGCTGGGCGTTGGCGGCGATGTTCAGGAGCGCCTGCTCGAGGCGCCGGCGATCGCCGACGACGGTCGTCGCGGTGTCCGGCACCTCGAGCCGCACCCGCTGGTCGCGAGCCGCGGCCATTGGCGTCACGGCTCCGGCCACGTCACGCGCCAGGTCGCGGGCGTCGAAGGTTTTCTTCTCCATCTCCGCTCGGCCGGATCGCAGCCGGGCCAGGTCGAGCAGCTCGGTCAGCAGCGCCTGCATGCGGTCCGCACTCCGACCGATCGTGGCAAGCAGCTGCTGTCGCTGGGCGTCGCTCGGGTCGAGCGCCGGGTCGAGCAGCAGGCCGGCGCTGGTCCGAATCGCCGTCAAGGGCGTTCGGAGCTCGTGCCCGACCGTCGCGAGCAGGTCGGACCGCAGGCGCTCGACGTCGGCGAGGGCGAGGCGCACGCTTGCGTCGGTCGCAAGCAGGGCGGTCGCGGAACGCCGGCCGAGGGTGGTGGACACGTACCGCGCCTCGCCTTCCTCGTACCCGGTCACGCGAGCCAGCCCGAGCTCCACGGCCTGCGACAGCAAGTCCCCGGCGCGATCTGTCGTGAGCTCGAACCCGTCGCCGCTGGCAAGGGCAGTGAGCTCGCGGGCTGTGGCGGCCTCCTCGATCAATGCCACGACCGGCATCGTGAGCAGCTGATCAATGGCGGCCCGGCCCTTCATGCCCTCGAGGATACCGTCCGTCACGAGACGTTCACGAAGCGCCACGTAATTCGTCACATCGCGGGTCGATCATCGATAGCGGTGGCCGGGCGACCACGCCTGGCCACCGCCACCCACCCGCAGGAGTCGATTCCGGAATGACCATGACCGACGCCATCAGCCGCCCATCGGTGGCGACGCAGAGTGCCATCGAGTCCGCGCTAGCCCAGTTTGACCGCGCCGCCGATCACCTCGACCTCGGTGGCGAGGCGCGCGCGATGCTGCGCGTGCCGAAGCGCGAGTGGACGGTGAACTTTCCGGTGACGCTGGACGAGGGCCGCGTGGAGGTCTTCACGGGCTACCGCGTCCAGCACAACATGGCGCGCGGTCCCGCCAAGGGGGGCATCCGGTTCCACCCCGCCACCGACCTCGACGAGGTCCGCGCGCTGGCCATGTGGATGACGTGGAAGTGTGCGCTCGTCAACGTCCCGTTCGGTGGCGCGAAGGGCGGGGTGACGGTCGATCCTCGGATGCTCTCGCCGGACGAGCTGCAACGGGTGACGCGGCGGTTCGCCAGTGAGCTGCAGGGCGTCATCGGTCCGGCGATCGACATCCCCGCACCCGATGTCGGCACGAACGCCCAGACGATGGCCTGGATCATGGACACCCTCAGCATGCACGCGGGTCACACCGTGCCCGGCGTCGTGACCGGCAAGCCTGTTGGCCTCGGCGGCTCCGAAGGCCGGGCCGACGCGACTGGCCTCGGGGTCACCTTCACGGCCGAGCGAGCGTTGGCCGAAGCCGGCATCGGTCTCGATGGCGCGACGGTCGCCGTCCAGGGGTTCGGCAACGTCGGCGAAGCGGCCGCGCGCCTCATCCACGAGCGCGGTGGCCGCCTGGTGGCGATCACCGACGTCGGGGGTGGCGTTGCGAGCCCCGACGGCCTCGACCCGGCGCGGCTGAAGCGCTGGCTGTCGGAGCGCGGGACGATCGCCGGAGCCCCTGACACCGAGCCGATCGACAACGCCGGCCTCCTCTCGCTGGATGTCGACCTGCTCGTGCTCGCCGCCCTCGAGGGGCAGGTGACGGCGAACAACGCCGATGCAGTACGCGCCCGCGTCATTGCCGAGGGCGCCAACGGGCCGGTGACGCCGGATGCCGACCCGATCCTGGCCGACCGCGGCATCGTGACGGTGCCGGATATCCTGTGCAACGCCGGCGGCGTGGTCGTGAGCTATTTCGAGTGGGTGCAGAACCTGCAGTCGTTCTCGTGGCCGGCCGACCAGGTCGCCGAGCGCCTGCGGCAGGTCATCAATCGCGCCTACGACGAGGTTTCGGTGGCGCGTCAGCGGCATGGCATCGAAACGCGTCTCGCCGCGCACGCCATCGCTGTCGCGCGTGTGGCTGACGCCAGCCAGGTTCGAGGGCTCTACCCGTGAACGCCCAGCTCGATGTCGCGGCCGAGTCGCAAGCCCCGTGGCAGCTCATTCGTCGGCCCGTGACGGTGCGTGGCGTGCCGCGGCACCTCCGTCTCGTCCGGTTCGACCGCGGGTGGCTGGCGTCCGTCGACACCCTTTCGGGCCCCACGTTGGGGACCGATCAGTCCCCCTACCTTGCCGCGCACCGCGCGCTCGAGCCCCTGGGCGTTGGGATCACCGAATCGATGGTCCTCGTGGGTCCGCTCGTGGCATTGATCCCGCCATCGGAACGCGACCAGATCGAGTGAGGGTGGTGGCGCGACGCGGCGGCCGCACGGTTGCCTCGGGGTACCGTAGGCTTACCGGCGATCGTGTCCAACCGTGACAGCCCGTCGCCATCCGCTTCGGAGCAGACGCCGGCCCAGCAGCACCTTGCTCTCGTCCGCAGCTTCCTGACGACCGAGGCAGGCGGTGCCGTCGTGCTGCTCGCCGCCACCGTCGGCGCGCTCGTCTGGGCCAACTCTCCGTGGGGCGCCAGCTACGACGCCTTCTGGGCCACCGAGGTCTCGTTCAGCCTCGGCGACTTCGTCCTCAGCCACGACCTCCAGGACTGGGTGAACGACGGCCTCATGGCGGTGTTCTTCCTGCTCATCGGCCTGGAGGTGCGGCGCGAGTTCGACATGGGCGAGTTCCGTGAGCGGCGCCGGCTGGCCGTTCCAGTCATCGCCGCGATCGGCGGCATGGTGCTGCCAGTCATCATCTTCCTTGCCGTGGTGCAGTCGCCCGAAGCGTCGCGCGGGTGGGCGATGGTCATGGCCACCGACACCGCATTTGCCGTGGGCGTCCTGGC
>Ga0190265_10002515_pt1 | contig 12310 bp, 17 predicted proteins | sample Popmic124T_FD_133135 | JGI IMG/M metagenome (GOLD analysis project Ga0190265, IMG submission 133135) | Populus adjacent soil microbial communities from riparian zone of Indian Creek, Utah, USA - 124 T | ecosystem: Environmental > Terrestrial > Soil > Riparian zone | place: USA: Utah | collected... | reverse complement strand
GCCGGCGAGACGCACGCCGATCACTTCGGGCAGCACCATCGAATAAGGTTGGCCGAGCATGGCGGCTTCCGCCTCGATGCCGCCGACACCCCAGCCCAGCACCGCAAGTCCGTTCACCATCGTGGTGTGCGAATCGGTGCCGACGAGCGTGTCGGGATAGGCGATCTCGGCGGGCTCGCCGCGCTCGGCCTCGCGGCGGTCGGGGCTCGCGCGGCGATCGGTGCCGGTGCCTCGCCGGTCGGCCTCGCGCCGCTCGGGCGAGCCCTCCCGCGCATGCGCGCGCCGGTCGGCGTCGGAGCGGCGGTCGGCGGCCTCGCGCCGGTCCGATTCGGCCCTGCGGTCGCCGCCGGACGCGCCGACTTCCGGAGTGCTCCACACCGCGCGGGCGATATATTCGAGATTGACCTGGTGGCAGATACCGGTGCCGGGCGGGACCACTGCAAAATTGTCGAACGCCGAGGCGCCCCATTTGAGGAACTGGTAGCGCTCCATGTTGCGCTCATATTCGAGCGCGACATTGGCCTCGAACGCCTTGGGCGTGCCGAACTCGTCGACCATGACGCTGTGATCGATGACGAGATGGACGGGGACGAGCGGATTGATCTTCTGCGGGTCGCCGCCGAGCGAAGCCATCGCATCGCGCATCGCGGCGAGATCGACGACCGCGGGAACGCCGGTGAAATCCTGCATCAGCACGCGCGCCGGGCGATACTGGATCTCGCGGTCGGAGGCGCGGGTCTTCTGCCAGTCGACGAGGGCCTGGATGTCGGCGACGGTGACGGTGACCCCGTCCTCGAAGCGGAGCAAATTCTCGAGCAGGACCTTCATCGAGAAAGGGAGCTTGTCGACGGAGCCGAGGGCGGCGGCGGCCTTGGGAAGGGAATAATAAGCGTAGGTCTTGCCACCGACATCGAAGCTGGAGCGGGTGCCGAGTGTGTCCTGGCCGGTGCTGGTCATCGCGATGTCCCTTTAGCGTATCGCTAAACTGGCGGCGCTCTAGCAAGGTGGGGGCGGAGGGGGAAGGGCGGCCTCCCGCGCCGTTGCCCGTACGGCGCTCGCCGTCGGCCATGAGGTGCCTTGCTCAGGCCGACGCGCGGCGGCTCGCGTTGACGCTTCGCTAAGCCGCGCCATATAAAGCGGAGGAGAAGGACGATCGCGATGCCCAAGCCCGCCAAGAAGGAAGCGAAGCGCCAGCCGATCGCCGCGCGGCCGCGGCCGGATGTCGATCACGAAGCGTTGCGCGACGATATCAACAAACGCTTCTCCAAGTCGCTTGAATATCTGGCCAAGTGAGCCGGCGTGGCTCGACCTCGACGAGGTCCTGACGATCAATGAGGAGCAGGTCGCGCTGTTCGGCGGTAGCGCTGGGGTGCGCGACATCGGTCTGGTCGAGAGCGCGCTCGCCCGGCCTCAGCAGCTCTATTTCTACGAAGGCGAGAGTGACGTGCTGACGCTCGCGGTGCGATTGGGCGTCGGTCTGGCCCGCAATCACGGTTTCGTCGATGGCAACAAGCGTACCGGAGCGGCAGCCATGATCGAATTCATGGCGCTCAACGGTCAAGATCTCGTCATGCCGAACGACGACAGGCTCGGCCGGTGGTTCGAGGCGGTGATCGAGGGGCGGATGAGCGAGGAGGAGCTTGCCGAAGCCATGTTCCCCTTCCTCGTCGCGAGCGCCTGACCGGAGCCGTTCAACCAAGCTGGGCCGCCCTCTATCGCGAGCGGATGCGCAAGCGCCGGAGCGGCTGGTGTTTCGGCAGAGGGTGCAGGGGTGGGAGGAACGCGCTGTCGCCCAAGCCGGTGAAGTTGAGGGTGAGTTTCAACCCGAAAGCGACTATAGCCGCGGGAGACGATGGAGGCGCCCGTGGGCGATCTGGCGAAAGTGTTCTGGGACGGCCGCGACCAGGCCGTGCGCCTGCCCGAGCAATTCCGGGTGGAAGGCAGCGAGCTGCGCATCCGCCGCGAGGGCCGCAAGATCGTCCTGGAGCCGGTCGAGGAAGAGAGCGGCGGCGACTGGATCGACGCGATCGCCGGCAAGCTCGACGAAACGTTCGCGAAGGCGGCCCTTTCCCGGCCCGGCCCGGACGAAACGATGAACTGGGTCGACCGGCTCCAACCGCTCGATGAGGACGCGGCCGCAGCAGCGCTGGAACGACCCGGGCCCGACAGCTACGAACGGCCCGACATCAAGCTCGACTGATGCTCTACAGCCTCGACACCATCGGCCATCCGCGCATCGCCCGTGATCCCGCCATCTGCGGCGGGCGGCCGACCGTTGCCGGGACTCGGATGCGGGTAACTGACGTGCTTGAGATGCTGGCCGGCGGAGTGAGCGAGGCGGAGATTGTGGCAGACTTCCCCTATGTGAAGCTTGAAGACATTCGCGCCTGCCAGCCTAGGAGCACGGCGCACCTCGCCTCAATATTCGCTCCAATTGAGTCACGTTGCCGATGGTCGCTGGTCACGCCAATAGGATTCGACCTTTCGTTTCGTGCGCGTGACTAACTTGATTGCCGATTGATGCTCTCGTTGGCTCATGCCCTTGCGATACCGATCTAGGCGTCGTCCACACTTCTCAACCTGAGCCAGCGTTGCAACCATGTGCCCAGCTTCCACCGATTTCAGAAAGTCGCAAATCGCCTTTTGAGGAGTCACGGGCTCATCCGTGGACGCGGGGGTCATGAAATCATCGGCGAGCAAGGTCCATTGACGCTGAAAATAATCGGCACTTTCGCGCGCTGCATTTCCGAATCTTAGCATCTCTCTCATCACCCTGCGGGCGCCCTCGGTCCATACAGCGTCGATTTTAGCCAAAAGATCAGCTTCGGCGTTTCTATCGGCAACCCGCCTCCGAATGTCGGCGTCGAGGCCGGCCTTTCTGTCCTGATATTCTTGTTGATTAATCTGCCGCGTGGCGAGCAACTCTCCTAACGAAGCCCTTTCCGCAGCCTCCTTTCCATCAACGAAAGGATACTCGCCCGTTCTGAGAGCAAATAGCGTGGCGCCAAGACCCCAAATATCTCCTCCCTTTGTAAATTGAAGCGGTCGTCCTGCTGCTTCGCTACGAAGAAACTCCGGTGCCCGCGTTAATATGGTGCAGACCTCCCCCGAGAATTCGGAGGTAACAGACCCAACGTCGAATATTTTCGCTATCTGCGCATCGACGTCAATTCCGCAATTATCCAGCTTCATATCGCGATGGACCAGCCCCTTGGAATGGATAAACGAGAGTGCCCTACATAGATCTCGCGCGATTTCACAAAAGGTGCGAGTTTCCTCCAGCGGCGATAGGGACGAGAGAGATTCCGTGAGGAGTTCCTCCGCTATCCATACCCTTTGATCGTCATCAAAATGTATATTATGGACGCGAGTAATATATCTTGCGTAGTCGTCCTTGCTCACTAGGCGAACCAATTTAGAAACGTCCTCAGCAATCGCCTTAGTATTATCCCCATGATAACAAAGTAAGGCCACGTCTACTAAAGACGCAGGAGAGCTTGCCCTGAAGGCCACCTTCCATGCCCCAGCGCCGAGGTAGTCTTTTTTGGCAAAACCCGGTGGAGGCTTTAGGTGCTCAAAAAATGCCAACATGTTAGACTTTGGTGGCTTAGCCATTTCTTTGGGTCCGCTTAGCTAGGATTGGCTTCAATAAATGATGGTATTGTCTAGGCGCAAAAAGTCGATATATCTGGAAGCTCTCGGTCAATCGGAATGGGTTGTACCCCGCCTCGCGATTCTGCACCTCTCTAAAATGCACGGTCTCCGATCCGAATCGAAGGCGAATGTCCCTGAGAGAGGGCTTCTTTTCGAAATATCTCTCATAGTATACCAAGTACGATGATAGGTCAGGATTACGCCGATCTGTTCTAAGCGCCGAAGCGATCACATTCCTGCATTCTTCGAGGACATCGGACTCACTCCTGACTCCATCGCCTAGTAAAGGAAGCTGAGCGGGTAAGACCTCGACGATTCCGTGACTCCTTTCCAGGGATTCGTGCAATTTTCCGGAATCCAAGGCACATTTGGGAAAATCCCTACTGATGAAAGCGCAACAGAGCGTTTTTAGGATCTCATCACTGGATTCCTCCGAAGCCAAGCGAATAAGATAATCGACCTCCACGTCTGTAGTTGTTTTGAAATCCTCTACACTGATTCGCCCGGAAGATAGGAGGCCTCTTAGCCCTCTTGGCGCCAGCTCTATGAGCCTCGAATCGGGCTTAGCTCCCATGTCAACCGATTCTGAAACGCGCTGAAATATCTTACTGAGCAACAATTGGGCCGAGCGGATCGTCGGATGAAGGTAGATATTACGATACATATAATGGCGACCAGTAATAAACTGGCGTAGCGCGTCCATTCCCCGTGGGCCATCAAGCATCAGGATGGGTTGATGCTGCTTGTTGACGCCGATTAACGCTGAATGGAGCAACCAAGATAAATCGTAGCGGCCATAATGAACTCCGGCCGCTTGGCTATCTCGAAGAAGGTAGTCAGCCCGATCGACGTCAAATGGACCGGATATCAAAGTACTAAGAGCAATATTCGGGTGTCGGCGCTCTCGATCTATGAATAGCAGCACAGCATCCAAGTCTTTGGAGTAGGTTTCTACGGCATTCCGCAGATCGACGTCTTCTTGAAGAAGTCTTATGCTGCAGTCTTCGTGGCGAACGATGCCATCGGGAAGGAGAACCTTCTCGAGCACATGTGAATATGCTGTGTGACCAAGGTCATGGCACATAGCGGCAGCGCAAAATGCCCTTTCCGCATCAGCGTCAAATTGCATCGCAGGAACCTCAATTGTGAGGTCCGCAGCGCGGTCTCTGAGAGCATGAAAAGCTTCTCGTGCAGTCGCGTAGACGCCTACCGAGTGACTGAAGCGTGAATGCTCCGCTGTAGGAAAGACGAGAGACGACAGGCCCATCTGCCGTATGCGGCGAAGACGTTGAAACACGGGAGTGTCGATGATTTTACGCACGCGGTCGGGCACTCGAATAAGCCGATTGTCGCGTATATTGTCTCGAAAGACAGTGTTCTTCAGGATGTCATCCACGGAGGGCTGATTAGCACCGTATTGGAGGATAGGGAAGCCGAGCTGAATGCGGGATTACGTGCCTCTCAAAGTTACCGGAGGCTGAAGTTAATAGCGGCACTGGCGCGTCGCGGCGCGTGGTTCAAGCTGATCTCTGTCTAACACTTGTTCACCAGAAGCTTGAGAAGAGATGATGCTTCCTCATGCCTTGGGCGGGATAACCCCGCCCCCCAGCCTCCCGTTGTCGATGAACAATATGCCTTGCGCCTCGAGGGCGTGGCGGAGCGCCTTCACGGTGGCGGGTAGGACCGCCTCGCCATTTTCGAAGCGCAGGGCGGTGCGCCGGCTGATGCCCGAGGCGGCGGAGAGATCGGTCAGCGACCAATCGATCGCCGCCCTTGCCATCCTGCATTGCCTTGGCTGCATCGTGTCGCTTTCGTAGAACTTTGCAGTTGACAGGCCGCAGGGCTGCATTTACTAAAAGCGACAGCAATGCGGTTGCGGCCCGCCCCCTGAAGCGGCGAGCCTGGCCGCGCCAAGAGGATCCTTGGTCATGGCTTCCAGGGAGCATAGCTGCACGCGCCGGGCAGTGCTAGGCGCGGCCGCCGCTTTGCCCGTGCTCGCCTGCGCGAGCGGCGCGGCCGGGGCGGCGGTGGCGGTGGAGAAGTGGCGAAGCGCGCTTGCCGGGTTCCGGCGGGCGGAGGCAGCGATGCATGAGTTCGACCGGCTGAGCCGCGGCGTTCCGGGGCGCTCGTTCGAGGCGCAAGACATGCTCGACGAGCAATTTTCCGACCATGTCGTCGCCTGCAACGCGGCGCTGCGCCGGCTGCTGCGCGCGCCGGCGCCCGATCCGGCGGCGCTGGCGCTCAAGGTGGAGCTCGCGATCGACCATGAGATCGCCCCGCTCGGCGGCGGCGAACGCTGGCTCGCCGTGCTCAAGGCCGACGCGCGGCGGCTTTGCCTGGGGACTCGATCGGAAGGCTGAGCGCCGGCCAGCTCCCGATTGTCTCACGCGAAGGCGCGAAGGCGCGAAGAGAAGGCGCGAGGCGCGCCTCCGTCTCCAGGGTCTCGCTGGCTGACGCCTGAATGGATCTCCGGATCGCCGACTCCCACTCTTCGCGCCCCCCCGCAGCTTTGCGTGAAAAACCCCTTCACCCTTCATGCCGCGAACGACGCAATGCCGGGCGGGACGCACCGAAGATCCACTTTATTTCATGCTCTGTTCGTGCTATATTCCGACGTCCGAATAGCGACTCGGGGCAAGGAGATGGATGACGAAGACGAAGCGGAGGACGGCGCGGCGCCGGGCGGCGGCGACAATATCATACCCTTTGCCAAGCGGCCGAGGCCGCTTCGGCAGCGGCACGACGGGTTCACGCCGGACAAGCAGAAGGCGTTCTTCAAGGCGCTGAAGGAATCGGGCTGCCTCAGCGACGCCTGCCGGGCGGCCGGCATCTCGATGACCACGGTGCGGCGGCACCGCGACAAATGGCCGCGCTTCGACGACAAGGTCGAACGCGCGCTCGCCATCGCCGCGCCCAAGCTCGACCTGATCGCCCTGGAACGCGCCACCAAGGGAGCGGAGGAGAAGGTCTATCGCGACGGCAAGCTGGTCATGACCCGGATCAAGCCGTCCGATTCGATGCTCCGGCTGCTGATGCAGGGCGCCGACCCCGGCAAATACGGCCGCACCGGGCAGATGCCGAAAAAGGCGGTGATGAAGCAGCTGCGCAAGGAGGCTCGGGCCGAGGTGAGGGGGGAGCTCGCCGCGAGCAAGGAGGAGCTGATCGAGGCGCTGATGACGCTGATCCGCGTGTTCAAGCAGCGGGACCTGAAGGAGAGGCTCGCCGCCGGCTATTCGGTCGGGCCGGACGGGCAGCTGGTGCCGCCGGGATATCGGATGGTGGCGGACCTGCCGGCGCTGCCGCCGCCGGACGAGGCGGGATGAGCGGCGGCGGCGCATGGCGGCGGCGGCGGACGATCGCCGGCCTGCTCGCGGGCACCGCTGCGAAGCGCGACCCGGCGGCCGAGGAGGCGGCCGAGCTGGAGCGGACGGCGGCGCGGATCGCCTGGGCGCGGCGGACCCTGGACGAGTGGAGCGACGCGATGGCGGCGGCCGACGCGGCGTGGATGAAGCTGGTCGAGCCCTATGCCGACTGGGACGACGAGGACATGCCCGACATCGGCCCGCCGCCCGAGCAGGCGCTGGTCGACCGGCTCTGGCAGCAGCTCGACGACGTCCGCCGGCGCGACCTCTGGCCCAGGCATCTGTACTGGAGGGTGTGAGGCGCGCGGGCGGCTCAGCCGAGCCGCGCGAACAGCAAAGCGATATAGGCCGCGACCAGCAGCGCCATCGCCGGCGCGAGCAGATCGTGGAAGCGCGGGCGGCGGATCAGGATCGCCGCCACCGAGACCGCGGCGAAGACGAGGTGGAAAATGAGGTTGGCGCCTTCGGGCAGGCGGCCGTCGACGATCAGGTCCTTGGCGAGGCTCGCCGCGAGCATCGCGATCGAGATCAGGAAGAAGGGCCTGCGCTCGCGCTCGTAATGGGCGCGAAGGTCGATGGGCTCGGCCGGCGGCACGTCCGGCAGGATCACGCCCGCCATCATGTAGAGGAGGATGGTCTGAAGCAGGATGATCGCGAAGCCGGCGAAATCCCACGCCTGATGCCCGGCATAGCCGAAGCTCGCCCACCAGCTCTGGGTCGCGAAGACCAGCATCAGCGCCGACCAGATCAACGGCGGCGCGTAGAGCGTCACCCGGGCGCGGGAGAGGAGCAGGCCGCGATAGGCCTGAAGCACCTGGGCGATGGCGAGGCCGAGGATGATCGAAAGCAGGACCGAAAGATAGGCGAAGGCGTCCATAAAAGGGACGGTAGATCGGCGCGGGAGCGGAGGGAAGGGGCGCGCGCCGCGGCATCGCTATCGCCGCGGCGGGGGGCGCGGTCAATCGGCGGCGGCGGCCTCGGCGTCGCGGCGGTCGAGGGCGCGGTCGGCGGCTTGCGCGGCCTCGGCGCTCTCGGCGCGCTGGGCGGCGGCGGCGGCCACCGCGGCCGCGCGATTCTTGGCGACGATCTTCTCGATCGCGCCGGGCGGCGGCGCTTCGGTCGACTGACCGAAGGGGCCGACGGTCAGCGACAGCACGAGCGCGAGCAGCAGGGCGCCGCCCGCCACGGCGTAGGTCCGGGGCCGGACCCGGTGCTTCATCGGCCCGGCCGGCGCGGCGGCGCGGCGGCGCGGGCGGCGGCCTGGCGCGCCGCCTCGGCGGCGCCGAGGATCAGGCCGGGCGGATCGGCGGCATAACGGGCCGGCGCGGAGAACAGGATCTTCATCAGGGCCAAAGCGCGCGGGGCCACCTCCGGGTTCCCTCCGCGCGGCGCATTCAAATATTTGTATCTGCAACGAAACTATTGGAACGGTGGATGCGATATGGCTTACTTTTCCTCGACATAGCGGGAATGGGCCGGTCAGGGCTCGGCGCTAGGCCGCGCCGCCCCTTTCCTTGTGTCTTTTCGGCACCGCCCCTCCGTTCATCTCGCGTCCATGCAACCAGAGCCCCCGGCCCGCGTTGAGCCCGACAGTTCGATGTTGAAGGAGCCGATGTAATGGCGACCAATGTGCTCGAGGCCCGCGGCGGCAGTCTGATCCCCCCGGCGGCGCAGCGCGGCTACCATATTTTCTACCGCGACCATGAGACCAACCACTGCCCGGGCTGCGGACGGACGCAATGGTATATCGGCCGGATGATGGCGGAATGCGCCTTCTGCGCGACCGCGCTGCCGCTGGAGAATGCGGCGATGGTGTCGGGCGGTCAGATCGTGCGCACCGTGCGGCGGGCGATGATCCCCGATCCCCACCACGCCCACGCGGCCTGAAGGAACGCGTCCCGCCTGCGCTTGAAGTGCTTTTAAGTCCAGGAACGGCGTCGCGGCGTCCGCCGGAGCTGATGCTTCGGCGGACGCTTTTTTGCCGCGCGTTAACCGGCTCTTTGCCGAACGCGCTTATCCTTCCCCTTATGTCCGCGGGGAGCAACCTCACCTGGATCGGCCTCGGCCTGGTCGGCTTCGCTTTCATGGCGCCGTCGCTGCCCGACCGGGAGCCGGCCGCGCCGGACGCCGGAGGCGGCAAGAAACCGACGGTCGCCGCCGCCTCGGTCCCGTCCGGCAACGGCCTCGCCTCGCGCGAGCTGACGCGCGCGGCGGACGGCCATTTCTACGCCGTCGCGCAGGTCAACGGCGCGCGGATCCGGTTCATGATCGACACCGGCGCGAGCATAGTGGTGCTGACCCCCGACGACGCGCAGCGCGCCGCGATCGCCCTCCCCTCCGAGCGGGTGGCGGCGCGCGGCGTCGGCGGCGAGATCGAGGTGATCCCGGTCAGCATCGACCGCATCGCTCTCGGCCCGCTCGAGGCCCGCGACGTCCGCGCCGCGGTCGCCGACCAGGTCCATGTCTCGCTGCTCGGCCAGAGCTTCCTGAGCCGGATCGGCACCGTCGAGATCAGCGGCGACCGGATGGTGCTGCGCTAGGGTCCGGCGGCGTGTCCGTCAGTTCGACTGCCCGAGGAACGCGGTCCAGCCGGCCGGCGGCGTCTCGCCGGCCCGCCGCTTGAGCGCGACCGCTTCGGCCATCCGAGTCCGCGCCTGATCGAGCCGGCCGGTGCGCGCGTAGAGCGCGGCCAGATCGGCGAGATTGTCGGCGTCGGCCTGGGCCTGGACGAGCCGCTCGAAGCGGGCGATCGCGGTCGCATCGTCGGCGCTGCGCAATGCGATCCGGGTCAGCGCGCCGACCGCCCGCTGCCGATCGGCCTCCTCCATCCGGCCGGTGGCCAGCATCAGGTGCAGCGCCTGCTCGCGGCCGGCATCGTCACGCTCGGCGTCGGCCAGCCCGTAGGCGTAGAAGCCGGCATAATAGCGCTCCCAGGCGGTCAGCCCGTGCCGCGCGAGCAGCGGGGTCAGCGCGCCCCGGGCGGCCGCGAAGTCGCCGGCGTCGGTGTGCTGCTTCGCGCGCAGGAGGATGCAAGCGACCTCCTGGCTCACCTGCTCGTGAAGCGCCCGGCATTCGACGACCCGGCGATTGCGATAGCGGGGAACGTCGCCGCCGGCGCCGTCGAAATCGAGGCCGGGGGCGGTGAGCAATCCAGCCACGCCGGTCTCCGAAGCGACGTTCTCGAACGGCCGCTCCCGGTGTCGCCGGGCGACACGGGATCCGAGCGTGACCCGCTCTGTCTCCGAATAAGGCTGCTCGATCGCGCCGCGGGTGTCATGTTCGGGGCGGTCGCCGGTGACGATGACCCGCTGACCCTCCGGGTTCTCGGCCGGCTGGGCCGGCTCGGCAGGTTCGGCTTGCAAGGCCAAAAAGGCCGCAGAGAACATGAGCAGTGACATCATGACCCCTCCTCTGATCTCAACAGCTTGCCATGATTCGGGCCCGAGGTACAGCCCGCTGTCCCGGGCTCAGCCCGCCACGCGGCGCACCGGCACGTTGACGTTGCAGACGTCGATCCCGCCGGCGGGAACCTGGAAGAAGGTGCCGCCGCGATTGGCGCGGCCGGCGACGTAGCGGGCGAAGGCTTCGCTGTCGGTGCGCATCGCCTCGAAGCGCGGGCGCTCGCGCTCGGGCAGATCGGCGGCGAGCCGGATCGAGCGGATCGCGATCGGCGTTTCGCCGCGGTCGGCCCGATAGAAGCCGAGATCGCCGGTGCCGCGCGGCCGCGCCGAGAGATGGCCGATGCCCTCGACGACGCGGCCGACGGTGGCGATGTTGCGGTCGAGATGGCGCGGCGCGTGGCCGATCACCGCGTAGAGCTCGCCGCCCGTGCCGGTGCTCGGCGCGACGTCGCGGCCGACGCCGACGCTGGCGTAGCAATGGGTGAGCCAGACCATGCCGCGTTCGGGATCGTGGCCGACGGGCCAGCCGTCCGCATGGCCGGCGAGCGGCGCGTAGCTGTCCGGATAGCCGAGCGGGCGGATCGCCAGGCCGGCGCTCGGCCGCTCATATTCCGCCGGCGGCTGGGCGACGACGCCGGCGGGCAGAGCGGTCTCGGCATCGCCATTGCCCCATTGCGCGACGTAATTTTCCTGCACCCGATAGATGGTGGCGCTGTTCCACCAGCCGGCCCGGGCGAAAAGGCGCATGTTGGCGACATGAACCGGCGCGAAATCGGGCGCGAGCTCGATGATCACCTTGCCGCCATCGGCGAGCTCCATGACGAGCAGATTCTCGGGATCGACCGGCCGCCAGTCCGAGGCGGCCGAAGCGGCGACGACTTCCGAAGGCTCCGGCGCGCCGGCGACCGGCGCCGGCCGCCAGGAGGCGGGCGCGGGACCACGCTCGGCGCAGGCGGCGAGGGCGAGAATGGCGAGGGCGGTGAGCTGGCGCATGATTGTTCCTTCCCGGTTGCCGGCATGGTCGACGCAAGAGGCGCGGCAATCAAGCCCCCAGCGCCCGGCGGCGACTTGATCCGAATCGGCTGCGCGCGGCCGAGGGCGGCAGCGGCCCGCCGCGGCGCTCGCTCCGATTCGGATGCAGAGGCGCGTGACCGGCGCGGGGGACGGGGACAGCCTCCCCGGCGGAGGGTTGCCATGATCAAATCCGCCGCGATTTTTCTGTTCGCCGCCGGGCTCACCTTGGTGCCGCTGTCGATCGAGACATGCGGCGCGGGCTTCTCGGCGCAGGCCCAGCGCAGCTGCTGCCGGGTCTGCACCAAGGGCAAGGCCTGCGGGAACAGCTGCATCGCCCGCCACCTCAACTGCCACCGGGGCCGCGGCTGCGCCTGCGACGCGCGCTGAGCCGGGGTTCGTGGGGAAATAGCCCGCTTGCCGGTTGCGGAACGCTTCCCCCATAAGGGTCACGAGACGGGGGGAAGCAGATGAAGCACGGGACGCTGGTGACGGTTCGGTGATCGCCCGCGCGTTCCGGCTCGCCCTGAAAACGGCTGGCGCGCTGCTCGCGCTGCTGCTCGTCGTGCTGATCGGCTTCCGCATCGCCGCGGCGATGCGCGAGGGCGAGACGGCGCGGCCGGCGGCGACGCAGATGGTGGCGACGCCCCTCGGCGCGGTCGCGGTGCAGCTGGCGGGGCCGGCGGATGGGTCGGCGGTGATGCTGATCCACGGTACGGCGGGGTGGAGCGGCTTCTGGCGCAATGTCAGCGCCCATCTCGCGGCGCGCGGCTGGCGGGTGATCGCGGTCGACCTGCCGCCGTTCGGCTATTCCGGGCACGACGCGCAGGCGCGCTACGACCGGGCGAGCCAGGCGGCGCGGCTGGCCGCGGTGATCGGCGT